>Ga0194127_10006984_pt1 | contig 12602 bp, 10 predicted proteins | sample TA2KigC100mmetaG_FD_148624 | JGI IMG/M metagenome (GOLD analysis project Ga0194127, IMG submission 148624) | Freshwater microbial communities from Lake Tanganyika, Tanzania - TA2015036 Kigoma Deep Cast 100m | ecosystem: Environmental > Aquatic > Freshwater > Lake | place: Tanzania: Lake...
GGGGGTGGTTGAGAAAATGACGAGCGCTCTCTAGCCCCTGGCTGCCCGTACGCAGCCAGGGGTTCTTTTCTCGGGGTTCACCCCGGTCGCCGCATCGCCACCCCGTTCAGGATCCCAGGAGTTCGCGCACCGACCGCTCGTACGTCGACGGCGACTGGGCGCCGACCCAGCGCTGGCGGATCACTCCGTCCTGGTCGAGCAGGAACGTCGTCGGCAGGGCCGCGATCTCGCCGAACGCGGCCTCGAGATCCCCCTGCGCCCCCAACAGCGCCACCGGAAACGTCAGGGCCTGCTTCGCCGCGACCTCACGCACCTTCGCCTCGCCCTCCTGGCCGATCGCGACCGCCAGCACGACGACCTCCCCGCCGTATGTCTCGTGCAGCGCCTTTAGATGCGGCAGCGCGCGCAGGCAGGGACCGCACCAGGTGTCCCAGAAGTCGACCATGACGACCTTGCCCCGCAGCGAATCGGTGGTGTGCTCCCGTCCGTCCAGCGCCACCACCCTGAGGGCCTTGACGGCCGTCCCGAGCCCGCCGGCCGCGCCCGCCGCCCCGGCGGCGTCCGCGCCGCCCTTGCCGCGGCAGCCGCCGACGGCCAGCGCGGCCAGGGCCGCCGCCGCGACCACCAGCGTCACCAGCCGCAGCGCGGCTCCCTGCCGTCTCAGCCAGCCCATGGCGTCTCCGATCTCAGGTTGAGGAACCGGCGCCGGACCGCGTCCGGCGCCGGGGAACCCGGGCTTGTCGCCCGGCCTTTATGGCTTATTCTAGTCGCGCCGCCGGTGCCGGCGCCAGTTGCAAAGCCACCGCCTCCAGTTCCAGGGAGTCTCGATGAACGCCCGACCTCTCGCCCGGTTCCCGTCGGTCCCGCGGACCTGCCTGCCGTTGCTGGCCGCCGCCCTGCTGGGGACCGCCCTGCCGGCCGCGGCGCTCGAGGTGCGCGCGACGGCCCGCCAGGGCGCGATCGAACCCGGCCACGATCTGGTGGTCGACGTCGTGGTGACCCCGGCCGTGGACGAGTTCCTCGATTCGGCCTCCGTGCGGGTGGCCGTGACGGCGGCCGACGGCCGAACGCCGCTGGGCGTGCCCTACGCGCCGCGCACCGCGCCGGGCGAGAACGGCGCCGTGATCGTGGAATGGGCCGCCCCCGTGTCCGACGCGGCGCGGACGGGCCGCCACGACCTGACGGTGACCGCGACCGCGACCACCGTCGACGGCGCGCCGCTGACCGCCGGCGCCCCCTTCGCGTTCGAGGTCGCCTACGGCGGCGGCTGGTCGGCCTCCCGCATCCAGGACTTCCTGGACCGGCGCGGCCTGCCGTTCTTCCTGGCGCTGGTCTTCGGGTTCGGCGTGCTGATGAGCCTCTCGCCGTGCATCTACCCGATGATCCCCATCACGCTGGCCGTCATCGGCGCGCGCAGCCAGGAGAAGGGCGCTCTGCACGGCCTGGGCCTGTCGTTCACCTACGTGCTGGGCATGGCGCTCGTGTACGCCGTGCTGGGCGCCCTGAGCGCCTCGGTCTTCAGCGGGATCACGGCCCTGATGCAGAGCCCGTACGTGGTGGGTCCCATCGCGGTGCTGCTGCTGGTGCTGGCTTTCAGCATGTTCGGCGCCTTCGAGATGCAGGCGCCCGCCTTCCTGCGCGACCGCCTGGCCGGACCCGGCGGCGGCAAGGGCGGACTGCTGGGCGTCTTCGCGATGGGCCTGGTCGCCGGGCTGGTGGCCTCGCCCTGCGTGGGCCCGTTCCTCGCCGCCCTCCTGGTCTGGGTGGCGACGACCGGGAGCTGGGTGCTGGGCTTCTTCTCCCTGTTCACCTTCGGTCTCGGCATGGGCGTGCTCCTGATCGGCGTCGGGACCTTCCCCGCGCTGCTCGGCTCGCTCCCTCGCAGCGGCGGCTGGATGGACACGATCAAACGCGCCATGGGCCTGTTGCTCGTCGTGATGGCGTTCTGGTTCGTGCGCCCCGGGATCGTCCTGCCCGCGGCCGTGTTCTACCCGCTGGCCGGCCTGGCGGCGATCGTGACCGCGGTGTTCATGGGCGCGTTCGACCGGCCCCTGGAGAGCTGGGGCTGGTGGCCGCGGGCGCGCATGGCGCTCGGCCTGGTCGTGTTCGTGACGGGGCTCTGGCTGCTGCTCGGTTCGTTCCTCCAGCACGGATTCCTGCTGCCGTCGCCGCTGCCCGAACGGACCGCCGCCGCCGGTTCCGCCGCGCCCGCGGCCGGCGCGGTTCCGTCTGCGGCGGCGGCGCCCGCTGCCGCCCCGACGCCGGCGGGGTCCGTGCCCTGGGAGGTGATCGCCACCGGCCCGGGCGCGCAGGAGCGGTTCGCCGCGATCCGAGCCGCCGCGCAGGCGGCCGGGCGCCCGGTCCTCGTCGACTTCTGGGCCACCTGGTGCGTGTACTGCAAGAAGCTGGACAAGTCGGTCTGGAACGACCCGGCCGTGGTCGCCGAAGCCGCCCGCTGGGCCGCGGTCAAGATCGACGCCACGGCGCCCGACGACCAGGAGATGACCGCGATCAAGGACGAATTCCGCGTCTCGGGACTGCCGCGCGTGGTCTTCATCGACAGCCGCGGCGAGATCCTCCACGCGCGCTCGGCCGGCTTCGTGCCCGCCGCGGACATGTTGGCGCTGATGCAGGGCGTCCGCTGAGCGCGGCGCCCGGCTACTGGAAGCGGATCTCGCGCCGGCCGCCGATGTCGAACACCTTCAGCGCGCCGCCGTCCGGGCTCTCGGTCAGGACTTCCAGGACCCCGTTGCCGTCGATGTCCAGCAGTTCGATGCGCCCGAAGAACGGCTCGTCCTCCCACTCGATGTCGCCGGACCCGGCATCGACCACCTTGCCCGAGTTCAGGACGATCTCGGCCCTGCCGTCCCCGTCCACGTCGCCGCAGCGGACCCGCGTCGCGGAGTATTCGTTGATGCTGGTGAACTGCTTCGTGAAGTTCCCGCCGTCGATGTAGACCAGCCGGTTGTCGGCCACCAGGACGATCTCGGCGGCCGGGTCCTCGTCCACGTTCGCGACCGCAAAGCACGTCACGACGGCGTACTCGCCGGACAGCGACTCCCACAGCGGCGAGAACTCGTCGAGCCTCCAGGCGTAGATCCGGGCCGCGTTGGTGCGGCACAGCAGCGCATCGTCCAGCCCGTCGCCGCTGAGGTCGGCGACGATGACCTCCTCCGGGATGCCGGCGAGTTGGTTGCTCTTCCAGACGCTTCGCACGCCGCGCCCGTCCGACCGCAGCACCTGCACGGTCCCGAAGCGCTCGCCGACCGCCAGGAACATCCCGGCCTCGCCCGCGAGCGGTTCGAACTGGGCGACGTGCTCGAAGCCGTCGGCCAAGCGGGCCAGATCGCGGTACTGCTGGTAGGTGAGCTCGGTCTGCGCGGCCGCACCGCCCGGCAGGCCGGCCAGCCAGGCCAGCGCCGCGAGCGCGAGGGCGGATCGAAATCCAGGCCGGCCGGCCCGGCGCCCCGGGCCCGAGAGCGCCGCCGCGGCCGGTGCTGACGTGTGCAAGCGTGACCGGATCATGAGGGACCTCGTCGGCGCGGACACAGAACGGCGCGCCCGATCGGCGTGGCTGCGAGCGGCCCGTGGCGGCCGCGACAACGGGGAATATAAGCCCCAGCCGGACCGGGCGGCCAGCGCCATCGCGCCGCCTACCAGGGGAAGGGAAGGCCCAGCCCGACCTGGGCCGCCCAGGTGGTCCAGTCGGTGCCGTCCTGGCCCAGGATGCGCACCTGCCCCTTGACCATGAGCAGGTGGCCACGGGCGAAACGCCACTCCTGGCCTCCTTCGAGCACCAGGGACCAGTACTTCAGTCCCGGCGCGCGGCCGTCCCGCCCGGGCCAGGCGCTGCTGGCGCCCGGACCGGCGCCGGCGAAGGGCAGGATCGACGTGCGTCCGTCGCCGCGCTCGCCGAAATAGCGCCTCAGCAGGAGATCGACCGACAACACGCGGCCGCCGCCTGGCAGCCCCAGGCGGTCGGCCTGCAGCACGAGCCCCGTGTTCCAGTCGTGAAGGAAGTCCAGGAAATCGGCGGCGGCAGGCGGGCGGAAGATCACCGAGAGGCCGCCGCCGGCCTGGCCGCGTCCCTGCGCGAAGGCGCCGCCGAAAGCCAGGTGCGCGCACACGAACGGCGGCTCGCCCTCGGGCCGGCCGAGGCGGCTGGCCGGGGGCTCGAGGCGGCGTCCCTGCAGCGTCGGCGCCCCCGCGGCCGGCAGGGGCCACAGCGCCCACAGGAGCGTTCCGAGCAGGGCCGCGCCGAGCCGGCACCTGGCGATCTGGGGCATGGACCGGTCTCCTCCCGGGGATCATCGTGGCGGTCGCGGCCGCGGCTGCCCGGACCGAGCGCAAGCGGCGTGCCACGAGGGCGTCGGCCATCGACTGGCAACCGCTTGCCCGTCAACGACCTGCGATGTAGCTTGCCGTTGCCGCGGGAACGATGCGGCGCCCGGTGGGAGGATTCGGGCCACCGGAAGGAGGATTGGCCGTGCCGCTCCCGCATCGCCCGCCGCCCCCGCCGCCCCCGCCCGACAGCGTGCGCGTGCTGGCCGGACCAGGCCGCGCCGACCTGACCGAACAGCGCTCCCGCTTCCTGGCCTTCGCGCTCGCCGTGCCCGACCAGGACGCGGCCCGCTCGGCGATCGCCGCGCTGCGCCGCGAGTACCATGACGCCCGGCACGTCTGCAGCGCCTGGCGCGTGGGCGCGCCGCCGCCGCCGCGGGAGCATCGCCACGACGACGGCGAGCCGTCGGGCACGGCCGGCGAGCCCATCCTGGCCGTCCTGCGCAAGGCCGACGTCACCAACGCGCTGGTCGTCGTGGTGCGGTACTTCGGCGGCGTGAAGCTGGGCACCGGCGGCCTGGCCCGCGCCTACGGCGAAGCCGCCGCCCTGGCGCTGGCCGACGCCAAGAGCGCCGACCTGCCGCTCGGGCGCGTGTACACCCTCGAGTTCCCCTACGCGCTGCGCCACGCCGTGGCGACCATCGTCGAGGGGCGCGGCGGCCGCCCTTGCGCCGAGGCCTACGGGGTCGCCGTCGTCTGGGACGTGTGGCTCCCCCACTCCGGCTGCCCCGGGTTCAGCGAGGCCGTCGCGCAGGGGACCGGCGGCCTCGTGGTCCCGCGCCCGCGCGAGCCCTGACCGCGGCCGGCGCCCGCCCCCGGGAACGCGGCGGGGCCGGACTGCCCAGTCCGGCCCCGCGCGCAACGGATCCTTCACCCGTGCGGGATATCGTCAGGAAAGCCGGTCGTCCGCGTAATCCTGCATGTACTTGAACGACTTGCTCGTGCGGATCTTCTCGAACGCCTCTTCCTTGATCTGCCGGATGCGCTCGCGGGTCAGGCCCATGATCTGCCCGATCTCCTCGAGCGTCAGCTCCTGGTCCGTGCCCAGCCCGTAGTAGAGCCGCAGCACCCGCGCCTCGCGGTCCTTGAGGTCGCCCAGCATGCGCCCGATGCTCGAGTTCAGGTCATCGTCCATGACCTTGCTGTCGGGCCCTTCGCTGGTCGTGTCCTCGAGGAAGTCGAGGTACGTGCTGTCCTCGTCGTTGCCCACGAAGTCGTCCAGGAAGAAGTTGTCCTGCATCAGCGGCAGGGTGTCCTTGACTTCCTCCACGGACAGGCCGAGGAATTTCGCGATCTCTTCCGGCTCGGGCTTGCGGCGCAGCTTCTGCTGCAGCTCGCTGCTCGCCTTCTTGATCTGGTTGAGCACGCGCGCGCGGTTCAGAGGCATGCGCACGATCTTGCTGTGATTGGCCAGCGCCGCCAGGATCGACTGACGGATCCACCACACCGCGTACGAGATGAACTTGAAGCCGCGCGTCTCGTCGAAGCGCTGCGCCGCCTTGAGCAGGCCGAGGTTGCCCTCGTTGATCAGATCCTCCAGGGGCACGCCGTAGTGCGCGTACTCCTTGGCGATCGACACCACGAAGCGCAGGTTGGCCTTCACGAGCTTGTGCAGGCTCTCGCTGTCGTTGGCGTGGATCCCGCGCGCCAGTTCGCATTCCTCGTCGCGGGTCAGCAGCGAGTACGCCTTGACCTCCTGGAAGTACAGGTCGAGGTTGCTCATCAACTGCGCCGCGGGGGCCGCGGCTTCCTGCTGCGCGCGCGCGGCGCGCCGCGGCTTGGTCCGCGCCCGCGGCGCGGCCTTCGCCGATTCGGGGGCCGTCGCCGGAATCGCCGCGGGATTCGCCTTCGCCTTCAGGGTGACGGCCGCCCTGGACGTGGCGCCGGTGGCGCGGGTCTTCCTGGTCGCTGCCTGCTTGGCCATGTCTTGGTCTCCGTCTGCTCTGGCCCTTGGCCTGCTTCGCCTCGCCCCGGGGTGCCGACCTCCGGCACCGGTGCTTCATCGATCGTGCGCTGGCCGCCCATTTACAAGATGCATACCAGCACGAGGATTGGCGTGCCTCTTTGTTCAGTTTTCTAACCGACGCGATGGAAAGGCTTTATGCCGGCTCCGGGGGAGCTGCGGCCGCGTCGGGCAGGCGCCCGGGCAGCGCTTTGACAAATTGGCAACGGCGCCCCCGCGAGCGACGCCAGATTGTCAACGAGCGCGGCGCCGACGCCCGCGCTGGTGCGGACGGTGCCCGCCTGCTAACGTTCCGCCTGCGACCCACTGCCAAGGCGGCGCCGATGCGACGGAACCCGACTTCTCCCCCCCGCCCCGCCCCGCCGGGCGCGGGCGCCCGGCCGCGCCTGACCGCGGCGCTGCAGGCCGGAGCCACCGCGCTGGCGCTGGCGCTGGCGCTGCTGCTCGCCTGGCACCCCCTCGAGGATCTGGACATCTGGTTCCACCTGCGCGCAGGCACCGACCTGGCGGCCGGCGGCCCGTTGCCGGCGGTCAATGCCTACAGTTTCACCGAGCCGACCCACCCGTGGCTGAACCACGAGTGGCTCTTTCAATTCCTGGTCCACGCCACCGCCTCGAAGGCCTCGCTCCTGACGACGACGGCCACGGGCTGGAATCTGCTGCGGGCCGCGCTGGCGGCGGCCATCGTCCTGACGCTGGCGCTCGGCGACGGCGGACGCGCGAGGTTCAGAGGAGGCGGCACGCCGGCCGGCGCGGTCGCAGCCGGCCTGGCCCTGGCCGGCGCGCTCGCGCTGCTGTGGCCCCGCCTGCTCCTGCGGCCGGAGCTGCTGTCCTATCTCGCGCTGGTCCTGCTCGTCCGCGCGGCGGAGGCGTGGCGAGCGGAGCCGGCGTCCGGCGGGACGGCGCGGGCCTGGTGGCGATCGCTCGTCGACCCGCGATCGCCCGGCGGGCGCGTGTTCTGGCTGATCGTCGTCTGGGCGCAGTGCCATGGGTTCTCGGCCGTCTCCCCGCTGCTGGTCGCGATCGCCCTCATCGATCCCCTGCCCGGCAGCGGCTCCGGCGATCGCCGGCCCATCCGTTGGCGCACGGCCGCCAGCGGCCTGGTGGTCGGGTTCATGGCGCTGCTCGCCACTCCGAACGGCTGGCGGGGGCTGGCCTTCCCCCTGCGCGCGCTCGGCCAGTTCGGCGGCGACGGCGCCGGCCTTCAGGGAGCGATCGCCGAGCTGACGCCCCTGTTGCGCTCGCCCGGCATGCTCGCCTTCACCATCGACGCCTACATCGCGAGCCTCGTCGTCGGGGCGTTCCTGATCGTCACCGGCTGGCGCCGCCTGGGCCTGCTGCGGGTGCTCCTGTGGCTGGGCCTGGCGGCGGCCGCTCTGGCCGGCCAACGCGCCGTCGGTCCCTACGCGATCGCCTTCGCGCTGCTGGCGCTGCGTTGGGCGCCGCCCGCGGCCTGGCGGAGCCGCCTGACCGTCCCGCGCTGGCCCGCCCTGGCGGGCGCGACCGCGCTGGTCGCGGCAGCGGCCGCTTGGGGCGGCGCGATCCGCAGCGATGCCTTCTACCTGGCCGAGGGCGTCACGCGGCGCACCGGCGGCGGCCTGGCGACGGCGCAGTATCCGGTCGCCGCGGCCGCGGCCCTGTCCGGGCAGGCGCCGCAGCGCGTGTTCGCCAACCTGGGGGCCAGCGGGCTGCTGCTCGGCGCTGCGCGCAGCCCGGTCTACATCGACGGCCGCACCGAGGCCTACTCCCCGGCCCACTGGCGGGAGTACCTGACGATCCGGCGCGGCGGCGAGCAGGCCCTGGCCTTGCTGGACGCGCAGCGCGTGGACGCGGTCTGTCTGGCCGGCCCCGCCGGGCCGTTCGCGCGCCTGCTGCGCGACCTCCTGGAGTCTCCCCGCTGGCAGGTCGTGATCGCCGAGGGCGCCGGCGTCCTGCTGCGGCGCGAGCACCTGCCCCCCGGTCCGGAGGCCCTGCCGCGGCAGCAGGCCGCCAAACGCGCCGAGTTGACGCGCGGCGCCCTGGCTCAGGAGCAGGCTTCGCTGGGCCTGTCGCCCGCCCGCGCGGCGGACGCGCTGGTCGCGGCGGCCGCGCTGCACGGCCTGGCCGGCGACGACCGGGCCGCCCGCGCCTGCCTCGAGCGGGCCGCCGCCGGTTCACCGCGGCATGCCCTGGCCCGCCACAACCTCGGGAACCGCTACCTGAGTGAGGGTCGGTTCGAGGCGGCGCTCGCCGAATTCACGGCGGCAGCCCGCGCCAACCGGCGCCTGGCCCCCCCCCGCCTCAACGCCGGCGTCTGCCTGATGCGCCTCGGACGTCCCGTCGAGGCCGCGCGGCGCTTCGAACAGGCCGCCCGGCTCGATCCGCGCGCCGTCGAGCCCTGGGCCAACCTCGCGCTCGCGCGCCAGGCCGCCGGCGACACGAAGGGCGCGCTCGACGCCGTCGAGCGCGCCCTGTCCGCGTCACCGGCAGACAGGCACCTGGCCGCGCTGCGCGATGACCTCCGGCGCGGCCGCGCCCCGGCCGGCGGTCAGTAGCGGACGTCCACGCTGTAGGTCAGCACCGCCTGCCCATGCGCCGGCACCGTCACGTCGAACGCCAGCGTGGACGCATCGACCTTGCGGGCGGGCAGGGATGATCGGTGCACTTCCCAGAAACCGCCGACCGGCTCGATCACCTCGACGACCACGGCTTCCGACCGGTGGTTCCGCAGCGTGATCGCGAAGTCGTGGCGGTAGAGATCCTCGGCGAGCCGGCGGCTGTCCGTGCGCACGCGCTCGGCGACGAGATCGAAGGCGCTGCCGACGCGCAATTCCACCGTCTCGTCGGCGGGCGTGTGCTTGATGCGATCCTCGCCCAGCAGCTGGCGACCGCCCCCCGACGACCTCCCGTACACGCGGACGACGCCCGCCGGCAACGGCTTGCCGACCTGGTTGCGGGCGCTGTTCTCCCAGCTGTAGAACACCGAAACCGGCGGCTTGTCGTCGATCCGCCCCGCGCCGCGGTAGAAGTGCGTGTACCCCTGCAGGCGGTAGTGCTTCTTGACCGCGAGCCCGGACGCCTCGAACAGCGCGATCTGCTTGATCTGGTTGTCGAGCAGCGTCGTCGGGCGCTGGAGCGCATAGAGGTGGTAGTCGTACAGCTCCTCCTGCACGAATCCGCTCGCGGGAGCCGCCTTCACCGCCAAGTCCATCGCGTACATCATCTCCGGCGCCGGGGTCGCCTGATTGATGTCGCCGGCGACCAGGAGCAGCTTCGCGCCCTCGAAGGAACCGCCGCTGCGGTTGTCGACCGAGACCCAGGCCTGCAGGTCCGCCCGGCGCCCGGCCTCGTCCAGCTGCAGCACGTAGTCGGCCTGCCAGGACATGCCGCGCGTGACGTAGGATGCTTCCACGTCGAGCAGGCCGCGCTTGCTGCTGTCGGCCAGCCAGACCAGCGTCGGGCGGTCGCGCAGGTTCGCGGGCAGGTCCGGCAGGGCCAGCTGTCCGGGAACCTCGAACCTGACCTCGCCGCCCACGCGGAACGTCGGTCCGCCGCTCATGCCCAGCAGCGTCCCGGTCAGGCGCGACCCGTCCTCCTGGATCCAGGCCACCTCGCGACCCACGTACTTCTCGAGGATACGCTCGCGCGACAGCAGGTCGAACTCGTAGTTCTGCTCGAGCAGCTCGAAGCGATCGCGCTCGGCCACCGTCACCAGCAGCGTGACCGGATCGATGCGGGCCGGCACGTCGCGGAACTCGAGCCTGACCTCGCCGGACGGCAGGTCGACCGAGCGCGTCTCGCGCACCAGCGCCAGGTCCCGGTTGTAGACCGTGACGTCGATGCCGCGCCGCGCCGCGGACTCGCTGATCACCGGATCGCCGGGACCGCCCGCCAGGGCCGCCGGCGCCGTCGCCGAGGTCACCACAACCGCCACAACCGCCGCAACCGCCGCAACCGCCAAGACCGCCAGGACCGCCATGGACGGCCTCACTGCCAGATTCCGGTCCTGCATTCGCGAAACCTCCTGTGAATTCCGTCAACTGCCGGTCCCACCCCCGGCCTGGTCCGGCCATTCGCCGGTAAAGTCGGCCCCGGATCCGTCGATCATGGGAGCGTCCGGGGCTGATCTTGCCGCGAGCCGGGTTCCGCCAGCGGCGGTCGCCGGTTCGCCATCAACAGCGGAGCGCCGCCGGCGTTCCCGCGGAGGCACCTGTGAGCCACGCCGTCCTGATCGTCGATGACGCAGAATTCACGCGCAGCCTCCTGCGGGAGATCGTCAACGATCTCGGCTGGAAGGTCGTGGCCGAAGCCGCCGACGGCGCCCGCGCGGTCGAGCTCCAGGCGAAACTCCGCCCGGACCTGGTGCTCCTGGACATCACCATGCCGCTCATGGACGGCAACGAGGCGCTGGCGGCCATCCTGGCGAACGATCCCGCCGCCAAAGTCGTGATGATCACCGCCCTCGGCCAGAAGGAGCAGGTGCTGGCGGCGATCAAGCTCGGCGCCCGGGACTTCGTCATCAAGCCGTTCGATGCCGAGCGCGTCGCCGCGACACTCACGCGCCTGCTCGGCTCGCCGGAACCCGCCGGCGCGCGCTGACCGTCACCGGCCGAAGGTCGCGAGTCCCTCAGCCGGAGCCCCGCTGCTGCCGCGCCGCCCGCGCCTGGCTGTAGTGCAACCTGGCTTCCTGCGGCAAGCCCAGCGCGTCGCAGGTGAGGGCCAGCTGGTAGTGCAGCTTGCCGTCGTCCGGGATGTACTCCAGCGCCTGCTCCAGCGCGAGCCGGGCCTCCTCGTACCTCTGGAGCTTGTGCAGGCACGACCCCAGGTAGAAGGGCACGCGGACCAGACGCGGATCCAGACGCCAGGCGGCCTCGAAGCGCTTGCAGGCATCGGCGTACATGCCGCACTTCATCAGGCAGAGCGCCGCGAAGTACTGCCCGCGCGCGAAGCGGGCATCGCAGGCCACGGCCCGCTCGAAGCACTCCAGCGCGCGCGGGAATTCGTCGGCGCCGTAGTGGACCAACCCCAGATTGTGCCAGCCCTCGGCGTCGGGCTCCAGCGCGATCGCCGACTCGAAGGCCCGGATCGCCTCCTGCGCCCGGCCGGTCTCCGCGTAGATGGCACCCAGGTTGTGGAAGGCCACGGCGCTGCCGCCCCCCTTCTGGGTCGAGCGCCGGTACCAGAGCGCGGCTTCGTCGCGGCGCCCCTGTCGGTCGCAGCAGACGCCCAGGTTCGTGAGGTAGGCGTGCGCGTCGGGCTGCTGTTCGACGGCGCGCCGCAGCACCCGTTCCGCCTCCGCCGGCAGGTCCGCCTTCAGCAGGACGCAGCCGAGCCGGTACAGCCAGTCGTGGCGCGAGGGTTCCGCGTCCACGGCCGATTCGTAGGCGCGGCGGGCTTCTTCGAAGCGGCCGGCGCTCTCGGCGCGGCGCCCCTCTTCGAAGCGTTCCACCGCGGCGGCAGCGCCGCCGACTTCGCCGGGTTCGTTGTCGCGTGACGTCATGCGCGCGAATCTAGCGGCGGGGGCGGTGACGGTCAATGGCGGCTTGAAGCGAGGAGCCCGGACGGCCGCGGCGGGCGCGCCGGGCGGGAACCGCGTCCCGGCTCAGGAGTAGGGCCCCTCGTCGTCCACCTGCACCTCGAGCAGCAGGCGCACCGGCTCGCGACCGGCCAACAGGCGCCGCGGAATGCGGACCGGCACGACCACGGTCGGGCGCAGTTCGTTGTAGATCGCTTCGCTCAACGCGCGGGTCGTCGCCCCGAGATCGGCGCCGGGCAGTGGCGGGCCGTAGTCGATTCCCAGCGATCCGGTCACCCGCGTCGCTGTCGCGGGCGGCGACGGCGCGGACGCGGGCGGCGGCGCGGGCGGAGGCGCGGCGGCCAGTGCCGCCGCCGCGGGGTTGGAAGCCAGGTGGTTGACCGCCAATCCCAGGATGGCCTTCAGCGTCTCGCGCGCGCCGTCGCCGTTGGCCGCGTTGGCCGGGAACGACAGCAGGCCCCACGGATTGAGGAGGCTCTCGAGGCGGTCGACCGGCAGCGTGTCCGGGCGGTCGCGGCGGTTGTACTGGATGACGATGGGGACCCTCATCAGGTCGAGGTCCCAGGATTCCAGCCAGGTCTTGAGCGACTCCAGCGCGGCCAGGCTCTGGTCGAGCATCGAGGCCGCGGAATCGACCACGAACACGATGCCGTCGAACGGGGGGCGCAGGTCGCGCCCCGCCGCCCGGGGCCGCTCCCGCCCGGCGTCGACCGCCTGCACGAAGACCTGCCAGTCCCCCTGGGCTCCATGCCGCACGCGAAAGGCGATCTGGCGCTCCGGATC
>Ga0194127_10006985_pt1 | contig 12600 bp, 17 predicted proteins | sample TA2KigC100mmetaG_FD_148624 | JGI IMG/M metagenome (GOLD analysis project Ga0194127, IMG submission 148624) | Freshwater microbial communities from Lake Tanganyika, Tanzania - TA2015036 Kigoma Deep Cast 100m | ecosystem: Environmental > Aquatic > Freshwater > Lake | place: Tanzania: Lake...
CCCCATGCTTGCTTCCGGTGGTGTTTCTGGTGGTGTTTCTGGTGGTGTGGAACCCAGACCTCCATGCTTCCTTGGCTCCAAAGACCATGGATTAGTGCCCTATCTCCGCTGGTGAGCGACCCTATGGTGATCGCAACTCCATCGGACGGCCCTGTGCCGCCAGGCGCCCCCCGAAAGGCTTGTACGACGCCGCCTACACCATCCATGCGGTCGTCTGCGATCACGAGGGTGATGGGCTGGGGACCACAGACACCAAATCCCTGGCCCTCAAACGCCTCCTGGGCAGTCGGGGAGGGATGACCGTGGCCCAGACCATCACCCGGGTGTTGATCAAAGTGGACCAGCTCGACCCATGGGGCGCGAGCCATCTCGGCGACACCTGGCGGTCGCTCATCCACCAGTACTGCCGGATCCTCGGGAACGAAAGCAGCCTGCCGATCCCTGCGAAGAACCAGCATGGCTTGATCGAGCGCTTGCTGCAGAACCTGTTCGGCTCCTGATCGGCTCCGGCACGGATCTGCCCCAGTGCTAGGACTCGGCCATCCCGGTTGATCCTTGGGGTCCCGGGCTTGACCCCGAATCGATGCGCGAGCCACCCGAGGCCTCCAACCGGCTGTTCAACAACGCCGACAGCTTTGCCCAGGCCTTTGATGACGCCTGGAAACAGCACGAAGAGCGCGACCCGCACCATGGCCTGGATCCGGGGGCCAAGGTTGACCTGATGCTGGAGCGCCTCGCCGACCACCCCTTTCTCCAGAACGAACCGGATCTGGCCCGGCAGGTGGCTGGATTCCGTCTGCGGCTGTTGGGGCTGGCCGGCCCGAGCCTGTAGCGTCAGGCTCGCAGGTGACATCTGGCGCGATGGAGAGCTCCCTGGAGCGGTTGGTACGGATGCTGAGCGGGGGCTTCAGCAACCAGGTGCAGGCCTTTGAAAACCCACCGCTTTACGCCCACATCCTGTTGAAATTCCGCCCCCTACCCCAGCTGGCACCAGGCTCCCTGCTGCTGGAGCAGAGCTATGCGATCAATCCGGCGGCGCCCTATCGGATCCGGGTGCTGCGAGCCGAACGTCAGGGCAACCAGCTGATCATTCACAACCAGGCCCTGGTGAATGACCAGCGCTTCTGGGGCGCCGTGGACGATGCGGAGCGCCGCAACCAGATCCAGCCCGGCGACCTGCGCCTTCTGGAGGGGTGCGCCTATGTGGTGAAAGAGGAGGGCGACGGTTTTGTGGGCGAAGTGGAGCCCGGCTGCCGCTGCCTGGTGGAGCGCAAAGGGGCCACCTCTTACCTCGTGAGCCGCCTGGAACTGAATCGCAAAGGCATGCGCACCATCGACCGGGGCCATGACCCGATTACCCACGAGCATCTCTGGGGATCGCTGCCCGGACCGTTTGAATTTGCCCGCACCGACGACTACAGCAACGACATCCCCGCAAGCTGGACAGAGCTGCTCAGCCGCTGAGGCTCAGGCGCTCAGCTCATCCAGGAACGGCTGATCCTCAGGGAAGGGTTGCTCCTCCTCATCGAGGAACGCTTCCTCCGTCAAGGTGTTGTCGAGGAACGTGTCCTGGTGGGGTTGGGGTTCGCGAGCCGCCGCCGGGCTGTCCACAGGATGGAGATGGCGGGCCACGCCGGGGCTCTCCATGCCGCTGAGCAGACCCTCCAGGCGAGCCAGCCGGTCTTCCGTATCCCCCAGCCGCAGCTCGGTGTCCTCCGCCATCTCACCCAAAGCCCCTCCCCGGTCCTCCAGCAGGGACTGGACTTTCAGCTCCTGGGCCGCGAGGCGCTCCTCCAGCTCCAGCAGGCGAAAGGTGAGGGTTTCAGCCAACTCGGAGAGGGTCTGCAGCTGGTCAGCCAGCCGCTGGGTGCAATCTGCGACCTTCAGCTCAACAGCCATGGCCAATGCCGGTGGATTGGACGGATGGTATCGGTACTGCAGGGAGGCGCCAGCGCCAGGTTCTTAACGATTCCGAAAGCCATGTGATCCAACCAAAAAGCGCCCGTGGGAACCCGCTTGCAGCTGTCCCACTGAAAATGACAACGCTGTCCTGATCCGCGCGGTCTACAAGCATGTGCTGGGTTACCAGTTCGTTCGGGTGAGCGAGCGGCTGAAAGGGCAAGCGTCCCTGTTCAATCGTGGCTACCTGAGCGTGCGTGAGTTTGTGCGCCAGGCGGCCAAGAGCGGCATCTACAAGCAGGAATCCTTCGAACACTGCAATCCCTACCGGTTGATCGAGCTCAATTTCAAGCATCTGCTGGGTCGCGCACCCCAGAGAGCAGCAAGCGGGTGCGCTTCATCCCCTTCAACAAACCGCTGCAGTACCAGCAGCAAATTCAGCGGGAGGGGGGCGCATCGCCAGCGTTACCCCTGTGAACTGAGCTCCCGTCCAACCCTTATGCCCGTTACACGACGAAGGTTTCTGCAGGCACTCGCGGCACCAGGTTCAGCAGCGGTCATCAGGTGACATTCACTGTGACCGGGGCAAGCGTGAATAGCCGTCGGCATCGCCGTGACCACAAAGCCCGCTCTCAGGGGCCTTTTTTGTGAGCCCCACGCCTGGCCAGCAGATCGCTTGGCAGCACTTGGGTACTCGGGGTGACCATTTGTTAACCATGATTCAGCCAACCCCCGCCAGAAGACGAGAATGGACCCACCGAGTTGTCGAACACCTAGCTGCAGCGGACCCGACGGTCCGCCGCCTCTGGGTGAACGCCAGCCTGGCACTACAATCCCCTCCCCGACCCCTCCGTCGAGAACAGGAGTACTAACAATGTTTGACGCCTTCACCAAGGTGGTTGCCCAGGCTGATGCCCGTGGCGAATTCATCAACGCTGGCCAGATCGACGCTCTCGCGGCCATGGTCGCCGAAAGCAACAAGCGGATGGATGCTGTCAACCGCATCACCTCCAACGCGTCCAAGATCGTCACCAACGCGGCCCGCGACCTGTTTGAGGCACAACCTGCCCTGACAGCCCCAGGCGGCAACGCTTACACCAGTCGCCGCATGGCTGCCTGCCTGCGCGACATGGAGATCATCCTCCGCTACATCACCTACTCCGTGTTCAACGGCGACGCCTCCGTGCTGGAAGACCGCTGCCTGAACGGCCTGCGTGAGACCTACCTGGCCCTCGGCACTCCCGGTGCTTCCGTGGCCGAAGGCGTGCGCAAAATGAAGGACGCCGCCATCGCCATCGCCAACGATCGCAATGGCATCACCGCCGGCGACTGCGCATCACTGACGAGCGAGATCGGTACCTACTTCGACCGCGCTGCTGCTGCAGTAGCCTAAATTTTAAGCAAAACTAATTTTTAGTCAGCAACTCCCATGAAGACCCCTCTCACCGAAGCTGTTTCCGCAGCGGATTCCCAAGGACGCTTTCTAAGCAACACGGAGATGGCCTCAGCACTCGGTCGGTACAACCGTGCTAAGAGCGCCCTTACAGCGGCAAAGGGATTAACCGCGAATGCAGATAGTCTTGTCAATGGTGCTGCACAAGCCGTTTACAGCAAGTTCCCTTACACCACTCAGATGCAGGGTGCAAACTACGCTGCTGATGCGCGTGGCAAAGCAAAATGCAGCCGTGATATCGGCTACTACCTGAGAATGGTTACATATTGCCTCGTGGCCGGTGGCACTGGGCCGATGGATGAATATCTGATTGCTGGCATCGATGAAATCAACCGTGCCTTTGAGCTCTCACCGTCGTGGTACGTTGAAGCTCTCAATTACATCAAAGCTAATCATGGTCTCACTGGCGAGCCAGCCACCGAAGCAAATAACTATCTAGACTACGCAATCAACGCCCTAGTTTAATTGCTATAAAAAGCTGTTCATTCTCGGGCTCCCCATGTGGGGGCCCTTTGTTTTTTGCAAGCTAAAGCTGAGAGCTTGCGGCTCAGGAACTGACATTACAATGAATATATACAGCCCAGTCATCCATGAGCACTCAAAGCCATAGGATTTAAGTAGTGCTATTTAAAGGAAGAATTTGCCCCATTGGCTATTCGACATCATGTATATAAGCAGATGTAAGCCCGCATCGCCCACCCCCTTTTCCTTGACAAGAGCATGACGTTCCAGCAGCCCGAGCAGATCATAAACTTGATCAAGCAAGCAGGAGAAGGCGCGGAGATCGTATACAAGACGGGAGATATATATCTTCGCATTGACCTTAGGGGTGACGACATATCCCTTTGGAGATCGCATTTTATGGCTCATTCTAGTAATGCTAATCTCCTTGTTGCATGCCAAGATGGTGATGGCGATCTGATGCAGACACAACTCACCTGGGTCGTAGGGTCTTCTATTCGAACCGCTCTCGTATCTGGTAAAAAAGAAGCTCAAGCGCTCTTGGAAGCAATCGGTGTAACCGCCGAGCTAGCCAGTCTTGCATGCGATCGCTGCTATGGATTAGGCGAGTCAACTATATGGGCATTTTACTTGGATCGCAAAGATACATTGTCCGCAACTCCACTTGGCTCTTTATTATGACAACAGAAACGGAATATAAAGCAGAGATTAGTCATCTTATCGCGCAAGCCAACGTATGTGGGCTTGGCGAAAGAGAGACTATACCTATAGAAGTTCGAAAAGTTATCGTGGCCGCAGATGCAGCGCGATGCGCACTGAGTCTAAATGAAATAGAACATATCTGCACTATTTGCAAAGTCTCAGAAAGAGCTGTTGCCGAACTAATCGAAAAGTCACCAAAGATGATCGCCAGAGCGAGAGCATCATTACTATATAAACATCCAGGGTTGATAGTGCAGGGAGGAGAGCTTTTCCCTGAGCATAGAGCCATGGCGTGCTGGAGAGACTGCGAGCAGTTTATGAGGGTCGTGACTTACGGGGTGGCATGTAATTGTACAGAAATCACCGATAAAGAAGGCATGAAGGCATTATTGGAACTCTACACGTTTTTGAAAGTACCAGTAAAAGCACTCTTGTACGTGTTATCTGAATTAAAGATTCTCTCAGTCAATAGTCTTCGAAGATCAGGCTATAAGAGTGAAAGCTTTGACGCTGAGAATGCATTTAACGACTTGATCTTTGCGCTAAATCCAAAAAGCGAATGACGGCGCAAGAGCCACTATTATGCAATCAAGATATTCAACATACATTCCGCCAGCGTAGTTTAGTCCTAAAATGCCAAAGCCAAAAAAATACTAGCGTTAACAGGACGAACATCCAAACCATCCCGAATCCCAACTCAAGATGAATTTATTGCCAGAGAACCCACAGCAGTGGCATCCCCCGGAGACATGCGTACCAGATATGATTAATGAGACGGCACTTGATGCCCGCGGAGCCTGCTGGTCACATCGAGCTCTACCCCCTCTAGATTTAAGAGAATCTAAACTGTGCCGAGCAGATCTAAGAGGTGCTGATCTTTCTGACTGCCAGCTTGATGGCTGTGATCTCAAGTTAGCGCGTTATGATATGGACAGCAAATTTCCAGAGGGATTCAATCATCTTAAATCAGGTGCAGTCGGACCCAAGGCTTATCTTAACGGGGCATTTTTTAATGGTGCCGACTTAAGGGGGATGGACCTCAGTGGAAGTAGTTTCATGGGGGCCTATCTCAGTGGTTGCGACCTAAGTGGCTCTGTGCTTGATGGTGCAAACTTTGTGGGGGCCGATCTTCGCTTTGCCAGACTGCAGGGGTGCAGCTGTAGGGGGGCGCGCTTTACAGGTAGCCAATTGAATCAGGCAGATTTACGCACAACTAACTTCATTAACACATCCATCGATACTGCAGAAAGCATTCAGGGGGCCGATTTTAGTTGTGCCACCGGGATCAGTTCTGAGCAGCTTATAAACCTTTTATCACGGCCACACACGGAGCTTGATTGCTGGAACCCATTCACTCGTACGACAACTCGGGCCTCTCTGGAGTCGCTTCGGTGCTAAGGTCAAGCGAACAAAGACTGCGAGGCCGCCGCTGCACTGCCAATCAGGGCGACCAAAGGACGAGCGGACAGCAGCTGGAGAGTGCGGTCACTCAGAAGGAGTTGAGTTTCATAAAGCAACCTGCAAGCTTGGCCGATAAATCACGGATAATTGTGAGGTTTCGCCAACGCACCCATGCCCTTCGGCCCCGCCTCGATTCTCGGTGTTGAACGCTTCGCTCAAGACTGCGAGGCCCCCCAGGAGCTGGTGCCTGGTGATGATGACGCCACCAAGGAAGCTCTGATCCGTGCTGTATACAAGCAGGTCCTCGGGAATGCTTATGTCATGGACAGCGAGCGTCAGCTGGTTGCCGAATCACAATTCAAATTAGGCGAGATCAGCGTGCGTGAATTCGTGCGCACCATTGCAAAAAGTGAACTCTATCGCACACGTTTTTTTGATGCGTGCGCTCGATACCGCTACATAGAACTGGCGTTTCGCCATTTGCTTGGGCGTGCGCCGGCTAGCTTTGAGGAAATGCGCCGCCACGCAGAGCGACTTGATGCAAGCGGCTATGAATCAGACATCGACAGTTTTCTCGACTGTGATGAATACCAGAACACCTTTGGTGAATGGACAGTTCCATACCAGCGGGGCTGGAGGACTGAATCCTGCGGCACTCTCCAGGAGTTCACATGGTCGTTCCAGCTACTGCGGGGAAACAGCAGCAGCAGCCTGAAGGGAAACCTCGCTGGGGTCCAGAGTCGGCTGGGCGGTGCAGCCTACCAAAACCGCCCACTCCCGGTGGTAGCACCGTCATCGATCGATTCACAGGGATGGAGTTTTCGTCCATCACCAAACCTCGGCGATGCCGCTACTCGCAGTGGCGTTGGCGCAGGGCAAGAAGGAAAGGTCTATCGGGTTGAAGTCACAGCGTATCGTGCAAATAATGTGCGGCGTGTCTCCCGATACACGAAGTCCAATCGTGTCTATTTTGTTCCCTACAACAAGCTATCAGAGCAGTATCAACGCATTCATCGTGAAGGAGGGAAAATAGCCAGTATCACCCCAGTTGGCTGAATTCCCAAAGTCTTCTCAGAGGCAAATCCTTATAGAAGCATTAGAAGACTAATTACTGCCAACGATAGTCACCCTAAACCCCTCATTCCTCCCTTACCATGTCAACAAATCAATCTCAAGCCCTTGGATTTGGTGCCACACAATTACTAGACGCACCTGCCAGCTTTTCTCGACGGGCGTACCATCAGTCTACAGAAGCAGCAACGAGCAACGATCGATTCAGGAATCAGCAAGACCTAAACAATCCTGAGGCGTTTACAGCCAATGATAACACCGCCTATCAGCTAGCGGTGATTGCTGCCTATCGACAAGTATTCGGCAATGTTCAGCCGATGGAGAGTGAGCGTCTGCTGAGTGCCGAATCGCAACTCTGCAACGGAGATATCAGTGTTCGTGAGTTTGTACGCCGCCTTGCGCTATCGAGTTTTTATCGCTCTCGCTATTTTGATGCGGTATCTCCGCATCGTGCTGTTGAACTGAACTTCAAGCATCTACTTGGGCGCCCACCACAGAGCGAAGCCGAAATCAGTGCCCATGTAGCAACGGTTGCCTCCTCTGGTTTTGAAGGTGAGATTAACAGCTACCTTGATTCCGATGAGTATTTGCAGACATTTGGTGAAGACACCGTCCCTTATCCAACAAGCTGGAATTCTCCGCTAGGTCAGCCGCAGTCTGCCTTCAACCGGATGGCAGCTCTTGCGCAAAACTTCGCTGGCAGTGATACCGCTGTAGGGAATAAGAGTCAGCTATTGGGTAACCTTGCAAGAGGCTACAGCCTCTCGATCAAGGTTCCTGCTCAAGTCTACAGGTCTGGAAACGCAGGCAGCGTGAATCGATCAATGGCGGGAGGTACCCATGGGATGTTTGAGCCCGTCAGGCGTATCAATGCCGATGGGGGTGACTCCGCTCCGATGCGCGGCGATCTTTATGTTGGCTTCGGTCTTGGCCAACGAGATCAGGAAGTATTTGAGCGCAGCGGTGGTGAGACCGCTGATCAAATTGCCGGGCTGATCCGTGCAGCCTATCGCCAGGTAATGGGCAACCCCCATCTGATGGAAAGCGAGCGGAGCCTCACAGCAGAGAGCCAGTTCGCGGAGGGTCGGCTCAACACGCGTGAGTTTGTACGTGCAGTTGCCCTTTCTCCTGATTACCGGCGCCGCTTCTTTGAGAGCAACGCCCCCTATCGCTTTGTGGAGCTCAACTTCAAACATCTTCTGGGTCGAGCTCCACTCACTCAAGCAGAGATAAGCGAGCACATCCAACGGCTCGCTAACGATGGCTACGAAGCCGAAATCAACAGCTATATTGATAGCGATGAATACCAGAATCTGTTTGGCGAGAACACCATCCCGTTTGCTCGTATCAGCTCAGAACAAGGTCGCTCCCAACTAGCATTTAACCGTCATCTTTCGCTGGCAGGGGGCTATGCATCGAGCGACACTGTCCAATCTGCATCGAATCTGGTGATGTCGGTGGCCACCAATACGGTGCCCAGCAATTGGTCCAACACGAAGCAAAGGATCAACCGCATCGGTGCCAACGCTGGCACCACCGAGCCAACAGGCAAGCGCTATCGGATTGTCGTTCAGGCCCAGCCTGCGGGAGGCCGGCAGCGCACGCCGAATGCGACCTATCTCGTCTCAGGGAAAGACATGACCAGCCAGCTTGGTTATGTCCATCGCCGGGGTGGTCGGATCCTCTCGATCACTGAAGTGCTCTGATTGCTACAAGGCAATCAAGACTACGTTCTGGCCAACTCAAAAACATTCACTCTGTCTCCTCCCATGCCTGAAGCTACAATCGCTATAGCTGATGCCAGTCTCCGTCAAGAGTCGGCACAAGCCATTATCCGTGCGGCCTACCGCCAGGTGTTCGGCAATGCCCATCTGATGGAGGAAGATCGTAGCGCCACTGCAGAAAGCCTCTACTTCAATGGCGATCTGAACGTCCAGGGGCTGGTGACCGCCCTTGCCCTATCAGATAGCTACCGCCGTCTTTTTCTGGACAAAAATGGGCCCTATCGCTTCGTGGAGCTCAACTTCAAGCACCTCCTAGGTCGCGCACCCCGCAATCAAGCTGAGGTTAGCGAGCATGTGCAGCGACTTGCAAACGAAGGTTATGAAGCTGAAATCAACAGCTACACCTTCAGCGTGGAATACATCAATGCCTTTGGGCTCGATGATGTACCCCACATGCGCAGCAACCAAAGCCAAATCGGGGAAAGCAACGTCACTTACGTCCGTTCGAAGGCCCTTGGCAATGGTTTTGCCGGATTTGACGGGAGCCATCAGTCCGTGCTGCTGAGCAGCATCGGCACCGGCGCTGCCCCCTCTACCGGTAACAAGGTCCCTGGTCCCGGAAACCGAAACAGCAAGCGTTACGCCGTCACTTGGACCACTGCAAATCCAGTCGGCTTGCGGCGCCGTTCCGTGCAGACATCGGTCACTCCCTACAGTTCTCTATCGACGACGATTCAAGGGATCCAGAAACGAGGCGGACGCATCCTTTCTGTTGCAAATACTTAACAACCATGGGCCTGGAGTCAATCCAGGCCCCCTTTCCCAGTAGCGTCAGTAAACGGCTGGATAGTTGGGAATGATTGTTTTCCCAAAGTTCAATCGCCATCAAATTCTGCTCAGGATAGGTCAAATGCCTCTATCGCCGCGCCAATACAATCAGAACAAGGGCTCATGTGAAAAGCCTACAGGCCATTCAGGGAGTGGCGTTTCCATGGCAACGGCCCTAATGGTCGAGTCCATGGTTTACATGGTGCACAACTCTCAAGCTCTGCAGAAAGGCGAACGTTGAATCTGATGCTTCGAGATCGAGGTAAAGAATGAATCTCGAAACATTTGTCTTGCAGAGCGAAGGGAATTGGCGCTGTATGAGAAGCGGCCACTCGCTTGCATTTCGGCAGTTCGAGGAAGTACTGAGCCATATCACGATCAAGCGGCTTTCACTTGACGATCCACGGGTAACCGATCTGATAGCAACAGCTGATGAGCCAGAGGGTAAGCCTTGCTCACCTTTTTTTATGGAGTGGAGTGCGGAGAGTGACTGGGAGCCTGATGATCCATCGCTCGTCAGTCAGGGATCATGTGTGTTAATTCCATTTCCGACAAATGCAGATGAAGGGTTTTTGCTTCGCAGTGTTGGCTATGCTGAAGCTGAGCAAGCTATCGGTAAATATTCCTTTCTTTCCGATGGCACGTTCACACTCACAACGCGCTACGGGCAATCCATTGCAGAGGAGAGAATCTGGTTCGTATCAGAACATGTACGCTGTCGTTCCTCGGTGCTAAGAACCTCGGCAGGCTCTGGTGTTCTACAGACTTCATTTTCGTCAGAAGTCCGCCGACTTAGTCTCTAAAGTAAGAGCTTTTCTAGTCGTGGACTCCTCTCTACTCTTTGCCAAGACTCTTTGCGGCCATTATAGCAACCTTGATCAGGCCCAGCTAGATCCTTCAAAGTTCGCGCGCATTAATATCTTCTTTATGCCCCTCCCCTGGGAGGTGCTCCGTGCACCGGGCATTTATTCTGAACAGAGCTACGACCATGATCCGTGGCGCCCATACCGACAAGGAGTTCATCGCCTGAGCCGATGTGATGATACTCACATTGTTCAGAATTTTGGGCTTGAGCAGCCGGAACGGACCGCCGGAGCTGGGCTGCATCCTGAACTTCTCCAAACGATTGATGCCAATTCCCTCATCGAGCGATGCGGCTGCGCCATGCATTTTCGATGCGTTGAGCCTGGATCGTACCTTGGTGAGCTTGAGCCAGGTCAAAAGTGTTTGATTCCCCGCGATGGGAAACTCACCTATCTCGTCAGCGAAGTGCAGCTCAATCAGGAGCATTGGAGCAGTCGAGATCGTGGCTTTGACCCACTCACTGACGCCCCGATCTGGGGTTCAGAGCATGGGATGCTACATTTTTCAAGAATTCAATCCTTTGCAGACCAGTTAGACGATAGCTGGCTGCAAACATAACAGGATGAGCCGCGAGGATACGCTGTGATGCGCACAAATGATGCTCATAAGTTGCTGAAGGCGTGGATCCGATCGCAGCATTTAATCTGCCTAGGCACAGACTTCATCTTTGAAACTGTTGATCAATCGCACGTGGAACGATTCGAGCAGTGCATGCTGGATTGTGGTGGGCACGTGAGGGAAGTGCGCGCCGTGGGGAATTGGCCAATGGGCCCCAACCGATCATTCAAAGTGTTGAGGGCTGTGGCTTCTATACCAAGACCTGGCGGAGAAGAACTTGTCCAGTACTGGGCCAGCCGTGGAGGCAGGAGCACCCGTTTTTCGGAAATTAACCGCTGATGGGTCGCAACAACTGGAGACGAGCCTGCACGTAAGGATGGGTTTCTTTGCCATTGATCACTTCACGGTCTTCGCCGGAATCGATGAATTCTTGAGCCATTGCTGCCGCATAGCGGCATTCCCACCAGGGTGTGCGTTCGACATCTTTCCATCGGCTGAGATGCCGCTTACAAAATAGGGGATTTAATGAAGCCAAAGCCAATAGTGCTGCAGCCTTTGATTTGACGAATTGCGGCCTTTGGTTGTCAACCGCTTCGACGAGCCACTCTGAAATCGTCGCCATAGCTTCTATGGACCATCGTTTATGGAAACCAAAAAGTCGAATAAAAAAGTAATGCGCACCATAATCGTTATGCGCATCCTCGAGCCAGCCTCGCCGCAACAGAGGCCAGAGAGCCTCAGTTGACCGTTGCCGAAGTGTCTGAAGTGCCAGATAGCAGCGGCTGAAGTCAGTTCCAAACAACTCCTGGATCAGGAATTCATTTTCAGGCTCATCATCATAGCGATGCACCAGCACCAAAGCGCTTGGATCATCACGCATCAGAGCATCAAGTGCATCCGTCAACACCATCCCCTCGCATTCCATTGCACCCTCCGGCCAGAGAGCTTTGAGAGCACGCATCCGAAATACGGGGGAAACCGGTGCCTGTAGGACACTCGGGAGAAGATTAGTAGCACCAGCATTGATCACATCCTGGATCGCCGATTGGCGATCCATCTGATTCGGAAGGGTGAGATGGTCTTCAAGGGCCAGTAGCTGATCGCGCTGATCTGATAGCAAGGCAATGGCGCAGAGAGCTGCTCCGCGTACACCAGGATTGGAATCGTTCTGGAGGCTTTGAATCGCAGCTAAGGCAGGGCGAGCCTTCAATCCCGCCAGGCTTTGGATCAGAACGCGACGATTCTGGGCAGGATCAGCGAGGCAATCGATCATCACTTGATGCAATAACGGATCCATACAACCCAATTCCTGAAGAGCCCAAGCACTATTTTCAACGAGGTAGGGATCGTCACTCTTGAGGCAACAACCGATAGCCGAAATCGCTTGGTATGCATTCAGGCGACCAAGCACCTCGACCGCCTTACGCTGGGCTAAACGGATGGGCTGCTCTACGGAATCAACAGCAAGGAGTTGCAGGAGGGCTTTCTCGGTGGAGTCTCCAGGAAAATTGATCAGGTGGGAGGCCGCCATGTAGTAATCGCTGGCCGATTCAAGTGCTTCAAGAGGCTGTTCTAAAATCCGCAGAGCCTCCTGCTGTGTGAGGCCAAGATGAATGTTGTCGAAACGGCTCACGGATG
>Ga0194127_10006989_pt1 | contig 12597 bp, 11 predicted proteins | sample TA2KigC100mmetaG_FD_148624 | JGI IMG/M metagenome (GOLD analysis project Ga0194127, IMG submission 148624) | Freshwater microbial communities from Lake Tanganyika, Tanzania - TA2015036 Kigoma Deep Cast 100m | ecosystem: Environmental > Aquatic > Freshwater > Lake | place: Tanzania: Lake...
GCATGCGCTTCGTGCCGTCGGGGAGCGTCTCCTCGGCATACCCGTCGCCCTCCGAGAAGTGCGTCAGCACCGCGGTCGCGGACGTCGAGAACAGCGGCACGAGCAGCCGCGACGCCATGCAGTCGTGGCGCGGCAGCAGCGCGAGGTCCGCGCGCGTCGCGGTCCCGGCGAGCCCCGCGAGCGCCGCCTGGCCCTGCGGCCCGTCGAGCACGCCCTTCTCCCACGCCGCGAAGTCGCCCCGCTGGTCCGCGGGGGGAACGGCCACGTCCGTCACCAGCACGACCGGCTTGCGGTCCACCACGAGCTGCCGCGCCTTCGTGGCGGCGTCCGTCCTGCCGAACGCGAACGCCGCCTCCAGCCCCTGCGCGTGACCGCGATCCGGTACGACGGGCAGTCGAACCCACGGCGCTCGCTCGGGTTCTTCGTGACCCACGCGTACGACACGCCGTCGCCGGTCGCGGCCACCCAGTCGAGCACGAACGGGCTGCCCATGGTGCCGACGCCCTGCCACATCTGCTCGTAGATCTTGCGGTCGATGTCGAAGCCGAAGCCCTGGCCGAAGACCGACGCGTTCCCGCCGAAGAACAGGAAGTCGCCGCCCACGATGCTGCCCTTCCACACGGGATCCTTCCACTTGTCGGGCTGGCCGAGCAGCAGGATGAAGAAGTCGCGCGACTCGTTGAACGTCGGCATCGCGGCCTGGGCCTTCGCGCACTCGCACACCGGACACATGCGCTTGTACGTGTAGTCGAGCGGCGTGCCGTTGCCGGTCGTCCACTGGAGCGTCTCGTTCACCTCGACCATCGCGAACCCGTCCGGGCACGTCTTGTCGCACGCGACCGCACCGCAGCCCGCCAGCGCGGACTGCATCTCGGCGGCGAGAGCCGGACGGTCGTCCGCATCGTCAGGAACGGCTCGCCCGGCCGCAGGATGTAGTCGGTCGTGAACTCGAACGAGAACTGGAGCCGGTTCAGCAGGGCGAACAGGTTCAGTCCGTCGAGCAGCGGCGCGAGGCCCGCGTACTTCTCGCCGAGCAGCGGGATGAGGCCCGCGAGCTGCGGCAGCAGTGCCTGGATGCCGGCGAGGTCGAGCGGCTTGTCGCCGAGCAGCGAGTCCACGATGTCCTGGTACGCCGCCGGGACGAGCCCCTTCAGCGTGGCCGCCGGGATGGTCAGCGAGTCGAGGAACCCTCGGTTCAGGAACTGGAGCACGTCGAACATGTACGCCGCGTGACCCTCCACGCGGACCACGGCCTCCCTGCCGTCGCTGCCGTCCGCCAGCACGCGGACCGCGGCCTCGCCGTCCTGGACCGCGACCTGGTCGCCGAGCTTCAACGCCTTCGTCGGGTCCGCCGGGTTCGGGACGAGCAGGTTCGCGAGCGGGAACGCCTCCTGGAAGTGGTCCAGGCCGTGCCCCCCCGCGAACTCGGGCTGCCAGCGGCGCAGGTCGATGTCGAGGAGCGTCCCCCCGAACACGCCCGCGGCCCAGCCCGGTCCAGGGCCGCCGACGACGACGCGGATGCGGTCGTTCTCGATCAGGTAGTCGCCGAGCTTGCCGCGGGCGCTCGGGCCGCCGATCAGCTCGTCCTGCCGCGTCACCACCTTGGCGCGAAGCAGCGTGTCGTCGGCGCAGGCGGACAGCCCTGCCGCGGCGGCGAGGACCGTCGCGAGGAGGAGTCTGCTTCGAGTCATGGACCTTGCCTCCCGGCGTGCGCCTAGAACGCCGCCTGCACTCCCGCGATGGCCGCGTCGTTCCCGACCTGCACCCCGTGGAGCTCGCGCCGGTGCTGGTACTCGGCCTGGACCTTCAGGAAGTGGCCGACCGCGTACCACGACAGCGTGCCCGCGACCACGAGCTGGTCGTCGAAGTCGTCGATGTCGCTGTTGCCGTCAAGGTACTCCACGCGCGCCGCGACGCCGAGCCGGTTCCGGAGGATCACGTACCCGAGCGACCCGTGCGCCACGAGCCGGGTCACGTCCTCGGCGATGGTGCCGTTCCCGGTCGCGGTCGGCTGCGCCCGCGGCTCCGACTTGTCCCAGATCGTCTCGCCGACCAGGTGGAACCCGTGCCACTTCGCGAGCAGGTAGCCCGACGCGCCCATCGTGCGGATGCTCCGGCCGTCGTTGAACAGGAACGAGCCGCCGAGTCCGAGGCGGAAGCTCGGGGCCTTCTCCAGGTCCGGCTCGCCCTTGCCGAGCGGGTCGAGCGGCGCGAGATCGACGCGCGCCACGTAGCTCATCTTCTCGAACTTGTTGCCTTCCGACACGCCGACCGGCTGGTAGCCCCTGAAGAAGTTGCTGCCGCGCTCGAGGCCGTTGAAGATGCCGGCCGAAATCGTCAGGTGCCCCTCCCAGGGCTCCGAACGGAGCACGAGGCCGAGCGAGTTCACCGGCGACATCGCGTAGACGCCCATCGCGCGGTCCAGGTGCGACAGCCGCGCCGACGAGCTCATCTCCGTCCCCGAACGGGAACTTCTGGAAGCCCACGGTCGCGCCGATCCAGCGCATCGGGGTCCAGTCCACCCACGCCTCGTAGAGCGGCCCGCCGGTCTTCTCCTGGTCGAACACGTCCAGCTCGATCCGGTACGTGACCGGCTTGAGGAAATGCCCGTCCACGCCGAGGCGGACGCGCCGCATCCGGAACCCGGGCTCCTGCATCCGGTCGCCCGCGTCGCGGAGGGACTCGTCGCCGACCCATCCGCCCCACGCATTCAGGCGGCCGTGGATCGTCAGGTCGAACGGGCCGGATTCGATGGTCGCGACGCCGTTCTCCAGGCGGTCGAGCAGGTCCGCGCACGGGCAGGTCCCGCCCTGCGCGCCGGGCGCGGGGTCCGGCTCCACCTGGGCGAGCGCGGGGGCGGACACGAGCAGTGCGGCCAGGGCAGCCGCGAACACGAGACGGAGTCCCATCGTTTCCTCCGGGAGGCAAGGGTGGCGAATCGTATCACAAGGGGACCGCCGGGCCGGGCTCAACTCGTGGCCAGGGACCGGAACTCGAGACGCTTCAGGAAGGCCTTGAACGCGCCTGTCGCTCCGCGCTCGTTCACCCCGCCGATCTCCAGCTCGAGGCCGGGGACGTCCGCGGCGATGCCCGTGATCCGGCACGAGCACTCGATGATCTGGGGGATCCCGCCCGAAGTCGCGACGAACCGGACGACGAGGTCCGCGTCGCGCGCGACCGGCATGAACGGGGACTGGACGAACATGCCGAACAGCCCGATCCGCGTGATCCGGACCGTCTGGGTCGAGTCGCGCCACGTCATGGTCGCGTCGATCGCGGCAGTGGCCTGCGACGCGCGCATCTCGATGAGCGACGTCAGGGACCCCGGCGCCTCCGCGCTCCCCGCGCCGGTCCCCCCCGCGGGCGGCGCGGCGGTGGCCGGCGGAGGCAGATCGATCGGCGGGCCGCCCAGGAACGGCGGCGCCGCGGCCTCGTCCCCCTCCTTCCGCTCGGGCGGCGCGGCCCCCTCGGGGAGCGGGAACGAATAGACCCACTTCCGGCCGCTCACCCGCGGCATGGCGCGCTCGCGGATGTCGGGGACCGGAATGCCGAGCGTGGCCGCCAGGAAGCCCTCGAGGATCCGGAGGTCGCCGATCGTGACCGCCTTCTCCCAGCGGATCCCGACGCCCCGCACCGGCTCGTCCTGCAGCCGCACCACGCGGCCGAACAGGAAGGTAGGGGTCGGCGACCCGGAGTGCTCGCCGAACACGATCGCGACCTCGATGTCCTGCTCCGGCCGCGCGCCCGGCGTCGCGAGGAACATGCCGCCGGCGCTGATGTCCTCGGACCGGACATCGACGCGGAAGCCGTCGATGTAGCAGCACGCGTCCTTCTGCACCTTGTAGCGGGTGTGCCTTCTCTTGTCCGCGCCCGACACGCGACCCTCCTGCCATCGGCGCGGAGCATATCACGATACAATCGCCCCTGGCCTGGCGGTCGGAGGCCGGCGTGCGTGCCGCATGGAAGTGCTCGATCCTCGTGACGATCCTGCTCGGCGCGGGGTGCTCGTCGCCCGGCGGGGGCCGGGATCCGGGCGTCGCGGACACGCCGCCGGACGCGACGGCCGGGGACGGGGCGGTGGAGTCCGACGAGGGCGAGGAGGCCGCCGCCGACCCCGGCGCGGACGTCGCGGAGGACCCGGCAGCGGATCCGGCGGACGACCCGACCCCGGACACCGCCCCGGACACCGCGGGAGACTCCCCCGGCGAGGCGGACGCGTCGCCCCCCCCCGTGGTCGAGCTGCCCGAGCAGGTCGTTGCCGCGGCCGCGTCGTCGTGCCCCGCGTGCGTGGTGCTCGCGAGCGAGACGTGGGATGCCTCGACCGCGCCGCGCTTCCCCTCGCTCGCGGACTACACCCGGACGATCGAGGGCCGGGCGTGGCACTTCCGGCCGTGGATCCGGTTCCGGATGCCGCACCCGGGGAGGCTCAACCGCCTGTACGCCTACACGACCGGCGCCGGCGCGGTGAGCGTCGCCCTGACCACCGGCTTCCCGGGCGGCCACTACCCGTGCCTGGACGAGGCGACGGGCGACGACCCCTGGGCCGTGGGCGCGACGCGGCGCATGACCGTGACGGCCGAGCCGGGCTGGCGGGCGATCGACCTCGGCGGCCTCGACTGGACGGTCCCGGGGTACGACGAGGTCCTGCTCCTCCTCGGCCAGGAGGGCGACGCGCGGATCGGGCTCGCCTCGCCGGTCCCGCCGGGGTCCGGGGACTACCTCGTGAACGGGGGCCTGATCGCGGACGCCCCGGGCGACGGGCTCGCGTGCTTCCCGTCGATGTCCCAGTTCGAGGACGACGCCGGCGCGCCGCAGCTCTGGATCGCGCGGCTGGAGGTCGAGACGCAGGGCGTGGCCCACGCGCACTGGTTCGAGGCGGCATCGACGGTCGAGTACGGCGGCCACGCGGCGCTCGGCGACGCGGACGGGGACGGGGACGACGACCTGCTCGCGGGGGGGAGGCTCTTCCGCAACGACGGCGCGGGCGGGTTCGAGGACGTGACCGCGGCGGCCGGGCTCGCCGGGGCCGGCGGCGAGACCCTGTGGGGCGACTTCGACAACGACGGGGCCCGCGACATCCTGGCCGTCGCGGGGGGGGCAGGGCTGTTCCGGAACAACGGCGACGGCACGTTCGTCGAGGTCACCGCGGCGTCGGGCATCTCGGCGCCGGCCAGCCTGCAGGGCGCGGCATGGCTCGACTACGACCGCGACGGCGACCTCGATTTCTTCGTTGCGTCGTACGGGACGCTCGCCGACCCGGAGGTCGGCACGCGCGACTACCTGTTCCGGAACGAGGGGGACGGCACGTTCACGGACGTCACCGAGGCGGTGCACATGCCCGTCAAGGAGGGCATCGGCTACCACGGGCGCGGCGTGTGCGTTGCGGACCACGACGGCGACGGCGACCCGGACATCTACCTCGGGAACTACCGGCTGAACCCGAACCAGTTGTGGGAGAACCGCGGCGCGGACGGGTTCAAGGACGTGGCGGCAACCGCGGGCGTCGCGGGGACCTGGTTCATTGGGGGGGCTTACGGGCACACGATCGGCCCGTCCTTCGGCGACCTCGACGGCGACGGCCGGTGGGACATCGTGGTGCCGAACCTCGCGCACCCGCGGTTCGCGGACTGGTCCGACCCCACGTACCTCCACTTCGCGAAGGGCGACGGCACGTACACGACGACCCCCGCGGCCGACCGCGGCATCCGGTTTCCGACTCGGTGCTGCTCGACGCGGACGACGACGGCGCGCTCGACCTCTACCTGACCGCGGTCTACGAGGGCCGCCGGGCGTACCTGTACCGGAACGACGGGACCGGGCAGTTCGAGGACGCGACCTACGCCGCGGGCATCCGGCACTTCAACGGGTGGGGAGCGGCGGCCGCGGACCTGGACGGGGACGGCCGGACCGACCTCGTGGCCGGGCGCATCTACCTGAACCGCCACCCCTCGCCCGGGAACCGGCTCGACGTGCGCCTGCACGGCGGGGCGCGACCGGGCGCGGCGAGCGGCTGGTCGAACCGCGACGCGATAGGGGCCGAGGTCGTGGCCGTGGTCGGCGGGCGGACGCTGCTGCGGCAGGTCGAGGGCGGCAAGGGCGTGGGCTGCCAGAACGGAACCACGGTGCACCTCGGCCTCGGCGCGGCCGCCAAGGCGGACTCGCTGACCGTGCGCTGGCCGTCGGGCCGGAAGACCGAGATGAAGGACGTCGCCGCGGGGCAGACGCTCGTGATCGACGAGCCGGCGCCGTAGCAGGAGCAGACCATGGACGAACGCGATCGGCAGCCCGCGCGCAACCTCTTCTCCTGGCAGGTCCGCACGTTCTCGCTGCTGTGGTCGGGGTACGCGGCCTACTACCTCTGCCGCTTGAACTTCGCGGTCGCGAAGCCCGGGATGTCCGCGGAGACCGGGTGGTCGGACGTGCGGATCGGCACGATCCTGTCCGCCTACCAGGTCCTCTACGCGGCCGGGCAGTTCATCAACGGCCAGTTCGCGGAGCGCTGGGGCGCGCGGCGGATGATGACCGTCGCGCTGATCGTCGCTGCCGCCTCGAACCTCGGGCTCGCCTGGGCGTCCGCGCAGCCGGAGGCGATCGCGTTCCCGGGCATGCTCGTGTGCTGGGCCGTGAACGGCTACGCGCAGTCCGCCGGCTGGTCCCTGGTCGTCAAGACCATGTCGGACTGGACCCCCTCGAAGCGGCGCGGCACGGTGATCGGGCTCATCTCCACCTGCTACCAGGTCGGCAACGTGCTCGCGTGGCTCCTCGCGGGCTGGCTCGCGCAGGACTACGGCTGGCGGGCCACGTTCTGGGTCCCGGCCCTGTTCCTGATCCCGATGGCCGCGACGCTCGGCCTGTTCCTGCGCAACCACCCGACCGAGGCCGGGTTCCCCCCCGTCCGCGACGACGTCGCGCCCCCCGCGCCCGTGCCCGCGGCGGGGGCCGCCGTGCCCGTGGCGGGGGCCGCCGTGACCGCCGCCGGAGCCGAGCTGTCGGCGCGCGAGATCCTCCGCCTGACCCTGACCAACAAGGTGCTGTGGGTCCTCGCGACGGCGTTCTTCTGCATGAACGCGGTGCGCTACGCCTTCATGAACTGGGCGCCGGACTACATGGCGACGTTCCACGGGCTGCCGATCAAGGGGAGCGCCTTCACCGCGGTCGCCCTGCCGCTGATCGGCGCGCTCGGCGCGATCTCGGCGGGCTGGGTGTCGGACACGATCTTCAACCGCCGCCGCGCGCCCGTCGCCGCGGTGATGCTGATCCTGCTCGCGGCCGCGTGCGTCGCGTTCGTCCATGTCCCCCCGGGGCAGGTCGCCTTCGCGACCGCCATGCTCGGGTTCGCGGGCTTCATGATCTACGGTCCGGACATGCTGGTCAGCGGCGCCGCGACCGCGGACGTCCACCCGCGCGCCGCCGCCGCCGCGACCGGGTTCACGATGTGCACCGGCGCCGCCGGGGCCATCTTCTCCGGCATCGGCGTGGGCTGGCTCAAGGAGGCCGCGAGCGGCCAGTGGGACCTCGTGTTCTGGACGCTCGGCGGCCTGTCCGTCGTGTCCACCGCGCTCATGGTCTCGATCTGGAACGCTCGCCCGAGATGAAACGGAAGAACCCGCACGAATGCCTTTGCGCCCCCGGACCCGATCCACGATAATGGCCGCCGCCGGACGGGAGGAGGGACACGGCATGCGCGCGGGTCTTGCACGGACGATGACGGTTGCGGCGGCTGTTGCGGTGGCCGCGGTCGCCACGGTATCGGTCGCCTGCTCCGACGGGAGCGGGACCACCGGCGGCGGCGACACGGGGGGCGACGCGGGGGGCGACGCGGGGGGCGACGCGATCGAGCCGACCGGCTCGGTGCGCGTCAACGAGGTCGTGAACAAGGCCCCGGACAACCAGGCCGACTGGGTCGAGCTGTACAACACGGCTGACACCGAGACGGCGCTGGCCGGCTGGTTCATCCGCGACCAGAACGACGGGCACCGCTTCGACTTCCCGGGCACCGCGAAGATCCCCGCCAAGGGGTTCCTGGTGATCTACGGCAAGGGCGGCCCGACGGACCTCGTGATGGACTTCGCGTTCAAGTCCGGAGACGCGGCCCGGCTGTTCGACGCCGACGGCAAGCTCGCGGACCAGACCGACTGGAATGACGGCGACGCGCCCGAGGGCACGAGCTGGGGCCGCTACCCGGACGGCACCGGCGCCTTCGTGAAGCTCGTCCCGACGCTCGGGAGCGCCAACTCCGCACCCTGAAGCCCGGATTCGCCGCCGGCGGGACCGGGCATCCGACGCGAAGCGAGCGTGGGCAGCCGGCCAGGCGCGTGAGCCCAAATCGTCGGGCCTCCTTGCCGGATGGCGGCGACGTGGCCGGCTTGTTTCGCGGATCTGGCGCGCTGCGCGCCGTCCGATAGCGCTGCTATCGGCCGGTGCTCGCGTGCGTCGCCATCGGCGACCGCCACCTCCGCGAAACCGCTAGGCCATTCGCTCGCCCCCGACTGCGTCGGACCGACGATTTGGGCGTGAGCTCCGGCCGTTGACAACCTCCAGGGGTGTGCGGTACCGGACGGCGCGTGGACGACCGCGGACAACCCCGCCCGACCTGCCGGACCTGCCTCAGGCCGGCGGTGGTCTGCTGGTGCGACCGGCTCGTCCGCGTCGAGACCCGCACGCGCGTGGTCATCGTCCAGCACCCGTCGGAGCGGAGGAAGGCGATCGGCACCGGGCGCATGGCCGCCGCGTGCCTGGTTGGAGCGGAGACGGTCGTGACCAAGGGGTTCGGGGAGCGCGACCCGCGCCTCGTCCGCCTGCTGTCCGACCCGGATCGCCCCGCGTGGCTGCTATTCCCGGGCACTGCCGCCGCGGACGCGGACCAGGCGCCGCCCGCGGGCCCGATCACGCTGGTCGCGGTCGATGCGACGTGGTCCCACGCGGTCCCCATGGTCCACCGCAACCCGCTGCTGGCCGCGCTGCCGCGGATCGCGTTCCGCCCGGACGCGCCCAGCGGCTACAGGATCCGCCGCCAGCCGCGCGGCGAGTGCATGTCCACGATCGAGGCGCTCGCGCACGTCCTCGGGGTGCTGGAGGGCGACCCGGCGGGCATGGCGCGGCTGCTCGAGCCGTTCCGCGCGCTGATCGACCGGCAGATCGCGCTGAGGGACCGCCGCTACGAGCCGCGGTATCCGGTCAGGAAGCTCGCGAGGCGCGCCGCGCGCGGCTGACCGCCGCGAGCAGCGACAACAGGGACGCGGCGAGCGCGACCGGGAACGCCCCGGGCGCCCCGGCGCCGCACCCCCCGCCGCCCTTGTTCGGCTGCGCATCCGGATCCCCGGACGGCACGGGCTCCTCCTCGGCCTCGGGACCGGCGATCGCGTCCTCGTCGTATTCCGGGCCCGGCGCCTCCTCCTCCGGCGTCTCCTCCGGCGTCTCCTCGGGCCCGGCCGCGTCGGGCTGCGACGTCTCGCAGCCCGGGAGGTCCTCGTCGATGCCGCCTTCGCAGTCGTCGTCGATCCCGTTGCAGACCTCCTCGGCGCCCGGGTGGACCGCGGGGTCGGAGTCCGCGCAGTCCCCGCCCCGGGTCAGCGGCTCCTGCCCCGGCGCGAGGCACAGGCACGACATCTTGCCGCCTCCGTACCCGTCGCCGTCCGCGTCCTGGTAGGTGTCCACGCACCCGACCGAGTACTTGGGATCGACCTTGCCGTCGCAATCGTCGTCGAACCCGTTGCACGTCTCGAGTGCCTTCGGGTTGACCTCGGCGTTCGAGTCGTCGCAGTCGCCGCCCTGCTTCGACGTGCCGCCGCAGGTACACGCGGTCCCGGCGGCCGCGCCGTAGCCGTCCCCGTCCGCGTCCGGGTGGCCCTCGTCGCAGCCGATGCTGCCGTCCGGGTCGGTCTTGCCGTCGCAGTCGTTGTCGATCCCGTCGCACTTCTCCTTCGCGCCGGGGTTGGCCGCGGCGTTCGAGTCGTCGCAGTCCCCCGTCTTCTTCGCACGATAGTCGCCCTGCGGCGAGCAGAGGCACTTCTTGTCGGACGCGCTGCCGCCGAACCAGTCGCCGTCCGCGTCCTTCCAGTGCCACTCGCACCCGGCCGCGCCCGCGTCCTCGTCCGTCAGCCCGTCGCAGTCGTTGTCGATCCAGTCGCACGACTCGGGCTTGCAGACCCAGCCGATGTGGCACGTGGTGGACCAGCAGAGGTGGTGGTCGTACCAGGCCTCCTCCTGCTCCTCCGACATCAGGCAGATGTCGTGCGGCGTCTTGCAGTAGTACCCGGACGGCAGGCGGCAGTTGTCGTTCTTGCAGCCGTTGTACTCCCACGTGCCGGTCTGGAGCGACTGGCCGCCGCACTCGCAGGTCGCGTAGCCCTCCTGCGAGTACTCGTCGAGCGCGTGGAAGACGTGGGCGGTCTCGTGCGCCGCGACCATGGCCATCGCGTCGAGGCCCCACGCGCCGTTCTTGCGGCTCATCATCACGTACGGCCCGCCCCAGGCGGCCCACGCGATGCGGTAGTCGGTGTAGACCGGCCCGAAAAAAGTTGTAGTCCCCGTCGTGCGCGATGAAGATGGTGTAGGCGTCCTCGACGCCGTTCTCGCCGGCGAGCGTCTCGTTGAACGTCTCGATGTTGCTCGCGAACGGCTCGCACGTCCTCGGCAGCCCGAAGTGCTCCATCGCGTCGTCCATCCACAGGCACTGCTCCGTGGACTCGTGCTTGAAGTTGAGCGGCTCGTACCCGATCGGAACGACCTGGCACCAGTGGTTGGCCGCGGGCACGATCTCGACGTCCTGCTCCGCGCCGACCGTGTTCCACCACGTCGCCATCTCGGCCATCTTCGTCTTGGCGAACGAGACGTCGGCCGCGGACCAGTCGTAGGACTCGGGGTCGTGCGTGCCGTCGCTGTCGAGCAGCAGGACCGCGACCGCGATCCTCCCCCGCATCGGGCCGGTCGCGCGCTTGGCCCGGGGGACGTGGACCACGTCGTTCGCGAGCAGCGCGAGCGCCCCCGGGGGCGGCCCGGCCGCCGGGGCCTTCGGCCTCCGTCCGGCTCCGTCCGGCCGCCGGGGCGCTCGGATCGCCGACCTGCGTTTCCCAGTACGACGCGACCCAGTCGAGGGCGCCCGCGAACGCGACGTGAAGCGCCGCCGCGTCGAGCGCCTTGCCGTGACCCGCGTCCAGGCGTACTCCGGGCATCGCGGCGAGCTTCGCGGCCGCGACCGCATCCACCTTCGCGACGACCACGCCGGGCTCCGCGGCCGTGCCATGCGCGAACCGCACGCGCCCGCCCTGCAGCTTCACCCGCTCGCGGAACACGTCCGTCGCGCCGGGCCCCGGGTCGAGCACGAACAGGTGCAGGTCCGCGGCGCCCGGCCAGGGGGCCGCGCGGGCCTCCGCGGGCGCGAGCGACGCGGTCACGATCGCAATTGCCGGAAGGGTCGCAAGGAGTCGCCGCACGCATCCCTCGCAGGAGCGGACGGCGTAGCTTCGCGGGGGGACGGGGGCGGTGTCAAGGAGGACGGATGCTGAGGAGTCGCCTCAGGATCGGCAGCCGAAGGGAGTCGGGGAGCTGCGTGCGCGGTGGGCGCCGGGCCGGCGGGCCTCACATCTGGCCCGCGGCCCGGCGCGCCCGGTTTGCGGGGATAGCTCAGGGACGGATGGCCGGCCCAGTCGGGGGGCCGGCCGGTCGGGATCGACCGAGACCTCAACGTGAAGCGGCACCTCCCCTGCGGGCGAGCGGCCCCGCCCCTCCGCGCACCAGCGTTCCGCGCAATGCCTCCGCGAGCGGCTCGTAGTCCTCGTCCGCGTTGTACGCCTGCGCCGATACGCGGATGACGCGGCGCGGCGGCGCGGGCCACGGCATCACCGGCACCTCGACCCGGAAGCGCGCCCAGAGCTCGTCCTGGAGCGGGTCGATGTGGGGCAGCCGCGCGACCTCGTCCGGGCCGCGATCCGGCAGCGGAAGCGCGGCCATGGCCCCGATCATCGAGTCCGGACAGGGCGCCTCGACGCCGAGCGCGTCGCGGAGCAGGTCGCGCGCGCGCAGGGCCTTGTCGCGGTTGAGCCGCATCAGCTCGGGCCACCCGCCGGGCAGAAGCCCGCCGAGGAACGCGATCGCGTCGGGCACGCACAGCCACGCCGTCGGATCGTCCGTCCCGGTCCAGTCGGACTCGATCAGGAACCGCGACCTGTCCGTTCGCGGCGAGTTCGCGCCGTGGCTGGTCGCGAGCGGTCTCACCGAGGCCTGCACGTCGGGGCGCGCCCACAGGAACCCCGCCCCCTTCGGCGCGCAGAGCCACTTGTGGCAGTTCCCCGCGTAGGCCGCCGCTCCCAGCCCCGCGACCCGCAACGGCGGGTCCGCGAGCGGCAGCATTCCCGGCGCGTGGGCGCCGTCCACGACCGTCTCGACGCCGAGGCCGGCGAGGGGGCCTCGACGATCCGCGCGATCGGCAGCACCAGGGCGGTCGGGCTGGTCACGTGGTCCACCAGCGCGAGCCGGGTCACCCCGCGCCGGGCGCGCCCCGCGATCGCCGCCACGACCTCGTCCTCGGACGCGACCGGGAACGGGATGGGCGCCACGACCACGCGCGCCCCGGCGCGGCCCGCCACGCACTCGGGG
>Ga0194127_10006992_pt1 | contig 12594 bp, 10 predicted proteins | sample TA2KigC100mmetaG_FD_148624 | JGI IMG/M metagenome (GOLD analysis project Ga0194127, IMG submission 148624) | Freshwater microbial communities from Lake Tanganyika, Tanzania - TA2015036 Kigoma Deep Cast 100m | ecosystem: Environmental > Aquatic > Freshwater > Lake | place: Tanzania: Lake...
GGGGGCTTGCAAGCTGGCTTGAGCCTGCTACGCCATTTGCGCACCAGAAAGTCTCTGTGCCGTGGGCATATGGTGAAAGGGATGCATTGTTGTGAATTGATACAAAAATATCGGCTCCGCTTGAGTTTGCCATTGCGACTCTTTCATCAAGTGATTTTGTAATCTCTGATGTTCTTGTCATGGCAACTGAAAAGCCGTTTGCCTCAAGCTTTGACTTGACGCGAAGCGCAATATCAAGATTTGCAACCTTTTCCTGGTAGCCATACCACACGGCCCCGGGGTCATTCCCGCCATGGCCGGCATCAAGAAATACTTTTATTCTTGAATCTGCAAATAATTTTCCCCCGTAGGGGGTAAAAAACATAAAGGCAAGAAATGATAATATAAGTGCGGCAGCTACTACAATTTTCACGATTTTTTTATAGTCAGCATTTACGCTGCCAAATATCTTATATGCACAAGTGCCGGACCTTCCATAATCCCTGCCGGCATTTTTATTGTTATATTTCATTTTTAATTACCCCTCTGTTTTTTTACTTTCCCCTTTTTTATTTTTATATGGTCTATTATATGTTAATTTTTTATAAGGTCAGATCTTCTGTATATCGGTTCCTCGACACTTAACTGGCCAAAAATGTCAAGCTTAACTCCGTCTATGTAAAAGTCTACTGCTTCAACTTCTTTAAATTCTGTAAGCGTGTTTACTATTGAGTATATAAGAAGTATGTCAACGGTATCGCTTACAAACCTGTCATCCATAAAGCTTTGCGAGAGGTCAACTCTTGCTATTTTATTAATAACTTTTATTGAATTAATTTTTGTTGTCTCGGGAACAAGGACATAAAGGCTTGAGTCTGTCGGGTCTTTCATCAGCTCATAAAATGCAACAATAAGTTTATCGCTTCCTTCAACAGTCCTTGCCTCACCGACAAGGTACTCTGCCGTGCTGTTAGAATAATATACATTTATTGTCTGCTCTGCAGGGTCTATTTCATCAGTTTCCTCAGTTGTATCGGGAGGCTGTGTTTGTTCAGGGGTTTCTTCTGTTTGCCCGGGCTGTGTCTCTTTGCTTGCTGTTTCCCTGACATTTGCGTCCTGCTCTTTATTGTCATTTACATATCCTGTTGCAGAAGCAGCGGATGAAATACTGCCAATTAAACCGCAGGCAGAAAAGGAAAATATAAATAGCATTATCAGAAAGAGTACAGCCAGCATACATGGCAGGGCATGGTTGCCTGAAGATGATTTTTTCCTTAAACAAGAAAATGAAAAAGTGGATGCAATTCTGTTTATTTTGCTGCTTTTCATGGCTACGTTTTTTTCTGTTAAATAATAATTACAAATAAAACTTGCTTATTTTACTTGCTTTAATTGCTATATTTTTTGCTGCGTTTTTATAGTGTTTATCTAAAACTTTACTGCAAAATAATAATTATCATAAATTACTGTTAAAGTCAAGAAATATTTAAATAATTTTTTTATATATTTATATAAGTTTTTCAGTAATTTTATATTAATAAGTAACGCTTAAGCTTATATTTTGTGTAAGATATTCCCAGCCATCCCTGGCGTTGTCATTGTCTGTCTGGGGGCCTGAAAAATGAATGCGTACCTGGAAACGCGGCTTGCCCTCATTTATAGCTTTCTGCAACTCAGTTTTGAGCTTATCTGCAGTGCATGTTATTGAAGGGTTTGCAAAGCTCTGCACAGCTGTCCCGGGAAGGTTAAAGTCGCTCTGCTGGATTGGCCTTGCGCCCCATGATACTACATTTATCCACAGGGCATCGCAGTACTCAAGAGGCGAGCCGTATACTGTGGCTCCGCTTAGCGTAAGCTTTACCGACTGCATTGTTTTACCTGCAAGCGCTCCTATGTCAAAGCTTATAAAGCCCATACATGGTTTATTGCCTGCAGAATCACCGGCATATACATTTGCCCCTGCATATGTCTGTCCGCCATCCTCGACATAACCCCCTTCATCTGTTTTCTTGGAAACATTTACAGTCTGGTACTGGGGATCTGTTGCAGTTGGCGGCGGAGGCTCTGTTGTTGGGGGCGCCGTGGTTTGAGGCGGCGCCGTTGTTTCGGGGGCTTTCTCGGAGCCAACATATACTGCTATGGTTTTAGCAGTCTTTGCGCCTTTTGAATCACTAACTTCCACTTTTATTTCATAATCACCGGGATTTTGTGGTGTTGTCCATTTAACAGAGCTTGCATTGTCGCTATTAAGCGTGCCCCCCGTAACTGTCCATTTATAAGTAAGCGCATCCCCGTCAGGGTCTCCTGCAATAACTGTTAAGTCATATTGCTGCAAAACATATATTACATCGCTTGAGAGCTTAATTTGGGCAATGGACGGCGGCATATTGCAGCCCCAGACAAGAGTCATTGAATCCATTACTGTCCCGTGTTCATTTGTTGCTGTTGCAGTCAATGTATAAGTTTTCGTGCCTCTTTTTAAGTTTACGCGGGCAGAGTCTGGCCCTGCAGTTGACCCGCTGTCATCTTTTGAAAACATAACACTGGGTTTTGGATCACCGGTTACTACAGCTTTTACCATATAATAACAGGCATCTTCTGATTCCGAATATTTTGGCCCCTCATAAATTTGAAGCTTTATTGTGGGCCTTTTATTGTCCTTTTCTGTTGTGGGGGCGTTTTTTTCATCTGTTGCGGCCGGGCTGTTATCATCTGCTTCGCTGCCATCACCGCCTTGTGTAGTGGCTGGATTTGTGTCCTGGGATGTTTGCGCTGATACCTGCCTGCCCTCCATTAAACCTTTAAGGTATTTATTTATATATGGCTCGGCAAAATTTGAGACAGAAGTAAAACCAAGAAGCAGCCATGACCATGAGGCAATGGCAAAGATTAAAAGCACAATGACAGGTATAAGGTATTTTAAATTTCCATCTTTAATAAAACTTTTTTTCTTGCTATGTTTTTTACTATGACGCATTTTATAACAGTCCTGCCGATAAATCTGTTATTTATTTTTTATGGATATTATAAAGGCAAAAAAAAATTAAGTCATTCTTTATTATTTCAATGAGAAAGGCACTTTATTCCAGGTAATCATCCAGAATAATAACTTCAAGACCTGTAAGGCTTACTTTTTTTAAAGCTGTATCATTTGTAATAAAACACTGCGCGCCAGCATTAAAGGCTGTTGAAATAAGTATTGCATCTGGTGTCCTTATATTATAATCTGCCCTTATAGATGCAGCAAGTTTTGCTACAGGGTAGTTTACGCTCTGTATTTTGGCGCCTGGAAGTGATCCCACAAAATTCTCAAAAAGCCTTACTTTTTCAATATCCTTTAATTTGTAAGGTCTTGCCAGCAGTTCAGTAACAGATAGCGCAGATATTGTGCAGTATATACTTTCTGCAGCAATAACCTTGATAAGATGCTGTGTCATTTCATAATAAGGGGTAACTTTTTCAAGGTGATAAATCAGTAAAAAGCTGTCAAGAGCCGCGGATTTGAGCCCGTTTATTTTTTTTATAAATACTTCCAGGTTCGGCTTAGCTATTTCCAGGTTCCCCTCTCTTCATTTATATAATTCTCAACCTCTTTTTTTGTTGATGCCCATGTACCTTTCATCAGGCCACAGGTGTAACTGGCATATTTTTCCGGGGTCAGGATAACAGTTTCCTGGCCTCTTGTAAAAATTACAAGATTCTTTTCAGGCAGCAATCCCATCTCTGTGCGTATTTCCTGGGGAATTACAAGCTGGCCCTTTTTATTTAGTCTTACTGTTCTTGAAATAGTCATAATAGATTTATTTAGTTATATTTATATATCTGAGTATTACTTATTTTAATAAGTATAACTAATATTGAATGATTGTACAGTATATTTTAATTTTTTTCTAAAAAAACCAGTATGAAAAATTAATGTTTGAAAATAAGAATGCATTATAAAATGGCCGCCGGCCAATAAATTCAGTGGTACATAAAAACAGCGCCCCAGTCATCTCTTGGAGTATTTGTAAGCTGAATTTTTTGGGAGCCGTCAATATTCATTATAAATATGTTGCCGCCGGCAGCAAGAGTATTATACACTATAAGCCTGTTATCAGGTGAAAAACACGGAAGCCTGGCGCCTTCAGGGCCATCAGTAAGCTGTACCACATTCTCCCCATTACTATCCATGATAAAAATTTGTTCAATATTATTTCTGTCGCGGCCCATGAAAGCAATTTTATTCCCGTCTATTGAGTATTTCGGGGCCCTGTAGTTAATGCCGCCTTTTGATATTTTGTTATTGTTTTGTCCGTCAAGGCCCATTTCCCATATTTCTTCATTGCCTGTAAATCCTGATTCATAAACTATTTTGTACTCAAAGGGATGAGAGTAAGGATGCCAGTTGTCAAGCTGGGGATTAGTTGTAAGCCTCCTGGTATTTGAACCGTCACTTTCCATTACAAATACATCCCAGCTGTCATCAATGTATAGCCCAAAATAAATAAACCTTCCGTCAAAAGACCAGGCATGATAGCCATGCCTGTATGGCCGGTTTGTTATCTGTTTTTTACCGGAGCCGTCCCAGTTCATAGTAAAAATCTGCCAGTAGCCGTCAATATCTGCAGAGTAGGCGATTTTTTTACCATCGGGCGAGATCGAAGGATACATTTCCCTGCCCGGCCCGTCAGTTAACTGTGTAAGATCGGTTCCGTCAATGTTCATGCTCCATATATCCTCTTTGCCTGCAATGCTTGATACAAAAACTATCTTTTTTAAAGAGTAATCTATATCAAGCGCCCTCGGAACGCCACGTGTTATGAAATTTTTGTTTATGGCCCATCCGGATATTATAAACTCATTATTTTTTATATCGAAATCAGATTTTATAATAGTATTATTTTCAGGCCGCTCACCCTGTATGCTGATGTTGCTAACCAGGTAATTAAATTCACCGGTACGGGAATAAGCATATACATAAATATTATAGTTTTCGCCAGGTACCAGGTTGCTGCCGTCAAAGACCAGGCTATATCCGCTGTTATTATAATTCGGGTTCCCGAATGCATTGCCAACATCTGTTCTCTCAATGCCTGATTCTGCCTGCCCAAGGAATTTGCCGAAACCTGCAGGTCCGTCAAGATAGACCTCTATTTTATTTTTGCCGGGGCTGTCGCTTACCCTGAAATCTGCGGCCCAGCCCGAAACCCTTATCTGCGAAGCAGAGTCAGCCGGCAGCATTTCGTCTGCCCTGGGGTTGTCAATAGACATTCTTATAGCATCAGAGACTGGCGGATCGCCAGGCATTGTAAATTCTTTTTTTGTAAGCTCCCAGCCATAAGCAGGTATAAATGAATAAATATAAACGCTGTGTGCAGTGCCGGGTTCAAGAGTGTAATTTTTAAGGTCAAATGCAAGCTCAAAACCAAAATCATTAAAATCCGGCCCATATACAAGAGCCGCATCCCCTGAAGCAAGCCTGTATGCGGCATTGCCTAAAAATATTCCGTTTTCTTTATCTCCATCAAGATAAATCTCTATATCTGTTATGTGCTCATCAAGTTCTGTTTCAGGAATTGTAGCAGTGGTGCTATCAGTATCAGTTGTTTCAGGAGCCCCGGTGGTCGCTATAGAGGCGGTTTCGGTAGTGTCGACAGGAGTCTTTCTATTTGCTATGGCATTGTTAATAAACAGCGCCCCGAAAAAAATAATTATAAGAGCAAATAATACAATAAGTATAATTGTCATTGTTTTCATATCAGGGTTTCCTGGTGTTTCATTGTTTTTATATTTATGTAAATATATAATAAAACAAAATTCAAAGCAAACCCGGTAGAATTATTAACTTCTGTACGGTAGCAAAAAATGCATGCGGATGAAAAAATTAAAAATACATGATTTGCTTAAATATCTATTTCTCACGATTTTCTGTATAACAGCAGCAGCCCTGTTTGCATGTGAGAGCGTTTACAAAAAAGTTGGGGAAATATCATCAGCTATCCCATTTAATTACCCCGGGCTAAGGATAGAATCAAGGTTTATAAAACCGGATGGCTTAAAAAAATACAATCCGGTTATAATATGTTTTGGCGATTCAGTCACATTTGGGTGGAACGTTACTTATAATTTTTCTTACCCCAGCCTCCTGGAAAAGGATTTAATGAATAATCACAGTGCAGTAAAAGTCATAAACAGCGGCATTGGGGCAAACACAGTTATAAAAGCATACAGCAGGCTAAAGCGCGATATTTTAAAATTTGAGCCTGATTATGTAATATTGAATTTTGGCCTAAATGACGGCAAGCTTCAAAAAAAGAATCCAGGAAATACACGAAAAGGTGAAATATCTTATGTGTATAACAATTCCTTTTATGCGCCGCAGGTGCAAATAGATAATTTCAGGAATACTTATATTGAGATTATAAAAATCCTGAAACAAAAAGATATAAATCTTTTATTACTGGGCATTTCGCCTGTAACACAGGATTTTCCCCCGGGCCAGGATGACAGTTTTTTTAAGATGCAAAGAGAAACATATGCAGTTTATAATAATGCGGTAAAGCAAATTGCAGAGCAGGAAGGAATTGATTATATTAATTTATATGAAGTTTTCCCGATATGCAAAGACTTAAAACCCTTTATACAGGCAGACGGATTGCATCCGTCTGCAAAGGGCCTGGAACTTATTTCGAAACAGGTGAAAATGTACCTGGAAGATAGAATCCAGTAATTTTTGCAGCTTTTTCCTGCTAAAAAAAGACCGCCCAGTTTTTGGGGCTCTGCCCTGCCCTCAAGATAAAGCAAGAATACCCGCTTAAGCCTTTATTGTTTTATTATTTATCTGAATATATAATAAAAATATTTCAAGCTGGACTGGTTTTTATCATTTTAAACCTTACAGGATATATTAAAGAAAGAGCTATGTCTTTTGGTTCATAGAAAGAAAAAAATATTTTTAATGGGTATGAGCCCTATGCCGTTTGAGAATGATACCAAAGTCTATGGCACCGGCATAAGGACATGGCAGTTTTTAAAGCCGCTTTTGTCCGGGGGCCACCAGGTTTGCGTTTGCAATTATGCCATACCTTCTGCATACGCAAATGATTTTGCCTCAATCTTCCAGAAGGATTTTGAAGTTAAAGACAGCAAAAACGGCACTGCCCGGCAATCCGGTAAAACAAATTTACCATGCAATTTTGATTACAATATACTTACCGCTGATGATTTTGAAAATATAGAGCTTATTAAAAAACTTTATACGGATTTTGAGCCTGACTGTATTATCGGATGCAGCTTTTATCCTTCATATATTGCTTCCAGGCTTGCATCATATCTTGAAAACGAAAACCAGGCAGGTTCTGCACGCATGCCTTTATGGGCCGATCTTTTCGGGCATGTGATGGCAGAGGCCCAGGCAAGAGCCTTTGCAGATGATGATGATGGCTGTCTTTTTCACTACTGGAACAGTGAATACAATATAATTACAACCGCTGACATTTTTTCATGCGTTTCAGACAGGCAGAAATATGCCCTTGCAGGTGAGCTTGGAGCAGCAGGAAGGCTTAACAAGTACACCTCTGGTTATGAGTTTGCGCACACTATAGCCTGCGGCATGCCGCCTGAGGAATTTATACATACAAAAAATGTCATCAGGGGCGCAGGCGGTGTTGATAAAGAGGACTTTGTCATTCTCTGGACAGGCGGATATAATACCTGGACCGATGTGGATACTCTTTTTAAGGGCCTTGAGAAGGCAATGAAAACAAATCCATATATTAAATTTGTATCGACAGGCGGTGAAATACCTGAACAGGATACAAAGACTTATCCCCGTTTTCTTTCAATGATAGAAAATTCAGGTTTTAGGAATAATTTTATAATGCGGGGCTGGATAGCAGGCGAGGATGTGCCCAATTATTATTTTGAAGCTGATGCAGGCATAAATATCGATAAAGACATATATGAAGTCAGGCTGGGAAGCAAAAACAGGATACTTGACTGGATGCGGGCAGGCCTTACAGTATTATCATCGAATGTTTGCGAGCTGACAGAAATAATAGAAAGGGAAAAAATCGGCTATACTTTTAAACCGCAGGATGTCCAGGACCTTGCAGGCAAAATACTTTACCTTGCCAAAAACAGGGATGAAGCTGCAAGCAGGGCAGAGGCCGCAAAGAAGTACGGGTTTGAGCATTTCAGTTTTGAAGCAACCACAAAAGCGCTTGCAGAGTGGGCAGGCATGCCGTTTTTTGCGCCTGACTACAGGAAGGAAAGAAAGATCTTTTTTGACAGGGAGGAAGCGCTTAAAAACCTGCAGTCAATATCAGCAAGACAGAATGAGATGATAAGGCAAAGGGATTTAAAGATTTCCGAGCTCAGCATGCAGGTCCATAAGAGTCCGGCATTCAGGCTTTATGCTTATCTTAAAGCGGCTGCAAAAATATTCAGGAAGAAATAAAAATATGGCAATAAAAGCAGAGACCTTTATTGTAATTGTCACTTACAACAGCTCAGATTTCATTGAAAATTGTATAAGATCCATATGTGATTCTGACTATAAAAAATGGTTTTTGGCAGTAATTGACAATAACAGTACAGACGGCACCGTTAAAAAAATACAGGAGCTAAAAACAGGCAACGGCAGCTGCAGCCTTGATGATAGCAATTTCAGGCTTATTAAGCTTTCAAAAAATATCGGTTTTGCAGCAGGGGTAAATTATTCTGTATTTAATTTACTCAATAAAACTGCCATTGCGGATATATCAGGGATAGAATATCTTATTCTTATAAACCCGGATCTAGTAATTGAAAAGACATCGCTGTCAAACCTCATAAGAGCCCTTCAAAAACAAAATGAGAAAGGTCCAGGCGCCTGCAATACCGGAACTGTCGGAGGAATTATATATGATTATGATAGAAAACAAATCCAGAATGCAGGTGGGTTGCTCGGGGATAATTTTGTTACCCTGCACCGCAAAAATCCTCCCGGGCAGTGCCATACAAAAGAATCCTATGTTGTAGATTATGCCAGCGGAGCCTTGCTGGGCATGAAAATGGAATACTTTAAAGGCCTTGGCGGCTTTGATTGCGGATACAGGCCCCTTTATTTTGAAGAGCTTGATTTCTGTTTGAAGCTTAAAAAAGCGTCTCTTTTCCCCAAAATCGCCACTGACGTAATTGCAAGGCATTTTGAAGGCGCATCGGTTAAAAAATTCAGCAACAGTTTTTACAAACATTATCATAAAAACAGGATAAGGTGCGCAATAATAAATATTGCTTTTATAGATTTTTTTAAAAAATTTATCCCCGCTGAAATTAAATGGCTGAAAACATCTGCCACTGCTGACCAGAAATGGCCGATTTTAAAAGCATACTTTTTAAATTTTGTATTTTTCCTTTATAATTTAGCAGTCAGGGCAAAAAACAGGAAAATTTTGTCAAATTTTAAAATGTCTTTGAATAATTAGTTATATAAGAGGGCATTTTGTTTTTATAATTTTTTAAAATCAAGTAAAGGAGCGGATAAAGTAATGATAATGGAAAATGAAGCGATAGAGACTAAAAAGCGAAATACAAGGCTTCTTATAATAAGCCATGATATTATTGGAAAACAGATGGCCGGACCCGGCATCAGGTTTTTTGAATTTGCGAAGCAACTTTGCAAATATGTTGATGTTACTCTTGCTGCGCCGAATAAAATAGATATTGAAGTTAGCGGTTTTAAGACACTTGCTTATAATGCTGAAAATTATAAAGTTTTAAAAAGGGTTTCCGAGCTTTCAGACATGATACTGATACAGGGCCATATACTTTATTACTTTCCTTTCCTTAAACATTTCAAGGGTAAAATAATTGTTGATCTTTATAACCCTTTTAATCTTGAGAGCCTTGAAATGTACAGGAATCATGATCTTGCTGAAAGGCTGAGAATAGACAGGAGCAATATTGATATAATAAAGTTCCAGCTATCGATAGGTGACTTTTTTATATGCGCAAGCGAAAAGCAGAGAAGCTACTGGCTCGGCCTTCTTGCTGCAATGGGAAGAGTAAACCCTTTGAATTATGACAGCGATAATGCGCTCAGGAAACTTATCGATGTTGTGCCTTTTGGCATTCCTTCAGTTCCTCCCAAACATACAGGTGAGTCAATAAGAAAAATTTTCCCCACAATAAGGGAGGATGACATGATAGTTTTATGGGGAGGCGGAATATGGAACTGGCTCGACCCTATTACTGCAGTAAAGGCAATGTGGGAAATATCCAGGAGCAGGAGGGATATTAAGCTTATTTTTGTAGGAGTTAAGCATCCTGACCCCAAACTGCCTGAAATGAAAAAAGCTGTGGATGCAATAAACTTTGCCAGGGAACTTGAGCTTTACGACAGGCTTGTTTTCTTTAATGAATGGGTGCCTTATGAGTTAAGGCAGAATTTTTTGCTTGAGTCATCAGCAGGGCTTTCAATACATCATGAAAAAATTGAAACAGAGTTTTCATACAGGACACGCGTTATGGACTATATATGGGCAAAGGTGCCTGTTATTACAACAACAGGGGATTCAATTGCCAGGCTGGTTAAAGCAGAAAACATCGGTGAAGTGGTCAAATACGAAAATACAAACCAGCTTGCAAGGGTTATTGAAAGTGTTTGCACCAACAGGAGCTTAAGGGATATTTATATAAAAAACATTGAAAGAATAATACCCGGATTTGCCTGGGAAAATGTAACAAAACCGCTTGTTAATTACTGCAGTATGCCACAGTATTCTGCAGATAAAGAAAATATAATGGATATGATTGCGCTGCAGAACAGCAAAATTATTAATATACTGGATAAAAACTTAAGCGGCTCAACAAATACACTTGTTTTTACAGCAAATATTTTAAGGGACAGGGAGCTTATAAAAGGTAAATCATTCGGTAAAATATTCTACATAGAAACAACAGATGAGGACACAAAAGCAGAGCAGGAGAAAAGCGAGCTTGACAGTATTGGATACTTAAAATCCAAAATAATAGCCAGGACCAGGTTTGATGCGGTTATAATGAATAATGCTTTTTATTATATAACCCCCAAATTTTTCTATGACCTTTTAAATATTGTCGGCATGAAGTTAAAAACTGACGGTGTGCTTTTTCTTTCTGTCCCGGAGGAAAAAGGCATTTCAAAAGCATTTGGGCCGCAGAAATATGCTGACAGAACAGGCGCAAGAATTGACGAATTTACGCTCGAATACATACTGCAGAATACAGGTTATGAAATAGTGGACAAGGGCGTCTGGGATAAGCTTGAACCGTTTAGCGATTATGCAGTTACAAAGGGTGCAGGTGAGGACGGCAAATCATATACGGCAAATGAGCTGATGGATTTATTTGATATTAAGTTTTCAAATAAGGACTTCAAGGAGCTGCAGTTTTTAAAAAGCTTAAATATCCTTGAAGCTGATGAATTCAAAAATGACAGGAGCATTAAAGGAAGGCTCAAGAAATACATATATGCAATAACCGGCCTTTACCTTGAAAACCTCAGGAGAAGTTACAATATCTCCATACAGTCCATAAGCAATAATATACAAATGCAGATAAACAGTGAAATAAACCAGCTCAATGCTAAAAACAGGGAAAGAATGATATTTATTTACTACAATATATTCAAGACTCTTGAATACCAGGTCGCAAACCTTGGAGTCGATATAAGGGCGCTTCGAAGATTAATTGAAAGCAGCCAGCCGCAACAACAGCCAGAGCTTGCCGCGCTCGACGAAAAGCTGGAGGCCCTTCTGGGAGATATTGATAATATTGACAGGATTATGGGGCTTAACATTTCAAATAAATACTATGTGGCAAAAAGAAAATAGCTGTATTATAATCTTATAGTTTTTATCTGGCATGCTATTAAATGGAAAGTAGATAATATTGAAAACATCAAATCAAAAAGAGAGGTATGGATTGAGTTTAGCAAAATCAATAATATTGATACTTGTCAGTATTTCAATAGCTGTGGGCGGCCAGCTTCTTCTAAAAATTGGCTTAAATAAAATAGGGTCAATTTCCGTAACCAGTTTCAGCTCACTTGGCCAGCTGTTTTTTGGTATTATTAAAAGTCCGCTGGTCCTAACCGGTCTTTTTTGCTATGTAATTTCAGCAGCTATATGGCTAGTTGTATTATCAGCTGTTGATTTGAGCTTTGCATATCCTTTTATCGGCCTTACATATGTACTTATCTTAATTATTTCAAAGTTTGTACTTAAGGAAGATGTCAATCCCATCCGCTGGATAGGCACAGCTGTAATAACTGCCGGGGTTATATTGATTTCTCGTGGCTGATGGCCATATTATTATAATTTTTTTAGGCGGCATCCGGAGCAGTTGATTTGGAAGAATTTAATTTTCCTTCAGTTACTTTAATAACTGTTAATTTTAACGGAAAAAGATTTTTAAATAACCTCTTTAAATCCATTGAAGGTTTAAATTACCCCAAAAATAAAATCAGCACAATAATGGTTGATAATGGCTCAACTGATGGTTCACAGGAATTTGTGGGCATGTCTTTCCCATGGGTAAAAACTATAAGGCTCGAAAAAAACCTTGGTTATGCTGGCGGCAATAATGCCGGCATTTGCGCTGCAGAGAAAA
>Ga0194127_10006993_pt1 | contig 12593 bp, 10 predicted proteins | sample TA2KigC100mmetaG_FD_148624 | JGI IMG/M metagenome (GOLD analysis project Ga0194127, IMG submission 148624) | Freshwater microbial communities from Lake Tanganyika, Tanzania - TA2015036 Kigoma Deep Cast 100m | ecosystem: Environmental > Aquatic > Freshwater > Lake | place: Tanzania: Lake...
GTCGCGCGGCTGTACGCGTACTTCCGACGCCTTGCCGACTACCAGCGGCAGGAGGGCAGGCCGGTCTCGTTCTTGATAGACGGTACCTGGATTGCCGACGTCGTCACTGGCGCCGGCTCTGACGCTGGCATCGCCCGCTACAGCTACACCACCGTCGAACCGCCCGGAGCCCACACCATCCGTTGTGAGTTCGCGGGGGATGCGTGGGTTGACGTGGGGTATGGGGAGGCGAACCTGACCATCTACTAAGCACCGTTAGCTCGTACTCGTACTCGTACTCCTGCTCGTACTCGGTAGACCGAGTGGGAGGCACGAGTACGAGTACGAGTACCGCTGACGTTGAGTACGAGTACCCGAGGCGCAGGCGCCCTCTTACACGTTGGCGTGAGATCGTGGCCCGCGGTCTCGCTCGCCCCGGCGCCGCAGGTTGGTGTCGAGGACGCGCTTCCGCATGCGCACGTCCGTCGGGGTGACTTCCACGAGCTCATCGGAGCCGATGTACTCGATGGCGCGGTCCAGCGTCATCTCGGTGGGCGGCGTCAAGCGTATGGCGGTGTCCTGGCCGGCCGTCCGCATGTTGGACTGGTGCTTGGTCTTGCAGACGTTCACTTCGAGGTCGGTGTCGCGCTGGTGCTTGCCGACGATCATCCCCGTGTAGACGGCCGTGCCGGGCCCGATGAAGAGCGAGCCGCGCGCTTCGGCGTTGTGGAGCCCGACCGCCGTAGCGATGCCGGTGTCGCTGGCGATCAGCGAGCCGTTGCGGGCGACGGAGAGGTCACCGACCAGAGGCTCGTAGCCGGCGAAGAGCGTGTTCATCACGCCCGTGCCCCGCGTGATGTTGATGAACTCGGATCGGAATCCGAGCAAGCCACGGGTGGGGACGTCGTAGACGAGATCAACCAGGCCGTTCCCGGACGAGTGCATGCCGGTCATGCGACCCCGCCGAACGCCAAGCTGCTCGATCACGGCGCCGGTGTGCTCCTCCGCGACGGAGATGCTCACCTCCTCCACGGGTTCGCATCGCGTCCCTTCGATCTCGCGGTAGATGACCTCGGGCTGCGACACCTGCAACTCGTAACCCTCGCGGCGCATCGTCTCGACCAGGACCGCGAGATGCAGCTCGCCGCGCCCGGAGACGAGGAACGCATCCGGGGAATCGGTCTCTTCGACCCGCAGGCTGACGTTGGTCTGCAGCTCCTTCATCAGCCTCTCGCGCAGCTTGCGCGACGTGCACCATCGCCCTGAGCGCCCCGAGAAGGGCGAGGTGTTCACGGACAGGGTCATGCGCAGCGTCGGCTCGTCTACCGGCGGCATGGGGAGGCGAACTGGATTGACGGCGTCGGTGATGGTCTCGCCGATGTTCACAGTGGGCAGGCCGCTCAGCGCGACGATGTCGCCCGCGGAGGCCTGCTCGACCTCGACGCGCTTCAGCCCCTCGAAGACGAACACGGTGATGATCTTCGCCGATTCGTGGCGCCCTTCCCGGGTGATCACAGCAACCGGCAGGTTGGGCTTCACGACGCCGGCGGCCACCTTGCCGATGGCGATCCTGCCGCGGTAGTCGTCGTAGTCGAGGTTGCTCACCAGCATCGCCAGGTGCGCGTGCGCGTCGCCGTGCGGAGCGGGGATGTGCTTGACGATGCAGTCGAAGAGCGGTCGCAGGTCGGTTCCCGGCTTGTCGAGGTCGGTCGTCGCCGATCCGGCGTGGGCGTCGGTGTAGATGATCGGGAAGTCGAGCTGATGATCGTCGGCGCCGAGCTGTACGAACAGGTCGAAGGTCCCGTTGACGGCCTCGTCCGGGCGCGCGTCGGCTCGGTCAATCTTGTTGACCACGACGATCGCGCGATGCCCGGCCTGCAGGGCCTTCTGCGTGACGAAGCGTGTCTGCGGCATCGGCCCCTCGGCCGCGTCAACGAGCAGGAGAACGCCGTCCACCATGCTCATCACGCGCTCGACCTCGCCGCCGAAATCCGCGTGGCCGGGCGTGTCTACGATGTTGATCTTAACGGGAGCGGCGTGATGCCCCGACGGGCGGTAGAGGATCGCCGTGTTCTTGGATACGATCGTAATGCCGCGCTCACGCTCCTGGTCCATTGAGTCCATGACCCGCTCGGCGATCGCCTGGTTCGCTCGGTACACGTTGCCCTGACGCAGCATCGCGTCCACGAGGGTGGTCTTCCCGTGGTCAACGTGAGCGATTATGGCGACGTTGCGAACCTTTGGGGCTGACACGACTCGGCCTCCTACACGGCCCAGGCTTCGGGCCGGCGCCGCCCTTCGGCGGAGGGTTAGTGTACCTCGGGGCGGACGGCGCTTGCCGGGGAGGTGCTGGGTGACGATGCGACGAATGGGACGGATGGGACGGATGGCGCAGGCGCTACGAGCGCGATCGCGCCCCGCGTCGTTGCGGATGCTGGGACACACCCGCATGCCGCCTGGCTTGGCGCATACGGTGTCGGTCAGTTCATCTTCACCCACACGATCCGGCCTCCCGTCGGCGCCCACGGGGCGGTCGCCCGGCACGACACGGTACACTATGGTCAGTGAGAGGCGCCGTCCCGACTGGACGTAGAGCGAACATGCCGGACATCCGGGAAGCGGTACTGCGCGACCCGCGATACCCCGTGAGCGCCATCGCCGACGCGCTCTTGCCATACCTGAGGGTGCTGGTCGAGCAGTTTGCCCCGCAACAGGTCATCCTGTTCGGTTCGCATGCGTACGGCACGCCGACGCCGGATAGCGATGTTGACCTGCTGATCGTCAAGGACCTCGCCGACGCCCCTGTGCGCGAGTCCACGCGCATTCGGCGCGCCTGGTGGCCGCTACGCCTGTTGGGCACGAGCCTCCCATTCGACCTGCTCGTCGAGAGCGCCGCGGGCCACGCTGCGCGCCTTGCCGAGGGCGGCGCCTACTATCGTGAGATCACGTCGAGGGGCCTGCGCCTCGTATGAGGACCAGCTAGCCCATCACAATGGCGTCGTCCAAGATGGCGACGGGAAGATCCGGTACGCGGCGGAAGACAGAGTCGTTCGTAACGAACAGGGCGCAGCCATGGAGAACGGCAGTCGCAGCGTGGACAGCGTCCGGCGCCTTAAGAGGCGGGATGGCGGCACGTAGGCGTGCCGCCCCATAGAGTACATCGCGCGCTATTGGGAGGAGGAGCATGTTGGGGCGGTTCCAGAGCCCTTCGCGGTCGTGGCGCCACGTCACATCGCCGGCGCGGATGGGGGCGACCAGCGTCTCCAGTAGGATCAACTCGCTGCTCACGACCGTCACAGAGCCGTCGGCCACGGCTGACCAGAGCGGCATGCACACCGGCCCGTACGTCGGATGCCGGTCAACGGTGTAGATGGCCACCTGTGCGTCTATGTAGACCAAGCCATCCCTCGGGATCGTCAGCGATCCCACGACGCCTTGTCCTCCCGAAGCTCCCGCTCGATCGCGGCCCACTCCGCCTGTGTGTGCCTGTCTTCCGGCATGGACTCAATGTAGTCGAGCACGCTGGACGCGCCCTCGGAATCCGGCCTCCCGGAGGACAGGTCCCGCAGCACGATGAGTTCCACGAGCGCGCCTTCCGGCAGCTCGGGAGCGGTCATCTCGATGCGGCTCCCTGGCAGCACCCTCGCGGTGCGCCTGAGTGCAACAACCATTTCTGCAACCCTCCGGTGCGTATTCTACACCACGCGATCGGCCCGAGGGCGTGGTCCGTCCGGGCAATGCGTCGCCGCACGGCAGTCCGCGTGTCACTCCACCTCCACCAGTACGATGCGGCTTGATTGGCCGCGTGCGCTGGCGATCAGGCCGGTTCGTCCGGCGTCCCGCTCCGGTTGTGCCAGTGCCCTGGGTCGCGGCGCAGGTGCATGACTGCGAGGACGGCGACGCTATCGCCGACGATCCGGTATACGACACCATACGGGAAGATCCGCGTTCGGCATCGTCGCGCGTCACCATGTGCCAACGGGAACATGCCGGGTCTGGCGCGGACCCGATTTACGGCATCCTGTACCGCGACCAAGAAGCGTGCGCCCAGGCCTTCCTGCTTTGCTTCGTAGTAGGCGGTGGCGTCCTGCATCGGGGTGGAACCGGACGCGGGTCACCTGAGTGCAGCGAAGGCCTGATCGAACACCTCGTCCGCGGCGCGAAGCTCGACCGGACCCTCATCGAGCCCTCGGGATCGGCGGGCTATCTCGGCCTGCCACGCCGGCGATAGGTCGCCGGCATCCTCGGCGTCCAGGCTCTCGATGAGGCGCTCCGCGACGAAGGCACGGGTCGGCGCAGGCAGCGCCAGGGCGTCCAGGACGACATTCTCCACAGCCTGGACCATGGCCTCACTCACTCCTCTGGGGCGAGCCGCCCGGGGCCGGCGGGTCGGCTCCGACAGACGCATGGGATTCTAGCACAGGCAATCCGGCCCGCCTATGCGCCGGCCGTGTGGTGGTCGAGTCGCCGGGGTCATGATGCGACGAATGGGACGAATGGCGCGTGGGCTTCGAGAGGTATGGTTCGGCCGTCTGCAGGAGGTTCTGGCGCGCACCTCGAATGAGGTCATGTACGCGCCGCTATACGCCGATCCGGGCCGAGGCGCCGAAGGGAGTTGCGATGAAGAACAGAGACGCGGCGGGCGCGATGACTCGCCGCGAACTGGTCCATCGGGCCGTCGGCCTGTCGGGGGCGTTCATGCTGCCTGCCATAGTGCCGGCGAGCGCCCTCGGTCGGGATGGGGCCGTTGCGCCGTCGGAGCGCATCGCGCTGGGCGCCATCGGCATCGGGCCGCGCGGGCGCGACGTGCTGAACTACCTTGTCGCCGAGTCCGACGTGCAGTTCGTCGCCATATGCGATGTGCGCGCCGATCGCCGGCAGAGCGTCAAGGAGATGGCCGACGCGAAGTACGGCAACAAGGACTGTGCCATGTACCGCGACCTGCGCGAACTGCTGGCGCGGCCCGACATTGACGCCGTCCTCATCGCGACCGGCGACCGATGGCACGCGCTGGGCTCGATCATGGCGGCCAAGGCGGGCAAGGACGTCTACAGCGAGAAGCCGTGCAGCCTGACCATCGGCCAGTGCCAGGCGCTCTCCGATACGATTCGGCGCTATGGCCGCGTGTTCCAGGCGGGCACGCAGCGCCGCTCGGTGCCGAACTTCGAGGCCGCGGTGAAGCTGGCGCAGTCCGGCAAGCTGGGCAAGATACGGACGCTCCATGCCTCGATCAACGAGCTGTTCGTCCGCCATGACTGGCTGCCCGCCGAGCCTGAGCCGCCGAAGGACACGGTGGACTGGGACATGTGGCTCGGACCTGCGCCTTGGCGACCCTACCATCACGATTACGTGAACGGCGGATGGCGCGGCCACTGGGACTTCGACTCGGGCGGTCGCCTGCTCGATTGGGGCGCGCACACGCTGGACATCTGCCAGTGGGCCAACCAGTCGGACGATACGGTACCCATCGAGTACGAGGCTGAGGGCGGCTCGGTTCATGCCACCTACGCGAGCGGGGTCAAGCTGGTTCTGCGCACGGGCGGGTGGATGGGCCTGGGCACGTGCCCCGTGCGATTCGAGGGCGATGAGGGCTGGGTGGAGACAGGCGATAGCGGCCGGATCGAAGTCGAGCCCAAGTCGCTCCAAGGCGAGCTGGCCGAGGTGCGCCGGATTGCCGGCACCAATCCGGGCAACCACGGGCGCAACTTCCTCGACTGCGTGAAGTCGGGCGGGCGCCCCAATGCCAACGCCGATGTCATGCGCCGCTCCCACATCGCGTGCTACGCGGCTTCGTTCGCGTGGATGCTGGGCCGCAAGCTGCGGTTCGACCCCGTGGCCGAGCGATTCATCGGCGACGACGAAGCCAACAACCTGCGCGATCGCGCGATGCGCGAGCCGTGGCGGATATAGCCATGTTATTGAGGCAAGAGCTAAGAGCAGGGAGCCCATTCATGTCATTCTATCGAAGACTCGCGTCGTTGTCGGTGCTCTGTGTGGCGCTGATGCTCGCGCCTGTCGCCCGCGGCTCGCAGGCGCCCGACGTTGGCAAATTGATCGCCACCCTCCAGGGCGACGCGCCGAAGTACGAGAAGGCACAGGCCTGCCGCGTCCTCGCGTCTCTGGCCCCGAAAGAGGCAGTCGCTCCGCTCGCCCGCCTACTCGGCGATGCCGAACTGAGCGCCTACGCGCGGAATGCCCTCGAGATCATCGCCGATCCTAGCGCGGCTCAGGCCCTGCGCGCCGCATTGGGCCGACTGAAGGGCGACCTGCTGATCGGCGTGATCAACTCCATCGGCGCCAAGAGGGACGCAGCGGCGACGCCCGCCCTGGTGCGGCTCGCCAAGGGGGCCGACCGCAGCCAGGCGAACGCCGCGACCGCCGCGCTGGGCCGGATCGGGACGCCGGACGCCGTAGCGGCTCTCAAGGGCGTTCTCAAAGCTCCGTTGCCGGAGGCGCGCGCCGCGGCGGGCGACGCTCTGCTCCTTTGTGCCGACAGCCTGCGGGCCAAAGGCGATCGTCGAGGCGCATCCGGCCTCTACGATGGCCTTCGCCGGGCCGAAGTCGCCCGGCACATCCGCCTCGCGGCCACGCGCGGCGCCATCCTCGTTCGCCGGACGAGCGCCAACGCCTGGGCCGACAAGTCGGGCGAGCCGCTGCTGGCCGAGATGCTCCAATCTTCAGACACGCCGACCGCGCGCATGGCCCTTCGCGCGGCGCGAGACCTGCCCGGCAGCGACATCACCCGGCTCCTAGCGGCCCAGGCCGCATCGGCGCGTCCGGAGATGCAAGCCCTGTTGACCGACGCGCTGGTCGAGCGATCCGATGCCGCGGCGCTCGCGGCCATCGAGGCCCAGGCAGGGTCGGGATCCCCAGGAGTGCGCGCCACGGCCGTGGCCGCGCTGGGCGTAATCGGACGGGCGTCGAGCGTGCCCGTGCTGCTCAAGGCGCTCGAGGTCGCCACTGATGACGCGCAAGCCGACGTCGCGGCGGCGAGCCTCACCCGCCTGAGCGCCGAGGGCGTGGACGCCGCCATCGTCGAGCGGCTCCCGTCCGCCAAGCCCGCGGCTCGGGCCCGCCTAGTCGGCATTCTGGGCAAGCGCCGCGCTGCCACAGCCCATGACGCGGTGCTTAAGCTGGGGGCCGATCCCGATCCCGGCGTGCGCAAGGCGGCTTTCACAGCCCTGATCGGACTGGCGCGGGCAGGCGATCTGAACGGACTGGTCGCCGCAGCGGCCGATCAACGCGATGCGTCGGCCTTCGAGAGCGCCGTACAGGCCGTTCGCGCAGCCGCGTCGAAGCTGGCCGATCCCAACGCGCGTGCGGCCCCGCTGATCGCAGCATTGAAGGCGAACTCCACCTCTGACCAAGCCGCTCGCAGGGCCAGGATCGTCAGGATGCTCGCCATGGTCGGCGGGTATGCGGCGCTTAAGGCTGTGAAACCGGCGATGTCCGATCCGGACGCATCGGTCCGAGATTCCGCTCTTGAGAGCCTCTCGAACTGGCCCGATGCCACCGCCGTCCCCGCCCTGCTCGCCGCGATGAAGGAGCCCGCAACGCGGAGCCGCGCCCTGCGTGGGGCCATCGGTCTCGCGTCAGGGCTGGCGTCCGATCTGCCCAGACCCTCTCCCCAACTGCTGGGTTGGCTCGCGGAGCTGAACAAGGCCGTCGGGGCCGATGCCGGCGAGAGGCGACTCCTGCTCTCGGCGCTGAGCGAGGTCAAGAGCACGGCGGGCCTCGCGATGGTTCAGCCATACCTGTCGGACCCGAGTGTCGAGGCCGAAGCCGTCGCTGCAGCGGCACGCATCAGCGGCCAACTGCCCGAGGAGCAGCGGCGCATGGCGAAGTGGCTGCTCGAACAGGCGGCCGGAACATGCAAGGCCGAGGCTGTCCGCGCTCAGGCCGCTGAAGCAGCCAAACAGGTCGCGGGCGACGCCGTGCCTCTCGCGGCTCCAGCCCCGAGCCCTGCCTTGCCAGACGTGTTGCCCGAGACCAGCTTCACGGCGATCTTCAACGGCGCCTCGTTCGAGGGCTGGGAGGGGGAGACCCGCAACGCGTTTCACATCGAGGACGGCGCCGTCGTGGGAAACCCCTCCGCCTGGAATGCCGACTCACGAACGCCAACGCCGGCATCCAGATCCGCTCGTCGCGCGTCTGGGACAGCACCGAGGTGGCGGGCTACCAGGCCGACATGGACAGCAGCGGCACGTACTGGGGATGCCTCTACGACGAGAGCCGTCGCGGGATGCTCGTGCAGGCCGATAAGGACAAGGTCCTGGCCGTCGTGAAGAACGACGACTGGAATCCCTACGAGATCCGCTGTGAGGGTCCGCGGATCCGGCTATACGTCAACGGCCTGCTGACCGTGGACTACACCGAGCAGGACGAGGACGTCCTGCAGAGCGGGATCGTCGGCCTGCAAGTCCACGGCGGCCCGCCAAGCCAGGTGCAGTATCGGAACGTGAGGGTGTTGGAAGCCGAACGGTGAACGGCGAAGGGCGAGGGCGCCGGGATCACCGCGTTGGCGGGGCGCCTTTGCCATTCCTGTTGACGGATGGCCCCGCGTAGGCCTCTACGGGTCGGGCGAGGGGCGGCGAGTCGTCGGTCCGCGGCGGCCGCACCTGGCTCAGCGGGGCCGTAGCTGTCCACGCGGAGATCCCCCGGCTCGGCCGGCCATCGGCCGCCGCAGCCAACAGCGGCCCTACGCGTAGCCGGCCGTAACAACCGAGCAGGGCTCGGGCGCATCGGCGCCGAAACCATGTCGCGACACCGCACGGCGCCGCTGCGAGGTCCGTGCGTCCACGCTGGAGGTCGCCGTCATGCTCAAGGCCACCGCTCCGTTTGCGCTTCTCGCCGTCCTGGCGGCTGCTCCGTCTGGCGCGGGCCCGCTCGTTGTGCATGTCGCCCCGGGCGGCCGCGACGCATGGTCAGGTCTGGCGGCAGTGCCCGGTAAGAGGGGCAGCGGACCGGTCGCGACGCTGGAACGGGCCCGCGACGTCATCCGCGCAATGCGCGCCAGCGGACCTCTCTCCGGCGCAGCGCGGATCGTCGTCCATCCCGGCGCCTACCGTCTGCGTCGGACGCTCGCGCTGACGGAGCGGGACTCCGACGTCTGGATCGAAGCGTCGAGGCCCGGCACAGCGACCGTTACCGGTTCGGCGCCGGTGCGCGGATGGACGCGCGTCAGGCCCGGCCTCTACGTTGCCGACCTCGCGAAGCAGGGCTTCTCGGACTTCCGCTTCCGGGAGCTGTTCCTGCGCGGCCGGCGACAGGTGCTTGCTCGATTCCCGAACCGCGATAGCGCCGCGCCCCTGTCAGGCGGCTTCCTCTACGTGCATGAGACCGCGTCGCGAGAGAAGGACAGCTTCCACTTCAGGCCGGGCCAGATACCGTGGACGCGATGGGGCGACCGGTCGCAAGCGGAGGTCAACCTCTTCCCCTACCACTGCTGGGACCACAACATCATCCGGATTGCCGATGTCGCTGACGACGCATGCCGGATCGAGCTGCGCCATCCGGTCGCCGGGACGATCCAGGTTGGCAATCGGTACTTCATCCAGAACGTGCGCGGCGCTCTGGACGCCCCGGGCGAGTGGTACTGCGACCGGAGGACGGGCGAGCTAACATTCCGACCTCCGGATGGGCGCGCTCCGGCCGACGGCGAGGTGACGGTCCCCGTGATCGAGAACCTCATCGAACTGAGCGGCACGCCTGCGGCGTTGATCCGCAACGTTCGCATCGCCGGCCTCCGGTTGACTGGAGCGCGGATGGACGCGGTCACGCTCGAGGGCGCCCGAAACTGCTCCGTGATCGGATGCTCGATCACAGGAGTCGGCGGCATCGGCGTCAACGTGGGCTTGCTGCGTAACGCGAGCAAGGGCATCGGGCTCCCGTGGCGCAAGCCCGGCGGCATCTCGGCACAGTACCACTCAGGCGACCGCGCCCTGCTCTTCAGCCACCCTTGCGAGGGATGCAAGGTCGCGGGGAACGACATCGTGTCGGTCGGAGGAGACGCGGTTGTGTTGCGCGGGGAGCGGAACGTGGCCGACAACAACCGCATCTCGGCGAACGGGCTCTACGACATGGTGTGCGCCGCTGTCACCGTCTGCGGCGACGAGAACCGCGTCTCGCACAACACGATCCACGATACGCCCCGCGACGGCGTGTTCGTCAGCGGCGGGCGCAATGTGATCGAACGAAACGACATACGACGGGCCATGATGAACACGGCCGACAACGCCGCGATCGCCCTGCGCCAGCACAACCCGGACCTGGCCATGGCGGCCCGCGGCAACGTTATCCGCCACAACCGCATTCGCGACGTCGTCGGCTACGGCTGTTTCCCGCACTGCACGCATCCCGGCGACGGCTACGCAGCGCCATTCTGCGGCTTCGGCATCTACCTCGACTCCTATATCAGCGGCGTCACCGTCGCGGGCAACCTCATTGCGCGCTGCGGCGGGCCCAACCTCTTCATCCAGTTTGGCGGCGACAACACCGTCGAGAACAACATCGTCGTTCAAGGACCCTCCCAGAGGCTGCAGTTCGACTCGCTGGTGTTGTTCGGCACCTTCTTGTACGGTGACGCCGCGGCAAGGCACAGACCGTCGGTCGGGCCGAACGTTTTGCGGCGCAACGTGTTCGTAGACGCCTCGACCGAAGGCGTGTTGTACAGGGTGGGGCACTGGGACGCGGCCACGCGATCGGACCCTGCGCAGGCATTGTTCGAGAACAACCTGGTCTGGCGCTTCGGCAAGCCCGTGCGCGTCGTCATGCACCCATCTGAGGAGTGCCGATCGTGGGGCGAATGGCAGCAGCGCGGTCAGGACGCCGGGAGCACGCTTGCCGACCCCATGTTCGTTGACGCCGCGCGCGACGACTACCGCCTCAAGCCGGGCTCGCCCGCAGCCGCCCTTGGGCTGGGCCCGGTCGTCGCCGAGTTGTCGCGCGCCGGGGTGTACCGCTCTCCCGATCGGGCGTCATGGCCAGTGGTCGTACCTGCGCGCTCGCCGGAACGCCATCGCTCTTTCCGGTTCCCGCCCTCGTCCGTGACGCTTATAGACGGCTTTGAGACGACCGACCCGGGGTCCAGGCCCCGACGGTGGCAAGTCGCGACCGATCCGCCGGCCTCGGTGCAGGTGACCCGGGAGCAAGCGAAGACGGGATCAAACAGCCTCAAGATCGCGGATGCGCCGGGGCAGGCTGCTCCCTGGCAACCCCATATCTACATGAACCCCCCTTACACGCGGGGACGCATTCGCTTCTCGGCTTCCTTCTGCAGCAGCCCGACGGAGCCGGCTGACTACTACGTTGAGATGCGCGATTGGTCGGCAAAGCTGCTCGTAGGCCCCACATTCCGCGTGGACAGAGACGGGGTGCTCTGGGCAAACGGTCGGATGGGCTCTGGTGGCACACGCGTGGCCGACACGCCGCACGGCCGGTGGTACACGGTGGCGATGGAGGTAGATCTCGTGCCGGGACGGCCGACGGAATGGAAGCTGACGTTGGATGCGCCCGGCAAGTCACTGGTGTCGGCGAAGTTCCCCGTCCCCGATCCCGAGTTTCGCGCGGTTACGTGGCTGGGCTTGTCTTCCACCGGCACGGAGCGCAGCGTGTTCTACGTGGATGACGTGACGCTCGGTTCTCCCGACGCTCCGGCGGTGGCCGGATGGCGTTCGGCTGCGTCGGTGCGCGGCACCAGACGGCCGGCTGCCGCAGAGGCGCGATCCCGTGGCGCAGAGGGCCTTGTCGCGGACTGGCCGATGGACGATCCGGGGCTGCGGATCCGCGATGTGTCGGGCAACGGCCTCGACGGCTCACAGGGCGGCGCGGAACGCGCGATGGGCGCCTTCGGCCGCGCTCTGAGGATCGGATCAGGCGGCCACGCCTCGTTCGGTGATCCGCCTGCGCTCCGGTTCGGCAAAGGGAGCTTCACGCTGGAGTGCTGGATGATGCCCGAAACGCTTGAGATCGCGTCTGAGCACAGGCGCCGCCGGGTCCTGGAGAAAAGCGCCTATCCGGCCTCCGGGTGGGTTCTCGACATTTGGGCAGATGGCCGCGCATACCTCGAGATGACCGACTCGGCGCTGGGGGCCGGCGTCGCGACTTCCGAAGCCGGCATACGGGCCGGGCGCTGGACGCACGTCGTCGTCAGCGTTGATCGGGATCGCCGCAAGGTCGCGTTCATCTTCGACGGCAAGCTCAACTGCACGCGGGACCTGCCGGCGAGCTTCGCAGGAGCTCTCGACGTTGAAGGAGCGGCGATGCAGTCCGGCTCGTGGCAGCCGCTCGCCGGCCTGCTGGCGGGAGTGCGCGTCTACCGGACCGCCTTGAGCGAAGGTCAGGCCGCCGTGCGCTGGGCGGCGACCCGATCGCGGTACTCGTCGCCCGCCTTCCGAGCACTGGATGATGACTGAACTGCCTGACGCCGCCCATAATGTTGCGCTAACATCCGCCTAACGCCGCGCTAACAACCGGCGTGTATGCTCCCTCGCAACTCCACACAGGAAGGGATGCGATCAAGCCCGTAGTGTTGCGACGTGAGCAGGATGCCGGAAAGACCCCGAAGGCGCAGCGAGAAGCTTCGGCGCCTGGGCGCCGCCAGTCCGAGCAGGGGG
>Ga0194127_10006997_pt1 | contig 12591 bp, 6 predicted proteins | sample TA2KigC100mmetaG_FD_148624 | JGI IMG/M metagenome (GOLD analysis project Ga0194127, IMG submission 148624) | Freshwater microbial communities from Lake Tanganyika, Tanzania - TA2015036 Kigoma Deep Cast 100m | ecosystem: Environmental > Aquatic > Freshwater > Lake | place: Tanzania: Lake...
CGCGAGCAGGCCAATCGCATCGAGTGCAGTGCGAACCTGCACCAGATCGGCCTCGCCGTGGCCATGTACGGTTCCTCCTACGAGGACCGGCTGCCCGAGACGGTGTACTCGCGTGGACCAGGACTGCCGTCTGAGATGATGTCCGCAAACATCGTGATCGCGGATCCGCTGCCACCGGGGCTTGGTGCCGAGCAGATCTTCGAAAATGAAGAGGCCTCGCGGTGGGATGGCCTTGGCATCCTCGCCGGACCGATGAACTACGTGCTGCCGCGCACGCTCTATTGCCCAAGCCATCACGGCGAGCACACGTTCGAGCGCTACGCACCCGCATGGTCAGCCGGCGGGCAGCAGAAGATCTGCATCAATTACCAGTACTGCGGAGACGTCGACCAAGCCCGAGGCACGGTACGGCGCTTGTGGATGAATCCACGCAGCGCCATCGTGGCTGACGGCATGCGTGAGGTCTCGGACGTCAACCACGGCTGCGGCTGCTGTGCCCTCCACGCCGATGGTTCCACCAGTTGGTGGTACGACGAGAATGCCAAGCTGGTCACTCCCCGCGATTCGTTCGTGATGGGCAGCGACCAGTCCGCGGCGTGGTACAGGGACTTCTGGGCCGATCTGTCCGCACCCTGAGTCGCCGTTTCCACCACGGCGAACACGCGGCCTCGTCACCCCGATCAACGGCGTGTGCGCGTGCACGACAGCGTGTTCATCCGGTGATACCCCACCCCGGGATCGTGCAGTTCGCACCGTTCCACTCGAAGCTCCTCTCGCGCCAGCGCGAGATCGATATGCAGCATCGGCCACTCGCGAGGCCAGCTCGCGCCCCAACCCTGGCCAGCCAGCGACCAAGCGTCGCGAAACTCCGGGAAGGCATCGTGGATGCTGGAACTGCCCCGGGTGCAATTGAAGTCGCCGACGATCAGGTCGACCGTTCGGAGATCGACCGATGCACGGACCTGCGCAGCGAATCGCGCCAACGCGGTGTGCCGCGGACGAAACGGATGGGAGGGCAGATCGATGGCCAGCACGCTGGTCTCGCCCATGCCTGACGCCTGAAAACGGAACAAGGTGGCGAAACCGTCATCGCCTTGCACAACCGGCCGCGCCTCGATCACCTTGACCGGACCCGTGAGCAGGAAGGTGCCTGCCTCGGCGAGTTGCTCGCCTTCTCGCATCCAGAGCGAAGCATGCTCGGCGATGCGCCCGGGATTGGAGATGATCATGACGCGGCCGACCCACGGTGCAAGCGCCTGAGCGCTCGCGCCAGCCTGCTCACCGGGCCAGCGCGCGTTCCAGCAGAGCACATGCAGTGCGTCCGGACCATACGCGCGGCTCACGAAGGAGAACGATCGCATCGTGGCCCCCGCCGCGATGAGCAACGCCGCCACGGACGCAATCGTCGCCCGGCGACGCAGCGTGCCCGGTACGAGCTGCCGCGCGCTCACGAGCCACACCACTGCGCTGGCCAGCGCCAGCGGCACCGGGATCCACCACAGCCATTGGGACCAGCCCAAACGATCGTTCAGCAGGCAGCCCGCCGCCCACGCCAGCCACACCAGCGCTGCGCCCGCACAAGGCACGATCGCCAGTCGACGCACCATGATCAGCCGCGCACGGCCGCGCGTTGCGCACGCACGGCATCGACCAGTGCTGCATGCACGCTTGGATCGCACACGATGATGCCCTCGTTGGCTGTCATATCCTCACCAAGCGTGAAGTCGAGTGCGCGCCCATCGGCGTCGCTTGCGGCCGCGCCAGCCTCGGTCGCAATCAGCACACCGGCAGCGTGATCCCAACCATGCTCCGCGCGGGGCACGCTGCCAGGAACCCGAACGATGCAGTCGCCGGCGCCCAGGGCAACGAGCGCATACTTGAGCTGGGAATCCACCGCGATCGTCTCCCAAGGGCGGCCGAGCGACTCGACGACCGCAGCGGCACGAGCCGTGCGCCCGCCCGGCTCGACGCTGTTGAGCAGCCGCAGCGCACCGTGCATCGGGCCACGCATGACGCGGCGCATCGGTGCCAACGTGGCAGGATCGTGCAGCCATGAACCGCCACCGCGTGTCGCGGCGATGAGCACACCCGGCGGTTCGCCGATGCGTGACAAGTCCATGGATTCCACAAGCGTGGGGAGGCCCAACACACCGTGCGTCACGCCAAGGGCATCCACATGGGCCAGGCACACCGCGTAGTGACGGCTGCTTCGATAGCCCTTCGTGCCATCGATCGGATCGAGCGTCCAGAAGCCAGCACGCGCATCGGCGGGCGCCTTCCATGACAAGGCGTCGAATGGATCACCGTCGAAGCCCCCAACTGCGCCGACCACAGCCGTGCTCGCTAGCGCGCGCATGGCCTCGGCCTCGGGGCCATCGCGGCTCGTGGGCGATTCCTCGCCCACAACACCGGCGAGCCCAAGCTCACGACGAAGCACGATGGCTGCTGCTGCTTGGGCTGCCACATCCCCTGCCGTCACCGGCGACCCGTCGGGCTTGATGCAGGGCACCCGGCCAAGTGGGTGCCGCGTCACCAGATCGATGGCCCGAACGCTGGCGCTGACAGCGCGCAGGGCGGCTTCCAAGAACGATGGGGATGACATGGGGCGGAGCATAGGTGGGTCGTGGAGCCTCACCTCTGCTTCAGAAGCCTCGCCGGAGGCCTGTAAAGTTACCGGACTACTTTCGGGTCGCACCAGATTGGCACGGCTGTTGCATAGGTGGGTCGCGCTCCCGGCAACCCCGACAGCGCAGAAAGAACACCAATCATGTCCACCGGCAAGATCATCGGCATTGACCTCGGTACCACCAACAGCGTCGTCGCCATCATGGAAGGCGGCCAGCCCAAGGTGCTGATCAACGCCAGCGGCAACCGCACCACCCCGTCGGTCGTCGGCTTCACCGAAAAGGGCGAGCGCCTCGTCGGCCAGCCTGCCCGCCACCAGCAGGTCACCAATCCCAAGAACACCGTCTTCAGCATCAAGCGCTTCATGGGCCGCCGCGCCGGCGAAGTCCAGGACGAGCAGAAGACCGTCCCCTACGCCGTGCTCGGCGGCACGGATGACCTGGTCAAGGTCGACATCCGCGGCAAGCAGTACACCCCGCCCGAGATCAGCGCGATGGTGCTGCAGGAACTGAAGAAGATCGCCGAGGACTACCTGGGCGAGAAGGTCGAGCGTGCGGTCATCACCGTGCCGGCCTACTTCAACGACAGCCAGCGCCAGGCGACCAAGGATGCGGGCGAGATCGCCGGCCTCAAGGTCGAGCGCATCATCAACGAGCCCACCGCCGCGGCACTGGCCTACGGCCTCGAGAAGAAGAAGAACGCACGCATCGCCGTCTTCGACCTCGGTGGCGGTACCTTCGACATCTCGGTGCTCGATGTGGGCGATGGCGTCTTCGAAGTGCTCGCCAGCAACGGCGACGGACACCTCGGCGGCGACGACTTCGACCAACGACTCATTGACTTCATCGCCGAGGACTTCCGCAAGAAGGAAGGTATCGACGTCCGCAAGGACCCGATGGCCCTCCAGCGCCTGAAGGAAGCCGCGGAAAAGGCCAAGATCGAACTCTCCAGCGCGATGGAGACCTCGGTCAACCTGCCGTTCATCACGGCCGACCAGAACGGCCCCAAGCATCTGCAGTGCACCGTCACGCGCGCCACCTTCGAGAGCCTCTGCGGCGACCTCTTCGATCGCCTGCGCACGCCGTGCGAGCAGTGCCTGAGGGATGCCAAGCTCTCGGCGGGCGACATTCAGGAAATCGTCATGGTCGGTGGCTCCATCCGCATCCCGCGCGTGCAGCAGATGGCCAAGGAGATCTTCCGCACTGACAAGCTCGACCTCTCGATCAACCCCGATGAGGTCGTGGCGATCGGCGCGGCGATCCAGGGCGGCGTGCTGCAGGGCGAAGTGAAGGATGTGCTCCTCCTCGACGTCACGCCTCTCTCGCTTGGCGTCGAGACGCTCGGCGGTGTCATGACCACGCTCATCTCGCGCAACACCACGATCCCGACCGCCAAGAAGGAAGTCTTCTCGACCGCGGCCGACAACCAGACCAGCGTGACCATCCATGTGCTGCAGGGCGAGCGCCAGTTCGCCCAGGACAACCGCAGCCTCGGGCGCTTCGATCTCACCGGGATCGCCAGCGCTCCCCGTGGCGTGCCGCAGGTCGAGGTCGAGTTCAACATCGATGCCAACGGCATCCTCAACGTGAAAGCCACCGACAAGTCCACGGGCAAGGCGCAGGAAATCAAGATCACTGGTTCCAGCGGCCTGAGCAAGGATGAAGTCGAGCGCATGGCCAAGGAAGCCGAGGCCCACGCCGCCGAGGACAAGGCACGCCGCGAACTCGTCGACCTGAAGAACCAGGCCGAGCAGGTCTGCTACGCCACCGAGAAGGCGCTCGCGGAGCACGGCGCAAAGGTCAGTGCCGAGACCCGCGCCTCCGTCGAGTCCGCTGTCTCCAACCTTCGCGAACGCGTGAAGGGCGAGGACCGGGCCGCAATCGAAGCCGCCATGAAGCAGCTCAACGATGCCTCGATGGAACTGGGCAAGGTCGTCTATGAGTCGACCAAGGACCAGTCAGGCGGCGCGCAGGCGCAGGGCAAGAAGGGCGACGACGTGATCGACGCCGAGTACGAGGTCAAGGACGGCAACTGATCGCCCGTGCGTCAACCCAGGCGCCCGTGAGGGGGATCGTTGGAGGCTGGCCACGGCCTGCCCCAAAAGCGGCTGAGGCATCGCCTTGGCCGAACCGGCGCGGGCTGTGGGCCGGAGTAAGTACAAAAAATGAGCCGCGGCCCCCGTGGGCCGCGGCCGTCCCTTTCCCTATGCGCCCGCAGGGAGGTGCGGGCGAGAGGTTCGTCGGGCGCACCGAAACGGAGCGCAGCCCATCAGTACTGAAAAGCCTACCACCATTTCCCACTCCAGCAAGCACAACGCGCGCCCAGCCCCCAAGAACCTGCCGGTCGTTCTTCAAGGGGCGCCAACCCTCCCCCACATCGACAGATCCCCTTCCGGCTGCTAGGGTTGCAGGCTCGCCAGACCGTCTCCCCTGACTCAAGGCCGGCGCCTCGGGGCTCGGAGACCGCATCAGGAGCCCACATGACCGCCATTCGAGGCATCGCCGCCAGTCCGGGAATCGCCATCGGCACGGCTGTCATCGTGGCCGAGAGCCTGAGCCAAGTCTCTTTCCGTCAGGTAGCCCCTGAGGAGGTCGGTGAGGAACGGGCCCGGCTGGAAGCCGCGCTGACCGAGAGTGCTGCCGAGCTGACCGAGCTTCGTGATGCAAGCGCGGCCACCATGGGGCGTGAGGCCGCCGCGATTTTCGATTTTCATCTTGGCCTGCTCAAGGATCGATCCCTCGTCGGGGCGATGGTCGCGGACATCGAGCGCGAGCAGGTCTGTGCCGAGTACGCGGCGAGCGAGAACTTCGTGAAGTTCGCCGACCGCCTCCGAGCACTGCCGGATCCCCTGTTCCAGGAGCGTGCTGGCGATGTGGTGGACCTCGAGCGTCGCGTGGTCAGCAAACTCATCGGTGCCAGCGGCAAGCGGCTCAAGGATCTTGGCGGTCCGGCGGTCGTGATCGCGCACGAACTCACGCCGAGCCAGACCGCGGAGTTCCACCGCGCCAAGGTGGTTGCCTTCGCCACCGACGCCGGCGGCCTCACCGGCCATACCAGCATCATCGCGCGTGCGCTGGCGATGCCCGCGGTGGTGGGCTGCAAGGATGCCACGACGCATGTCGAGGATGGCGACCTGGTAATCGTCGATGGCGATGCCGGACAGCTGGTCATCCGACCTGATGAGGGCGCGCTCGCCCACTATCGCACGCTTGCGCAACGCAGCGAGTCGCGGCGCCGTGCGCTGCGCGAAGGCGCCGACCTGCCGAGCGTGACCCGCGACGGCACGACCGTCCACCTGCTCGGAAACATTGAGTTTCCTGATGAAATCACCTCAGTGCTTGCCAACGGTGGCAGCGGCGTCGGACTCTACCGGACCGAGTTCCTCTACCTCACCAGCCCGCGTGTGCCCACGGAAGAGGAGCACTACCGCGCCTACGCGCGCGCGGTCGAACTCTGCGCCGGCCGCACCTTGGTCATCCGCACGCTCGATCTGGGCGCGGACAAGTACACGCAGGAACACCTCGACGAGCCCGAGCGCAATCCCTTCCTCGGCCTGCGCAGCATCCGCTTCTGCCTGCAGAACCCGGCGCTCTTCCGGACCCAGCTGCGGGCGCTCCTGCGCGCGAGCGCACTGGGCCCGATCAAGGTCATGCTGCCCCTGGTCAGCAATGTCATGGAGCTGCGCCAGACGCGCATGATGGTGCATGACCTGTGCGAAGACCTCGACGAAGAAGGCATTCGATACGACAGCACCCTGCAGATCGGCATCATGATCGAGGTTCCCAGCGCGGCACTCATGGCCCGGACCTTGGCGGCCGAGAGTGCGTTCTTCAGCGTGGGTTCGAACGACCTGATCCAGTACACGCTCGCCGTCGATCGGGGCAATGAACGGGTGGCACAGCTCTATAATGGGGCCAATCCCGGTGTCCTGACGCTGATCAAGGCGAGCGCGAGGGCCGCCGCAAATGCGGGCATCGACTGCAGCCTGTGCGGAGAACTGGCCGGGGAGCCCCTGTTCACCTGCTTGCTGCTGGGGTTCGGGTTCCGTACACTCTCCATGGCTCCCGCGCAGATACCCGTCGTCAAACGGGTCGTGCGCGCGACCACGGTCGAACAGTGCGAGCTCATCGCGAGGAAAGTGGGCTCGTTCGACTCAGACAGGCAGGTGCTCTCGTACCTGCGGGACGAACTTCGAAAGGTCGACCCCGAAGCCGTGAACCTCGACGGCTGACGGTCGACGCAACAGAACAGGCGCCTCTCGCGCCGCTCCCCGCTGAAGACCCCCGGGCCACCCGCCCGCGGCAGGACAGCGCCCGGGCGTGCGAGCGGCGCGGGCAGACGGCGGCGATGAACACCTTGAACGGCACCAACAACGACCATCCGTCACGCGTGCATCATGCGCCCGTGGCGCGCTGCGGTCATGGTGACCCATCCGCACTGTGCGGATCCCAAGGAGCGCATCACCCCGACTGCCATGCTGGCCGCGACATTGCGGCAGGATTGACTCATGGCAGACACCAACGCAGAACCACACGACGACTCGACCGCTGAGGGCCACACGCCAGCGGCCTCGAGGGCCGAAGCCGGCCAGATCCACCACGCCGCCTCGTCGCAGGGCGAAGAACACGCGCATCATGAAGACCGGCATGGCGCTGAAGACGCCGTCGTCGACATGGCCGATTCGGGCGACGACGAGCCGATCGAACCCGATCCGGAGGCGTTCGACCGCGTGGTCGAGCGGATCGACGCACAGCCCTCGGCGGAAGACCTGCGCACCCCGTCGGTCGGCGTCGATGGCGATGCGGAGTTGCTGCCGATCGAGCCCGTGGCCGCACCCACCAACCTGATGGACGACGAGGCCGAGGTCATCGGTTCCGACCACGAGCACCACGACGAGCACGACGACGGCCACGACGAAGCCGCCGAAAAGAGCATGGCTGCCGTCAGCGAGGCGGCGGACCACCTTGAGCGCTCGGCACATCGCCAGAGCCGCTCCAAGCCTGCAGCCAAGCCTCAGGTGATGATCGTCAACGACACGACCGACGAGTGCCGCATCGGCATCCTCGAGGAGAACGTGCTGCAGGCGTACTTCGCCGAGCGCACGGCCACGGCCACGCATGTCGGCAACATCTACAAGGGGCGCGTGCTGAACATCGAACCAGCCATCCAGGCGGCGTTCGTCGACTTCGGCGAGGGGGCCAGCGGGTTCCTCCACATCAGCGACCTGCACCCCAAGTACTTCCCCGGCAAGGAACGCACCGAGCGCGTGGGGAAGAAGATCCCGCGCCGCGAGCGCCCGCTGATCCAGGACGCGCTCAAGAAGGGCCAAGAGATCACGGTCCAGGTCATCAAGGAAGGCATCGGCTCCAAGGGGCCCACGCTGACCAGTTACATCAGCATCCCGGGCCGATTGCTCGTGATGATGCCGGACATGGGCCGCGTGGGCGTGTCGCGCAAGGTCGAGGACGAGGATGAGCGTCGCTCGATGCGCCGCATGCTCGACAGCCTCGAGCTGCCCGAGGGCTTCGGCTTCATCATGCGCACGGCCGGCTACGAGCGCTCGCACTCCGAACTCAAGCGCGATGCGGCCTACCTCACGCGCCTGTGGGAAGCCATGCAGGCCCGCACCGCCAAGACCAGCGGCCCGTGCGCGCTCTACACCGAGGGCGACCTGCTGATCCGGACGATCCGCGACTCTGGCGATCCGTGCATGAAGGGCATCGTCGTCGACTCGGTGAGCGCCTTCGACCGCGCCACGCAGTACCTCGATGTCGTCGCGCCGGCGCACGCACCGGCCGTCTACTACTACGACCGCCCGATCCCGATCTTCAGCGCCTTCGGCATCGAGGAGCAGGTCGAACTCATCCACCAGCGGGAAGTGCCGCTGCCCTCGGGCGGAGCGCTCGTCATCGACCAGACCGAGGCCATGGTGGCGATCGACGTGAACAGCGGACGCAGCCGCTCGGCGCGCGATTCCGAGACCAACGCGTACCAGACCAACATCGAGGCGGTCCGCGAGATCTGCCGCCAGCTGCGCCTGCGCGACCTCGGCGGCCTGATCGTGAACGACCTCATCGACATGCGGATGTCCAAGCACCGCAAGGACATCGAAGCCCGCATCGAGGAAGAGCTCAAGCGCGACCGCGCCAAGGCCACCCACCTGCCGATCAGCGAGTTCGGCATGGTCGAGATGACCCGCCAGCGCATGCGGCCGAGCATACGCAAGACGCACTACATCGACTGCCCGCACTGCGCCGGCACGGGCGAGGTGCGCATGCCGGATGTGGTGGCGGCCGATGCGCTGCGCCGCATCTCGCTGCTCTTTGCGTACCTGGCCGTGAAGCGCGTGCACCTCACGGTGACCTCGCGCGTCGCCGGCGAGCTGCTCAGTGTGCGCCGCCGTGCGCTGCAGGAACTCGAGGAGAAGTTCGGCAAGCAGGTCGAGGTCACGATCGACGACCACCTGCGTGCCGACCAGTTCAAGGCCGCCGCCTTCGACGAGCGCAACCACGCGCTCGAGCTCGATCGCCTGCCGCGCCCACCGCGCCCGCTGCTGGCCGACCTCTACACCGAGATCCCGGAGTACGTCGACGACGAGGACACGGACGAGCGCGTCAAGCGCCGCCGCCGTCGCCGTCGCAAGCCGGCCCCGGCCGATGCGAACGCCATCCTGCTCGCGGGCGGCTTCGACGACCTGCCGGCGGTGATCGAGGACGAACGCCCGCTCATGCATGTCATCCGCGAGTCGGAAGACGAGAAGCGGGCCGCGCGCAAGGCCGCGAAGGCCGAGTCGCGCGTTGAAGCCCGTGACGACGATGATGGTGGCGACGACGATCGGCAGGAGCGCACCGAGCGCGGGAGCCGCGACGATCGTGGTCGCCGCGGCGGTCGCAAGCGCCGTCGTCGTCGCAACGCACCCCTCCTGCCGCAGGCCGTGTCGGTGGCCGAGGCCGCCGCGCTCTGCGGGGTCGAGCCGGCTGCGCTGCTTGAGCAGCTGCGCGCCGCGCACGAGGAAGTGGCACCCATGGTGACCGAAGGCCTCGAGATGCTCACCCCTGAGCTCGTGGCTGTCGCCCGACACCTCTTCAATGTGCCGGTCCTTGGTGCAGCAGCCCCCGCCGCTGGCGGCCAATCGAGCGACGACGATGCCGATGGAGATGACTCCGGCGAGGGTGCATCCAGCGAAGGCTCGACCGGCACGCGCACCGAGCGCGCCGAGGGTGATGATCGCGATGGCGGTCGCCGCAAGAAGCGTCGACGCCGTGGCGGTCGCAACCGCCGTGGCCGGGGTCGCGATGGCGCCGAGGGCGGATCGCGCGAAGGTGACGCCGGTCCGGCAGTTGAGGGCACCGAGCATGAGGCCGCTGACGCGGGTGAAACGAGTGACGACGATCGCAACGAACGCGTCTCGGCGGACAACGGCACAGCGACCGATGCAGGCCAAGACGATGGCGACGGCGAGAGTGAAGGCTCGGACGACGGTGAGCGCGCAGAGGGCGCCCCACGCGATGGCGACCGCGACAACGACAAGCGGCGCAAGCGCCGACGCCGTGGCGGCCGCGGCCGCCGTGATCGCGACGATCGTGGTCCGCGTGGTGAGCGTCGCTCGGATGGCGAGGGCCAAGGCGGCTCGACAAGCGGTCCTGAAGGTGGCGCTTCGTCGGGCGGTGCAGCCCCGCCGAGCGCGCCCGCATCACCAGCCCCTGTCGAGCCACCGAGCCCGGCACCGTCCGCCGACGCCGCAAAGCCCAAGCGCCGCTCGCTCTACGGCGCGACCACGCGTCGATTGAAGCCCAGCGAAGCTCCCAAGGGCCGGGCGGAGTGATCCGCCATGAACGCGCTGCACGCTGATGCGCCGGCGCGCCGGCTGATCGTGCTCGGGAGCACCGGCTCCATCGGCACCTCCACCATGGATGTGCTGCGGCGCTGGCGCGATCATGGCGGTCCGCGACTCAAGGTCGTGGGCCTCGCGGCGCACAGCAATGCAGCGCTCCTGGCGCAGCAGGCTTCGGAGTTCGGCGTGCGTCATGTCGCAGTCGTTTCACCTCGTGATCCGTCTGAGCTCTCCGCATGCACGGCGTTCACTGGCGAGCATGCCGCTCGCGACCTGATCCAGGCCATCGCGCGGCCTGGTGACCTCGTGCTCGCTGCGATGGTGGGAGCGGCCGGGATCGCGCCCACGCTTGCCGCCATCGATGCCGGCTGCGACATCGCATTGGCCAACAAGGAAACGCTGGTCGCCGCCGGTGAGCTCGTCATGGCGCGTGTGCGCGAGCGCGGCGTCGCGCTGCTGCCGGTCGACAGCGAGCACAGCGGCGTCTTCCAGTGCCTTGGCGATCGAAACATCAGCGAGGTCGCGCGCATCGTGCTCACGGCCAGCGGAGGCCCCTTCCGCACCTGGGATCGCGCCCGCATGGCCTCGATCACGCTGGCCGATGCGCTCAAGCACCCGACCTGGACGATGGGCCGCAAAGTCACCATCGACAGCGCGACGATGATGAACAAGGGACTCGAACTGCTCGAAGCCCACTGGCTCTTCGGCGTGGACCGCAACCGGCTCGGCGCGATCGTGCACCCGCAGAGCATGGTCCACGCGATGGTCGAGTTCGTCGACGGCAGCGTCATGGCGCAGATCAGCCCGCCCGACATGCGCCTGCCCATCCAGATCGCGCTCGCGCATCCGCAGCGGGTGGATGGGCCGACGCGTCGCGTTGATTGGGCGCAGCTGGGATCGTTCCAGTTCGAGCCCATCGACCGCGATCGATTCCCGGCACCGGGGCTCGCGCTGCATGCGATCGAGCGCGGTGGCACGGCAGGCTGCACGCTCAATGCGGCAAACGAGATCGCGGTCCAGGGCTTCATCGATGGTCGGATTCCGTTCATGGGCATTGCCGAGCTCGTGGGCGAGTGCATGGCCGCGATGCCATGTGGCGCTGCATCGTCGCTTGATGCGGTGCTCGCGGCCGATGCGGCCGCGCGTGCGTGGTGCTCGGATCGATTGGGTCGCTCGCCCGCGCTGCGTGCCTGATCGGGCCTCGGCCGGCGCGGGTTGCGCCGCACCGACGCCCCGGCTGGCGGAGTTGAGGGGCGGTGCGAAGAGATCGCCGGACGGACCGCATCGAACCGCGGCCGCGCGGCATCACTAGACTCCGGGCATGGACCTCGTTGGCGGGCTGAACCTCTTCGTCGTCATCCTGGGGTTCGGGTTCCTGATCCTCGTGCATGAGCTCGGCCATTACCTCGCCGCGCGCTGGGCGGGGATCCGTATCGACAACTTCGCGATCGGCATGGGGCCGGTGCTTTGCTCGTGGCGGCACGGACTGGGCGTGCAGTTGGGCAGTTCGCAGCCCGAACTCTGCCGACGGTTCGGCCGCGCCACCACCGCGACGATCCCCGAAGCCGCGCTGCGCGAGGCGGGCCTTGGCGAGACCGAGTGGACGCTGCGCCTGCTCCCGCTCGGTGGCTTCGTGCGCATGCTCGGGCAGGACGACGCCGCACCGAACGACGACCTTGCCGCACAGGGTGATCCACGCAGCTACCGGAGCGCACCGGTCGGCAAGCGCATGGTGGTGATCTCGGGTGGGGTCGCCATGAACATTCTCTTCGGCATCCTCTTCTTCATGGTCGCGTTCCTTGCCGGCGTGAAGGCCGAGGCGCCGGTCGTGGGCGGTGTGGCACCCGGTTCGCCGGCTGCTCGCGCAGGGATCATGGCGGGCGACCGCATCGAGTCGATCGATGGCACCCCCACGGCAACCTTCACCGATGTGATCCTGGGCGGCGCGATGCATGTGGGGACGCAGCCCTTGACCATCAGGGTAGATCGGGGCGGCGAAGTCCTCGAGCTCAAGGCCCTGCCCGAGTACGAAGCTGCCGCGGGCCTGCAACGCCTGGGCATCGCACCAGCCGAGGGCGTGTCACTCTCCGCGGATCGAGAGAGCATTCCGCTCGTGCACCAAGCCTTGCACC
>Ga0194127_10006999_pt1 | contig 12590 bp, 10 predicted proteins | sample TA2KigC100mmetaG_FD_148624 | JGI IMG/M metagenome (GOLD analysis project Ga0194127, IMG submission 148624) | Freshwater microbial communities from Lake Tanganyika, Tanzania - TA2015036 Kigoma Deep Cast 100m | ecosystem: Environmental > Aquatic > Freshwater > Lake | place: Tanzania: Lake...
CCCCAGGTACTTATGGTACTCCCCGGCGACCAGCCCGAGCGTGCCGGGCCATGCCCACCAATCCGGCTTGACGTTTTCCGAAAACACCGGGTGCGGGATCACGGTCGCCTCGGGCAGCGCGCGGCGGAATTCGAGCAGGCTGCGCGGCATATGGTAGGCCGAAGTGACGAGCCGGAGCGAGCGGACGCCTTCGGCCCGGGTCCACGCCGCCGTCTCGCGCGCGTTGGCCGCGGTGTTGACGGCATCGCCGATCGCCACCCGCCCCTCGATTCCGGCCCGGTCGCGGCGCGACGCCAGCAGCAACCGCTGCACGTCGAGGCCGCGATAGACACCGGACACGAACAGCTTGCCGGCGCGGCCCCGCACCAGCAGATCGAGCCCGGCGTCCAGCCGCCCGCTGCCGCCGGTCAGCACCACCACCGCGTCGGTGGCGCCGCCATCGTCGTCGAGCCGGTCGGGAATCAGGGCGGCGAAGCGCGCGAGTCCCGCGATCCAGGCAAGCGCGAGGGCGAACCCGACCACGCCGCCGACGCGGGCCGCGCGCCCGATCCGCATGCCTGTCCGCGACGGAGGCGCGGCGGAGGCGGCGGTTTCGTCGTTCACAGCATCCTCGCCAGCGAGGCATGCACGGTGACGCGCGCCGTTCCCATCGCGGTCAGCGCCACCAGCACCGGCAACAGGCCGATCGCCACCCAATGCATGAGCGAAAACGTCACCTCGGGCAGTATCCCGCCGCTTTCGCGGCCGAACAGGATGCCGATCGCCGCCAGCGCCGGAATCGCGAGCGCGAGGCCGATGGCGCCGCCCTTCAGCCCGAGCGCCAGCGCGCGGGCCGCGAACTGGCGCGCGATATAGGAGTCGCGCGCGCCGATCAGGTGCATGACCTCGATCGCCTCGTGGTGGATCGACAGTCCGGTGCGGGTGGTGAAGATCACGGTGCCGACCGTCACCGCCAGCACGAAGCCGAGCACGGCGAGCGCGGTCGCCTCGACCGCGCGCAGCAGCGCCAGCAGCCGGCCGAGCCAGGCGCGGTGGTCGTCGACCGCCGCGCCGGGAACGGCGGCCGCGATCCGGGCACGCAGCAGGTCGACGTCAGGCTTGGCGTTGGGATCGGTCCGCACGTCGATCAACCGCGGCATCGGGATGTCGCCGACGACGGCGCGGCCGATCCACGGTTCGACCAACGCCGCGAGATCTTCCTCGGCAAGCGGTTCGGCGGAAATCACGCCCGGCGTTTCGCGCAGCAACGCGAGCACGACCGCGAGTCGGGCGTCGTCGCCTTTTTCGGCCGCCGGCAGCTGCACGGTGAGCGTGCCGCTGGCGCCCTTGTCCCAGCGCCCCGCCACCTGATGGACCGCGATCGCAAGCGCGAATGCGAGCACGGCGAGAAAAACCATGAACGCCACCAGCCACGGCAGGAACCGGTCCTGTGCGTCGCGTTCGAGCGAAAGGTCGGTGCGGCGAGCGAACATGGCCGCTACGACACCCCCTTGAGGATCCACTCGCGCGCGGCCTTGCCCATAGGCCGCGGGGATTCGCCCGCGGCGGCGCGGGACGCGGCGGACCCGGGCGTGTCCGTCGAAAGCTGGCCGCCGTCGAGGTGCAGCCGGACGTGGCCGAGTCGCTCGACCAGCGCGATGTTGTGGGTCGCGACCACGACGGTGGTGCCGAGCCGGTTCAGCTCCTCGAACAAATGCATCAGGCGCAGCGCCATGCGGTCGTCGACGTTGCCGGTCGGCTCGTCAGCGAGCAGCAGCTTGGGCCGGCCGATGACCGCGCGGGCGATGGCGACGCGCTGCTGCTGTCCGCCGGAAAGGGTCGAGGGCCGGGCCTTCATCTGGTCCTTGAGGCCGACCCAGGCGAGCAGTTCGGCGACGTTGCGGGCGATTTCCGATTCGCGCGCGCCGGCGATGCGCAGCGGCAGCGCGACGTTGTCGAACGCCGAAAGATGGGGCAGCAGCCGGTATTCCTGGAACACCACGCCGACCTGGCGGCGGAGCGCCGGCAGCGCGGCGCGCGAGACCGACGCCACGTCGCGCCCGAACAGGGTCATCACGCCGCGGGTCGGCTTGAGCGCGAGGTAGAGCAGCTTGAGCAGCGAGGATTTGCCCGCGCCCGATTCGCCGGTCAGGAAATGGAACGAGCCTTCGGCCAGCGCGAACGTCACGTCCCGCAGGACTTCCGGCCCCAGGCCGTAGCGCAGTCCCACGCTCTCGAACCGGACGATGCCTGGGTCGGCCGCCGTGGTCACGACACCCGCGATCCCGCACCTGATTCGTCGCGTTCGGCCATCATCGGGCGGACAATGGCATGGGACTTGGGCCCCCGTCCAGCGGCCGGGGCCCGGTTGATTCGCCCGTTCATCCGGGTCCGCGCGGTCCCGCCGATAGGCGGGCGAACAATCAAATCCCCGCGCGCTTTATATTGCGCCCCCACCGGGTCCGCGCGGTTGCCAGGGATGCGGTAAAATCATATAAACGCAGGACTTTCCTAAACCGAGCACCCAGGCGCGTTTCACGGCGCATGATCATCACTTGTCCCTCGTGCACCACCTACTATTCGGTCGCGCCCGCCGCGATCGGATCGGGCAAGACCGTTCGTTGCCACAACTGCAATCACTCGTGGCACCAGATTCCGGTGGCGGAAACCCCGCCGCCAAATCCGCAAGCGCGCGGCCGCGTCTCCCAACCGCGCGGGCGCATGCCGCGCGCGCGCGCGGTCCCCACGGCCGCCGGGTCCGCCGCCGCGATGGCCGCCGCGCCGCCACCCCCGGCGCCGATGCCCGCGGCGACACCGCCGCCCCCGCCTCCTCCGCCGCCCCCGCCTCCCCCGCCGCCGCCCGCGCCGGAACCGGCGGCGGCGCCTAAGGAAGAGAAGGCGCTAAATCAATCCGAACTCGACGCCCTGTTCGGGGCTTCGCCGCCGGCGCCGCCCGCTTCGGCGGCGGACTCCAAGGCCGCGCCGGCACCCGAACCCGCCGCGGAAGAACTGAGTCCGGAAGAACTCGACAAGATGATGGCGCAGCCGGAACCGGAAACGGTGGTCGGCTCGGTCGCCGAGGTTTCCGACGACAAGGCGGGTGAACCGCCGATCGACATCGAGAGCTTGCCCGAGCCGGAACCGATTCCCGGCGCGCTCGCGCCCGACGAGGGCGCCCAGGTCAAGGGGAGCCGGCGCGGCTGGATCGGCCCGATCGCCGCCATTGTCGTGCTCGTCCTGTTCATCGGCGCGGGCGCCGGGTTTTACTTCGCCCGCGCCACGGTGATGCGCATGGTGCCGATGACCAAGGAGATTTATTCCCTGCTCGGCCTGCGCGCCGAGGCGCTCGGCGCCGGGCTCGACATCCGCAGCGTGGTTTCGGAGCGCGTCAACGAGGGCGGCACCGAGGTGCTCTCCGTGCGCGGCGTGGTCGCCAACATCTCGACGGTCGAACGGTCGGTGCCGCACCTGCGCGTCATTCTGTACGACGCCAACAACCGGGGCATTCAATCGGCCGACCTGGCGCCGTCCGTGGCGCGGCTGCCGGCGGGCGGCGAGATGGGCTTCCGGGTGGCCTTGCGCGATCCGTCGCCGCTCGCGCGAAGGCTCGAAGTCACGTTCGTCGAGGGCACGCTCAACCCGGACGGCGCGGTGCGGAACGGGTCCGCGCCCCCCAAGGCGAACTGAAGGGCGAGGCCACGGGCGAAAGCGCGGGGCAGCGGACGAGACGAACTCCGCGCGCGCCAAGCCGCCCATCGACGCCCGTTCAAAACATCTTCAAGAGCCGGTCGATGTAGTCGCGTTCCAACATCGGCCGGTCGCGTTCGCCCGCGCGCCTTCGCAGCTCGTCCAGGATTTCGCGCGCGCGGAGCCGCTCGCCGCGATCGGGCACCTGCACGTCGCCGCCCGCCGACGCGCCCATGGCGCCCCGGGGCTCGCGCCCGAACGGGTCGCGGTTGATGCCGCGTTCGCCCTGCGGCATCTGGCCGATCTGGCCGGGATCGGCGCCGAAGCGGCGCGCCATTTCGTTGCCGATGCCCTGGATCGCGTCTTGCAGCGCCTGCAGCGCGTCGGTCTGCGGGCCGATCGCGCCCGCCGAATCGCCGCCATCCAGCGCGCCCTCGGCGCGGCGCATGGCGCGCTCGGCGTTGCCGAGGCCCTCGGGGATGCGCCCGAGCATGGAATCCATCTGGCGCATCATTTCGCCCAACATGCGCCGGAGCGCGTTCTGGGCGCGGGCGTCGGCGCGGGCGTCGCCCTCGGCCGAGCCGTCGCCCGGTTGACCCTTACCCGCCTGGCCTTTTCCTTTTTGGCCTTGGCCGCGTTGACCGCGCTGGCCTTCCGCGCCGTCGCGCGAGCGGCGGAACGAGCGGTCCAGCAGCTGCTGCTGGCGGCGCGACATTTCGCGGAGATCGTTCATCATCCGGGCGCCCTTTTGCGCCTCGCCGCCCTGCGGGCGGGAGGCGAGCCCGCGCTGCAGCCCCTGCAGCATGCGCTGCAGTTCGGCGAGCAGTTCCCGGGCCGCGTCCATCTGGCCCATGCGCATCAGTTCGCGCGCTTCCTCCAGCATGCGGTAGAGGTCGGCGGAATCGACCATCTGCATGGTTTCGGGATCGAACGGCACCGGCTCGGCGTCGCCTTCGGCCATGTCCCGGGCCAGCGCCTCGAACAGCTTGTCGAGCGCGCGCTTGATCTCGTCGAGCAGGCGCTCGGCTTCCGGCGTCAGGCCCTGGCCCTCGCGCAGCGCGCGCGCGAGCCGTTCCTGCAGGTCGCGCAAATCGCGCCCGGCGGCGACGAACTTGCCGTCCTCGACCCGGAGCGCCGTTTCCCACAGGATCCTTCGCACCGTGTCGACGGCGCCCGGCGTGCCGTCGTGCACCAGCCGGCCGATGGCCATGCGCAGCGCGAGATACACCACCGTGTCGTGGGCGAAGTGGGCCGGGCGGCCGGAAATCCGCTCCAGCTCCATCACCACGTCCTCGATGGTCGACGGCGACGGGTCGAGCAGGCGCTTGCGCTGCTCGGCCAGCGCGCGCGCGACCGGATGGTTGAAGAAGCGCTCGGGCAGCACCGCGGGAACGGCGTCGCTGACGCCGGTCTGGCCGCGCGCGTCGGTCGCCTCGAGCCGCACGGTCACCGGCGTTCCCGCCCACGGGTGCGCGCTCAAATCGTGCAGGCTGGTGCCCTTGACGGTTATTTTCGGTTCGGCGACCGCGTCGTTCGACGCGCGCGTGGCCGGACCTATTTGGAGGGGTATGCGGATTTCGTCCTCGTCCTTGGTTTCGGCTCTTCTGACGATCGCGTGCGCGGCACTGAGGCCGTAATCGTCGCTCGCCTCGAAATCGATCCTGAGGCGCGCGCCGAACGCGGCCGACGGCGCGGCGGTGAACACGATCTCGGGCGGCGCGTCGGGAATCACGCGGATCGGCCAGCGCCATAGTTCGAGCCGGCCCTTGGCGACGACGATGGCGTCGCCCGCCTCGATCGCGGTTTCGGCCCGCGAACTCGGCTTGGCGCCGGGTTGGACGTCGATCGAGGCGATGGGCGCGAAGGGGCGCTTCGCGCCGCCGACGGCAAGTTCGAGTCCGTCGCCCAGGCCCGTCGCCTGGACCAGGACCGCGCTGCCGGCGGGTACCGCCGGAGCCGATCCGTCCCATTCGCGCGTGAGGAAAATCGGCGCACGCCGGGTGTAGGCGGGCGGCGTGATCCAGGCTTCGAGCGCCAGCGCCGCGGGATCGGTCGCGGCGATGCCCGGGCTGAGCGCGCGCCCGAGCCGGCGGCCGTAATCGTCGTGGCCCGCGAGCAGGCCGACCGCGAGCGCGAGCAGCGCCGCCGCGCGCAACGCCCAACGGTCGCGCGCCGCGACGCCCGGCGCGGGCGCCTTCAGGCTGAGGCCTTGCGCCATCTCCCGCCCGGCGCGGGCCTGGTGCGCCGCCCACAGGATTTGCGCGGCGGGATCGTCGCGGCCGGCGGCGAGACGGTCGGCAACCGCCGTGAGCGGGCGGTGGGCGAGGCGGCTGTCGCGTTCGATGCGCGCGCGGCCGGCGGATTCGGATGCCAGACGCGCGGCGACGAACGCGCGGCGCAGCAATCCCGCGAGCAAGGCGGCGACGCCGACCAGCAACAGGCCGTGCGCCCATTCGGGCAGCAGCGGCAGCGTGTCGGTTCCGGCGAGCCCGAGGAACGCCGCCGCCAGCGCCGCCGCCGGCCACAGGGCGGGCCACAAGCCCTCCCACGACACCACCCAGCGGGCGAGCGCGACCAGGGTCGAGAAACGCCGGGCCGGAGAATCCGGCGCGGATTCGGGTGCGGAATCTTCGGCGCGCATGGGCGCCCAGTTTACTCTAGCGCGCGCGTTTCTGCCGCGACTTTTTCGTCCCGGCCTTGCCGGCCTTGATCCGTCGCGCGCGCGGCTTCGCCGCCGACGGCGCGGCCAGCCATTTCGGCAGCTTTTCGTCGGCGAACAGCTGGGCGGCGGTCTTGCGCGGCTTGACCACCGCGAAGGCGCGGCCGCGGACCAGAACCTCCGCCGCCGGCGGGCGCATGTTGTAGGCGGACGCCATCACCGCGCCGTAGGCGCCGGCGGTGCGGAAGGCGACCAGATCGCCCTCCCGCAAGGGCGGCAAAGCGCGCCCGCGGGCGAAGGTGTCGCCGGTTTCGCAGATCGGGCCGACCACGTCGACCTCGCGCAGCGGCGCGTCCGCGCGCGGCTCGCGCACCGGCCAGATGGCGTGGTAGGCGTCGTAGAGCGAAGGCCGGATCAGGTCGTTCATGCCCGCGTCGACGACGACGAAAGTGCGCGTCGCGCCCTCCTTGACGTAAAGGACGCGCGATACCAGCACGCCCGCGTTGCCGACCAGAAGCCGGCCCGGCTCGAACACCAGCCGGCAGCCGAGATCGCCGAAGATCTCCTTCACCACCCGGCCGTAGTCGGCCGGCGTGGGCGCCGGCGTTGCCGCGCCGTCGTAAGGGATGCCGAGGCCGCCGCCGAGGTCGAGCCGGTCGATGGCGTGGCCGTCGGCGCGCAGCATGACGATCAGGTCGCGGACCCGGACGAAGGCGTCGCGAAAGGGCGCGAGGTCGAGGATCTGCGAGCCGATGTGGACCGCGATCCCCGCCAGCCGCACGCCGGAGAGCGACTTGGCGCGCTGGTAGAGGCGGCGCGCGCCGGTCCATTCGACGCCGAACTTGTTCTCGCTCTTGCCGGTGGTGATCTTCGCGTGCGTGCCCGCGTCCACGTCCGGATTGACGCGGAGCGCGACGACCGCGACGCGCCCCAGCGCGCGCGCCTCGCGCTCGAGCGCCATCAGTTCGGGTTCCGATTCGACGTTGATCTGCATCACGCCCGCGCGCAGCGCCTGGCGCAACTCCGCGCGGCTCTTGCCGACGCCGGAAAAGACGATGCGCGAAGCCGGCACCCCGGCGGCGCGGGCGAGCATCAGCTCGCCGCCCGAAACCACGTCGGCGCCGGCGCCGAGCCGCGCCAATGTCGCGACCACGGCGCGGTTCGCGTTCGCCTTGAGCGCGTAGCAGACGGTGGCGTCGAGGCCGGCGAGCGCCTCGGTGAACACGCGGTAGTGCCGCGCCAGCGTCGCGCTCGAATAGCAATAAAATGGCGTGCCGACCCGGGCGGCCAAGCGCGCAAGCGGTACGTCCTCGGCCCACAATTCGCCGGCGCGGTAGTGGAAATGATCCATGATTTTCTAATACCGAAGGGCAGGCGGCCGGAGCGGATCGACGGCGGGCGGAGTTTCGTCCTCGTCTTCCTTCGACGCGTCCGGGGGACGGTCCTCGGGCGGCAGGCCCATGGAACGCCGGGTCGGGTAAGGCTGATTATAGGTCGAGCCCTCGGGCGCCTTGGGCAGGGATCTCCGCCCGCAGCCCGCGAGCGCGAACGGAACCAGCCCCGCGAAAATAGCCAGCGCCGCGCGGCGAGTCGTTCGTCCGGTCTCGTCGTCCATCGCCGTCATCCCTTCGCCGTCATTTCATCCGCTGGCCGAGGTAGCGCCGCCGCGCCGCGGCCACGGCGCGCGCGACGTTGGCGGGCGCGGTGCCGCCGAAGCTCGTGCGCGAGCGCACCGAGTTGGCGGGGCCAAGCACGCGGTAGACGTCTTGGGTGATCCCCGGCTCGATCGCGCGCATGTCAGCCAAACTCAAGTCCTCGAGCCCGCGCCCGCCCGCCTCGGCCAGTTTCACCAGCCGCCCGACCACATGATGCGCCTTCCTGAACGGCAAGCGCAAGACGCGCACCAGCCAGTCGGCGAGGTCGGTCGCGGTGGCAAAGCCCTGGCCGGCGGCGGCCTTCATCCGCGCGGCGTCGAAGCGCGCCTCGGCGATCATCGCGGTCATGGCGGCGAGGCTGAGTTCCAGGGTTTCGGCGGCGTCGAATACCGGTTCCTTGTCTTCCTGCATGTCCTTGGCGTAGGCGAGCGGCAGACCCTTCATCACCGCGAGCAGGGTTTGCAGCGCGCCGAACACGCGCCCGGCCTTGGCGCGCACCAGTTCGGCCGCGTCCGGGTTGCGCTTCTGCGGCATGATCGAACTGCCGGTGGTGAGCGAGTCGGGCAGCCGGACGAAACCGAACGGCGCGCTCGACCACAGCACGATCTCCTCGGTGAGCCGGGAGAGATGCACGGCGACGAGCGCCGCGACCGCCAGGTATTCGATCGCGAAGTCGCGGTCCGAAACCGCGTCCAGCGAATTGGCCGCCGGACGGTCGAAGCCGAGCGCGCGCGCGGTGGCGGCGCGGTCGATCGGGAACGACGTGCCGGCCAGCGCCGCCGCGCCGAGCGGGCATTCGTTGAGGCGGCGGCGGCAATCGGCGGCGCGCGAGCGGTCGCGCCCGAGCATCTCGACGTAGGCGAGCAGATGGTGGCCGAGCGTCACCGGCTGCGCCGCCTGCAGATGGGTGTAGCCGGGCATCAGATCGGCGGCGTGGCGCCCGGCCTGCCCGATCAGGGCCGCCTGCAACGCGCGCAACTGTCCGTCGAGGGCGTCGAGCGAGTCGCGCACCCACAGGCGGAAGTCGGTCGCCACCTGGTCGTTGCGCGAGCGCGCGGTGTGCAGCCGACCGGCCGCCGCGCCGACGATTTCGGCGAGCCGGGCCTCGACGTTCATATGAATGTCCTCGAATTCGCGGCGGAAAGGGAAGCGTCCGCCGGCGATTTCGGCTTCGATCCGTTGGAGGCCCCGGTCGATGGCGCGGGCGTCGGCCCGCGCGATGATGCCGGCGTCCGCCAGCATGCGGGCGTGCGCGCGCGAGGCGGCGATGTCCTGCCGGTAAAGCTTCCGGTCGACGTCGATGGAGGCGTTGATCCGCTCCATGATCGCCGCCGGCCCTTGCGCGAACCGGCCGCCCCAAATCGCGCTTGCGTCCGCGCCGGTCTTGCGGCTTTTCTTGCCGGACGGCTTTCGCGTTTTTTTCGTCGTCATCCCAAGCCTCCGGCTCGGCCGAAGTGGTATAATAATCCCATGAACATCCGGAACGGAATCGTCGCGGCCGGCGCGGTCGCCGTCGCGGTGCTGGCGGCGGGAACGATTGTCGCCATCGGCCGCCCGGTTGCAAGTCCGCAACCTGTGGCGCAAGGCGGAACTTGCGCGCCGCCCGCCGGCGAATTCGTTAATTTCGCCACCGTCCGGCCGCCCAAACCGCTGGTCGAAACGCCGTTCTTCGACCAGGACGGCCGCGAGCGCCGCTTCGCCGATTGGCGGGGCCGCGGCCTGGTGGTGAACTTCTGGGCCACCTGGTGCGTGCCCTGCGTCAAGGAGATGCCCGATCTCGACCGGCTCAACGCCCGGCTCAAGGGCGAAGGCATCGAGGTCTTGGCGCTTTCCTCCGACCGCGAGGGTGCGCCGGTCGTGGAATCCTTTTACCGCAAGCACGGTCTCAAGACCCTGCCGATCCTGATCGACAAGGGCGGCGCGGTCGGCCGCGCGCTCAAGATCGCCGGGCTGCCCACCACCTTGATCGTCGATCGCGAAGGCCGCGAGGTGGCCCGCGTCGTCGGCCTCGCCGCCTGGGATTCGGGCCCGGTGATCGAGACGGTGCGCCGCTGCGTCGGCGTCGCCGCGAAAACATGAACACCCGGCGGTCATTTCCGGTTTTTATCGCCGCGCTCGCCCTCGCCGCGTGCGCGGCGAAGGACGCGACGCCGACCCGCTGGCAGCAACCGAGCACGGACGAGGCCCGCGCGCTCGCCGACGAGCGCGACTGCCGCCGCCTCGCCCATGCCGAGGTCGAGCGCGGCAGCCGGCGCGAACGGATTTTCGGCGACGATGGCCTGGTTCGACCCGATTCCTATGATGCCATGATGGCCCGTCACGACGCCCGCGTGCGGATCGACAAACTGGTCGTCGAGTGCATGCGCCGCCGGGGTTACGCCCCGGCGACGAAGTAGCAAAAAACGAAACGGCCGGCCCTCCGGGGCCGGCCGCTCGCATCGAAAGCCGAAGCGTCGGGATCAGGCGACGCGCTTTTCCTCGACGCCGGCGGGAGCGCGAACCGTCGCCACCGCCTTTACCGAAACTACCCGCTTGGCGTCGGCGCGCGGGGCGATCGAACGCGCGACGATGCCGGAAATCTCGCTCCGCGAAATACCGATGTCGGCGAGGGTGCGGTCGTCGAGGGCCATCAGTTCGCGATAGGCCCGTTCGGCGCGAATCGCGCTGGCGATGGGTTCGACAAGATAGGTCTTGACCCAGTTCCAGCCCGCGCGGACGACACGGGCGAATTCGCGGGCGCGAATTTCGCGCGCCTTATGCTCGAACCGCCAGACGTCTTCGGGCTTGTAGACCAGCTGGTCGGCATACTGCTCGATCCGGCGGTCGACGAGGGGATTGGTGGACATGGTCGTATCCTTGTTCTCGGGTATTTCGCGGGAGAAGCGCGCTTCATGCCGCTTCGGCGTTCCCGCCTTTCCTGAACTAAAGATAGTCATGGTCGGTGCAGGGATAAGCATAATTATTGCACCGCAGCAATGCACAAAACGCATGAAATAAATTTCAATGATAATTTTATTACGTAAATGCGTTTTCGTATAAGTTATTTAATTATTTGTTTTTATTATATTTTTTATACACGGTATACATCTTTAAATATCAGTTATGCGTTCCATATATGACCATTGTATGGTCGGAGGTATCCCTCTCGCCCTTATTGTTGGCCATAGGAACGGATGAGCGAAACCCGGCCGGTGCGAAGGTTTACGCCGTTTGCTAGGACTTCCGCCATGCGCCGCCCTCGCCGATCAGCCGAATCCCCCTCCGCGCCCGACGCGAAAGAACGCCTCGACCGTTTCAGGCGCGAACTGAAGCGCCGGAAACTGGATGGCTTCGTCGTTCCGCGCGCCGACGAGCACCAGAACGAATACGTGCCCCCCTCGGCCGAGCGCCTCGCCTGGCTCACCGGATTCACCGGTTCGGCCGGCACCGCGGTGGTGCTGCCGACCAAGGCGGCGCTGTTGACCGACGGGCGCTACACGCTGCAGGCGCGCGACCAGGTCGATTCCCGCCTGTGGCGCGTGCGGTCGTCCGCCGACGTCACGCCCGGCGGCTGGTTCGCGGCCGAGGCCGGGCGCAAGGTGCGCGTCGGCTACGATCCCTGGCTGATGACCCAAGCGCAGGTGCGAAACTTGCGCGCCGCGCTCGCGCCGATCGCGGGCGAAGCGGTCGCCTGCGCGGAGAATCCGATCGACGTTCTCTGGCGCGACCGGCCGCCCGCGCCGAGCGCACCCGCGCGGGTCCATCCGCTCCGGTTCGCCGGAACGCCGCACGCCGCCAAGCGCGCGCGCATCGCCGAGGCGTTGCGCCGGGCCGGCGCCGACGCGCTGGTTCTGACGCTCCCCGATTCGATCGCCTGGCTTCTCAACGTGCGCGGCGGCGACGTGCCGCACACGCCCCTGATGCTCGCCTTCGGCCTACTGCACGCCGACCGGAAAATCGACCTGTTCGTGGACGCGCGCAAATTGACGCCCGAGGTGCGCCGTCACCTCGGACGGGGTACCCGTGTGCGCGCGCCCGCCGAATTCGGTCCGGCGCTCGACGCGCTCGCGCGCGCCGGGCGACGGATTCACGTCTGCCCTGAGACCGCGGCCGCCTGGATTTTCGAGCGACTCGCCGCCGCCAAGGGCCGCATCGTGCCCGGTTACGATCCCTGCCAGGACGCCAAGGCGCCGAAGACGCCGGCGGAACTCGCCGGCATCCGCCGGGCGCATCGGCGCGACGGCGCGGCGTTGACGCGTTTTCTCGCCTGGCTCGCGCGCACGGCGCCCAAAGGCGATGTCGACGAAATGCGCGCGGCCCGCATCCTCGATTCATTTCGCGCCGAGGTCGAGGATTTCCAAGGCCCGAGCTTTCCGACCATTTCCGGCGCGGGCGCGAACGGCGCCGTCGTCCATTATCGGGTGTCGGCGCGCACCAACCGGCGCCTGCGGGCAGGCGAGCTCTTTCTGGTCGATTCCGGCGGTCAATATCTCGACGGCACCACCGACGTGACCCGCACCGTCGCCGTCGGGCGGCCCAGCGCGGAGATGCGCGATCGCTTCACCCGCGTGCTCAAGGGCCACATTGCCGTCGCCACGCTGGTTTTTCCCGAGGGCACCGCCGGGCGCCAG
>Ga0194127_10007000_pt1 | contig 12585 bp, 9 predicted proteins | sample TA2KigC100mmetaG_FD_148624 | JGI IMG/M metagenome (GOLD analysis project Ga0194127, IMG submission 148624) | Freshwater microbial communities from Lake Tanganyika, Tanzania - TA2015036 Kigoma Deep Cast 100m | ecosystem: Environmental > Aquatic > Freshwater > Lake | place: Tanzania: Lake...
CGCGTGCAGCCTGGAGCACCGGGTGCAGGGCTCGCTCCGGCGCGTGATGGTCCACGGGCGGGTCCCGGCCGGCGACACCCCGGTGCGCGTGGCGTCCGTCCACATCGATCACGAGGACGCGGCCGTCCGGCTCGCCCAGGCACGGGAGGCGGTCGCGTGGGTCGTCCCGCTCGCGGACCCGTCGCTCGATGTGGTCGTGGCCGGCGACTTCAACGCGACCGAGACCTCCCCGCCGCTCGCCGCGGCCGCGTCGTTCGGGTTCGCGAACCTGGCGGAGGGGCTCGGCGCCGGGCGGATCGACCACGTGCTCGCGCACCGCGGGGGGGCCTTCGCGAAGGACGGCGCCCGCATCGTGTTCGACGGGGGGGAGACGCCGGTCGTGTCCGATCACCCGGGGGTCGTCGTGACGCTGCGGCCTGAGCCCGCCGTGGACGTGACGCGGACGCGGGTCCGGGCGACCGCGGACCTGCCGGACGGGTCGTGGCTCGCGGTGAGGGGGAGCGCGGCGCCGCTCTCGTGGGACCGCGGCTGGCCGATGCTCCGGACCGGCCCCGCGGCGCACCTGCTCGTGCTGACCGAGGTCGCGGCGGGCACGGCCTTCGAGTTCAAGTGCCTGGCCGACGACACGGCCTGGCAGGCGGGAGGGAACGTCGCGGCCACGGGGGGCCAGGACACGGAGGTCGCGCCCGCCTTCTGACCGGCCGGTCAACGGCCGCGGCGGATCCCGTACGTCGCCACGTCGCCGAGCGTCTCCTCGATCCGGAGAAGCTCGTTGTACTTCGCGATCCGCTCGGACCGGGACAGCGAGCCGGTCTTGATGTAGCCGCAGTTCGTGGCGACCGCGAGGTGCGCGATCGTCACGTCCTCGGTCTCGCCGCTCCGGTGCGACACGACCGAGTGCATCCGGTGCGCGGTCGCGAGCGCGATCGTGTCGAGGGTCTCGGTCAGGCTGCCGATCTGGTTCAGCTTGATCAGGATGGCGTTCGTCGTCCCCTCGGCGATGCCGCGCGCCAGGCGCTTCGGGTTGGTCACGTACAGGTCGTCGCCGACCGTCATCGCCTTGTCGCCGACCTTCGCCGTCAGCGCCTTGAAGCCGTCCCAGTCGTCCTCGGCGAGGCCGTCCTCCAGGCTGACGATCGGGTACTTCGCGATCAGGGCCGCCCAGTAGTCCACCATCTGGGCGCTCGACAACTCGCTCCTGTCGGCCTTCAGGCGGTAGACGCCCTTCTCCGCGTCGTGGAACTCGCTGGCCGCCGCGTCGATCGCGATCGAGATGTCCTTGCCCGGCCGGTAGCCGGCCGCCGAGATCGCCTCGACCAGCAGCTCGACCGCGGCGTCGTTGCTCGCGAGGCTCGGCGCGTAGCCGCCCTCGTCGCCGACCGCGGTCGACAGCTCGCGCTTCTTCAGGATCTTCTTCAGGGTGTGGAACGTCTCGGCCGCGGTGCGCAGCGCCTCGCGGAAGGTCTCGGCGCCGTGCGGCACGATCATGAACTCCTGGACGTCGAGGTTGTTGTCCGCGTGCTTGCCGCCGTTCAGGAAGTTCATCATCGGTACGGGGATCACGTGCGCGGACATGCCGCCGACGTACCGGTACAGGGGCAGCCCGAGCGCGTCGGCCGCCGCGTGGGCCGCGGCCATGGACACGCCGAGGATCGCGTTCGCGCCGAGCTTCGTCTTGTTCGGCGTGCCGTCCACGTCGAGCATGCGGCGGTCGAGCCCGCGCTGGTCGAGCGCGTCCATGCCCACGACCTCGGGCGCGAGCACGTCGTTGACGTTCTCGACGGCCTTCAGCGTCCCCTTGCCGAGGTACCGCTTCTCGTCGCCGTCGCGCAGCTCGAGCGCCTCGTGGGTGCCCGTGGACGCCCCCGACGGCACGATCGCGCTGCCGGACGCGCCGCCGTCGAGCCCCACCTCGACCTCGACGGTCGGGAACCCGCGGGAATCCAGGACCTCTCTCGCCCTCACCTCGATGATCGTCGTCATCCTTCCTCCTTCCGACCGGCGCCGGGCGCCGGGGCGAGCGGATGATAGCCACGGTCGGCGGCCGCCGCAATGACGGGGAGCGGGTGACGGGGGCGGCGGCCCGGGAATACTTCGCGCCCGGGCCCGTTGGGCTGGTTGACGGTCATGGGACCGCGGACTAGGATGAAGGATGGCGTTTCGATGGCGGTTCCGGCAGCGGACGAACTGCAACGGGAGGAAGAATGAGCGAACCGGCAGTGAAGCCCGACCCCCTCGCACGGCTCCAGGCGCTCAGGGAGGAGCACCGTTCGCTCGACACGCGGATCCAGGAGATGTCGTCCCGCGCCTACCTCACCCCCGACGACCAGGTCGAGATCGCGCGTCTGAAGAAGCTGAAGTTGAAGAAGAAGGACGAGATCCTGACGGTGGCCTCGCAGGCGGGTGTCGAAATCTGACGTCGCAATTCCTTTGTGATTCCGGGCCGATGTAATCACCCCTCCAAGCCCAGGGCCGATCTGCGGGGCCTCGATCAAAAAAAATCCTTGACAAGATTGAGGGCGGGGGCAACACTCCTCCCTGACGCCAGGCTTTGGCCACATCCGGGGCGGTCCCGGAGGACTTCCCCCGGTTCTGGTGGTGGGCGGCGATCCGCCGTCCCGGGAGTGCCTTTACGGTTCGTGGAAGGAGGATTCTCATGACCAAGACCGAGCTGATCGAGGAGATCCGGGGCGCGAAGGGCGTGGACCTGACCAAGAAGCAGACCGAGTCGGTCCTGAACGCGGTCTTCGACGCGGTGCGCAGCGCCGTGAAGAAGGACAAGCGGTTCGCGTTCCCGGGCTTCGGCACCTTCACGGTCCGGACCCGCAAGCCCCGCAAGGGCCGGAACCCCCGCACGGGCGCCGCGATCACGATCAAGGCGTCGAAGACGGTCGGGTTCAAGCCGGCCCCGAAGCTCAAGAGCGTGCTGTAACGCGCGAACGCCTGCGGTCGGGGGTCCGTCAGGGCCCCCGGCCGCGGGTCGTCGTCACCCGAGCCCGCTCCACACCCCGGAATATGTCGAGTCGCAGCGGCCCCTTGGGGTCGGTGCGTCCGCGACCTCCCCGGAACCATTGCGCATACCGCCCGGCGCCTCTGATGGCTACGGTTCGCTTGAAAACTCGGCACGTTGCGCGGCAGCGGCTTGCGCCGGCCGGGCACGGCAGTAGGGGTGGCCCGGCACAGGCCTGGAACCCGATCCCCTCTCGCGGGGTCTCGCTCCGGTTCGCCACGGACGGGTTCCGTCCCGGGCGTCCCGCGTCCTTGCGATCGCCGACCGCGGCGATAGACTACGCGCGCGCTCGAACCCGCCGGAGGCGGATCGTGGACGGGATCGCCAGGGTGTTCGACAGCGATGGGGTCCGGACGGTCGCGATCGTCGGCTGCTCGAAGAACTCGGGCCAGACGACCGCGATGAACCACGTTCTCGGCGGCCTGCAGGGCGCCGTGGACCGCGTCGGGATCATGTCCATCGGCATCGACGGCGAGGAGGCGGACTTCTGGCTCGGCGTGCCGAAGCCGAGGGTCGCGGTGCGCGAGGGCTTCCTGGTCGCGACCGCGGACAAGGCGATCAAGGGAGGCACGGCGCAGGTCCGGACGATCGCGAGGACCGGCGCGGTCACGCCGCTCGGCGAGCTGGTCCTGGTCCGCGTGGAGAAGCCGGGGCTCCTGCTGCTCGCGGGCGTGCGGCACAAGGCGGACGTCCGCCTGCTCGTCGAGCTGATGTTCAAGCACCAGGCCCAGAAGGTCGTGATCGACGGGTCGTACCAGCGGATCATGGCGGCGGACCCGGAGGTCTCGAACGGCGTCATCCTGGCGACCGGGGCGATCCTCGGCCGGACCGTCAAGGAGGTCGCGAAGCGCACGCGGGCGACGCTCGACCGCATCCTGCTCCCGCTAGCGACCGAGGCGGAGGAGCGGATGCTGCTCGAGGACGCCATGCGCTACCGCAGGCCGGCGGTCCGCGAGAAGGGCGGCCGGATCGTGGTCCTGCCGGATCCCGGCGCCGCGACCGACGAGGGCGACCTGCGCGAGGCGATGGGCAAGGGCGACGCGTGGGTCGCGATCCCCGGGGTCGTCAGCGAGCGCGTGCTGAGGACCGTGGCGGGCCACCGGCACGGCCGCGTCCGGGTCGTGGTCCAGGACCCGACGCGCCTGTTCGTGTCCACGCCGCTCCTCAACAAGTTCCGCGAGCGCGGCGGCGAGATCGTGGCCGGCCGGGCCATCCGCCTGCTCGCGATCGCCGTGAACCCCGTGTCCGTGCTCGGGTACACGCTGCCGGAGGAGCCGCTGCTCGCGGCCGTGCGCGGCGTCGCGCCCGAGGTGCCCGTGTTCTCGTTCCACGACAAGTCGTTCGACGCGCTGTGACAGGTGTCCCATGGAACCGAAGCTCGACCTCGATCCCGAAGCCATCCGGCGCTGCCGCAAGGCCGCGGGGGCCGTCGCCGAATCCGTCCTGAGGTTCGCCTCCGAGCGCACCACCGCGAGCATCGAGCGCGCGACGCTGCGCCTGATCGGCGTCGAGGGCGCGGACGCGGACGGCGTCCCGCTGGTCAACCGCGTGGTGGACTGCGACGCGGCGAAGTCGATCCTGCCGTCCGGGATCTCGCTCGCGTTCGGCAAGGCCATGGTCGCGACCGGGCTCGACGCGTCGGGCACGGCGCGGGCGGTCGCGGACGGGAAGCTCGACCTCGGGAAGGCCGTCGCGGGCGAGGACGAGGCGCGCGAGCGCGTCGCGGCGCTGGCCCGGGCCGCGGGCGGGCGGGTGGCGGCGGTCGCGGCCGCGCGGAACGCCTTCCTGGACCGGCTCGGCGAGGGCCGGCGGCCCCTGCTCTACGTGATCGTGGCGTCCGGGAACATCTACGAGGACGTGGTCCAGGCCAAGGTCTGCGTGAAGGCCGGCGCCCAGGTGATCGCGGTCATCCGGTCGACCGCGCAGAGCCTCCTCGACTACATCCCGGAGGGCGCGACCACCGAGGGGTACGGCGGCACGTTTGCGACGCAGGCGAACTTCCGGGTGATGCGGACCGCGCTCGACGAGGTCAGCGAGGAGGCGGGCCGGTACGTCCGGCTCTGCAACTACGCGTCCGGACTCTGCATGCCCGAGATGGCGTCGCTCGGCCGCATGGAGCGCCTGGACGTCATGCTGAACGACGCGCTCTACGGGATCCTCTTCCGCGACATCAACATGCAGCGGACGCTCACGGACCAGGCGTTCTCGCGGCTGGTGTCCGCGGCCGGCGGGATCATCATCAACACGGGAGAGGACAACTACCTGACGACCGCGGACGCGCGGGAGGCCGCCCACACCGTGCTCGCGAGCCAGTTCATCAACGAGGCGATCGCGCTGCGATGCGGCCTCCGGCCGTGGCAGCTCGGGCTCGGCCACGCGATGCAGATGAACCCGAACGACGAGGACATGTTCCTGCTCGAGGTCGCGCAGGCGCAGATGGCGCGCGAGATCTTCCCGGAGAGCCCGCTGAAGTACATGCCGCCGACGAAGTTCATGACCGGCAACATCTTCCGCGGCCACGTCCAGGACGCGCTGTTCAGCCTGGCGAGCGTGATGACCGGGCAGGGCATCCACCTGCTCGGGATGATGACCGAGGCGATGCACACCCCCCACATCCACGACCGGTACCTGGCGCTCGAGGCGACGCGGATGGTGATGACCGCGGCCCGCAACCTGTCCGAGGAGATGTGCTGGAAGCCGGACGGGAAGGTCCGGCATCGCGCCGCCGAGGTGCTCGCCCGGGCCACGGACATGCTGGAGCAGGTCGAGGCGGAGGGGCTGTTCGCCGCGCTGGAGAAGGGCCGGTTCGCGGACGTCGCGCGCTCGCCCAAGGGCGGCCGCGGGCTGAAGGGAGTGCACGCGAAGTCGAAGGGGTACTGGAACCCGGTGGAGGACGTGCTGAGGGACGCCGTGGCCCTGCCCGGGAGGTCGGAATGAGCATGACGCCCACCGAGCGGCCCGAGGCGCCGAAGGTCGAGCCGACTGGGCCGGAGCCGCATCTCGTCAAGCCGTACGGCGACGCGATGGGCGACGGCGCGGTCCAGGTGTCGTTCTCGCTCCCGGTGCCGCTGTCCGACGAGTCGCGGGAGGCGGCGCGCCGGCTCGCCGGCAAGATGGGCCTGACCGAGCCGCAGGTCTATCACGAGGCGGACCTGGGCCACGGGTTCTCGTACTTCATCGTCTACGGCAAGTGCCGCCACACCGTGGACATCGCGCGCATCGTGGTCCCGCGCGTGGCCGCCGCGCCGATGGGGTTCCACGAGATCGACGAGTTCATCAGCCACCGGCTCGGCCGCAAGGTTCGCGTCATCGGCGCGTGCACGGGCAGCGACGCCCACACGGTCGGCATCGACGCGATCATGAACATGAAGGGGTTCGCGGGCGAGTACGGCCTCGAGCGCTACACGAACGTCGAGACCCTGAACCTCGGCAGCCAGGTCCCGAACGACGTGCTGCTCGCCAAGGCACTGGAGTTCCGCGCCGACGTCGTGCTCGTGTCCCAGGTCGTGACCCAGAAGGACGTGCACCTGACGAACCTCGCCGAGCTGGTCGACATGGTCGAGGCCGAGGGCATCCGCGACCGCGTCCTGATGATCTGCGGGGGGCCGCGCATCACGCACGAGGTCGCGCTGGAACTGGGCCTCGACGCGGGCTTCGGTCCCGGCACCACGCCGACCCGGGTCGCGTCCTACTTCGCGCAGGAGCTGGAGCGCCGGTGGAAGGCCGCCGGCGGCGCGCCGGTCACCCGCTGACGATCGCGGCGCGCCCGCTCCTCCCGTCCATCCTGATCGTGAGAGGCGCGGCCGAGCGGACGTGGACGCAGTGGGGGGTTCGCCCGACCACCTCGGCCGCGGCCAGGGCCTCCCAGTCGATCCACTGCCGCTCCGACCCGTGACGCACCTTCAGGTATCCGACCTTGAACGCCACGAGGTTGTGCAGGAAGTGGGTGCCCTGGGAGGCGTCGATGCGGAAGTCCGGGGTGTCGGCCTCGACGATCGCGCACGCTGCGCTGATGTCGGGCCAGTTCACGGGCACCCCGAGGAAGCGGTCGCGCGACCCCCAGCGGCCCGGGCCGACCAGCACGTAGCGGCGTCCCGCGTGGAGCAGACCGCGGTTCAGGCTCGCGACCTCCTGCTGCACGGCGAGCGTCCCGGTCGGGCTGAAGGCGTCGCGGTCCACGAAGACCACGTCGGACACGCCGCGGATCACGCCGTTCCCGAGCGCCTCGTCGGTGTGGACGATCTCGCCCGGCGACTCGCCGCGCCGGGTGTCGCCGACCTCGACCTCCTCGTGATCCACGTGGAGCGGCCGGACCTGGAGCAGGTAGAACGCGGGCCGCTGCGCGCCGGGCTTGGGCGTGAGGTTCGCCGCGAACTCGATCTCCACGGGGACGCCGAGCGCCTTTTCGCCGATCCGCACCAGATCATCGAGGAGGTGCGCGAGCGGGAACACCCCGTACTTCAAGACGTTTGCGAACGTCACGACGCGCGGGCCCGGCACGTCCAGCCGGTCCACCAGCCGCGAGTCCTCGCGGTCCCAGACCGAGCCGACCGCGTGCAGCGTACCGTGCTGCTCCGCGACGCGGAGCGGGAGCCGGGCGAGCGTGCCCTCGTCGCCGCGGAGCACGCCGTACGCCTCGCCGTCGAGGCGGATCGCCCAGAAGTCGCGCTGCGAGTTCGCGACCACGTCCTCGGGCGACAGGATCTCGACGTCGGGGAAGCGCGGGCAGAACCGCAGCACGCGCCCGCCCTCCAGCACCGCCTTGCCGAGCCCGAGCGCGACCGACGCGATGCCGTCGCCGGGCCGGAACTGGCCGGTCGGGTAGAAGTTGTAGGACTGCGCGACCCCGGACACGTCCGGGTAGTGGTGCGAGCCGTGCGTCGCGCCCGCGATCTCCTGGATCACGACCGCCATCTTCTCCTCGTCCAGCTTGAAGCGGACGCCCTCGATGTACTCGCGTGCGCGCCGCTCGAAGACCGAGGCGAAGACGAGCTTGACCGCGTCGCACAGCTCCTCGAACCGGACGTGCGGGTCGCGATCGCGGTTCGGCAGCATGAAGGTCTTGTAGACGCCGGCGAACGGGATGGCCTGGCTGTCCTCGAGCAGTCCCGACGAGCGCACCGCGAGCGGCCGGCGGACCGAGTCCACCAGCGCCGCGAGCCGATCCACCAGGTCGGGCGACAGGTCCCCCGCCAGGAACCGCGCGCGGACGTCCTCGTCGGGCAGGTCGGCCAGCTCCGCGGCCGAGACCCCGTTGTGCTCGAGGAAGCGGTCGAATTCGTCGGTGCCCACGATCGCGGTGAGCGGGAGCGTGATGTCGACGTCCGGGAAGCGGCGGCCGAAGTCGAGCGCGTACAGGAGCGCGTTCAGGAAGGCGAGCCCGCGCCCCTTGCCCCCGAGCGAGCCCGGGGCGAGCCGGACGACCTGCTCGCGGGAGACCTGCTCCCAGTTTGCGGTGTCCACGAGGCGTCCCCGGCTGCGGGCGCGCTCCATCTCGTCGAACACGTCGATCAGGTAGCGCCGGAGCGCCGCCACGTCGGGGAAATCGGACACCTTCACCGGCTGGATCTTCTTCGCGTAGGCGACCTCGCCGTGCGCGATCAGCCAGCCCGAGAAGTGGTCGCGCGACGCGTGGAACACGATCGACTCGCCGGGCACCCGGGGCAGGCGGCCCATGAACTCGGCCATGGTGCCGGCGCGCGTGACCTCCCGGCCGTCCTCGAGCCGGAACACGAAGTCGCCGAACCCCAGCTCGTCGATGATGAACTGCCGAAGCTCGGTCAGGAGGTGCGGCGATGCCTTGTGCAGGAAGCGGGCGCCCAGCGCGTGGGTGCGCTCCTCGTTCGCCGGGTCCTGCGACTGGAGCACCACGGGCACGTAGCAGCCCATCTCCCGGACCCGCTCCACGAACCGGATGCCCGCGTGCTCGTCGAGCGTCCCGCCGCGCTCGAACTGCACGTCCGTCAGGATGCAGATGAGGTAGTCCTTGTAGGCTCGGAACACGCGCTCCGCCTCGGCGGCGTCGTGGGCCAGGATGACCTTCGGACGCAGGCTCATGCGGAGGCGGCGGTAGCTCTCGGTGACCTCCTCCGAGATGAGCTGCGCGGTCTGCCGGTAGATCAGCCCGTACAGGAGCGGCAGGAACTGCGAGTAGTCGTGGACCGAGTCCTCGATCAGCAGGATCACGCGGACGAGGCCGTGCAGCGTGTCGTGATCGAGGTTGCGGCGGTCCTCGACGCTCTTGATCATCGCCAGGAAGACCTTCGGGTCGCCGCTCCACAGGAACACGTCGTCGAACGCCGCGCAGCGCGCGCGGTTCGCCTCGACGGACGCGAGGTCCGCCGGGTTGGTCAGCAGCAGCAGCACGGGCAGGTCGGGCCGCGCCTGTTTCGCGCGCGCGGCCAGGTCCTCGGGCTGCACGTCGCCGACGCGCAACGTCGTGATGAGCAGGTCGAACTTCCGGTGCGACAACGCCTGGACGGCCGCGCTGCCGGACGGCACGCTCGTGATGCGGGGGGCGAGCGACAGGTTCAGCTGCCGGTACTCGCCGAAGAGCTGCTCGGACAGGAACCCGTCCTGCTCGAAGATGAACGCGTCGTAGAAGGTCGAGACCAGGAGGATGTCCGTGACGCGGTACTTCGTGAGGTCGTGCGAGATGTCCTCGCGGAACTTGAAGCGGTTGTAGTACCGGAGCAGGTCGTCCTCGGTCATGCGTGAAGCGTAGCACGCCGGGGTCGGCTCGAGGTTGCCCGCCGGCGGGATCGCTGCGATGATCGTGGAATGACACGCGTCTTCCTCGTGCCCGGGTTCTTCGGGTTCACGTCGATCCGGAAGGTCACGTACTTCCACGGCGTGAAGCGCACCCTCGAGGCCGCGCTCGCGCGGCGCGGGATCGAGGCCGAGGTCATCCCGTGCCCGACGCGGCCCACGGGGTCGATCCGGCGACGCGCGGAGCGGCTGCTGGAGGGGGTGATCGCGAACGTGGCCGGGGACCAGGGCGACATCCACTTCGTCGGCCACTCGACCGGGGGGATCGACGTCCGCGTCCTGCTCAGCCCGGGCATGCGGATCGAGCCGTCCGACATGGCCGCGGCCGTCGTGTCGCGAACGCGCAGCGCCATCCTGGTCGCGTCGCCGAACCGGGGCAGCCCGCTCGCGGCCGCGTTCCTGACGATCCAGGGCAAGCAGCTCCTGAAGGTCCTGGCCGCGCTCGCGACCAGCACGGAGGGGCGCCACGCGATCTGGCTCGGCGCGACCGGCCTCGGGTTCGTGGCGCGGATCGACGACGCGCTGCGCCGCGACGAGGGGTGGCTCGATCGTGCGGCGGACGCGCTGCTGCGCCGCATCACGGCCGAGAAGGACGACCCGCTCTGGCGCTTCCTGCACGAAGTGTCGATCGACCAGGGCGCGGTCGCGCAGCTCCTGCCCGAGACCATGGACCTCGTCGACGCGGCCCTGCCAGACCGCCGCGGCGTGGCCTACGGCTGCGTGGTGACCGCGGCGCCGCGCCCGCCGTGGGCGTTCCGGCTGCGCGAGCTGGCGTCGGTCGAGGGCGTCATCCTCGCCTCCCTGTTCATGGCGATCCACAACATCTCGGCGCGCGAGAACGAGGCGTACCCGTACCCGCGCCCGCCGAACGTCCTGCCCGTGCTGCGCGCGCGGCTCGGGATGGACGTGGACGGGTCCACGAACGACGGGATCGTGCCGACGCTCAGCCAGGTCCACGGCCGGATCCTGGACGCCGTGGTCGCCGATCACCTCGACGTGGTCGGGCAGTTCCGCCTCGAGGGCGGCAATCCATTCTCCGACTGGCTCCCGTCGGGGTCGCGCTTCGACGCCGCCCGGTTCGAGGCCGTGTGGGACCGGATCGCTGGCGAGATCGCGGCCAACTCGGGCGCGGCGACACGTCGCCTTGCGGCCGAACCGACTCCGCGCCCGGCCGGAGAGGACGCTCGTGACACGCGGGCGGTCAGCCGTCCAGGATCGCGTTCGCGGCGGCGGCGTCCACGTCCATGACGTGCGTTATGCCGGCCGCCCGATCGCACGTCGCGCACAGCCCGCTCGCGTCCCGGTGCTCCTTCGCCGTCCCGTTCTCTCGCGCCTTCGCCATCGCAAACCTCCTCCGGTGGCGCTCGTGGTGGCGCCCGCCCGGCCCCTCCTCGAGCAAGGGTCGTGCCCGGCGTCCGCGCGCGTCCGGGACGCGGCGGGACGCGGCGGGACGCGGCGGGACGCGGGTTCGAGGCCGATACGGCCCGCCTCCGCCCCGGGGAGGATCTCCCCATCCGGCCCGGGAGTCCTCACCGGCGCCGTCCGGAACCCTGTCCGGACAACGTGTACCTGCTCGATCCGGTTGACTTCGCGCGCGCCGAAGGCGTATCACGCTCGCGGCGGGGACGGCGCGCCTCTTGCAGTGCGCGACGGTCGCGCAGGTTGCGCGATTCGGGTCGAGGAGGTTTTCGATGGCGTTTTCGGACTTCATGGATACGGTGGCGGCGCGGAACCCGGCCCAGCCGGAGTACCTGCAGGCGGTGCACGAGGTCGTCGAGACGATCTGGGACGTCTGCGAGTCCAACCCGCGGTTCCGCAAGGCGAACGTGCTCGGCCGGCTGATCGAGCCGGAGTCGGTCCACACCTTCCGCGTGCCCTGGGTGAACGACCGGGGCGAGGTCGAGGTGAACCGCGGCTACCGGGTGCAGTTCAACTCGGCGCTCGGGCCGTACAAGGGGGGGTTGAGGTTCCACCCGAGCGTGAACCTGTCGATCCTGAAGTTCCTCGGGTTCGAGCAGATCTTCAAGAACGCGCTGACCACGCTCCCGATGGGCGGCGGCAAGGGCGGCGCGGACTTCGACGCGCGCGGCCGGACCGAGAACGAGATCATGCGGTTCTGCCAGGCCTTCATGTCGGAGCTGTACCGCTACATCGGCGCGGACACGGACGTGCCGGCCGGGGACATCGGCGTGGGCGGCCGCGAGATCGGCTTCCTCTTCGGGCAGTTCAAGAAGCTCACGAAGCGGTTCAACGGCGTGCTGACGGGCAAGGGCCTGGAGTGGGGCGGCAGCCTGATGCGGCCCGAGGCGACCGGGTTCGGTGTGGTCTATTTCGCCGAGGCGATGCTGAAGACGCGCGGGCTCGCGCTGGACGGGCGGACCGTGGCGGTGTCCGGGTTCGGGAACGTGGCGTGGGGCGCGGTACGGAAGGTCAACGAGCTGGGCGGCCGGGTCGTGACCCTGTCCGGCCCGGACGGCTACGTGCACGACGCGGACGGGGTGACGGGCGAGAAGGTCGACTGCATGCTCGAGATGCGCGCGTCCAACAACGACCGCGTCGAGGACTACGCTGCTCGCTTCGGGGCGCGATTCGCGCCCGGGCGGCGGCCCTGGGAGGTGAAGTGCGACGTTGCGCTCCCGTGCGCGACGCAGAACGAGCTGGACGCGGCCGACGCGCGGACGCTGCTGGACAACGGCTGCGGCTGCGTGGTCGAGGGCGCGAACATGCCGAGCACGCTCGATGCCGCGCGCCTGTTCATCGACGCCGGCGTGCTCTACGCGCCGGGCAAGGCGTCGAACGCGGGCGGC
>Ga0194127_10007003_pt1 | contig 12583 bp, 7 predicted proteins | sample TA2KigC100mmetaG_FD_148624 | JGI IMG/M metagenome (GOLD analysis project Ga0194127, IMG submission 148624) | Freshwater microbial communities from Lake Tanganyika, Tanzania - TA2015036 Kigoma Deep Cast 100m | ecosystem: Environmental > Aquatic > Freshwater > Lake | place: Tanzania: Lake...
CAGGCCCCGCCCGCTGGACAGCAGGCCGAGTAGGCCCGCGGCCCGGCTCCGCGGCGGGGTTGCATTCGGCAGTCGTTTCCCTATCCTCCGTCCCCCTGATTTCCCGGACAGCGCAGCGAATCCAGCATGCCCACGATCAACCAGCTCATCCGCAAGGGCCGCAACAAGGTCAAGTACAAGAGCAAGTCGCCGATCCTCGACGCGTGCCCCCAGAAGCGCGGTGTGTGCCTGCAGGTGAAGACGATGACGCCGAAGAAGCCCAACTCGGCGTTGCGCAAGATCGCCCGCGTGCGCCTGAGCAACGGCAAGGAGACCACCGTCTACATCCCGGGCGAGGGTCACAACCTGCAGGAGCACTCGATCGTGCTGATCCGCGGCGGCCGCGTGCGCGACCTGCCCGGCGTGCGCTACCACGTCCTGCGCGGTTGCCTCGACGCCTCGGGCGTCGAGAACCGCCGCCGCAGCCGGAGCAAGTACGGCGCGAAGCGGCCGAAGAAGTAGCCGCCCGCCGAGCAGCCTCCCGCAGGCAGAGTCTCCCGAGTCCGCAACCTCCGATCCACCGCCAGCCCCCGCCGTCCGTTCCGAGCCTCCGATGCCCCGCTCCTACAAGTCCACCGAAGTCTTCCTCCAGGGCGATCCCCGGTACAACAACAAGCTCGCCAGCAAGATCGTCAACAAGATCATGCTGCAGGGCAAGAAGACGACGGCGCAGAGCATCTTCTACGAGGCGCTCGACTTCGTCTGCAAGAAGATCGAGAACTCCGATCCCGTCGACGTGTTCACGAAGGCGATCGAGAACATCAAGCCGCGCGTCGAGGTGCGCAGCAAGCGCGTCGGCGGCGCGACCTACCAGGTGCCGCGCGAGGTCAACAAGCGCCGCCAGCAGAGCCTCGCGATCCGCTGGCTGGTCGACGCCGCGCGCAGCAAGCGCGGCAAGCCGATGGCCAAGTCGCTGGCCGAGGAACTGTTCGACGCGTTCAACAACCAGGGCGCCGCGGTGACCAAGAAGGAGAACGTGCACAAGATGGCCGAGGCGAACAGCGCCTACAGCCACTTCGCCTGGTGAGGCGCCGCCGGGGCTCGCCGGAGGCCGCACCTGGCGGCGCCTGCGGGGGGCGGGCGGGAATAGCCGATGAGCCGTCGCCGTCCCACGGCGTTCGTGCGCCTCGAGGTCCCGCGAGGCGCCGGTCCCGCTAGACTGAGGTTCCACCGCCGCAACGCGGCGACCACAACTGATGAGCCCGACCATCCAGCGCCGCTGCGGCGGTTTCTGTTGAGGCGCCCACGATGAAGCTGCCGATCCCCTTGCTGCTCTACACGGTGTCGCTCGGACTGGCCGGTGGCGCGGGCTGGACCGTCTACCGGATGGTCCCGCTGCTGCGCCAGCAGACGCGCCAGGCGGCGACGACCCAGGGCATGAACGAGGCCACCGCGCGCATCAGCGTCGGGCGGAGCCGGGAGGGGGTGCTCGCGGACTGGAACTACGGTCCGCGCGCGCAGCCGTGGTGGGCCGAGTTCAAGGCCGTGAACTTCATCGGCAAGCCGCCGCCGCCGCCGCCGAAGGGCCCCGAGGAGGGCGGCGCGACGCAGGCGAAGGAGGCACCGCGGGACGTGCGCCCGCTCGAGCAGATCATGGAACTGGTCTCGCTCGTCTACGACAGCAAGGACCTGGGCAAGGGCGAGTTCTCGCACGTGATCGTCCGCTACAAGCCGGAAGCGAACGTGCAACCGCCCGAGTGGTACCTGCGCGAAACGGCCGCGGCGGGCCCGGGCGCGCCGGTGGCGAGGCCCGGCGACGTGGCGCCGCCGCTGCGCTTTCCCCGCGGTGGCGCGGGTCGGGGTGCCGAGCGCGACAACCAGGGCGGCCGCGGCACCCGCGCCGCCACACCCACGCCGATGCCGACCTCGCTGGTCGGCCGCGAGATCCTGCAGAAGATCTGGATCCAGGGCGACGGCGACCCGCGCCGCGACCCGCGGCTGTGGCCGCCGTTCTCCGACATCCGGCTCGTGCGCGTCGACCCGAGTGCGCAGAGCGCCTACTTCGTGCGCACACCGCCGCCGCCGGCCCCGGGCCAGCCGGTCGAGCAGCCCGAGGAAGAGCAACTGCTCAAGGTGGCGATGGGGCTCGACCAGGCCCTGCAGCGCGAACTGCACCGGCTCGGCGGCGTCGCCCCCGGCGCCGCCGGCCAGCCGGCCGGGGCAGAGCCGTCCGCGCCGGCCGGGACCTGGCTGGAGGTCGACGAGACGACGTTGGCCGGCAACGTGCGCCACATCGGCCGCAAGCTCGAGACCCGGATCCGCGAGAACCCCGACGAACTCTGGGAGAAGGTCCACGTCGACACCTACGTCAGCAAGCAGAGCAACCGGCGCGGGCTGCAGGTGCGCAACATCGAGCCGCAGGTGGCGGCGCAGTTCGGCGTGAGCCAGGGCGACGTGCTGCTCGAGGTCAACGGGCGCGTGGTGCAGACGCAGGCGCAGGCCCTGCAGTTCGGCAAGGGGGAGTACAAGAAGGGCGTGCGCACGTTCGTGACGAAGTGGCTGTCGAACGGCCAGGTCGTCGAGCGCATCTACCAGGCCCCGGACAAGTAGCCGCGCGGGCCGCGGCGGCCGCACGCACGGCACCCTCGCCATGTCGGATCAGGGCACCCTGCTGACCGTCGATCGCGGCAACAGCACGCTCGACTGCCTCGTGCACGGCGCCGGCCGCCGCGAGCGCTTCCCGGTGGGCGGCGACCTGCGCGGGCCGCTGCTCGACTACCTCGCGGCCGTCCGGCCGTCGCGCTGCGTCGCGGCGACCGTCGTGCCGGGCGGACTCGACGTGCTGGGCGAACTGCTGCACTCGCGCGGCATCGGACTGCGCATCGCCGGCCGCGACCTGCCGTGCCCGCTGCCACTCGACTACACGACGCCGGCGACGCTCGGCGTGGACCGCTGGCTCGGTGCGCTGGCCGCGCACCGGCGGTTCGGCCGCGCCGTCGTCGTCGACTGCGGCTCGGCGACCACGGTCAACCTCGTCGAGGCAGACGGCACGTTCCGCGGCGGCCCGATCGCGCCCGGGCTGCGCGCGTTCGCGGCGGGGCTCGCCGCGGTGACGCCAGCGCTGCCGGCGCCGCGGCTCGACGCCGCCGTGGTGATGCCGCCGCGCAGTTCGCCGGACGCCGTCGACGCCGGCGTGCTGGTCGGCTACGGCGGCCTCGTCGAGCGGCTCGTGGCCGAACTGCTGCGCGGGGCGCGCGGGCCCGCGCAGGTGGTCGTCACGGGCGGCCACGCCGGGCACCTGCTGCGGAACGTCCGGCTCCGCGCGGTGCACCTCGACGACCTCGTGCACCAGGGGCTGCGGCTGCTGGCCGAGGAGCGGCCGTGAGACCGGCGACGCCGCCGGGTGTCGCCGGCGTCAGCGTGTTCGAGGTGCCCGCCGCGGAGCGCGGTGCGGCGCACGCCTGCCTGCGCACGCCCGCGGGCAGGCCGTTCGTGCCCGCGGCCGGCCGCCCGCAGCTGGCGCTGCTCGTGCTCGGCGGCGACGTGGTCGACGAGGTGCTGGTCGTCGACCGCGGCGGTGCCGGGCTCGAACTGCACACGCACGGCGCACCCGCGGTCGCGGCGGCGCTGCGGCGCGCCTTCCCGTGCTCCGCGGCGCCGGACGATGCACCCGCCGCCGCTCCCGCCGCCGCCTTGCTGCGGCGCGCGCTGTCGGCCGAGCAGCTGGATCTCGCGCTCGAGCAGCTGGCGGCGCCGTTCCCGGACTTCCTGCAGGAACTCGCGGCCGCGGCTCCCGCCGCGCGCGCCGCGCCCGGCGCGGCGGCCCTGGGGCGGTCCGCGGTGGCGATGGCGCTGGCTGCGCCGGCGCGCGTCGTGCTGGCGGGGGCGCAGAACGCCGGCAAGTCGAGCCTGTTCAACCGGCTGCTCTACCGCGAACGCGCGCTGACCGGTGCGCTGCCCGGCCTGACGCGGGATCCGGTCGCGGAGCTCACGGTGCTCGCCGGCTACCCGTACGAACTCGTCGACACGGCGGGGGAGGGGCCGGCCGGGTTGCCCGCCGCCGCCGCGGCGATCGCGGCGGGGCGCGAACTGCGCGACGGCGCGTTCGTCGTGCTCGTCGTCGACCGGGCGCGCGGCCCGGGCGACGCCGATCGCCGGTTGCTGGCGCGGGCCGACCTCGTCGTGGCCAACAAGACCGACCTGCCCGGTGCGCCTTGGCCCGCGTGGTTCCGCTGCGACCTGCAGGTCGCCTGCGCGACGATGGACGGCGCTGCGCTGCGGGCGCGTTTCGGCGCCGCGCTGCGCCGGCTGCGCGGCCTGCCGGCCGCGGGCCCGGTCGGCGGGCCGGCGGCCCTCGATCGGGAGCAACTCGCGGCGCTCGCGGCACTTCTCGACCGCGGCGGCTGAAGCGCCGGGCGACGTGCCGGCGCGGGCCGGAGCTTGGCCGTTGCGCGCGGTGCGGGCCTGTGCATGATCGGCCCACCGATGGCCGACCAAGAGAAGCGCGATCTGGTTTCCATCGAGGACCTGAGCGGCGCCGAGATCCTCGAGCTGTTCCATCACGCCGACGAGTTCCGGGCGAACCTGCGCGCGTGGTCCGACCTGTGCCGCGGCGCGATCATGGCCACGCTGTTCTTCGAGCCGAGCACGCGCACGCGCTTGTCGTTCGAGTCGTCGATGCTGCGGCTCGGCGGCGGCGTGATCAGCGCCGCCGACGAGAAGAACACGAGCCGTTCCAAGGGCGAGTCGCTCGCGGACACCGTGCGCGTGGTCGGCGGCGGCTACGCGGACATCCTCGTCGTGCGCCATCCCGAGGACGGCGCGGCGCGCGTCGCGGCGCAGTACGCGCGCGTGCCGGTGGTCAACGGCGGCGACGGCGCGCACGAGCACCCGAACAAGACCCTGTGCGACCTCTACACGCTGTGGAAGGAGAAGGGGCGGCTCGAAGGGCTCGAGGTCGTGCTGTGCGGCGACCTGCGCTACTCGCGCACGATCCACTCGTTCTGCTACGCGCTGGCGCGGTTCGGCGCGAACATCGTGACGATGCCCTACCCGGGCTTCGAACTGCCCGACTACGTGCTGCACCGGCTGCGGCGCGACTACGGGGTCCAGGCCGCCGCCGCGTCGGTCGCCGACCTGCCGGGCATCGCGGGCAGCAGCAACGCCGCGGCCTACCTGACCTCGAGCAAGCCGCACCAGCTCGCGCTGTTCACGAACCTGACGAACATCGAGGTCAACCGCATCGATGCCATCTACATGACGCGGGCGCAGCGCGAACGGCACACCGGCGAGTCGACGGCGAACTACCCGCGGCTGTCGCGCACGACCCTCGACGCGGCGGCGGCCAGGGACGCCCGCGTCATGCACCCGCTGCCGCGCGTCGACGAGATCGACTACGACGTCGACGACGACCCGCGATCGGTCTACTTCCGCCAGGCGGAACTCGGCGTGCCGATGCGCATGGCCCTGATGGCGTTCCTGCTGGGCAAGATCCAGTTGCGCGCCGCGCGTCCGGCGTTCGCGTCGGTGACCCGCGGCATCGAGGCGGGGGCCGGGCTGCGCTGCCGCAACGAACGCTGCATCACCAACAACGAGGGCGTGCGCTACCTCGCGCCCGACTTCCGGCTGCGCGAGGCGGAGGTGCCGCCGGTGCTGTCGTGCGCCTACTGCGAACGCGAGATCGAGGCGCGGTTCGTCGGCCACGGCCAGAGCCGCGTCTTCCACCGCTACAACGCGCCCGAGGCGCGCCGCATCAAGCCGGAGAATCGCGTCTACTTCGAGTCCGAGGCCCAGGCGCAGGCGGCGGGCTTCCAGCCGAATGCCGGCTAGGTCACCGGTGGCCGCGGAACTGCTCGGCGGGCAGGCCCTTGCGTTCGGTCGGACGAGCGGAATCGCACCGGCGCCGCGCCGGGCCTGCGGCGAGGCGCCGATCGGCATCGGGCCGCGCGACCCTAACTCACGCCTCGATCCCTTCTTGTGGACACTTGCGATGCGCCGGCCTGGCGGCATGATGTTTGTTGCCGTCCGGATCAGCCCCAGGTCCGGATTGCGTCGTCCGCTGCGTCCCTCCGGCGCCGACCAAGCCAGAACCGGTGGCTCTCGACCTCTGCCCGGCTCTCGTTGCCGTTCGGCGCGCGAGCGGGGCGGGCGGCCGAGTCCCACTCCTTCCCGAACGTAGTTCCGCAGGCCGCTGGACCGGCGCGGCGCACCTGCGGAAGCCGACTCCACCCGAAGATCATGGCAGACAAACTCGTTGGTCGTTCGTCGCAACCCTTCGTCGCCGCTCGGACCGGCAGGCGCTGGCGAGGCGCAACGTGGGCGGTGGTCGCCGTGCTGGCGGCGTGCGGCGGTGGCGGCGGCACCGCCGGTTCGGTGCTGCCCTCGACGCGGCAACCCGAACTCGTGCGCGTGCTGCACGGACGGCTCGTCGACGTCTACGGACTGCAGACGACACCGCAGGGTTCCTCGATCACGCTCCACCAGCGCGACGTGTTGATCGGCCCTGCCATCCAGGACGAGCGGGCGACCAACGAGAACAAGCGCGACGACGAGATCCTGTACGACTTCATCGGCTCGGACCCCGACAACCTGCAGCCGCGCCTGTTCATCCCGCGCGAGATCGGCAGTCCGGCCTTCCAGGCCGCCCTCGACGCGGTCGACGACTCCGCGCGCGAAGTCGCGCCGATGCGCTACGGGCAGAACTCGGTCGGCCGGCCGTTCTCGATCGTGCCGCGCAACGCGGCCGTCAAGCTGCTGTTCTCCGCTCCGCTCGGCGTCGACGACTCGTTCTTCGTCGAGCGCAACGCCGCGGGCCAGGTGATCGGCCTGCGCAACACCGAGGCGGTGCAGTTGCTGCGGATCTCGGGCGACCCCGAACTTGCCGGCGGCCTCGTGCCGATCCCGGCGCGGGTCGTGGTGCAGGACCGCGCGCTGATCGTCGACCCGGTGCTGCTCGGCAGCGAGGGCCTGCAGTACCAGACGCGCAACAACGCGTCGGGCCTGCCCGAGTCGCCCGACCAGGTCAGCGCCAACATCCGCGTCGCCGTCGCGATGGAGGGTCCGCTGGCGATCCCGTCGCTGCGCGAACCGCTCGGCCTGACCGGGATGAACAACAGCCAGCGCGTGTCGATCATCCGCGACTTCCGCTCCGGCAACGGCAACGACGACTCCGCGGACCTCGCGCGCGGCTTCGTGCGCGACCCGCTGCCGCTGCGCATCGTCGGCGAGATCGTGATGTACCTCGAGCGCGTCGAGCGCATCAACGCGTTCACGCACGAGATCACGGTCTTCAAGAACGGCGTCGAGCACGAGATCGACCGCGGCGACGTGTTCCGGATCATCGGCGACAACTCCGGCGTCCCGTTCGGTTCGGCCGAGGTCGTCGTCGACCCCGAGGAGGACCGCGGGCAGGCGAGCGTGCAGCACGTGCGCGTGCGCATCCGCAACATTCCGAACCTCGAGAGCCTCGATCCGCGCAACCTGCCGGGCTACCCGGCGACGACGAGCGAGCGGGAGCCGTGGCTGGTGCGCAACGCGCCGAAGGCCGTCCTGGTCGCGGAGTTCGCGGCGCTCGACGGCCCGCCGGCCGCCGGCGGCGCGGGCGACGACTCGCGCTACTTCCTGAGCTTCACGCCGACTCCGCTGCCGAACCTCAACGGCACGCCGAGCGCGCCGAACGAGAACGTCTCGCCGTTCGCCGGCGCCGTCGTGCGCTTCACGAAGCCGGTCGACAGCGCGACGGTCAAGTGGGCCGACACGTTCTTCTTCGCGATGCGCAACCTCGCCAGCGACGCGGCGATCGAGGAGTTCATCGCGACGCGCCCGAACAACCAGAACGGCACGGGCATGGACCCCGCGGCGTTCGACCTCGCGAAGTACCGCACGCCCTACCTGATCACCGCCCGCGTGTTCGACGAAGACGGGTCGCAGACGGCGCTGCGCCTGCAGCCGACGTCGGGCTTCTACCTCGACGACACGATGCGGAATCCGCCGGTCGGCGCCGACTTCGGCTACTTCCTGCACCTGATCTCGAACTCCGCCGACGGCGGCGTGCGCGACCTCGCCGGCAACCCGCTCGACCTGCAGGGCCAGATCAACGCGGCGACCGGCGAGAACTTCGCCAACAACGTGGTGATGCCGTTCACCGTCGACACGCGCATGAACGGCGCCGTGCCGTTCTTCGAGGACAACCTCGCGGTGTCCATCGTGCGCCGCTTCGCGAGCCGCGACGAGGACGAGAACCCGTCCTACTTCCTCGGCAACGAGGTGCGCGCCCCCGGCGTGGAGCTGTGGGCCAATGCCTACCCGCTCGAGGACCTGACCGGGGCCTTCGTCTACCTCGACGGCAAGCTGCAGGCGCGGCCGACGACGCGCACGCGCACCGTCGCCGACAACCTGAACCAGGCGCCGGTCGGCGCGCAGCAGACGATCCTGCAGTGGTGCCCGCGGCAGATCGCCAGCCAGGAACAGATCTCGGCGAACAGCGCGACGACGATGTTCAACCAGGGCATCCAGAACCCGCTGAACCCCTACGGCTGCCGCCTGCAGACGGTCTGGCGCGAGGTCGACCTGAGCCTGTCGCGCACCGACCCCTACGAGTTCAATCTCGACGTCGAACAGATGTACTGGGCGCCGTTCACGGCCACGACGCTGGTCTTCGACGAGTTCGACCGCGTGAGCCTGTTCCTCGGCCACTCCGAGTACCGGCCGCAGCCCTGCGTCGGCAGCTTCAGTTCGCTGCCGTCGATGCCCGACTCGGGCCTCAAGGGGAACTTCCAGAAGAACTTCGTCTGGAACCCGGCGCCCACCGGCACCGGCACCGCGATCGAGTCGCAGCCGGCGCCGTTCCCGGCCTACCTGGACACGCCGATGACCATCGATCCGGCGACGGTGGTCTACGAGGTCAACCGCGTCAACCGCTACCTGCCGCTGCCGACCTTCCAGAGGCCCTACTTCGTGTTCCGCGACGAGAAGGTGGTCGAACAGGGCTGCGTGTCGAACCACGGCAAGGACACGGGTGCTGGCTCCAACTACGAGCCCTACATCGTGTCGCCGTGGAATCACGGCCTCGGCCGGCGCTGGATCGACACGACGAGCGGCACCCCGCCCGTGCCCGCGGTCACCCTGGTCAACACGTTCTGGAACGACTGCATCAACTACCAGCTGACCAATCCCTCGCAGCAGGACAGCTTCACGGGCGGCCTCTGCGGCAACGTCTCGCTGCCGCTGATCGCGGACTTCTGGACCTACTGCGACTCGTCGGAGTTGCCGGCCGGCAACGGCTACGTGGCCCTCGGCACGAACGGCTGGCAGATCGCGCTGACCGTGCAGTCGAGTCCGCTGCCGAACTTCCGCAACTACTCCGCCGGCCGTGCCGCGCTGCAGACCGGTTCGCAGCCGATCTGCATCGGCCCGAGCAGCCCGCAGTGGAACAACGGCTCGGGCGGCTACACGCCGGGCGGGCAGACGACCTCCCCCGCCGACAACTCGTTCTACTGGATCATGATCGACTTCCTGAAGCGACAGAGCGTGATCACGAACGGGTTCGTCGACCTCAACAACCCGCACCGCGTGCCCGAGGGCTCCGCCGATCCGCGCCTCGGGCCGTTCTACCTGTCCGGCGGCAACAGCACGCGTCCCGCCAACATCGTGCCGACGTTCGCCTACGAGTTCGACCCGCCGCTCGCGCAGCTGCCCGGCGGCACGTCCGTCGTGCCGCAGTTCCGCGGCGCCAGCGCGGTCGACGCGTCGCCGTGGTACTGGACGAACTGGGTCTCGGTGGTGACGGGCCTGTATCCGAACAGTAGCGGCACGCCGACCCCGCCGTACCCGGACATGGGGCCCGCCGGCTCCCCGCAGCGGCTCGCCGTGAAGCCGACCGAAGCGAACTTCCCACTCGACCCGGGCAAGGCCGCCGACGCGCACGTCCGCAAGTGGGACACGCGACCGGTGCCGGGCGGCACGGCTTCCCGCAACTGGTGGACCTACTTCTACAACCGGGGGGTGACGCGCTACGTCGAGGATCCGAACCAGCTGATGGACCCGTCCTTCACCATCGGCTATGCCGGGCCGAACGAGACGTTCACGCCGCGCGACGTCCGCTACGTCAACTGGCGCTTCGTCGCCAGCAACAACACGGACTCCAACCCGCCGGTGGCCCCGGCGATCGACACCTTCTCGCTGTCCTACCGTTTCCAGCGCGTGCAGTGACGCGCTGCCGCCGGCGCCGCCGGCGCCGTTCTTTGCCAGTCCTTCCGTCTCCCCGTCCTCCTGCGGAGCGCCCTGCGGCGTCCGCCGGACCCTGGGCGGGGCTTCCGCGACCTGCGCTGTTCGCCGCGGAAGTCCCGGAGACGCGCAGCCCCGCCGCGACGCGGAATGTCCCGAGCCTCTCCCTACGAACCGCTCCCTGGTGTCCCGCACCACCCGCGCGGGCCACGTGAACGTGCCATGAGTCGACTGAACCACGTCCGGTCCTTCTCCCTGACCGTCCTGGCCACCCTGGTCGCCTGCTCCGGCGGCGGCGATTCCGATTCGGGTTCGATCAAGACGGGCGGCAACTTCCAGGTCCTGCAGACGGACCCCGTGACCAACGGCAGGCTCTACCTGAACGATCCGATCCAGATCGACTTCAGCAATCCCGTCGACCTGGATACGGCCGACCTGTCGACGGTCAGCTTCCAGGTGTTCGACCAGCTCGGCAATCCGGTCACCGAGCAGGTGGCCGGCGACTTCTCGCTCGCGCGCAGTCCCGGCGACGCCGAGGTGGGGCGGCGGCTCAGGTTCGTGCCGCGCTTCCCGACCAACGACACCTACGACAACGGCGGCTTCCGGCCGGGGCGTACCTACTACGTGCAGCTCGTCGGCGGCAACCGCCTGAACGGCACGGTGCTGCGCGACACGTCGGGCCGCGGGCTCGTCGCGCCGGTCAGCTTCCGCTTCTCGACGGCCGAAGGGACTGCTCCGGCGCAGTTGTTCCGCAACAGCGCCGCGGGCGGGCCGCGCCGCGCGGGACTCGGCTTCACGCCGCAGCGCGACCCGGCCTTGACCCTGATCCTGAACAAACTCGGCCAGCCGCCGCTCGAGATCCGGCTCCTGTTCGACCAGCCGCTGAATCCGAGCACGACGAACCTGCCGTTGGCGTTCGACAGCAACCCGCTGCTGCGCAACGTCAACGCGCGCGGGCGCGTGTTCCTCGAGTACGACGACCCCGTGCTCGGCGCGAACACCTGGCTGCCGACCGAAGCCGAGCTGGAGGAGAACCGGCTCGACGGCGCGACGGTCGTGCTGCGCCCGATCGGCGTGCTGCCGAACAACGCGACGGTCCGCGTGATCGTCGAGAGCAGCCTCGAGGACATCTCCGGCGAGTCGAACGTGTCGAACGCGGCCTACGACCGCGTGTTCGGCACCTTCCTGACGCGGCGCGCCTACGAGCAGCAGTTCGACGCGATCGTGGAGGACTTCCAGGACGCCGACAGCCTCGACCTGGCGGCCGCGTTCGCCGAACCGGTCGCGGACGTCGGCCCGGGCTACCTGAAGGCCGGCTTCGCCTTCGAGGGCACGCCGACGAACCTCGAGTTCGATCCGTCGCTGCAGGAAGTGATCCTGAACACGAACTTCACGCAGGTCACGCCGAAGAACGGCGTGCCCTACAACGTGTCGGGCGGCGTCTTCAACTTCAAGTCGGTGCACATCCGGCAGGGTCGCACGGTGCGCGGCCAGGGCACGAACCCGATGGTCTGGCTGGTCGCCGGCAACTTCCTCGTCGAAGGCACCCTGACCGTGCGCGGCGGCGACGGCCAGCGCAGCACCGCGATCGGCTCGGCGAACGTGCCGAAGACCGGCGGCTACGGCGCGTGCGGCGGCGGGGACGGCGGCGCAGGTTCACCCAGCGCAGTCCAGCGCGACGAGGTGGGGGCCACGGGGAACGGCCCGCTGCAGCAGGCCCTGCAGGGCGGCACGGGCGGGCGCCTGTCGTGCACGGCCGGCTGCAACCGCGGCTCCGGCGGCGGCGGCGGCGCGCTCGCGACGCAGGGCGATCCGAACTACCACACCAAGACACAACCGGTCAGCCAGACGAACCCGCAGCCGATCTTCCCGCAGCAGGACGGCACCGGCGGTCTCGGCTGCACCGGCATCGGCGGCTCCGCGTCGCGGCAGCTCACCGGCGGCACCTCGGGCCCGACCGTGTTCGTCGACTCGCGCGACGACAACAACTTCTGGGGGTCGGCGATCAACTTCCGGACCGGCCTGCGCATCACCGGCGAACTCGCGACGCCGCTCGGCGGCGGCGGCGGTGGCGGCGGCGGCGACCTCTCCTACAACACGAGCTGCAACATCGGCGACGTCAACTTCTGGAACGACAGTTCGGGCGGCGGCGGCGGCGGCGGCGGCGGCGTGCTGATCGTCAAGGCGCTCGGCGAGATCGTCATCACGGAGTCGGGCCGCGTCTCGGCCGACGGCGGCTCGGGCGGCGGCGGCCAGGACAACGGCACCTGCACGAAGGCCGGCGGCGGCGGTGCCGGCGCTGGCGGCATGGTCATCCTGATGTCGGCCAAGCGCATCGAGATCCAGGTGCACGGCGGCAACAGCACCGTGTCGCCGTTCG
>Ga0194127_10007018_pt1 | contig 12571 bp, 7 predicted proteins | sample TA2KigC100mmetaG_FD_148624 | JGI IMG/M metagenome (GOLD analysis project Ga0194127, IMG submission 148624) | Freshwater microbial communities from Lake Tanganyika, Tanzania - TA2015036 Kigoma Deep Cast 100m | ecosystem: Environmental > Aquatic > Freshwater > Lake | place: Tanzania: Lake...
ACCCGAGCCCGTACCCGCACCCGTACCCGTACCCGAGCCCGTACCCGTACCCGTACCCGAGCCCGTACCCGAGCCCGAGCCCGAGCCCGAGCCCGAACCCGTACGCAGCCTGCCGCCGAGCACCCGAGCCCGAACCCGCTCCCAGAGCCCCGCTCCGGTCTTCGCTCTCCCGTCTCTTGACGCATCGCATCATTCGGGATTGACGCGTCCGTCCGTTTCGTGTACACTCCTTCTTGCCATGGAGGCGTCGCATGGTGATGCGCGGCTCGCTCCTCCGCAGGGACCCCCGGCCGGCCCCCCGCTCCGCGCGGCTGTCCGTGCTGAGCGTGCAGCGGACCTGCGTGCACGACGGCCCGGGTGTCCGCACCACAGTGTTCCTCCGCGGCTGCCCCCTCGGCTGCCGCTGGTGCCAGAACCCGGAGGCGCGCGCCTTCGCCCGCCCCTCGTCCCCGGAGGCGGGACGCACCGTGGCCGAGATCCTCGCCGCGGTCGCGAGGGACCGTCCCTACTACGACCGGACCTCCGGGGGCCTCACCCTGAGCGGAGGCGAGCCGCTCGCCCAGGACCTCGATGCCCTCGTCGCCCTGCTCGCCGCCGCGAAGGAGGACGGCCTGGACGTGACCGTCGAGACCGCCGGGCACGTTCCGTGGAAGGCCTTCGAGGCGGTCCGGCCGTTCGTGGACCTGTTCCTCTACGACCTGAAGGTGGTCGGCGACCCGGCCCTGCACCGCCGGCTGGCGGGCGCCGACGGGCGTCGGATCGAGGCGAACCTCCGTCGTCTCGTCGCGACGGGGGCACGCGTGCGCGTGCGGATGTGCGTGGTCCCCGGGATGAACGACGGCCGGGACCGCATCGAGGCGGCGGCCGGCCTGCTGCGGTCCGTCGGGCTCCCCTCGATCGAGCTGGTGCGCTACCACGACCTGCACGAGCGCAAGGCTCGCGCGCTCGGGCTGGACCGCGAGGCCCTGGGCATCGACGCGGAGGGCGCGCTCGGGGCACTGCGGGCCGCGGCGGACGCGTTCGATTCGCTCGGGGTACGGGCGGTCGTGCCGCCCGCCGGCGTCGTGCGGGGCGCCGCGGCCTTCCCGGAGCGGGTTCGCTCCCTCCAGCGCGACATCCGGGCCGCCGGCTACGGGGTCTGCATGGAGTCGGCGGCGCTGAAGACCGCGTGGTGGAGGCGCCACGGGGATGCGGGCCCGCTCCCGGTGCGGCGGGCGCGCATGCTCCGGCACGTGCTGGGCCACAAGCGGGTCGATGTCCACCCGCGCGAGCTGCTGGTCGGGAACTTCACGTCGCGGCGGGTCGGCGGGAACGTCTGGGTGGAGTACTTCGGGGCCGCGATGGTCCTGACGCTGTGGAACATCGACCGGCAGAGGCCGGTGCGCTTCGCCTGCTCGCTGTCCGACAAGGCGCTGTTCTACACGCGGCTGGCCCCGTTCTGGCTGACGAGGGGGCTGTTCTCCCGGGTGTTCGACGGCAAGGGGGACCTCGGGGCGTTCGCGCTGCGCACGATCGAGAAGCGGTGCGGCTTCAACAACAACATGGCCGGGATCGCGCACTTCGTGGTCAACTGCGAGCGGCTGCTCCGGCTCGGCACGACCGGCCTGATCCGGGAGGCCGAGGCGGGGCGTGCGGCCCGTCCCGAGGCCGCGGACTTCTTCGAGGGGGTCGGGATCGCGCTCCGCGGCCTGGAGGAATTCGCCGGCCGGTACGCGGCCCGGCTGCGGGAGATGGCCGCGTCCGAGAGCGACCCCGGCCGTCGCGGGGAGCTGGCGCGGATGGCCGAGGCGTGCGACCGCGTGCCGAGGGAGCCGGCCCGGACCTTCCACGAGGCCCTCCAGGCGATCCTCTTCCTCGAGGTCGCCCTGTGTACCGAGTCGTTCGAGAACGCGATATCGCTCGGCCGCCTGGACCAGGTGCTCGGGCCGTACTACCGGGCCGACCTGGAGGCCGGGAGGATCGACCACGAGTCCGCGCGCGAGCTGGTGGCGTGTTTCATCCTCAAGCTGGACGAGATCATCTTCCTGAACGACGGGGACACCCTGTTCCAGTTCGGGAAGCTGTTCGAGAGCCTGTCGCCGGTCGAGACCGTCACGATGGGCGGCACCGACGCGGCGGGCCGCGACTGCACCAACGAAGTCACGTACATGCTCCTGGACGCGTGCGAGCTGAGGCCCATCGGCGCGAACATGGCCGCGCGCATCCACCCTGGCAGCCCGGCCCGCTACGTCGAGCGGATCGCGGAGGTCTACCTGGGCGGCTCGCCCATGCCCGCGCTGTACAACGACGAGCCGTACGTGGCGGCGCTCCGCCGGGAGTACGACACGACGCTCGAGGATGCCCGGGGCTACGCGATCGTCGGGTGCGTGGAGCCGACCGCGTCGGACGACCACTTCGGCAACACCGACAGCGCGAACGTGAACCTCGCCATCCCGTTCCTCCAGGCCCTCCGGGGCGACACGCGGCGGCTGTGGCGGCTCGGCGACCTCGGGCAGCTCGACCGGCACCTCGAGCGCGCCGTGCGGTCCGGCCTCCGCCGCGCCGAGGCCGCGGTCCCGGCCCTCGCACCGCTCGCGCGCGCCTGGCGCGGCCTGGCGGGGCGGCTGCCCGGAGGCGCCGTGCGCCCGCCAAGGACCATGGACGACCTGGTCGCACGCTTCCGGGAGCGGCTCGACGAGGTGGTCCGCGACGTGCTCGCGGACCAGCAGCGGATCGAGGCCGAGCTGTCCCGTTCCCTGGTGACGCCGCTCGCCTCGGCGCTCTTCCCGGGCTGCATGGACAGCGGGAAGGACGTCCACGAGGGGGGCACGCGCCACAACAGCAGCGGCATCCAAAAGATCGGCGTGACCGACGTCGCCGACTCTCTCGCCGCGATCGACGATCTGGTGTTCCGGCAGCGCAGGTACACGATGGCCGAGGTCCTCGACGCGCTGGACGACGACTTCGAGGGGGATCGCCACCGCACGATGCACGCCGACATGCGGTCCGCGCCGAAGTTCGGGGACGACGCCGCCGGCTCGGCGCACCTGTGGATGCACCGCGTGCTGGAGGCCTGGGTCGGGGCGCTGCGCTCCGCCCCGCACCCGTCCCGGGGCGGCCGGTACGTCGCGGGGTACTACGGGCTGAACGTGAACCGGGTCTACGGCCTCCACACGCCCGCCCTGCCGTCCGGGAGGAAGGCGGGCACCCCGCTGGCGAACAGCCTGTGCCCGCACCACGGGATGCGGATGGCGGACCTGACGTCCTCGCTGAACGCCGTGGCCCGGCTGGACTTCGCCCGCTTCGCCCCGAACGGCACCACGCTCACGCCCACCATCGACAGCGGGATGTTCACGGGCGGCGACGGACCGCGGAACCTCGCCGGCCTGATCCGCGGGTTCTTCGACCAGGGCGGGATGCAGTTCCAGCCGAACCTGGTCAGCCGCGACCTCCTGCTGGACGCCTTCCGGAACCCCGGCAAGCACAAGGACCTGGTCGTGCGCATTGCGGGCTACTGCGCCTACTTCGACGACCTGTCGGACGAGCTGAAGCGCGAGATCATCGACCGGTCGTACTACACGCAGTAGCCCTTCCGGCTTTCTTGACGCCCGTCCGCGATTGGGGCTAGCCTCCGGCGGGGTCGCCCCCGGACGGAGGAAGTCGATGCCGAGCCAGCTTTTCGCACGGAAGCCCCTGAGCCTGCTGCTGGAGGAGATGAAGGGGGAGAACCGGCTGCGGCGGGTGCTCGGGCCGGTCCAGCTGTCGAGCCTGGGCATCGGCGCCATCATCGGCGCGGGCATCTTCGTCGCGACCGGGGCGGCGGCCCACAACGTGGCCGGACCGGCGCTCGTCCTGTCGTACGTCGTGGCCGGGATCACCTGCATCTTCGCGGCGTTGTGCTACGCCGAGTTCGCCTCGATGGTCCCGATCGCGGGGTCGGCCTACACGTACGCGTACGCGACGCTCGGCGAGCTGTTCGCCTGGATCATCGGCTGGGACCTCGTGCTCGAGTACGTGGTCAGCTCGGCCGCGGTCGCGAACGGGTGGTCCGGCTACTTCCAGGCGGTGCTGGCGAAGTTCGGCGTCGTGCTGCCCCCCGCGCTCTCCGGGCCTCCGATCGTCTACATGGCGGAGACCGGCGAGTTCGTGGCCACGGGGGGGATCATCAACCTGCCCGCCGTGGTCGTCGCCGGCATCGTGACCGCGGTGCTCGTCAAGGGCATCAGGGAGAGCGCGTCGTTCAACTCGGCCATGGTCTTCCTGAAGGTCGCGGCGGTCATCTTCGTCATCCTGGTCGGCGCCTTCTACATCGACCCGGCCAACTGGGAGCCCTTCGCGCCGTACGGCCTGACCGGCCTCTCGTTCTTCGGCCACACGATCCACGGCCAGACCGACGCGGGCGGTGCGCCGCTCGGGATGCTCGCGGGGGCTGCCATCATCTTCTTCGCGTACATCGGGTTCGACTCGGTCTCGACGCACGCCGAGGAGGCGAAGCGCCCGCAGCGCGACGTGCCGATCGGGATCGTGGCCTCGCTGCTCGTCTGCACGCTGCTGTACGTGCTCGTGGTCGTCGTGCTGACCGGGATGGTGCCGTACGACAGGATCAACCCGAACGCCGGCGTGTCGGACGCCTTCAGGCAGGCGGGCCTGCCGTGGGCCGAGTTCATCATCGCCGCGGCCGGCGTGGCCGGGATCACGTCCGTGCTCCTGGTCATGATGCTGTCGGGGCCGCGCGTGTTCCTGGCCATGGCGCGCGACGGCATGCTGCCGCTGGGCTTCTTCGGCGCGGTCCACGAGCGGTTCAAGACCCCGTGGAAGAGCACCATCGCGGTCGGCGTCGCCGTGGCCGTCATGGCGGGCCTGCTGCCGATCGACGCCCTGCTTCACCTCGCGAACATCGGCACGCTGCTCGCGTTCGTCATCGTCTGCGCGGCGGTGCTCGTGATGCGGAAGCGCCACCCCGAGGCCGAGCGTCCGTTCCGCTGCCCGTGGGTCCCGACCATCCCGATCCTCGGGATCCTGTTGTGCCTGATGCTGATGTTCTCGCTCCCCGCGGCGAACTGGTGGCGGCTCGGCGCCTGGCTCGCGCTGGGCATCGTGGTCTATGCCATCTACGGCCGCCGTCACAGCGTGATGGCGCGCCGCCTCCGCGCCGGGGTTGCGGACCGGGACCTGCTCGCGTCGCGGCCGCCCGCCGGTGACGGCCCCCCCCACGGTTGATGCGCTTGATCCGTCCCCGCTCCCGGTGGTAGAAGTCCTGCATCCCGGACGGGAGAAATCCCCGATGGCTGCGCGAGTTGCGGTCGTGTGGTGCGCGATCCTCGTCGCGGCGGCGCACGGCTGCTCGTCGTCGGGTGACGGCGGGGGTACGGCCGACGTCGCGGCCGACGTGTCCGCCGACGTCGCGGGCGACGTGTCCGCCGACGTCGAGCCCGACATGCCGTCCCGGGACCCCGCCACGGGCGATCGCCCGACGCCGCCGGACGTGGCCGGGGAGGCCGCGGAGGCCGGCGAGGACGCGGCGACGGATGCGTCCGGCGACGCGACGGACGCCCCCGAGCCCCCCGAGCCCCCCGAGCCCCCTGACGCCCCCGACGCGACCGACGCCGGCGAGGACGCTCCGGCGGGCGACGCAGCGGAGCCGGACGCAGCGGAGCCGGACGCGGCCGATGCGCCCGACGCCTGCGTGCCGGCCTGCGACGGCAAGGCGTGCGGCGCGAACGGCTGCGGCGGCCAGTGCGGGAGCTGCGACGACGGTCTCGGGTGCACCACGGACACGTGCGACGCGGGCGAGTGCCGGAACGTGCCCACGTCGAGCCCGTACTGCTGCGAGGGACCGGCCCAGTGCGACGACGGCGACCCGTGCACGCTCGACAAGTGCGGGGACGACCTCCTGTGCGCCTACGCGGACATCCAGGGCTGCTGCGAGGCCGACGACGCGTGCGACCTCGGCGCCTGCACGACCGACACGTGCGCGGAGGGCTGGTGCGTCCACGTCGCGACGCTCGGGCCGGGCTGCTGCGCCGGGGACGTCGCGGCGTGGCGCTTCGACGCGGGGGACGACGGGTGGGCGTTCGACAACTCGCAGGCGGCGGTCGGGTGGCGGGTGGCGTCGGACAGGCAGGCGATGAGCCCGCCGGGCGCGCTCTGGTACGGGAACCCGGCCACGGGGGACTTCGACGCGGGCGGCGTCCCCCACTTCGGCTTCGCGTTCGGCCCCGAGGTCCAGCTCCCCGGCGGGGTCGGCGTACTGCTGACCGCGAACGTCTTCATGGATACCGAGTCGTCGTGGAACTACGACGTGCTCACGATCCATGTCGAGGCCGCCGGCGAGGACCCCGTCATGGTCTGGCAGAAGCCGCACTACGTGGTGAAGGAGGCCTTCTTCCCGGTCATCGTCCGCCTGGACGCGTTCGCCGGGCGAAAGGCGAGGATCGTGCTCGCGTTCGACACCGTGGACGGCACGGGGAACTCCGGCGCGGGCGTGTTCGTGGACGACGTCGTGGTCACGAGCGCCTGCGAGCCGACCGCGTGCGGCACGGACGCGGACTGCGACGATTCCGTCGTCATGACCGAGGAGCGCTGCGTCGCGGGGGCGTGCGCCTTCCGCGTGCCGGCGGAGGCGCCCGCGGCCGGCCCCTGGGAGTGGTGAGCGCGTGGGCGCGAAGGAAGGCTACAACGAGTTCCGGTCCTCCGAGGGGCACGAGATCCTGGTCGGCCGCACCGCGCGGGACAACGACCGGCTGACGTTCAACGTGGCGCGGCAGAACGACTTCTGGCTGCACGTCGCGGCCACGCCCGGGTCGCACGTCGTGATCCGGAACCCGGGAGGCCTGGACCGCCCTCCGCGAGCGACCCTGGAGGAGGCTGCGGCGCTCGCCGCGTACTTCTCCAAGAGCCGGTCCGGCGGCCGGGTCGCGGTGCATTGGACCGAGCGCCGCCACGTCGGCAAGGAGCGCGGCGCACCCGCGGGCCAGGTGACGCTTCACCGCTACAAGTCCGTGACCGTGGTCCCCGCGATCCCCCCCGGGGTCTTCTCGCTGGAGGACCCTTCGGAGATCGCCTGACGCCGGCGGCTCGCGCCCCTGCTCCGGCGGTCAACGGGCCGAATACAGGAACGTGTACGAGCAGGCGCGCGACGCGAGCGCCGCCGCGCCGAAGACCGCCCGCGCCGCCGCCGACCCGGCACGGACGGCGGCCGGCCCGCAGCAGGCCAGCCGCTCCGTGGCCCACTGGTCGCCGTAGACCCACCACGACGGGCGACATTCGATCACCCGGAGCCCGCAGGCCTCGGCCAACGCCAGGTATCGGAGGGCCCAGCGCTGCACGCTGAAGTAGTCGGCGGTGTCGGTGCGCAACTCCTTCGAGTGCGGGCGGGCCGCGCAGTAGTCGCGCTGGTAGACGAGCCCGTCCGGCGCCATCCGCGAGCGCACCTTCCGGAGCATTTCGAGGACGTCCGGCTCGTCCAGGTAGGTCAGGACGCAGCCCAGGAAGACGAGGTCCGCCCCCTCGATGTCGTCGAACCGGCGCACGTCGCAGCACTCGGCGCGCCATCTCGGGTGCGAGAGGCGCCGGAGCCGCTCCGCGGCCTGGTCCACGAACCCCGGCGACACGTCCACGACCACGATCTCGTCCGCGATCGGCGCGAGCAGCTCGGCCCAGTCCCCGGTGCCGCAGCCCAGGTCCACGACCCGGCGGAACCGGCCGCCGGGGGCGAGCCTCGCGAGTCGCGCCAGGGTCCAGGCCTGGAGCTTCGCGCGGCTCCACGCCTCGTACCGCGGGGAGGTGCAGCGCGGGCACACGGCGGTCGGCGAGCGGTCGCTGTTCCCGCGCGTGGTCCAGTAGCGCAGCGCGGCCTCGACTGGCATGGTCGTCCTCCTCCCCCCGGACCTGCCCGGGGGTTCGATTGGGGTCGCTGCTGTCGAACGGCGCGCCTGGGAAGGGCTGCTGCACCTCGCGTGCCAAGGGGGGATCGCGACGAAGAATGCGCGTCGATACGGCGGATTGCACCGCGCGCCGGCGAGCCGCGGGCACGAACGTCTGGATGAATCGTGCTCCTCGATCCGGCCAGAGTGACGGCTAGCCGGGCGAGCAGAGGAACGGCGCGATCGACGGGGGGGCGGTCAGGACGGCGATCGCGATCGGGGCCGGCAGCACGCGCCGCGTGACCTACAGCGGCCGTGTCGAGATCGGGAGCGTGCGGAACCCGCCGTCGCGCATGGTCCCCACCCTACAGCCGCAGCGACCGGATGAACGAGAGCAGCTCGCGCCGATCGAGCGGTGTCGGCGCGCCGAGGTCCGGCGGCAGCGGCTCGCGGAGGGCGGCGGCCAGCGCCCGGAACTGCTCCGCGGCCTCGCCCGACGGGTCGTGCTCGATCGCGGTCCGGTTGGCCTGCTCGGCGTCGCGCACCGCGCGGCTCCAAGGGATGTGGGCGAGCACGTGGACCCCGAGCCGGGCCGCGAACGCGTCGAGCGCCGCGCGCACCCGGTCGTCCGGCTCCTTCACGTTGAACACGATCCCGGCGAGCCGGACGTCGTCGGCCACGTGCCGGAGCACCACCCGGGAGATGTTGTTCGCCGCGAACAGGGCCATCGGCTCTGCGGACGCGACGATCACCACCCGCTGGGCCACGCCGTAGCGGACCGGCGCCACGAACCCGCCGCACACCAGGTCGCCGAGCACGTCGAACAGCACCACGTCGTACGGCCAGGTCCGGACGCGCTTCAAGTCCATCCAGTCGAGCAGCGAGGCCACGCCGCGTCCCGCGCAGCCGACCCCGGGCTCCGGGCCGCCGGTCTCGATCGTGTCGACGCCGGTCGGGCCGCGCACGATCAGGTCGGCCGGCTCGCGCTGCCGGAGAGTGCGGTCCTCGATGAAGTCCACGACGCACGGCCGTTCCTCGACCCCGGTCAGTCGCAGCGTGGAGTCCATCTTCGGGTCGCAGCCGACGTGAAGGACCCGGAGTCCCCGCTCGGCCCACGCGGCGGACAGGTGGACCGCGACCGTGGACTTGCCGATCCCGCCCTTGCCATAGACCACGACCGCGGTCCGGCCGGCGGCCTCCGGGACAGGCGGGTCGAGCGCTCCTGCGGCCTGGCGCGTGTCCATGGGGTCGTCCGCCTCCGGTCGCCTGCGGGCGGTGTGCGCGCGGGCATCGCCTGAACATTACCCCGCCGCGCCGAGGTCCGCAATTCGCCCCGGACCTCGCCCCGGACCTCGCCCGCAGCAGGCCCCCGGAGCGGCGAATCGTGCTACGCTCGAGGGAGTCGAAACGAGGTGACCGCTGATGTCGTCACGGCGCGTGCGTCCCGTGCCTCGTCATGTGCCGATCGCGGTGCTCGCGTGCCTGGTACTCGCGGGGGGGAGTGCGGTTGCGGAAGCGCCTTCCCCGGCCGAGCGGGTGCGAGTGCCCGACCCGACCGTGTCCGCGGGCGAGGTCGCGAAGCGCCTGTCGCGCTACGTCCACGTGGAGGTCGGGCCGTCCCTGAAGAAGCTCGACGCCCGCACGCTCCAGCTCCTGCGGAAGCTGGTCGAGGCGTCGGAGCACGTGGAGCGGGCCTACTGGGACCAGGTCTCGCCGGACGGCTTCGCGATGGCCGAGGAGCTGGACGCGCGCGGCGACACGGCGAGCCGCGACCTCGCGACGTTCCTGCGCGTCAACTACGGGCCGTGGGACCGGCTCGCAGGGCACGCGCCGTTCCTGGGCCCCACGGAGAAGCCCGAGGGCGCGAGCCTGTACCCCCACGACGCGTCGCGTCGCGAGATCGAGAAGTGGATCGCCGACCACCCGGCGGACCGGGACGCGTTCCTGTCGCCGTACACGGTGGTGCGGCGGTCGAACGGGGCGCTGGCCGCGACGCCGTACTCCAAGGCGTTCCGCGAGCCGCTCGGGCGCGCCGCGGCCGCGCTTCGCGAGGCGGCCGGGCTGACCGACTGCCCGGGGCTCGCGAAGTTCCTGGCCGCGCGGGCGGACGCGCTCGTCACCGACGACTACTCGGCGAGCGAGATGGCGTGGATGGACACGGGCGCCTGCCGGGTGGACGCGGCGATCGGCCCGTACGAGTTCTACGAGGACCGGCTGATGGGGTTCAAGACCGTGTTCTCGTCGGTGGTCACGGTCACGGACGAGGCCGCGACCGCGAAGCTCGCGAAGCTGTCGAGCTACGCGCCGGACCTGTTGAAGCAGCTCCCGCTCGCGGGCGAGGGCATGGCCGACCGGTTCGAGGCGGTCAAGCCGTCCGGAATCACGGTCGCGGACGAGGTGTTCGCCGCTGGCGACGCGCGGGCGGGGTTCCAGATCCGCGCCTACATCCTGCCGAACGACGAGAAGGTGAGGGTCGCGCGCGGGACCAAGCACGTGATCCTGAGGAACGTGGTCGAGCAGCGGTTCAACTACCTCCTGAAGCCGATCGCGAAGGCGGTGCTGCCCGACGACCACGTCGAGCAGGTGGATTTCGGTTCGTACTTCGACACGCTCCTGATGTGGCAGCTCGCGCACGGGTTCGCGCCGAAGTCGGTCGTGCTCCCGGGGGGCGGGCGGGTCCCCCCCCGCGTGCTGCTCAGGCAGCGGTACGGCATCATCGAGGCGGCGCGCGCCGAGGCGATCTCGCTGCTGAACGGCTTCCTGCTCGTGGACAAGGGGGTCTTCCACACGGACCGCGAGCGCTCGATCCCGGTGACGTGGCTCGCGTCCCTGTTCGAGTCCATCCGCGCCGGGACCGCGGAGACCCACGGCATCGCGAAGCTCGTCGTCTACAACAAGCTCGCCGAGGCGGACGCGTTCCGGTACGACCCCGCCACGCGCCGGTTCTCGGTGAACCCGGAGCGGATCCGTCCCGTCGTGCGAGAGCTGGTCGGCGTGCTGCTGTCGATCGAGCTGAACGGCGACTACGACGCGGCCGGCCGCCTGATCGTGGACTACGGCCTCGTACCCGCCGAGGTGCGCGGGAAGCTCGACGAGATCGCCGGGCTGCCCGTGGACATCCTGCCGCACTACACCGTGCGCGCGCTGCCGCGGTGAGCGGCCGCTCTACTTCCACGCGGGCCTCTGGTGGACCCCCTGGAACGGGGCGTGGTACCGGGCCCGGGCGTACGAGGGACCGTGGGTCCGGGTCGCCCCGCGGTACGTGCCGGTGGCCGTGGTCCGGGTCCCGGTCGCGCAGCGCTCGGCGTATCCGGAACGGGACCACCCGCGGGTCCCCTACGGGGAGTGGAAGAAGGCGCACCGGCACGACCGCCGGGACCACCGCGATCACCGGGACCATCGCCGCGGCTGACGCCCTGTTCCCGCACCCCCCGAGGCTCGGCTAGAATAGCGCCCGCCTTCGGATCGGAGCACCGATGAACCCGTCCGCCCCCGGTGCCGGTGCCGCTGCGCCCGGCGGTTCCCGCTGGTCGTTCCCCCGGGACGTTCTGGGTCGCGAACACGGTCGAGCTGTTCGAGCGCGCCGCGTACTACTCGATCGCCTCGTTCGTGGTCGTCTACCTGAACGAGAACCTGGGCATGGACCCCACGTTCGCGACCTTCCTGAACGGGTCGCTGCTGTGGGGGCTCCTGTACTTCCTGCCGATCGTGTCCGGCACGATCGCGGACCAGGCCGGGTTCCGGCGGAGCCTGCTGTTCGCGATGGCCGTGCTGGTCGGCGGGTACGCGGTGCTCGGGAACGTGCCCGCGCTCGCGCCCGGCGGCGAGGTGATGGTGCCGGTGCTGACCGGGATCGTGCTGATCGGCGTGGGGGGGTCGTTCGTCAAGCCGTGCATCGCGGGCACGGTCCAGCGCGCGGCCGCGGCCAAGGCCACGCTCGGCTTCGGCATCTTCTACATGGTCATCAACGTCGGGTCGGTCGGCGGTCGCGTGGCGTCGTACTTCGTCCGGACCTCGTACGGCATCCCGGCCCTGTTCCAGTACGTGGCGGCCGCGTTCGCCGCGATCGGCCTGCTGGTCGTGCTCGGCGCCTACCGCGAGCCCCCCGCGGACCCGGGCCGCAAGGTCCGCTCGCTCGGCGAGGCCGTGCTCGGGATCTTCAAGGTCCTCGGGAACGCGCGGTTCGTGTTCTTCCTGGTGGTCATCTCCGGGTTCTGGTGCATGTACGTCCAGATCTACAACCTCGTCCCGCTCTACCTCCGCCGGTTCGTGGACCCGAACGCGGCGGTCGAGCTGTACACGCTCGCGAACCCGGTCCTGATCGTGACGCTGCAGGTGCTGGTCACGCGGCTCGCCGGGAAGTGGCGGCCGGTGCGATCCATGATGATCGGGACCGCGGTCGCGGCGGCCGGGATGTGCCTGAACATCGTGCCGCTCTACGCGATGAAGGATGCGCCGCCGCTCCTGGACGGGGCGCTGCCGATCGCCGGGCTGTTCATGGTCGGCGCGATCGGCGCGGTCGCGATCGGCGAGATGCTCGCGGCGCCGCGGATCTACGAGTACATCGGCGCCATCGCGCCCAAGGGCCAGGAGGGGCTGTTCCTCGGGTACGCGAACCTCCCCATGGCGGTCGGGACGATCGTGGGCGCGCCGCTCGGGGGCTGGCTGTTCGCCGAGGTGGGCGTGGCCCGGTCCGACCCGCTGTCCATCTGGCTCGCGGTCGCCCC
>Ga0194127_10007027_pt1 | contig 12560 bp, 6 predicted proteins | sample TA2KigC100mmetaG_FD_148624 | JGI IMG/M metagenome (GOLD analysis project Ga0194127, IMG submission 148624) | Freshwater microbial communities from Lake Tanganyika, Tanzania - TA2015036 Kigoma Deep Cast 100m | ecosystem: Environmental > Aquatic > Freshwater > Lake | place: Tanzania: Lake...
TACCCTCCCCCTGGTAGGGGGAGGGTGATGGCCCCGCCGCTTGGCTCAGCCCCGCAGCCAGGCTCAGGGCCAACACCAGCGCCAACACGCTGGTAAGAAGGCGTTGTCTGTTCATGGTAAACCTCCTTGAACTTGGAACGTCTTGAACCTGTGAGTGAAACAATCCTTGAATCGGCATGGCGCACCTCCTGATCCAGTCTTGGTAGATCACGAATTGTCACCCTGAGCGATAGCGAAGAGCTTGCCCTGAGCCGCAGCGAAGGGGTCTCGTCCAAGCAGTAGAGAGATTCTTCGCTGCGCTCAGAATGACAGATTGCGATGCACTGAGTCTATTGTCTACTCCTCCGGGACTCCCACTTCGGCTGGCTCCAGGCGCACGCCTTCGTAGCCCAGGCGCTTGGCCACGAGGCGGTAGTCAAAAGCGATGTTGCCCCTGCCGTTGGCGTCCCGCACCTCAAAGGAGGTGGGCGTCTTGTTGACCACGTAAAGCGCCGCCCAGCCGTCCACAGGGGTGAGGAAGACGTGGTAGCCGACAGCCAGGTTCACCGTCTCGGCGAAGAGGGGGTCGATCTTGACTACGGCTACGCCGTCCTGCAGTTGGGCCAGGCCGAAGTCCTCGAACCAGACGCCGGTGCTTTCCAGGGCGTAAAGCGTGCGCTGACCATAGCTCTGCGTCGGCACGGCAGCGCCTTTGGTGCCCAGCGCCCAGGTATCCCCGTTCTCGTTCACCCGGAAAACCATGTTCCAGGCAGGGCCTGCCGTGCCGTTGTAGATGCGGAACTCGCCCGCCCCGTCGCCATTGTGATCCAGGTAAACGTGGAATTCGTCGTTGCTATAGAAGACCAGATCGCTGTGTGCCAGCCCTGGCTCGCTGCTGATCAGCCCATTGTCGTTGGCACTGGAGGTGCCGCCCAGGATCAGATCGGCGCTGTTCTCATCGGCCCCTCGCGCGTAGACGCCGGCGGCATTGGCATTCTCGGTCGTCCCAGAGACGCCGTACCCGATGGTGGAACTGCCCGAGACGCCGGTAGCGCCACGTCCCTGCACCCCCATGCCCAGGCTGCTCTCGCCGTAGACCCCGGTCACGCCCCAGCCCTTGACGCCCGTCCCGAAGCCGGCGCGGCCTTCCACACCGACGGCGCTGTAATCGCTAGCGACGCCGTACACGCCAACCTTATCGCCGATGCCGGTGACACCGGTGATGTCGCCGGTGGCGTGCACACCCTCGCTGCCTCCGACAAACAGGCCGCCGGTCACACCTTTGCCCCACACGCCTGTGCCCTCTTCGGCCACGCCCAGCACGGCGTAGTGGCCGGAGTAGTAGATAGGATGCGCCCAGCTTCCGCTGTGGGCGTACACGCCGATGTCGTCATCGCTCTGCACCTTCATCCCGTAGCTTTGCACGCTGGCGACGTACGCCCCGAGGGCGGTGGTGCTGGTGAAGGTGCCGCCCGGCCCGGAGGTGCTGGTGCCAAATACTCCTATGCCGCTGGCGCTCTGGCCTTGTACGCCCGGCCCGGCACCCTCGTGGCGCCCGTATACCGCCGGGGCCAGGCCGGCCAGGTTGGTAGTGGTGCCAAAGACCCCCATGCCGGAGGTGCTGCTGCCGTAGACGCCATAGGCCCCGCCCTGCCCGCGCAGGCCCGAGCCGGCGGAGCTCTCGCCCCACACGCCCGTCATGCCATAGCCTTTGACACCCGTACCGGTGAGGCCGCCGAGACCCTTGACGCCGATCTGCCGACCGGCGCCCACAACACCCGTGTCTTCGCCATTGCCGTAGACCCCGACCAGGCCGCTGATCCCCACCAGGCCGGAGCCCGTGCCGCTGCCACCGTAGACGCCGATGTTGCTCTGGCCATAGCCAGACACGCCAAAACCCGCACCCGTGTTCACGACCTCCAGCAACGGTGTGCCCAGGTTGCCGGTCATCTGGTCGCCGTCTACGTTCACGTAGCGAGCATCGTGATGGTGGGTGGCGGCGGCGAAGGCGCTGGCGTGAGAGCCGTCCAGGGTGTCGGCGTTTTGGGCCTGCAGGGCATAGGCCACGCTGACGATGCGCTGCCGCCCGGCCAGAACCTCGCCTTCCACCTCCACCTGCAACCAGCGCTCAGCACCGTCGAAGAGTGCGGCGCTCAGAGCCGTCTTGCTGCCCAGCAGGACAGTGAACAGCCCGCCGCTGACCGGCACCTCGTCGGCGCCGGTGTAGCTCTCGCTCCATAGTTGAGTGCCGCCGCTGGCAGCGTCGTAGATGGCGAAGGTCATGGCGTAGGTGCCATCAGGGACAGGGGCACTCGTGGCTGGATCGGTCAGCCGCCCCTGGTAGCTGATCAGAGCTGGCACGGCCAGGGCCACCGCTGGCGTTTTCTCATTGCCGGCTCCTTGTGGAAATGGGTCGGCTCCCACGCCCCCGGCGGTGAGGAGCAGTACCAACACGGCAACGGTTGCCAGCACTGCAATAATGTTGCTATTTTTCATCTCTGTTCCCCTTTCTTTTGCTATGGATGGCTCTTCCAGACGATGGGCAGGTAGATGCGATGGCCGATGAAGATGGAGACGCTGTCCTGCGAGACGTAGCCATCGCTATCGGCGACCTCCAGGGTGATGGTGTGCCAGCCGGGCGGCAGGTCGTCGAAGTACAGCTTGCGGCCCACGCCCAGCTCGCCCTCCAGGCTCGACCACCAGGTGAAGGCGGCATCGTCGGTCAGAGGGCCATCTTCCAGATCGGTGCCGCCTCCCTCCAGAATCACCGGTCCCCCCGGCGGGAAGACATCACCATCCACCGGGTAGAGGATGTACGCCGCCGCCGGCTTGGGTTCCACGGCCAGGGTGCCGTCGGATTGGTCCTGGCTAGTGTTGACCCCGTCGGAAGCAACCACCCGTATCAGTGCCGTCTCACTGCCGGCCAGCCGACCGGCCTCCAGGGTGTAGCTCTCCCCGGTCAGGTTGATGGCCACCGCCTTCCAGGTGTTCCCGCCGTCGGCGCTGTATTGCAGGACATAGCGCAACGGGTCACCGTCGGCGTCACTGCCGCTCCAGGAGACGGTGTGCCCGCCGTAGGGCGGCCAGTACTCCCCGCCGTTGGGCGAGAGCAGGGTGACCTCTGGCGCGTTGGCGCTGACGGAGGTCACGTGCAGCACCGTCTGGCCCTCTTTGATGACGATGCGAGCCGTGCCAGCCTGCCAGGGGACGACTTGGTGAAAGTAGCCACTCCCTTCGCCGGGATCAATGGAGTCCCCAACGTTGTCGAAGTAGCGGATGAAGAGTGGCGTACTGCCAGCATCCTGCAGCTCCAGGGCATAAGGCCCCTCGCCTGGCTCGTCGTCGGTGCCGGCCGGGTACATGAGCCGGTAGAAGGGCCGGGTGACGGTCACCAGGCCGTCCACGATGTAGCCGGAGGCAATCAGGTACTCCCGTTGCTCAGCGACGCCAACTTTCCCCGCCACCTGCAGGCTGGCCGCCGCGGGGCGGAACGAATCCCGCAGAGCTTCGTAGGTGATGTCGGATATCCACAGGACAGGACAGTAGGTCATGAAGTCGTAGTGGGTGTTGGGGTCCACATAGGCTGGCGCGCTGGGGTCCGCCAGGTCCATGCCGTACACGCCGATGACGCCGTCGGGGTGCTGATCCACACATCCACCTTCGTCGTCACAGCCGCACGTGTGCCGCCGGCCCAGGTTGTGGCCGATCTCGTGGGCCATGGTCCGGCCGGCGCGACCGGGGGCCCTGCGTGCGACGATGCCGGCGGCCACATGGCCCGGCCTATCGCCGCAGCCAGTAACGTTGTGGAAGTCCCCTTGACTGTCCGTCCAGGAGTGAGGCACCGAAATATCCACGATGCCGTAGTATATTACGTCGGTCACGGGCAGCGACGAAAGGTTTCGGAGGTCCCTGAGGTCTTCCAGCAGTGCGCTCCAGCCAGTGCCGCAACAGCTAGTGCAGACGCTGGTATTCGTAAGCGTGTAAGACACGGACAAGGTATCAGAGTAGGGGATGATCTCGTTGATGGGGTAGACCTTGTGCACCCAGCGGTACACGTCTGCGTGGTTTACGACGGGGGGGCTAATCCCGGCGGCCGTCACATCAACCATGGTCACGTGCAGGGGGTTGGCGGTGTGGAATGTGGGCGAGTTGTGGTGTGCCCAGGTGGAGTATTGGTTCTCCGCGTTCCAGCAGCCGGGGCACTCGTCTCCTGGATTGTAGTAGTTGACCCAGGCGATGAAGTCGTGTGTGCCGGCCGACGTCCAGTCATCGGGCAGCAGGAAGTTGAGCGTGCGATCGGGGTTGCCGACGATGTCCGGGTCGTTCATGGGGTCGGTGTTGGCCTCGAGTGTGGCGGGAGCGATCGGCGGGATCGGGTCATCGAAGTGGCCGTCGCGCCACAGAATACCGCTGACGCCGGAGACTGAACCGGTGACGCCGGTGACCCCGACGTAGACCCGCACCAGCGTGGTTTTGCCCTCGATCAGAGTGCCGCCCTGGATCACCTGGAGGAACTCGATCCCCTTGGCGGTCAGGTCCAGGGTGGAAGGCGGGATGGGTGTGGGGGTTCTCACGACGACGCCGAAGTCCACGCCGCTGCGGTCCTCGCCAGCGGCCAGGCCCACCGAACGATATCCGGTGCCGATCAGAAAATGGTCCGCGGGGAGGGCCGACTCACGCACCACCGCCTCGTATTCGCCGGCCGGTAGGTCGTTGAAGCTGTACATGCCATCACCCGCCGTGGTCTGGTCCCCCCGGCTAATTCGGTCACGGAAGAGCTCGACGCGCACGCCGCCAATGCCGCTCTCGCCGGGGTCGTAGCGCCCGTTCGCGTCGGCATCGTCGTACACACGGCCACTGATGGAGCCCAGCGCTCCGGGATCATCGGTGGTGAAGTTGATGACCAGCCTGGGGGTGCGGGCGGAGCCACAATTTAGGCAGTACGCGTTCTCCCGGCTGCGGAAGGAGCGGCTGAAGAAGGTGGCGGCCTCGGCCCGAAGCTCCAGGCCGAGATTGCCCACCCCGCCAGTCAGCCAGTCCTGCACCAGGTCGGTTACCTCCCACTCGTAATACCGGCCGCTGATGCCGCCCACTTCCGCGCTGACGCCGATGTCCACGCTCCATGGTTTTGTGTTCCAGTTGACCGTGTCCTCGTCCCAGGCGCCTGACACGCGCCGCAGATCCACGGTATACATGCCAGAAGCGGAGTCGTAGAGAGACACCCGGAAGTAGGCACTGGCGATAGTCACCGCGGGTACGCTGGAGAGGTCGAAGCGGAAGAGGCCCCGGCGCTCGTAGCCGAACTCGTCCCACTCCACGATCACCCGCCGCTCGTCGCCGTGGGTGGAGTCGGGATCAGCCTGCACGACGTAGGTGTCGGCCACGGCAAAGAGTGCGATGGGGGACAGCTCAGCCAGGTCCACCCGCAAGGAATAGGGGCTGTCCTCGTCCCAGGAAGCCGGAGAGCTGGGGCCGACCCGCAGCACCCAGTCGCCATCGGTGTTGGCCAGGTAGGTCAGCTCGCGAGGCGAGGTGCCCGAGCCGCGGCCCCGCGCCGCCACCCAGCCGCTCGGATCATAGAGGGTCAACTCGTAGGACGCCGGCAGGTCAAAGAGGCGGGCGTTGAGCTCGATCGGGGCGTCCACCGTGAAGCGGAAATAGTCGGAATCCATGGCCGGGCAGATGTAGGCCTGAATCGTGCTCCCCATGACAAAGGGCGCGGCCGCAGCCGCGGAATTGTTGGGCTCGTAGGGGTCAGGTCCGCAAGAGGGCACAGGGGTGTGGGTGGGTGTCGGCGTATGCGTGGGCGTCGGAGGCGCTGTCCCCAGTTCCAGTTTCAGGGTATAAGGAGCGGTCGGGGCGAAGACACCGGCCACGCCGAAGACGCGCACCCGGTAAGCCCCGCCTGCGGCCGAGGCGACGATGTCCTTCTGCTCCGGGGCGGTGCCGCCGTTGTGTGAGTCCCCCACCAACACGCCGAGGGGGTCGTACAGCTCCAGGTCGTAGTTCTTCGGCAGATCGGTTAAGGTCACCTGCAGCGCCTGGAACGGGAGGAGGTTGATGCGGAACCAGTCCTGGTCGCCAGGGGCGCAGATGTAGGCGTAGTAGGTCCCGGCACTCACCGGCCAGGCGCTGGCGAAGGTCTCGTTTGGCTCGTAGGGATCGGGGCAAGTGGGGGTGGTCGTCGGTGTGGCCGTGGGCGTACGTGTTGGGGTACGTGTTGGTGTGGACGTTCCTGTGGGCGTCGGCGTGTGAGTGGGCGTGAACGTCGGTGTAGGTGCTTTCACCTCCGGCCAGAAGGTGTAGGAGTTGTCTGGGCTGTAAGCCCCTTGCGCGCCGAAGATCCGGGCATAGTATTCGCCGCTCTCGCTGGCCGTCGCTTCAATGGCCTCAGCAGAGGTGCCGCCCTCGGTGGAGCATCCCACGGCTTGCCGACCAGGGCTGTAGAGACACAGGTCGTAGTTAGCCGGCAGGTCGTAGAGGTCCAGGCGGATCAGGTCGCCAGCGTTGACCGCGAACTTGAAGTAGTCCAGGTCGGCCCCATCGCAGATGTAGCTTTGGATAGCGACGCCCGACGACAAAAACCAGGCCTGGTCGAAGTTATCGTTGGGCTCATAGGGGTCCGGACAAGTCGGCGTGGACGTAGCTGTCGGTGTCCAGGTCGCCGTGTGGGTTGGCGTGGCTGTCGGCGTCAGGGTGGGCGTGGGGGTCGGCGTCTTGGTCGGGGTATGAGTCGGCGTAGTCGTGGGCGTCGGTGTCCTGGTCGGGGTACGAGTCGGCGTGGCTGTGGCCGTAGGTGTCTTGGTCGGGGTGCTGGTTGGTGTGGCGGTGGCCGTGGGTGTGCGGGTAAGAGTAGGCGTCGGTGTACGAGTGGGGGTACGGGTAGGGGTGGGCGTCGGAGTTGGCAACTCGTAGCTGACAACGAGATACGGTCTGTTTGAGGCGGCGTTGGCCGAGTAGAAGCTTCTGAGGAGGTAGTAGCTTCCGCCCTCCGGCCCCCGCAGCTCCAGGCCGAAGTTCGGACTGGTGCCGAAGTCGCGACCGACCCAGTAGTCCTGAACCAGGCTGGTCACATCCCAGCCGTACATGCCAGTCTGGGTGCCCACAGTGATTGAAATGTAGGCGCTAGAGGAGGGCCGGCTGTTCCAGGTGACGGTGTTCTCAGCCCAGGCGGAGGTCACCCGACGCAATTGGATAGAGACGCTGCTCAGCCCTTTGGCGTCGTACAGATAGGCTTTGAAACCTGCGCTCACGATAGTGGCGTTACCTGGGATGCTGGAGAGATCGAAGCCCACGTAGGAGCGCCGATCGTCCGGGATTTCCGCATCCAGATTCTGCACATCCAGCCGGGTGGCACTGCCGAAGTTGGTGGTGGGCGCCGCTTGTGAAACGTAAGTGTCGGCGACCGGGTAGCTCTCGCTCCATAGTTGAGTGCCGCCGCTGGCGACATCGTTGATGGCGAAGGGCAGGGCGTAGGTGCCGTCAGTGGCGGAGGCATCCGTGGCCGGATCGGTCAGCCGCCCCTGGTAGCTGAGCAGGTTCGGTACGGCCGGGGCCATTGTCGCCCGCTGGCCAGGCCCCTGCGCTGGCGGGTTAGCCGCCGTGCTGCCGACCAAGGCCAAGAGCAAAGCCAGGGTCAGCACGCTGAGGAGAACCAGTCGTCCTTTCATTTGTGCACCTCCTGTGAGTTTGGGTGGGTTAGCTGGAGACGATGTCGTGAAGCTGTGGGGAATGGTGGGCCGATGCAGCGGCCCACCAGGGGGTTGGAGATGGGAGAGGAGTGGCTGCCCGGGCACTCCTGCTGTTGACGCCCCAACAAGTTAAACGAATTGGGGCGGCCTAACGTAACACCAACGGCAGGTAAAGACGCCAGACCGTGAGCTCGTCGGCGCCGATGTCGTAGCCCACACCGTAGGGGCGTGGGTCGCCGTCTATATCGTCGGCCACACCGGCGTCCACGCCGCGGTCAACCGCCCTGGAGCCGGAGCCCAGGTGGTAATCGCCGCCGTCGGGATGAATGAAGTGCGGGAGGCCCCAGATGTTAACAGTGCCGGTGACGATGCTCCCACCGCCGCCCCAATCGCTACCGTTGGCCCACTCGCCGCTGCCCCAGAGCGTGGCCTCGAGCGTGACTGTGCTGCCGGTCGTCACGCTGATACCCACGGTGTGGCTGACCAGGATGGTGTTCGTCAGGGTAACTGTAGCGCCTCTGTCAATCAGGACGCCGTAAGTGTTGTCGTTGCGGGCAATGGTGTTGTGTAGCAGCCACCCAGCGCCGCCTCGGACGTGCACGGCCTGGTGCTCAGTCCAGTAGTACGTGGATTGATTATCCACGATCAGGTTGTTGGTCACGGTGAATGGGGAAGCAAGGTGCAGGTAGAGGCCAGAGGCGTCGTAGAAGGACGTATTGTCGTAGATGAGATTGCGGGCCAGAGTCAGGGTGGAATAGAAGACACCGACCGTGCCCCAGCCGTTGCTGGCCCAGTTGTGCACAAACTGGTTGTCTATCACCTGCGCATCAGCATCAACGATCTCCAGCGCCGCGAAGTAGCCGCCGGAGGCGATACCGGGGCTGTTGCCCCAGCCGTTGTCCAGGAAACGGTTGCCGCTAACGGTGATGGGGGCGAGGTTGCGCCCGGCGCCGATGAAGGATAGCCCGCAGGCGACCCAGGCGTCGTTGTCCTGGAAGAGACTGTCCAGCACAGTTGCGGCGAGCGTGGCGGAGATGGCCAGCCCGCCCCCAGCCGGTCCTTGCTTCGCCCAGACGCTGTTGGCGCGGAAGGTGCAGGCTTCCACCTGCAACGTCCCCCCTTCCACCGCCGCGCCGCCACCGTAGGGATCGCCCGTGGCCGTGGTAGAGATGACGTTGCTGTAGAAAGTCATCTCCCGCAGGGTCAGGTGGGCGTTCTGGGCGTACAACCCGGCGCCCACGTCGAGAGCAGTGCCGTTGGTTACCGTGAACCCCTCCAGGGTGACGGTAATGTCACCGCTGACGTACACCCCACGCCGCGCTCCTTCGCCGTCCAGGGTGGTGGGGTAGAGCGCCGGGTCACGCCCCACCGGGCCGCTGGCGGTGCCGTCCCAGCCGCCGTACAGGGTGAGGCTCTGGGTGATGGTGGCGATGGCCTCGCCCACGCCCGTGTAGGTGCCCGCGGCCAGGTAGACGGTGTCGCCGGCGATAGCCTGAGACAAAGCGGTGGCCAGGGTGCAGGGTTGCGCCTGGGTGCAGGCTGTGCCAGCCCCAACGGGGCTTACAAACAGCGGGCCCGGCGCCGAGCGGGTGGCGTCTGGCTGCACGGCCCACAGGCCGAGCAGGGCCAGGCCCACGCTCAGCAGAAGAGGGATGAACCTTTGGTAGCTCTTCATCGTCTTTGCTCCTTCTTCTTAGCGTTAACCATCTAGCCACAGAATCTCACAGAAGGACACAGAATAGGGATTTATGTGCCGGTTCAGGTGATTTTCTGTGGATTTCTGTGTCTTTCTGTGGCTGAACCCCCGCCAGCATGATTAGGCAACGAGTCTATTAATCTGCTCACCGCAGACCGGCCCAGCCCACGGGATCTCGCCACTTGTCCCGCACTGTGCCGTCTCGATTGAATTTGGGACCGCCAGGGGCGGTTCGGCCCAGGCCGTAGCGTGCCCCCCAGAGGCCGGCGTAACGCGCCGCCCAGGGTTTGCCCTGGAGGCTGATCCGCCCGCGCCAGGGGTGCGCCTGCCCCGGGCCGATGCTCAGGCCGTCGCCCGGGGCGTAGTCCAGGGCCAAGATGTACTTGCCCGCGGCGAAGAAGCTGGCGTGGGAGCCCCGCCCCACGTACACGACGGGGTGAGTCCCCCCAGCCAGCTCGACCTCGCCCCAGGGCCGCGTCTCCCGCCAGTTGTGCCAGGAGTAGGCGGCGTACTGGGGCGCCAGCCCGTCATCGCCCAGCTTGAGAAAGAGGGTGACGTTTTCCCAGTCGGCTTCGTGGTCGTTGACGCCGCCGTAGGAACTGGCCCAGTCGTTGAAGGCGTAGAAGAACCAATACTGGAGCACGTGATAGCCGCTGGCCCGGTCGGCCTTGTAGCGGTAGTAGTAAGCGTAACTGTGGGGCTTCTCTTTCTGGATCGCCCGATAGCTCTCCTCCGCCCCCTGAACGATCTCCTGGGGCAGGTCCAGCCGCAGCCAGGCGGGGAGTTGTAATCTGGCTGCGGGGCGCACGTAGGGTGCCAGCCCGGCCTCCCGGACGAACTGCGCCCACTGTTGGCGGGAAGCCTGCCTGCCCCTGTCCCCCGCCGCCAGCCACAGCCGCCACAGCCGCTCCTGCTCCGGCGAGCAAACGATCTGCGGTGCCGGCTTGTGGGTTTCCACAAACTTCAGGTAACAGGCGGGGTCATCGGCGTACTCCCTGCCCAGCGCCCGCAGGGTGACCTGGCCCTCCGGCAGGAGGGGCGTTGTCCCACCCGCAGCGTAGAGGCTGCAGCGGCGCACGTAGTCCAGCACGTTCAGGGGATAGTAGTTCTCCGCGCCGCTGCAGCGCAGGACGGGCTCGTATTGGCGGACTAACTCGTGGATAGTCAAGCAGGAATGCACTCTCTACCCTCCAACAGCGAGAAAGCTTCTGTCCAGGAACCGTCACCCAGGCGGAGCCGAAGAGATACACCGTAACCGATGGTGAGGAATAGGGAGGGTTGCCAGGGAACTCGAAACTCACGACGTCAAAAAGGCGTGGCAGAGTCCACGTAGCAGGGCAGCCCGACGGCGGCGAAGAGGCGCTGCGCGGCCAGCATAGTTTCTGGAGTGGGAGACGCCACGGGGGCGTATTTGTACGCCAGGCCAAGTTGTTCGTACTTGGAGTTGCCCAGGCGGTGGAAGGGCAAGAGGTTGACCTCCGGCCGGTGCAGCCTCTGCACGAAGGCGGCGGTGGCCTGGAGATTTTCCGCCGAGTCATTGAACCCCGGCACGATGGGCACCCGGACGATCAGCCGGCCGCCCCAGCCGGCGGCAGCCACTGCTTCGATGTTCTGCAAGATCAACTCGTTGCCCACGCCGGTCCCGGCCCGATGCGCTGCCGAGTCCATGTGCTTGATGTCCACGAACAGCCAGTCGGTCCATTTTAAGACTTCGAGCAAGAGGGCGGTGTCCACGTGGGCGCACGTCTCCACAGCGGTGTGCATGTAGGCGGCCCGGCATTTGGCGAGCACGGCCAGCAGGAATTCCGCCTGGAACAGCGGCTCACCGCCGCTGAAAGTGACGCCACCCTGGCTGCCCCAGTACCCCTGGTCCCGGCTCAGGATGCGCAGCAGTTCGTCCACGGTGTAGGTGCGGCCGGCGATCCTTAGCGCTTCGTGCAGACAGGCCTGAACGCAGTCAAAGCTCTCGCAGTAGTTGCAGAGGGCGCGGTCGAAGGTCAGGGGAGGGTTGTTCGTAGTAGCGACTTCAGTCGCTTGCCGTCCTGGACGACTAAAGTCGTCACTACGAACCGTTATAGCCCCGTGCGGGCAGGCGCTAACGCAGCGCTGGCACGTAGGCACGCACTGCGGCGCGCGGTACATCAGGCGCGGTCGCAGGAGCTGCCCTTCGGGGTTGGAGCACCAGGAGCAGCGCAGGGGGCAGCCGCTGAGAAACACCAGCGTCCGGCAGCCCGGCCCGTCGTGGACCGAGAAGCCCTGGATATCAAAGATCAGGCCACTCACGTTTTGGCTCTCCAGCGGACGCAGATGCACGCAGATAAACACAGATTTTTATTTTCTGCGTCCATCAGCGTTTATCCGCGTCCAATTCAGCCGGTCTCACCCCAGATGAACCACTCGCAGGTGACGGCGGCCAGGTCCGGGTAGGTCATGGGGCGGGGTTCGGCAGAGCTCACCCCAGGGGTGGGCGAGGCCGCACAGGTGCCCAGGTATTCCTGCGCGCCGGGGGTGTAGCTGGCGCAGTGCTTGCACTTGGGCAGCTTATCGAAAAACTCGCACGAGGCCCCGTCGGCCAGGACCATCTGCTTGCGGACGTGACAGAGGCCCTTGACCACGTCTACCGGGGCGTAGTTCCGGCAATCCAGGTTCTTGCACGTCTCCATCACTCACACTCCTTGTCCGAAAGTCATTGCGAGCGGTTTGTGCGAAGCAATCCCCCGCAAAGCATGAGATTGCTTCGTCGCACCCTTCGACTCCGCCCGCCAATCCTTCGACTTCGCTTAGGACAGCGGGCTCCGCTCAGGGTGCTCCTCGCAATGACAGCGCGGCTCATACGCCTTCATACTCCGTCCGGGCAATGACCTCGTCCTGAATCGGCTTACCGATCTCCACCCAGTACTGCGTGAAGCCGGCCACCCGCACCACCAGGTCGCGGTAGTGCTCCGGGACGCGCTGGGCCTGGCGCAGCATGCGGGAGTCCACGACGTTGTACTGGATGTGGAAGCCGCCTTTGCGCATGTAGGCCCGCGTCAACTCCAACAGCTTCCGGGCCCCCGCCACGCCCCGGATGGCGCTGGGATGCACCTTCAGGTTCAACTGGGAGTTCTGCGATTGGGAATGGTCCCAGCAGGTGGCCGAGGTGAACAGGGCGTAGGGGCCGTGGCGGTCGGTGCCGGGGTAGGCCGACATGGAGG
>Ga0194127_10007028_pt1 | contig 12559 bp, 11 predicted proteins | sample TA2KigC100mmetaG_FD_148624 | JGI IMG/M metagenome (GOLD analysis project Ga0194127, IMG submission 148624) | Freshwater microbial communities from Lake Tanganyika, Tanzania - TA2015036 Kigoma Deep Cast 100m | ecosystem: Environmental > Aquatic > Freshwater > Lake | place: Tanzania: Lake...
TCCGGAGGGAGGCTCCCGGCAGGAGCACGTCTGCTGGCTCCGGCCGCAGGACAACATCGTGGCCGGTATCCTCGCGACACGCCTGCCCGGTTCGCCGGAAGAGAGCAGTATGCTGATGGACAGGCTGCATACCGGTGCCGGACCGGCCGACCGGTCGGCAGAGCTGCAGCGGAAACTCCTGCAATTGCTCGGGCTCCTCGAGGGGTACTTTCTTCGCGGTCTGATCACCGTTGACAGCAGCGACGACGCTGCGGAAAAAACTGCCGTGGAGACGGAAGAACTGAAGGATATGGAGTGGTAAAGCATGATAACCGTTTGACGTAATGGCTCTCGCTTTTGATTTCGGGACATGCAACAGCGTGGTTGCACGCTGGAACGAAGCCCTGCATGCCGTGGAAACTCCCGAACTGCCCAATCTCGGCATCAGGTTTCCGCAGCCGGGATCGGAACCCGCGAGGGTCATTCCCTCCGTCATTCATTTTGCGGAAGATAACGGGCTCCTTGCCGGCAGCCAGGTCGCCGCTTCAGGCCTTGTCAACCATCCGGGAACCTTCAGGTGGCTGAAAATGGATATGCTCCGCACCGGCGGGGCCAATCGCGGACGGCGTGTCAACGGCAGGGTTATCTACCCCCGCCATGCGGCGGACGAGCTCGTCGATCGCATCCTGATGTTCGTGCGCGGCTATTTCGGCGACATCGACGAGGAGATCGTGCTGACCGTCCCGGTCGAAGCCTTCGACCACTATATCGACTGGCTTCGCGAAGCGGCCATAAAACGGTTTCCGGGCGGCATCACCTTCATCGACGAGGCGACCGCCTGCATGCTCGGGTACAGCGACGGGGTGCTCGACGGCGAAGCGTACTGCATCGTGGATTTCGGCGGCGGCACCCTCGACGTTTCGATAGTCCGTACCGATCTGCTGCATGCCGCTCATACGAAATGCCGGTTGCTTGGCCGGGCCGGCGAGGAGATCGGCGGCATCATGGTCGATAACTGGCTGCTGGAACACATCCAGGAACGGGAGGGGCTCTCGGATGACGATATCGCCTCGATCGGCCCGTCACTGCTCGAAGCGATTGAGGGGGCGAAAATAGCCATCTCCAGCGGCAGTGAAGCGTCGTCGTTCACGCGCTATAACGACGTTACCGGCCGTCTCATCGAGGTCACCCTCACTGCCGCTGCCCTGAAGGAGGTGCTCGAGAAAAAACGGGAGCCCGGCAGGAACAACCTCTACCAGTACATCATCCGCACGCTCGACCGCGCCCTCGATCAGGCGCGCGACCGGGCCGGTATGCGCAAGGAGGAGCTCATGGGGGTTTTTCTCGTAGGGGGGAGCAGCCTGCTGCCGGGCATCGAGGAGAAAATCCGGGAGTTTTTCCCCCTCTGCGAGGTTCATGCAGGCAATCCGTTCGAAGCCATCGCCCGTGGCGCATGCCGCTTCTCCGGCGGGATGTTCGACCAGACGCTGACGCACGATTACTGCCTGCGCAGCTGGAACCGGGAACTCCGGGATTTCGAACTGGTTCCCGTCGTTGCGCGCGGCACTCCCTACCCGACAGGCAAACCGGTGTGCAGCAAGTATATCAAGGCCGCCTCGGACAACCAGGAGACGCTCGGGCTGGTCATTTATGAGCGGTCATCGATGATCCGTCCATTGATCACCTACGTCAACGGGGCCGACGGCTTGCGTCCGGTACGGGAAGGGGAGCGGGAGGAGAGCCGGCATAAGCCGCTCAACCCCGAAGACAGCGAGTTCATCCATGCCGAGCCGCCCTGCCGTTCGGGAGAGCGGCGCTTCATCGCAGGGTTCGGGGTGGACGGCAACCGCCGCCTTACGCTCTGGCTGCGAGATACGGAGGAGAACAACCGTTCCTGGATCCTGCTGCGCGACGGCTCGCGATTGCCGTTGCCGGTGAGTGATCTGCCGGTGGTAAAACTGTGACGGGTATCTGTAAAATGTATTGCGCGATGTGATTGCTGCGTTGTTCCGACTTGCACTCGAACCGCTCATCACAATTTTATCGGGATGCCCGGAGGTATAAAATTTTAAAACAGGATGCATCATGGCCTGGCTCGACGAACTCAAACTGAACGCTGACGCGCGGGTAGCCGTCATACACCTGGCAACCATCGACGAAGAGGATGCCATGCGCGCGCTTGCCGGCTGGTCGCAATCGGGCGAGTGGCCGAAAGGCATGGGGCTCATCACCTGGGATATCGGCGACCAGTTCCGCCACCTTCGGGAACCTGCGGCGACCTTCAGCAAGCTCTCGGCCACTCCGGAAACCGTGCTCGACATCATCGACGACTACAAGGGTTCCGCAACATTCGTACTCAAGGACTTCCACCATTTCCTGGAGCACAGCCGCAAGGTTTCGCGCATGCTGCGGAATCTCGCGTCGCGTCTTCCGTTCCGCACCGAAACGGTGAACATCATCATCACCACTCCCCGGTTTGCGCTTCCCGCCGAACTCGCTCACGATATTCCAACCATTGATGTGGGCAAGCCCGACGGCAGACAGATGCTGGAACTGCTCGAACGGGAGACCCGCTCGACGCGTTCTCTCGACAACGCCACGCACGGCTTGCGCGAACGTCTGGTCGAAAGCGCGCTCGGCCTCTCCGTCGTCGAAGCGGGAAGGGCGTTCCGCAAAGCCATCGTGGTTGCCGGAGGCCAGGGGCTCGACGAGCGGAGCGTCCGGCAGGTGCTGAACGAAAAGCGGCACATTATCCGTGAAAGCGGCGCTCTGGAACTCTACCCCTGTACCGGATCCATGAACAACGTCGGCGGACTCGGGGCCCTGAAGGGGTGGCTCGAGGAGCGCCAGGAGGCGTTCAGCCAGGATGCGCGCGAGTATGGCCTCAGCATGCCCAAAGGGGTGGCGCTCATCGGGATTCCCGGAACCGGAAAAAGCCTCTGCGCAAAAGTGACCGCAGGCCACTGGGGGATGACGCTGCTGAGAATGGATGTGGGCGCAATCTTCAGCGGACTGCTCGGTTCGAGCGAACAGAACATTCGCGAAGCCATCCGCATTGCCGAGGTGATCGCCCCCTGCGTGCTCTGGGTTGACGAAATCGAAAAAGCCTTTGCCGGCTCCATGGGCGACAGCGGCACGGCAAGCCGGGTGTTCGCCACCTTTCTGACCTGGATGCAGGAAAAAACCGCTCCGGTATTCGTTTTCGCCACGGCCAACAACGTCCGGCGGCTCCCCCCCGAACTCCTGCGCAAAGGCCGGTTCGACGAGGTCTTTTTCCTCGATCTTCCCACCCACGCCGAGCGGATAACAATACTCGAAGTCCATCTCAGGGAGCGCGGCTACACCATGCTCTCGCAGCGGTTCAACCTTGCCGCCGTCGCGTCGGCAACCGAAGGGTTCGTCGGCGCGGAGCTGCAGGCGCTGGTCAACGACGCCATGTTTCCCGCATTCCGCGACAACCGCCGGGAACTGGAAACGGAGGATCTGCTCAACGCAGCCGGAGCGATGGTTCCCCTTTCGGCATCGCATCAGGAGCATATCGAACAACTCAGGCAGATGGTCGTTAGCGGACAGGCGCGCAACGCCTCCGACGACCGGAATGCCTTGGCCTCTTCGCAGAAATAAATAGCACGATGAATACTCCGACACATAACGAAATCCTTCCCGAACTCAAGAGACTCGCGCTCCGCCAATCCGGCAGCGATCTGCCTCCGGTTGTCGTCAACGAACGGGACGGTTCCCCGATGGTGCTTGTTCCCGCAGGCAGTTTCACCATGGGCGACGGCCTCGACAGGGAGAGCCCGCAGCGCACCGTCACTCTCGAAGCGTTCTACATTTCGGTCTACGCCGTCACCAATCGCCAGTACCGGACGTTCGTGGAGGCTACGGGACATCGGCCGCCCAACATCGGCGCAAGGATCGACTCGCTTTCGGTCTGGCACGAAGACGGCTGTCCCGAAGAGTTCGACGATTATCCGGTGGTGCTGATCAACTGGGACGACGCGGAGGCCTACGCCCGGTGGGCGGGATGCCGTCTGCCCACGGAAGCCGAGTGGGAAAAGGCCGCACGGGGGCCGGAAGGACATATCTACCCGTGGGGAGACCGGTGGGACGAAAACAACTGCCGGCACCGGAACAACCGGGGAGCGGATTCGGTAGCCCCGGTCTACGCCTATCCCGAAGGGGTCTCCGGCTACGGCACCTGGAACCAGAGCGGCAACGTCATGGAGTGGTGCAGCGTCAGGCACGACGAAACCGATACCGCAAACACCGTCACCGGTGAAGAGTCACTCCGCCAGGAACGGGGCGGCTGCTGGCGTTACCCCGACAAGTTCGCCTTCCGCTGTTCGCAGCGCTCGTTCGTGGTTTCCAAAGCCGTCAACGATTTCCGCGGATTCCGGCTGGTATTGCCGGTGCAGGCGGGGGAGTGAGGAGAGGAAATAGGGGAGGCGGTGCAACTCCCGTTTTCCGAGCAGTAGACTTTTGTACATGCCAGGTAAAACGGATTGTGAATTGGTGCCCACCTGAGCATGTATAAGCAGGAGATTGGGATAAATATTTTGAAATATATCTGTATTTTGCAATGTTAACAGATGGTGCCGTTTACCCTGTACTGTGACTGACGAAGCGACGCTGTTTTGAAGGGTTCTTTTTCGTTGGAAGGAGTTGTAAAACTATGATTCAGACCAGCAAAATAAAGTATCGAGGAGAGGATAGGCTGAAATTGGTGTTCGCTTATAATGATTTTATTATAAATAAGATAAAGCATATTGAAGGTGCAGTCTGGAGCCAGACACTCAGAGCATGGCATATCCCCTTTACTGCGGAAGCTCTGGGCGAATTCAAGAAGCTGTTTCCGGATATAGTCGTACCTCACCCTGCAGGTTCATAACCCATGTCAGGTTCCGAAGAGCTAACGAAAGCTACCAATGAACCACCGGTGCCTCCAACTTCAGCAATGCCACTTCCTGAAGGGAAAATTCCAGCAAAAGCAGATCTGCAAAATGTAACACAACACAACGAAATCGCTATCGAAATAGCCCCCAAACAAATTACCGTTACAATGCCTAAGAATGAGACGGATATACAGTTCATCCGTACCTTCAAATATGTGAGGTGGAACAGCAACAAGTTTTGTTGGATCATACCAAACTACGGCAAAAACATAGATTTGTTAAAAAATTACTTTGGTCAACGGATCACTAATATAAAAACCATAATTGCGCTACCGCCAAATCCGACATTGAGTTACGCGGCAACCGAAGTTATTGCCGATTTGCCGTTGTTGGACGAAGCCAACAATGATGAGATTGCCACCTTCAAACAATGGATGGAGCACAAGCGATACAGCGAATCTACGATAAAGACCTATACGCAAGCCATTACAACTTTTTTGAGGTTTATTAAACCCAAAAGGAGTACTGAAGCGACCAATGATGATATGGTGCGGTTCGTTCACCAGTATATGCTACCGAAGAAGCTAAGTCAATCATATCAAAATCAGGCTGTTAACGCAGCAAAATTGTTTTTCAGGACAGTTCAAGGTTCAAAGTTCATAACGGAACAGATCGATCGGCCAAGACCAGAACATAAGCTGCCCAACGTGCTGAGCAAGGAGGACGTTGCAGCCATACTTCAGGCATCACAGAACCTCAAACACCGTACGATGTTGAGCTTGATTTATGCCTGTGGACTTCGACGGGGAGAGTTGTTGAATCTCAAACCTGAGAATGTAGATGCGAAAAGGCATTTACTGATAATAGTCAATGCAAAAGGAAAGAAAGACAGAGTCATTCCCATATCGGATAAAGTGATTGTAATGTTGCGGGAATATTATAAACATTATCTACCAAAGATTTGGTTGTTTGAGGGTCAGGAGCCTGGTACACAGTACAGCGAAACCAGCTTGCAAAAAGTATTAAAACATGCGCTCGATCATGCGAAAATCAAAAAACCGGTAACGCTTCACTGGTTGCGGCACTCTTATGCAACACATTTACTGGAAGCAGGGACTGATTTACGTTATATACAAGAGCTATTAGGGCATAAGAGCAGTAAGACGACGGAAATCTATACACACGTATGCGAGCAGAGTTTACTGAAAATCTCCAGCCCATTTGACAATTTGTAAAAAATATTGTGCACCTCAAAGGTGCATAAAGCATGCCGGAATAGCTGGCTTTATGCACCTTTTGGTGGTATATGGTGCATATATAAAGGAGTTACCGCCAAGTGTAAAAAAACGACACAGCAGACAATTTGCTACTTAAAGACAGAAAAGAAAACGATATAATGAACAGCCAACGCACATATAGCACAATTGCAAGCTTCTTCCCACAAGCTAATTCTTCAGCTTGCAATAGAGCTATATTTACGACCCACTAACTCAAAGATTATGAAAGAAATCAAGAGAAGAACAGAAAATTTAATCTATAATATTGCAGTTAATACCAATACCAGTGGTTATGCAAAAGATTCTTTTCATCTTGATTATGAGAAAACAAAATACCGCCAAAGCGATTTAGTTAGACTTATTAGAGATACCGTTTTGTTTTTTGCGTTAACGCCAGAAGAACTATCAAAAATTAATGCGGAGACAGTTCACAAATTCCAAAAAAGAGCATGGAAAAGAATCTCCGATAGACCCAAAGAAAAAAAAGGAGATTACGGCGAACTTTTATTATTCTTAATCCTTGAGGTTTTTTATCCAGCACGCAAGTTAGTTACAAAAGTTCGATTAAGGAGCTCGATGGGGGATGAAATAAAAGGATTTGACTGTGCTCATTTTAGTATTGATGACAATGATGAAATATGCCTTTGGTTAGGTGAAGCAAAATTTCATCAAAGTTTTTCTACTGCTATAAATAAAGCAGTTGCATCTTTGAATGAGCATTTAAGTGGCAAAACTTTAAAAGATGAAATTTCTATTTTGGAAGGTAACAATACAGAAATAGACGAGTCCACAAGGGAGAAAATTGAGAATTATTTGAATTCAGGCATTTCTTTAGATAAGATGAAATTTAAAATACCAACATTACTTACATTCGATAGTAATGTTGTAAAATTACATAAAGAAGTTTGCGAAAAATTCATTGAAGATTTAGAAATCGAATTAAAATCAAAATATCTTACAATTGATAAGAATAGCATTTCATTAAGTCCAAATGTTGAGTTACAATTCATCCTATTTCCACTTGAAACTATCGCATCAATTAAAGAAGAGTTAGAAATTATTGAAAAAGCAAATAAATGATTTATCGCAAGAATGGTAATATTGAAAAAGTTCAACTGTTATTGGAGATTTTGAAAAAATCCCCTAATAGCTTTACTTTGCCTCAATACAAAGAAATTCTTGAAAGAACCCATTTGATTTTATCAAATGGAATTGAAGATTATACTAACTACAATATTGCACTTTCTGCAATTTGCCACGTTGCTGATAATTTACCTTCTGACAAATTAATAAAGCAATTGCTACATGATAATATTGTAAAGTCAAGAGTATTCTTATACGATGAAATGTTAACCAAACAATTTCAAACGTATTTAACTGATATTTCAATTACTACCTTTGACATTATTGGAGAAGAATTCTATAGAACTGAAAAGTCAGAAACAATTCTAACAAGAGACCAAAAAAGATTATTTGACGATTTTCAAGAAAAAAGGAGACTGATTGTCAGTGCTCCAACTTCATTTGGTAAATCTCGAATCGTTCAAGAAATAATAGTTCACAATTCTTACAAAAATATCTTAATAGTTCTGCCTACAATTGCTTTGTTAAATGAAACATTTGTTCGTTTCAAAGAAAATATCTTAATATCGAATACGTACAATTTATTCAATACAATTGGAAAAAGAGAAACAAATTTCCCAACAGACAATAATATATTTATTCTAACACCTGAAAAAACAGATTTACTACTTGATGAACACAAGTATTTAAAATTTGATTTTTTCACAATGGATGAAATCTACAAAATCCAAGGTTCTGACGATAGATGTAAAATATTTACTAATTGTCTATATCGTTTATCAAAAATTGAAGACATACATTTTTACTTAATTGGCCCTTATTTTAGTGGTTTTAGCGAAAAATTTAAGACTAAAACACAATCGCAGTTCAGAATATTCCAATCGGAGGTTGTTCAAAAAGATGACAATGACTTATTCAAAATACCTTTTAATGAATATTACAAAATTAATGGCAAGAGTGTCAAAAAACTGAAATCTCCTCAAAGTAATTTAAGAAATGTACTAAAAGCTATAGATGGTCAATCTTTGGTGTATCGTGGATTATCTAAATATTCAGCTGAGATAACTGCCAAGAATCTAGTTAAGCACAAAAAAAGAGAAACTAAGTCAGAACTAATTGAATATATACAAGATAATGTTTCAAAGGACTGGTCTTTAGTTGGTTGTCTCAAATCTGGTATTGCATTTCACCATGGTGCATTACCTAAATATATTCAAACGGAGATAATGGATGCTTTTAATCATGGGGAATTAGATACAATTGTTTGCACATCTACTATTGTTGAAGGAGTTAATACGACAGCAAAAAATGTAATTATTTATGATAATTCAAAAGGTGGTAGTGAGCTGACTGGATTTGACGTTAAAAATATTAAAGGAAGAGCTGGCAGATTTTTAAATCATTTTGTGGGGAATGTTTATTCGCTAGTCCCCTTATCACATGAAGAAAACAAAGGAATAATCGAATTTAGCTTTTACGACAAGGAAATTTTGGATGCAGAGGATGTGATACAAATTGACAAACACGAATTAAAAGATAAAAATTTGGAGATTCGGGACAATGTTGAATCCTTGTTGAAACGTAATAATATTCCTTTAAGTCTAATTAAGTCAAATAAATTCATAGGTATTCATAAACAAATTGCATTGATAAACCATATTAGACATGATATTTTCCTAATTGATGAAATTTGTTTTGAAGGTATTTATCCAAGTAAAGAGCAATTAGAAAGAATATTAAGATTATGTCATGAATTCCTTTTTACAAAGAATGATGCGGAAGATAAAAACTACTCTTTAAATCAATTGATTAGATTAACCAAATATTACATTTATAAAAAACCATCTTTGAAAGAACTAATTATAGCTCATGAATTTAAATCCGATAAAATTGATACTGTTGTGAGAAACACGTTCAATCTGATTTCACATTACTTTGAGTTTGCATTACCCAAATACTTTATTGCATTTGAAAACCTTTATAATTTTGTTTGTAGTGAAAGGAATAAAGCAACAAAACAGATTAATTTAAAATATTTAATCACACTTCTTGAATTTGGACATGACAGTTCGCATGAAATTGCACTGAAAGAATCTGGATTACCTAATGAGATAATTAAAAAAATTGGAACTAATTTTTCTGATTGTAATTCTCTTGAAGAAGTTAGGAATAAATTTAAAATGAATCCATATTTAATATCGAATCTTAGCGACTTTGAAAAGAAATTATTTAAAAGATATATATAAACCCACGCTTCGTAGTCAAGCACATTGGCTGGTCGCTCAAAAAGCCAGCGCACGACCAAAACCAGCCAAAGAGCTTGCCTACCCAAACGCACGGCAGACAGAAACGATGTAGTAAATTGATAGAAAAATGATTGAAGACAAAGAACACCAGGCGGTAACATCATGTATAAAACATTGGGGGTTAAGTGGTTGCATAAAGTTTTCTGCCCCGCATCAGCTTTTGCAACGGCAGACAGGGAAGTCGCCCGCAATCCCCAACGTTTCATACATGTGACCGTTGGCGGTAATGGCATAAAACTGCATCTTATCAACATTTAATCATATTGACGATAGATTTTGTACTTTTGTCAAAAAGGATTCAAAGAATGAAAACACATCATAAAATAATAAATGGGGATAGCCGACAAATGATAGAATTACCTGATAATTCTGTTCATCTGGCAATTACTTCTCCTCCCTACTGGCAACTCAAAGATTATGGAACTGATAATCAAATTGGATTCCACGACAGTTATGAAAATTACATCAACAACCTGAATTTAGTTTGGAAAGAGTGCTACCGTACTCTTCACAATGGTTGTAGGTTGTGTGTAAACATTGGCGACCAATTTGCAAGAGCAGTTTATTACGGTCGTTATAAAGTCATTCCTATTCGTGAAGAAATAATCAAATTCTGTGAGAACATAGGATTTGACTATATGGGTGCCATTATTTGGCAAAAAGTAACGACCTCTAACACCACAGGCGGTGGCGTTCAGATGGGTTCATATCCATATCCGAGAAACGGTATTTTGAAACTTGACTATGAATTTATTCTTGTTTTTAAAAAACTTGGTAATGCACCAAAACCAACAAAAGAACAGAAAGAACTTTCTAAAATGACTGCCGAAGAGTGGAACACTAATTTTGCAGGACATTGGAATTTTGCAGGAGCAAGACAAAATGGACACATCGCAATGTTTCCAGAAGAATTGCCAAACCGACTAATTAAAATGTTTTCATTTGTTGGAGAAACTGTACTTGACTCATTTTTAGGTAGTGGGACAACTGCATTAGCAGCAAAAAACTTAAACAGAAATTCTGTTGGTTTTGAAATCAATCCTGAATTTATCCCATTTATAAAGGAAAAATTAGAAGTTCGACAAAAAGACTTGAATGGAACAACTTATGAGTTTGCAACTCAAAATCAATCAACGATTGACTTTGAAAATGAAATCAGCAAACTACCTTATATTTTCAAAGACCCGCACACTCTGGACAAGAAAATTGATGTAAAAAAATTACAGTTCGGTTCCAAAATAGATAAGGACAGTTCATCCCAACGAGAAGAACTTTATACCGTTAAAGAAATTATTAGCCCAGAAAAAATAAGGTTGAGCAATGATTTAACAATAAAACTTATTGGAATAAAAGAAGACCCAATTATAAATGGAAAAGCGACTGCATTTCTCATTGAAAAAACTAAAGGTAAAAGAGTCTTCCTGAAATATGATAAAGAAAAATATGACAAAGAAAATAACCTTCTTTGTTACTTGTACTTAGAGAACAAGACATTCTTAAATGCCCATTTAATAAAAACTGGACTCGTGTTGGTTGACAACGATTCGGATTTTAAGTATAAAAACAAATTCAATTCACTCATACAAACAACATAATGGCAACAGTAGCACAATTAATTCAATATTTACGAACCAATGGACATAATGGAAGTGGTTCGCCAATAACCGCAGGAGACCTTGCACGGCATTTTGGAATTTCTGATGGTGGAGTTGAAGTAGAAATGAGGGATGTTATCAGAGAAGCAATTGCTCAAAATGAACTTATTGGTAGTCACAGTCGTGGTTTTTACCTAATCGGGACTTTAGCCGAACTTGAAGAAAATCTTGATTCACTCCGAAGTAGGGCAGAAAACATATTGCTTCGTAGAAGAAATATGATGAGAAATTGGAACAATCAGAATCCAATGAATCAAACAACACGGACAGATTTATTCGTTAGACCATAATAACACAATAAAATGGAAGAATTAGAAGAAGAACAACCAATTTATAAATACGCAAAACCTTTCGGCAAGAAAGAAAAGGTATTAAACTATACAAGCAATGCATATCAACTTACAAGACCGAGTAAAGTGGGTGCAGTAATGGCTCTAATTCGTGAATGTCAGCCAAAAACATTTGAAGAATGGCAACAATACTATTTTGAAAAGGCACATACAAAGACCAAAGTTCCAATTAAGGTAACCAAAGAAATCCTAAACGAATTAGGAGAACGTCTTTATGAGAAGATTACTGAAGTTGTTATTCCAGAATGGACAGAAGCATTTAAGCAAATTACGAAACAAGACTGTTACGATTATGTTTATGAAGTTACCGTTCCAAGAACATATGATGGTTTTTTAACTGAAAAGTCTGTTATAAATGATTTTCTCGCTAAAAAATTCACAGATATAAAATTTGAAGAATCAGATTCTGACTTAGACCACGCAGGTGATATTGACTATATCGGCAGAGTTGGCAATAAAGCTTTTGGTATTCAAATCAAGCCTATAACGGGAAATGCGAACTTCGGTAATTACAAACTAACCGAAAGAATGCAAGCTAACTTTGAAGCATTTGAAGAAAAATATGGCGGCAAAGTCTTCGTAGTATTTTCTACTAAAGTTGGTAACAAGAAAGAGGTTCAAAACAAGGAAGTGATTGATGAAATTAGACAAGAAATAGAACGTTTGTCAACCTAAAAAAGCTACATACCGCCAACAAAGCCTATATGCAATAAGGGTTTCAGTGGTAATTCAAGCATTCTGCCCCGCATAAACTTCGGTGTAGGTGGACAAGTGACCAGGATCGGGAGTTGGGGACATCCCATAGTGAGAAAAGCAAATTCTTTTTTTTGTCAAGTATACAATATTTACCTACTGCGTCGATAACGCTATAATAATACCGTAATAGACGAGCTTTGTCAGCGAGTTTCTCACCGATAATGAATCCTGTACCTCATCGTTATTGAGTATCCGACATGCTGTACTATTCCCCATTTCCAGCTGTCAATCATCCCCTATCCAGATTACAGGATTCAG
>Ga0194127_10007032_pt1 | contig 12555 bp, 9 predicted proteins | sample TA2KigC100mmetaG_FD_148624 | JGI IMG/M metagenome (GOLD analysis project Ga0194127, IMG submission 148624) | Freshwater microbial communities from Lake Tanganyika, Tanzania - TA2015036 Kigoma Deep Cast 100m | ecosystem: Environmental > Aquatic > Freshwater > Lake | place: Tanzania: Lake...
ACCGTCTGGTGATCCACTGCGGCGCATGCATGCATACGCGCAAAGCCATGCTGCGGCGGCTTGAGAAGTGCCGGCAGGCTAATGTGCCGGTGACCAATTACGGACTGGCGATCGCCAAGTGCCTTGGCGTTCTTGAGCGCTCTTTGGAACCGTTTCCCGATGTGAGGGAGCTATGCCGTGGCTCCTGAACTTGCATGCGAAGAAATTCTCGCCTGGCTGCGCTGCGATGATCCGCAGCGGCTTGAGCGTCTCTGGGAGCTGGCTGACCAGGAACGGGCGCACCGGGTCGGGAATTGCGTACACCTGCGCGGGCTGGTCGAAATTTCAAATCATTGCGTGCGCTCGTGCACATATTGCGGGATCAGCACTGCCAATGCAGCGCTCGGGCGCTATCGCATGTCGCGCGATGAAATCATGGCCTGCGCCCGTCAGGCGGTCTTGTTCGGCTATGGCACGATTGTACTGCAGGCCGGTGAAGACCCGGGTCTTGAAACGCAATGGGTGGCTGACCTTACAGGCGATATCAAAGGCGCAACCGGACTTGCCGTAACGCTCAGCCTGGGCGAGCGAACCCTTGATGAGCTTGCGCTGTGGCGCGCACGCGGAGCGGATCGCTATCTTCTGCGCTTTGAAACATCAGACCGCGAACTGTTCCGCCGCATTCATCCCCCGCGCAAAGACCGCAATGCCTGTGACCGCATTGCACTGCTGCGCACCATTAAGGCACTGGGCTATGAAACCGGCAGCGGCATCATGGTCGGCATTCCCGGCCAGACCTTTGAAAGCATTGCCCGCGATCTTGCGCTTTTCAGGGAGCTTGACCTTGACATGATCGGGATCGGGCCGTATATCGCGCATCCAGCAACCCGGCTGGGCCGCGAAGGCGCACCTGATGCAGGCGCAGACCAGGTGCCGGCCACCGAACAGATGGCCTGCATTGTCGTGGCGCTTGCGCGCCTTGTGTGCCCTGAGGCTAATATTCCCAGCACCACCGCGCTTGCAACCATCAACAGCCTGCACGGCCGCGCGCACGGACTTGTGCGTGGAGCCAATGTGTGCATGCCCAACCTGACACCGCCTCAGTACCGCTGTTTGTATGAAATCTATCCCGATAAGGCCGGCAGCAGCAGTACACCCGAGCAGTCTCATCGCAGCGTGCTTGCAACCCTTGCGGCCCTGGAGCGCCCGGCCGGGCAGGGCCCGGGCAGCCGTAGCTGTGGGCAAGCATGCCACAAAAAGACATAACCGTTCTGTACCTGTCATCTCGACCCCTTCGACTTCACTCAGGGCAGGTTCCGGGAGAGATCGTTAAAGATTTCTCACCCCGCTATAGGCGGGATTCGAAATGGCACCCAGGCTGCATTATGTAAGATACATGCTCTACCTGTCGGAAGAGCCATCCAGCACGCTCCTGATTTTATCCGCAAGCTCCTCAAGGAAAAACGGTTTCTGAATGAACTGCATCCCTGGTTCTATAACGCCCGGATGGCTGAACGCCTTGTCCGTATAGCCGGACATGAACAGGCATTTCAGGCCGGGAGCGGCTGCAAGCAGGCATTGTGCCAGATCAGGGCCGTTCATTCCGGGCATGACAACATCAGTCAAAAGCAGATCAATGCGGCCTTTATGCGACCGGGCAAGCCGCAGGCATTCTTCCGGCGCGGAGGCGGGCAGCACCGTGTAGCCCAGCCGGGCCAGCATTTTTCCATACATTTCCAGGTTCGCCGGCTCATCTTCGGCAAGCAGCACCGTTTCCGTTCCTTGCGCTACCGGCCTGTCCGGCATCTCGGAACCCGCGATTTCTCCGGTATCGTCTCTATGCTGCGGCAGACAGATTATGAAACGGGTTCCCTGCCCAGGCTCGCTTGCAACCTCAATGCATCCGTTGTTCTGCTTTACGATACCATAGACGGTTGAAAGACCGAGCCCGGTGCCTGTGCCGATATCCTTGGTGGTAAAAAAGGGATCGAAAATATTGGCAAGCGTTTCCCGGTCCATGCCGCACCCGGTATCGCTCACCGCCAGCATGACATACTCGCCCGGTACGCAATCCGGATGCCGGATGCAGTGTGCTTCATCGAGTGTAACATTGGCTGTTTCAATCGTAATGCGTCCCACATCCGCAATCGCGTCGCGTGCATTGACGCACAGATTTGCGAGCACCTGATCAAGCTGGGAGGGATCGATTTTCACCGGCTGCAGGCCCTTGCCCGGCAGCCAGGCCAGGTCAATATCCTCGCCGATAAGCCGGCGCAGCATTTTGAGCATCTCTTCAACGGTCTCATTCAAATCCAGCACCCTCGGCGCGATGGTCTGCTTGCGGGCAAACGCCAGCAGCTGCCGGGTCAGATTTGATGAGCGCTCGACCGCCTGCCGGATTTCAAGCAGATCGGCCCGCAGCGGCTGCTCCGGCCCGACATGCTGAAGCGCCATGTCCGTATAACCCAGAATCACGCTCAGGATATTGTTGAAATCATGGGCCACGCCGCCGGCCAGACGGCCGATGGACTCAATTTTCTGGGCCTGGCTGAGCTGGGCCTGCAATCGCGCGTGCGATTCCTCGGATTGCATCCGCGTGGTGATGTCGGTCGCGATGGTGGCAAACCGGTTGAGGCCGGGGCACACGACGGAAACGGCAAAATGTTTATCCATCGGAGCAAAATAGGTTTCAAAACGAAACGGTTCGCCGGTGAGCGCGACCCGGCTGAACTCCTCAAGGTATGGCGGCTCAGCGGTGCTGTACACGTCGGTGGCAAGCCGGCCCAGGGCCTCCGCCCGGACTATTCCTGTTATCTCGGTAAAAGCCCTGTTGCAGTCGCTTATGCGATAATTGACCGGCCTGCCATCCTCAAAAACCAGATCACTAATGACGACCATCTCGGTCATGGAAGAAAAAAGCGTTGCAAGCTTTTGCTCGCTTTCCTGCAGGGCAAGTTCAGCCTGCTTGCGCTGCGAGATATCGGAAATAATCCGGTCCAGCCGCTCGGGCTCGCCCGTTTCGCCGTAAATTATTTTTGAACGTGAACGCACCCAGATAATACTTCCATCCGGACGTATAATCCTGAATTCTCCGTCGGAAAAACCCTGACGGTCCAGCCGGGCCACGGAGTCATACAGGTTCTGCATATCATCGGGATGCACGGATTCCGCCCACAGGTGCCAGTTTTTGCTGTGCATTTCCTGGGTTGAGCCGAATATTTTTTCAATGGAAGGGCTCAGGTAGACGACCCGACCCTGACTGAGTGAATACGCCATGACAACATCATCAATCGTATTCAAAATATTGCTGACCTTTTGCTCGCTTTCGCGCAGTGCTGTCTCTGTTTTTCTGCGCTCCGTAATGTCGGTGTGTATACCGACCAGCGATAAGATAATGCCGTGTTTATCCGTATTGGCGTAGGCGCGCAAAAATATATCAAGCACGCTGCGGTCGCGGCCGTACATCTTGACTTCACCGGCCCAGCTCCCGCCCGCAACGATTATCGAAAAGACCTCGGCACCGACCGCCGGATCAACGTACAGGGTTTTTTGCGGAAACTCGCCGATGTCGCCGAACAGTTCATCGAACGCCCTGTTCTGGTAGTAGTGCCGACCCTGCGGCGTTGACATGCCGATGGCATCCGTTGAACTCTCAACAGCCTCCCTAACAATCCTGAGCTGTTGTTCGGATTGCCGCAGCCTTATTTGCTTGCGCACAAGCAGGAGCATAAGGACGAACAGAACGCCCACGGCCGCAGCCGCCCCGACATGGATGCGGCCTGTTCTCCGCCTGGACATGAATTCGGCTTTTTTGCGTTCAGTGATGTCGTGTACGGTAAAGACGATACCGGCAGACGGATTGCGGGCGTCAAGCAGCGCGCACATCAGATGAACATCTACAATGGCGCCGTTTTTCGCCTTCCAGCGGGCGTCAATCGTCAGGGGCAGCAGTCCGGAAGCGAGCTTCTGCATCTCAGCGTGAACCAGATTATATTCACCCTCATCCGGGTACAGCATCTGCTCCGGGCGGCCCAGCAGTTCCTGCCGGCCGTAGCCGAGCATAGCCGCGATGTAATCGTTCACCATGGTGATTGTGCCGTTTTTTATCGTGCCGATACCGCCGGGCACGGCGCACATGACGCACCACAGCGATTGCTCCGTACAGGCATGGAGGCCTGCATGCGCAGGGGCGCTTAATCCGTCCGGCTGTTCAGGCTGCAGGTCTTGAGCCTGGACACGACCGATGCAGAGCATGAATGCTGTCAGACCTAGTATGCCCAACCATCTCATATGCTATTCTCCACCCGGTCGGTACTGTCGTTGGTGCAGTCAAAAGACATGTCCGCAACCGCCCTGAACATGCAGAGCCCCCACGCTATTACAGCATGCCTGCGTGCCAATGCCTTCGCCCCGTGCAACCGGTCCGGTCATGCCGCAACGCTACTGTCTGATCAGCAGCGAATCAAGATAGTCCTGCGGCTTCTCATAGCCCAGCAGCATCAGCAGGGTTGCGGCGATATTGCCCAGACCCGGCTCCGGGATGTCCCGGTTCAGCTCGAAGCACCCGGTGTGCGCGCCATGCACCACGAACGGCACCGGATTCAGGGTATGGCTGGTCAGGGGCTTGAATGAGCCTCCGGGGCCTGCTACCGGTTTGCCGGTGTTTTTCTCAACCGCTATCATCTGTTCGCAATTACCGTGATCAGCCGTCAAAATCAGAGTGCCGCCCAGTTCATCAAGCACCTGCGCCAGCCTGGCAACCGCGGCGTCAACCGCCTGCACGGCCCGGATCGCAGCCGGCAGCGACCCGGTATGCCCCACCATGTCGCCGTTGGCGAAATTAACGCGCAGAAACTGATACCGGCCGGAGCGCAGGGCCTGCTCCAGGGTGTCGGCGATTTCGCGGGCCTTCATCTCCGGTGCCTGGTCAAAGGCGATTTTATCGGAGGGTATTTCCACCCACTCCTCAAGCGCGGGATCGAATTTGCCGGAATTGTTGCCGTTCCAGAAATAGGTGACATGTCCGTATTTCTGGGTTTCGCTGATGGCATATTGCGAAACGCCGTTGCGGGCCAGGTACTCGGACACTGTGCAATCAATGGCGGGCGGCTCAACCAGATAGAGCGGGGGAATGTGCAGGTCGCCGTCATATTCCATCATGCCGGCGTAGACAGTTTTCGGAAACGCCCGGCGTGTGAATGCCTGAAAATCAGGTTCGGTAAACGCCCGGCTGATTTCAATGGCGCGGTCCCCACGAAAATTGAAAAACACCACACTATGTCCGTCGCTGATCGGGCCGATGGGCCGGCTGGAATCCTGCGGATCATGCACCACCCAGTGCGGCAGATACTGGTCATCCACACGGCTCTCAAGCCGCAGCGCCTTGATGGCGCTGACCGCATCAGCAAACCGGGGCCCGTCGCCCAGCACATGGGCATGATAGCCGCGCTCTACAATAGACCAGTCCGCTTCGTAGCGATCCATGGTCGTGACCATGCGCCCGCCGCCCGAGGCGATATAATAGCGGCGCTGTTGATTGTTTTTGAGTGCTGACACGCGCAAGGTCCACAGAAAATCTTCAAGCTCGCCCACGTAGCGCAGCGCGGAGAGGGGCGACACGTCACGGCCGTCAAGCAGGCAGTGCACATAGACCTGCTCGATACCGGCCTTGTCGCAGGCCCCGATCAGGGCGCACAGATGGGCGATATTGCTGTGCACATTGCCGTCCGAGAGCAGCCCGATGAAATGCACCGGGGTTGTGTTGCGCAGGGCATTGTCGATGACCTTCTTCCAGCCGGCGTCTTCAAACAACCGGCCGCTCTCAAGGGCCTGTTCAACAAGGCGCGCGCCCTGGGCGAACACCCGGCCCGCGCCGATCGCATTGTGGCCGACTTCGCTGTTGCCCTGGTCCTCATCTGAGGACATGCCCACCGCAGTGCCGTGGGCCTTGATGCGCATTGACAGGCGCTCCTGTTTTATCAGGCGCAGCAGATGCGCGGGGTTGGCCAGTTCAAAGGCATTGCCGGGATAGCCGTCAGCCTCTCCGCGGTACAGGCCGACCCCGTCGGCGATGACGAGCAGCAGCGGCCCTTTGGGAGGGGTATAGCCGTTCGTTTTTTTAAGGGTAAAGTCCATAATTTAATCCTTGCCTGTTGGGTGGAAGTGTAATTTCAGAAGGCGGTTACAGCCTCTATACAAAGCCCTTTTATAGGGTAACTCCTGCTGTGTGTCAAATACAATACATTGCCGGCAGGCCGGTGGTGCCGCAGATGAAGGCCTCTCGGCTTTTTTGCTGTTGCACTTTTTAAGGCAATCGGATAAAGTTATCTGCATTGAAAGTAACACCTCTTTGGAGAATTTTCATGAAATTAATGGACGGTGTCTACGCATATCCCTGGACCAATATGATGGAAAACAACTGCAACACCTATGTGCTGCAGGGCCCTGACGGACTGATTTTTATCGACCCCGGTCTGAAACGCTATGTTCCGGACACGATTGCGGCCATGAAAAAAGACGGGCTTGATCCCGATGATATCAAACTGGTTATGTGCACCCACTGCCATCCGGATCACGCTGATGGTGTTGCCTTTTTTACTAACAAAAAGATACCAGCCACCTGGCACGCGGACGAGGACGCTTTTTTAAATGAAATCGGCCGGGACTTCTTCCGCATGTTCGGGCTTGATCAGCCCGGTTTCAAGGCCGCCAGCTTCTGTGCCGAAGGCGAACTGCATACGGCCGGGTTAACCTTGAACATCATCCACGCGCCGGGCCACTCACCTGGTTCGATCTGCATCTACTGGCCTGAAAAACAGGTTATGGTGACCGGGGATGTTGTTTTCAGCAGCAGTATCGGACGCACGGATTTCCCCGGCGGGAACAGCGCGCTTCTTAAAAAGAGTATCGAGCGCATTGCCGCACTGCCGGCAGTGCTCGTGCTGCCCGGTCATAATGAAGTCGTTGAGGGAGAAGAAGCCGTCAAGCGCAACTATGATTTTATCAGGCGCTCGTTTTTTTCCTACCTGTAACACCCATATACGCTGCCGGCGTAGCTCAGTGGTAGAGCAACTGATTCGTAATCAGTAGGTCGCGGGTTCAACTCCCATCGCCGGCTCCAGAAATATCAGGCACTTAGCACATCGCTAAGTGCTTTTTTTCTGCCTGAAAGCCTGCTGGTTGAGCCTGGGTGGCGGATTGTTGCACATCATCATCCAAACTATCCGCAGCCTGACAATTGCTGCCCGGCAGCAGGTGAACGTAAAAATCAACCGTCACCTGTATTGAATAGTGCCCCAGCTGATCACGGACATAGGCAAGCGACTCACCCTGGGAGATCCCCCCCCCTCTGGACCATCGCCATAATCTCGCTTTCACGCCAGCACGTCGTGCGCGGACCCAGTTTCACCGGCGCCGGATACTTTCCGGTTTTCACACCCAACCAGAAGGCCGAACGCGATATGGGCAGGATTGCGGGAATAATCTGCTTAATTCGTAAGAGTCTGTCTTGTTCCATTGTTAAATTCTCCTTGTTAAAATTTTGATTTATTATTCTGGATTCCGGCCTGCGAGACTGTGTCGCAATAGCTGGATATGTCATTCCGAATCCCGCTTGAGCAGGGTGAGGAATCTTAAGTAGTTGATTTTTGTTGAAGCGAAGATTTCTCCCGGAGCCTGCCCTGAGCGCAGCCGAAGGGGTCGAGATGACACCTTTTTTAATTACAACACGGTCTCTGCGCCGGAATGACAGTCATGGCGGATGCCGCATCACGCGCGGCATGGCTGGTGTTGCGGGCTTGCGGAAGCCCGTCCCACAATACGGCGCTGGCAGCGACCCAAGACCTCTCAGTCGCTGTCCACCCCTTAGCAAGCGACTGCGGAGGACTGGCACTTCTTTAAAATGACGGGAGTGCAGATTTTAGGTTTTCAAATCCCCATCGTTTCGCTGCCGAAACGGGTGAAGGCGAGCCCAAGCGGCGAAAAACTGCTTTTGTCATTATACTGTTGTATTTCCCTGCCACGGTTCGCCCGGTATCAGGGGCAATAATTGGCTCATCACCTGCTCGGCCGCATTCTGGAAATCGAAGGCAGTGTCCGTAATCAATAACGGCTGCACATCTCTGGTAAAAGTGGCGTCATTGAGCTTCTCGCTCAGGTTGCGCTCAAACTCCGCCCGGGAAACCTTATGGCCCCCCTGTTGCATGTACTGCAGGAAGCAATTCACCACGGATTGAAGATTGACGGAGGAAGTGGTCAGCGCCTGCCACAGGTCAAACAGATCACGGCCTTTCTTGCGCTGATACAGCGCCCGCATTTTGGTGCCCAGCAATTCATCCAGCCGATAGGTCACAACGGAAGCACTTCCCGAAAACCAGCGGGACCGGATGTCCAGCAGGCGCTTTTCCAGCCCCAGCACCGTAAAATGCTCACGGGAATTAATTTCCACCTTGAGCCTGAGCGGCAGCCCGCCCTCCGCAGTCATCCGGTAGATCAGTGTGATGCGCCCTTCGGACTGCTTGCGCTTCGGCTTACCCAGCCACGGGTCCAATACCTCTTTCAGGGCATCCATCAACAATCCGATCGGACCGGGGTGAACCTGGACCAGGTCAATGTCTTCGGAATAACGCACCGGCGGCAGGTATAATTTATACAGCGCCGTCCCGCCGCGGAAAGCAAGGTTTTCGGATACGACGGGGTGGCTGAATATTGCCACCAGAGCACGGCTTATAATCAAATCCTGCTCCACCTGATACGTCTCACGCCAGGGAGCAAACGTCTGCCATTCAGAGATAAAATCTGCGGGTATCAAACATCCGCCTCAACTTTTGCGTTGACCAGAAGCCGCCAGCGTTCCACACGGCTGCTTCCCGTGCGAGGCATAGAGGGGACAAGCGCTGCAGCAACGGGTTTCTTTTGGGCAATATAGGCGGCCAGTGCTTCCGTTTTATCCTGTGCGCCCACGGTGTCAAGAAGATATCCAAGACGTTGAGCCCATGCGATTGGGGAAAGCTCTGCAATTCGTCCTAAATCAACACCGTCAAGCTGTTCGGCCAGCTCCGACAGAACAGTTGCCACATTGTCCAACCCGGCCGCATGACGGGAATATCCCACAAGATCAAAAGCCGTTGCCGCAGGCACTGATATTTTCAGGTAGCCTCGCGGCGTTTTAAAATCCATCGTGGGAATCTTTTCCATATTTTTTCGAGCGATAAATTCAACACGCACCTTCCCGCAAATGATGCGGGGCTTGTTTTTTGAGGTAATAACCTGAAAAACCTGGGGCCGCTGATGGGCTGCACCGGAGAATTCGGCGGCGCTGAGCACACCCGCATAATATTTTTCACCCAGATGATTCATCAGCGCGGGGATAAAATGACTCGCCGGCAAACAGCCGATATTTCGAAATTCCGGAGGTACGATGACGTAGAAACCTTTATACGGCATGGCCAGTTCGCCTTTTTGCCGCAAACGCCGAAGCGCCGCACGCGTTGCCACGGCTGATGCGCCAAACCCGTCGATTGCTTCTTCCGTAGAGAAGCAGTATCGCCCGCGTGCGGTTAACCCGGCTATGAATTTTTGTGCGTTCATATACCTATATCCCATCAATCACTTGTCAAAAGTAACACTTTTCGTTACTTTAGCCAAGTGATAAATGCGGCGCTATTGGTTTAACACACCAGCATCGTGACTGCCACCGGGCATGCAGCAGATTGCCGCCGGGATATATTGACTCCGGGCAGGTATTTTTCTATAGTCGATCTGTGTTTCAACTCATTCAAACGTCTCAAATACAGGCATCCGCATGAGACGCACCCTGCAGATTATTTTTCTTATACTGTTTTTAGCGCTGATTACTTTAAGCGCCTGGCCGCATCTGCCGGTTGCGCCGGAGCTGTTCCTGCAGGCAAGTCCGCTCATTGCCGGACTGAGCTCGCTTGCCGCGCGCACGTTTACCATTTTTCTGCTTCCCGCCATCGTTATTCTTGCAACCGCGCTGATTGCCGGGAGAATCTTTTGCGCATACACCTGCCCACTGGGCACATTGTTTGACCTGTGCGGCCGCAGACAAACCCGGGCCGGAAGTATCCACACCCGCGTGCCCAAATATCTTATTTTGTGCGCGCTGCTTGCAGCAGCAGCGGCCGGTGTTAATTTTACGGGCCTGTTTGACCCGCTCGCGCTGCTCTATCGCAGCGTGGCCTTTGTGCTCTACCCCCTGAGCATTCTGGGTGTCAACCTCGGGCTGGACGCGCTGCGGCCTGCAGCCGAACACTTTCGCTGGCTGTCTCTGGCCTATGCCTATGTGGCGCAGCCGGTTTTTATCGGCGCGTGGCTCAGTGCTCTTATTATCCTGTGCCTGTTTGTGCTCAACCGCTTTGCGCACCGCTTCTGGTGCCGCTCTTTGTGCCCGCTGGGCGCACTGCTCGGCATATTCGCGCGCATGAGCCTTGTAAAGCGGCAGGTTTCAAGCGCCTGCACGTCCTGCGGCGCGTGCGTTGAGCCCTGCCCGCTGCAGGCCATACCGGCAGACAGGCCTCAGGAAACTATCGCGAGCGAGTGCAGCCTGTGCGGCACCTGCGCCAAGGTCTGCCCGCAGGATGCGATCAGCTACGGCCTGCAAAACCGCGTGCCTGTTTCACGGCAGGCTCTGCTGTCAAAACGTTCTTTTATTGCTGCCGCCGGACTCGGTCTGACAGCCGCGGGTCTTGCAAGGCTTTCGCCCCGCGAGCCATTGCGGCCTGCAGGCCTTCTGCGGCCGCCGGGCGCAGTGCCTGAAAAAGAATTTCTTCAGCGCTGCGTGCGCTGCGGAGCATGTATGCGCGTGTGCCCCACCAACACGCTGCAGCCGCTTCTTTTTGAACGGGGCCTGGAAAATCTGTGGACCCCGCGCCTTGTGCCGCGCCTTGCCGGCTGCGATCAAAGCTGCTTTCTGTGCGGCACGGTGTGCCCCACCGATGCCCTGCGCGAACTGACGCTTGAGGAAAAGAAGCATGCCAAAATCGGCACCGCGTATATTGTCAAAGACCGCTGCCTGGTCTGGGCCCAGGACCGATTGTGCCTGATCTGCGATGAGCAGTGCCCCTATAACGCGATAATATTCCAATGGAAGGACGGGTTTCGGAGGCCGGTAGTGATTGAGCACAAATGCAACGGCTGCGGATTCTGTGAAGAGCAGTGCCCGGTGGCGGGCGAATCCGCGATTATCGTGACGTATCAGGGCGAGATCCGGCTCTCACAGGGCTCCTACATCGAGGCTGCCCGGCAGCAGCAGCTTGATTTCAGCACCGACCCCGATGACGATGAATTTTTCCTGCAACCGGAAAGGTTCTCACCAGAAGACAGATAAATTGACGCACATGCTCTGAACTGGTATTGTTCAGGGCAACTACCTCTCGGCAACAAAATCAGACATTGCGAGGAATATGGGGAAACGGCATCATGTTTGAACAGGCCTTCAAGAATATTGATGACGTGCTCTGGAAAGAAGCCGGATGCACGACCGAGCTGGACTACACCGAGCAGACCTCCTGGCTGCTGTTTCTGAAATATCTCGACGGCCTTGAGCAGGACCGCGCTGATGAAGCCGCCCTGAGCGGGAAGAAATATACCTACATTCTGGAGAAGCCCTATCGCTGGGCGAGCTGGGCTGCGCCAAAGGGCAAAGACGGCAGGCTCGACCATAACAAGGCCGATAGCGGTGATGATTTGCGCGATTTCGTCAATGGCAAGCTGTTCCCCTATCTGCACGGGTTCACGCAGCGGGCCACCGGGCCTGACACCATTGAATATAAAATAGGGCAGATTTTCGGGGAGATCAAAAACAAGATCCACAGCGGCTACAACCTGCGTGAAATCATCGATCACATTGACGAGCTGCGCTTCCGCTCGCAGGCTGAAAAACACGAGCTCTCCGCGCTGTACGAGGAAAAGATCAAGCGCATGGGCAATGCGGGCCGCAACGGCGGCGAGTATTACACCCCGCGCCCGCTCATCCGCGCCATGGTCAAGGTTGTCGCTCCCAAAATCGGGGAAACAATTTACGACGGGGCCTGCGGCTCAGCCGGGTTTCTGTGCGAGGCATACGATTATCTAAAATCCGGTTCTAAGCTCACCACCCGCGATGTAAAAACCCTGCAGGAGAAAACATTTTACGGCAAGGAGAAGAAATCGCTGGCCTATGTTATCGCCATTATGAACCTTATCCTGCACGGCATCGAGGCTCCTAACATTCTGCACACCAACACGCTCACCGAAAACCTGGCCGATGTTCAGGAGAAAGACCGCTACGACATAATCCTTGCCAATCCGCCCTTCGGCGGCAAGGAGCGCAAAGAGGTGCAGCAGAACTTTCCCATCCGCACCGGCGAGACCGCGTTTTATTTCTGCAGCATTTTATCAAGATGCTGCGCGCCGGAGGCCGCGCAGGCGTGGTTATTAAAAACACATTTTTGTCAAACACTGATAATGCCTCTGTGGCGCTTCGCAAGCTGCTGCTTGAAAGCTGCAATCTGCACACCGTGCTTGACTGCCCCGGCGGCACGTTTCAGGGCGCGGGCGTGAAAACCGTGGTGCTGT
>Ga0194127_10007034_pt1 | contig 12553 bp, 7 predicted proteins | sample TA2KigC100mmetaG_FD_148624 | JGI IMG/M metagenome (GOLD analysis project Ga0194127, IMG submission 148624) | Freshwater microbial communities from Lake Tanganyika, Tanzania - TA2015036 Kigoma Deep Cast 100m | ecosystem: Environmental > Aquatic > Freshwater > Lake | place: Tanzania: Lake...
GTTTGCCCGACGGCGACCTCTTGCTGCACGCCGGCGACGCGACGAACCGCGGCAGCCTCGCCGAGTGGGACGCGTTCGCGCGCTGGCTCGCGGCGCTGCCGCACCGCCACAAGGTCGCGATCGCGGGCAACCACGAGTTCTGCTGCGAACGCACGCCGGCGCAGGCGCGCGGCTGCCTGCGCGGGATCACCTACCTGCAGGACGAACTCGTCGAGATCGAGGGCCTGCGCATCTGGGGCTCGCCGTGGCAGCCGTGGTTCTACGACTGGGCGTTCAACCTGCAGCGCGGCCCCGAGATCGCGGCGAAGTGGGCGCTGATCCCCGACGGCATCGACGTGCTGGTCACGCACGGGCCGCCAGCCGGCATCCTCGACCTCACCAGCGACGGCGAGGCCGCCGGCTGCGCGGACCTGCGGCGCGAGCTCGCGCGCGTGCGGCCGGCCCTGCACGTGTTCGGCCACATCCACGAGGCCTACGGCGAGCACGTCGAACACGGCTGCCGGCACGTGAACGCTTCGATCTGCACGCTGCGCTACGAGCCGCGGCAGGCGCCGATCGTCGTCGACCTGTAGGGCGAGGGCGCCACGACGAGTAGACTGCCCGGCATGGAACGCGAAGCGAACCTCGCCCACTCGTTCGAGGAAGCCGAACGGTGGAGCCTGCAGCAGATGTGGGCGATGACGCCGGACGAGCGCCTGGAGATCGCGAGGGTCCTGCGCGAACGCGTCTACGGCACCGACGCCCCGGACGTGCGCGAGTCGGAGCGTTCCAAGTGAAGGCCGGACTGTTCTCCGAGGACGCGCAGGAGTTCCTGCAGCTGCTCGCGCGACACGACGTGCGCTACCTCCTCGTCGGTGGCGTCGCGGTCATCTATCACGGCTACTCGCGGCTCACCGGGGATCTGGGCCTGCTCTACGACTGCAGCAGCGAGAACTGCCAGCGGCTCTGGAGCGCACTGCTCGCGTTCTGGCACGGCAACGTCCCCTCGGTGGCCGGTCCCGGAGAACTGGCCGACCCGAACGTCGTGGTGCAGTTCGGGCGGCCGCCGAACCGCATCGATCTGATCGCCAGCCTGAAGTCGGTGCCCTTTGCCGAAGCCTGGCAGCATCGGATTCGTGAGCGCATCGCGGTGGCCGGGCGCGAGGTGCCGGTCTGGATCCTGTCCCTTCCGGAGTTGCGGCGCAGCAAGCAAGAAGCCGGGCGGCCCAAGGACCTCGACGATCTCGATCACCTGCCGAAGTGACGAGGCGATGCGCGCGAGGGGTCGCCGGCAGGCTCGGGCGAAGCGCAGCGGCTGACCGCGCCGCCCGCGGAGAGTTCTCCACGTTCTCACACGACTGGTGGGAAGCAGCGCAAGCGCGATGCTCGCGACGTTTTGCACCTGCGAGATGTGCGCCACCACCGCGCCGCCGCGCGGCCGCGCGTGGGGCACGCCGCACGCGCCCGGCACCGCCCGACTTTCCCCTCGCGCCCCCTCCGCCGTTCCGCTGTAGTGCGCGCCCGCAATGCCACGTCGCCAAGACCTGAAGTCCATCCTGATCCTGGGGTCCGGCCCCATCGTCATCGGGCAGGCCTGCGAGTTCGACTACTCCGGCGTGCAGGCGTGCAAGGCGTTGCGCGCGGACGGCTACCGGATCGTGCTGATCAACAGCAATCCGGCCACCATCATGACCGATCCCGAGATGGCGGATCGGACCTACATCGAGCCGATCACGCCCGAGGTCGTCGCCAAGATCATCGAACAGGAACGGCCCGACGCGATCCTGCCGACGCTCGGCGGCCAGACCGCGCTGAACTGCGCGATGCAGCTGCACGACCTGGGCGTGCTGCAGAAGTTCGCGGTCGAGATGATCGGCGCCAGGCCCGCGTCGATCGCCAAGGCCGAGGGGCGGCTCGAGTTCCGCGACGCGATGACGAAGATCGGGCTCGACTGCGCGCGCTCGCAGCTCGCCTACTCGATGGTCGAGGCGCGGCAGGCGCTCGACGTGATCGGCCTGCCGTGCGTGATCCGGCCCGGCTTCACGATGGGCGGCAGCGGCGGCGGCATCGCCTACAACCTGCAGGAGTTCGAGGAGATCTGCGCGCGCGGGCTGCAGCTGTCGCTGAACAGCGAGATCCTGATCGAGGAGTCGATCGCGGGCTGGAAGGAGTACGAACTCGAAGTCGTCCGCGACAAGAACGACAACGTCATCATCGTCTGCTCGATCGAGAACTTCGACCCGATGGGCGTGCACACGGGCGACTCGATCACCGTGGCGCCCGCGCAGACGCTGACCGACCGCGAGTACCAGCTGATGCGCGACGCCGCGATCGCCTGCATCCGCGAGATCGGCGTCGACACCGGCGGCAGCAACGTGCAGTTCGCGATCCACCCGCGCGACGGGCGCATGATCATCATCGAGATGAACCCGCGCGTGAGCCGCAGCTCGGCGCTCGCGAGCAAGGCGACCGGGTTCCCGATCGCGAAGATCGCCGCCAGGCTCGCGGTCGGCTACACGCTCGACGAGCTCGACAACGACATCACGAAGGTCACCAAGGCCTGCTTCGAGCCGACGATCGACTACTGCGTCGTCAAGTTCCCGCGCTGGGCGTTCGAGAAGTTCCCGACCGCGGACCCGGTGCTGACGACGCAGATGAAGTCGGTCGGCGAGGTGATGGCGATCGGCCGCACGTTCAAGGAGGCGATGCAGAAGGCGCTGCGCGGCCTCGAGACCGGCCGCAACGGCTTCGGCAACGTGCCGGGCCGGCCGCACTGCAAGCCCGAGGACAACACCGCCGACGCGATCCGGCCGCACCTCGCGACGCCGCGCGCGGACCGCATCGACTGGGTGCGGGACGCGCTGCTCGCGGGCATGTCCGTCGAGGAGATCCACGACTACAGCAGGATCGATCCGTGGTTCCTCGACCAGCTGCAGCAGCTCGTCCGGTTCGAGGGCCGGATCGTCGACGCGTGCGCGCAGGGACTCGCCGGGCTCACGGCCGGTTTCCTGCGCGAGGCGAAGCGGCTCGGCTTCAGCGACCGCCAGCTCGCCGCCGCGTGCCCGCCGAAGACCACCGAGTGGCAGGTGCGCGACCACCGGAAACACCTCGGCGTGCTGCCGGTCTACAAGCGCGTCGACACCTGCGCGGCCGAGTACCCGAGCTTCACGCCCTACCTGTACTCGACCTACGACGGCAGCGAGGACGAGTGCGACCTCGAGCCGGGCAAGCAGCGCGTGATCGTGCTCGGCGGCGGCCCCAACCGCATCGGCCAGGGCATCGAGTTCGACTACTGCTGCGTGCACGCGGCGTTCGCGCTGCGCGAGCTCGGCTACCAGACGGTGATGGTCAACAGCAACCCCGAGACGGTGTCGACCGACTTCGACACCTCGGACATGCTGTTCTTCGAGCCGCTGACGCACGAGGACGTGATGAACGTCGTCGACCGGCTCGCGCCGCGCGGCGTGATCGTGCAGTTCGGCGGGCAGACGCCGCTGAACCTCGCCCGCGGCCTCTTCGACCACGGCGCGCCGCTGGTCGGCACCAGCGTCGATTCGATCGACGCCGCGGAGGACCGCGAGCTGTTCAGCAAGGTCGTCGCGAAGCTCGGCATCGACCAGCCGCCGAACGGCATGGCCGCGTCGGCCGAGCAGGCGCTCGCGGTCGCCGACCGCATCGGCTACCCGGTGCTGGTGCGGCCGAGCTTCGTGCTCGGCGGCCGCGCGATGGAGGTCGTCTACGACCGCGCCGGCCTCGAGTCCTACATGGAGCGGCACCGCGCCTTCTCCGAGGACCGCCCGCTGCTGGTCGACAAGTTCCTCGACAACGCGATCGAGGTCGACGTCGACGCGATCGCCGACGGCGAGAACGTCGCGATCGGCGGCATCATGGAGCACATCGAGGAGGCCGGCATCCACTCCGGCGACTCGAGCTGCTCGCTGCCGCCGTACTCGCTGACCGACGGCACCATCCAGGAGATCGCCGAGAGGACGCGCGTGCTCGCGAAGGAGCTGCGCGTGATCGGCTTGATGAACGTGCAGTGGGCCGTGCGCGGGCCGAAGGTCTACATGCTCGAGGCCAACCCGCGCGCGTCGCGCACGGTGCCGTTCGTCAGCAAGGCGGTCGGCCAGCCGCTCGCGAAACTCGCCGCGCGCGTGATGCTCGGCGAGACGCTGCCGCAGGTCGGCGTGATCGAACGCCTCGAGCCGCCGTACTTCTCGGTCAAGGCGCCGGTGTTCCCGTTCGGCAAGTTCCACGGCGTCGACACGCTGCTCGGCCCCGAGATGAAGTCGACCGGCGAGGTGATGGGCATCGCCGAACGTTTCGGCGCCGCGTTCGCGAAGGCGATGGTCGGCGCCGGCAACGCGCTGCCGAAGGAGGGCAAGGTGTTCGTGTCGGTGCGCGACGAGGACAAGCGCATCGTCGTGCCGCTGATCGACCGGCTGCACCAACTCGGCCTCGAGATCGTCGCGACCAGCGGCACGGCGCGCGCGCTGCAGAACGCGGGCGTGCCGGTGCACCGCGTGTTCAAGGTGCACGAGGGCCGGCCCAACGTGGTCGACCTGCTGGTCAACCGCGAGGTGCGGCTCATCATCAACACGCCGAGCGGCCGCCGCGAACGCAGCGACGACCGGCAGATCCGCAGCATCGCCGCGCAGAACCGCATCCCCTGCATCACGACGATGGCGGCGGCCGCCGCGACGATCCAGGGCCTCGAGAGCTGGCTCAAGAAGCCGCTCGCGGTGCGCCCGCTGCAGGAATACCACGGCGTGCTCGGCTGAGGTTCCTGGCGCCGCCGCGCGGCGCTCCGCGCGGTCACTTCGCCGCGAGCACGCCCGCGACCGCGAGGCGGAACAGGCCCGGCTCCCCGGCGCCGCACGACATGTAGCGCACGACGCCCTGCCGGTCGATCACGACCAGCGTCGGCACGCCGGCGATCGCGTAGCTGATGCTGTTCGCGGCCGTGGCGCAGACCGCGACCGGGTAGTTCAGCTGCACGTCCGCGTGGAAGTCGGCGACGTGCGCCGGGTAGTCGGCCGGCGCGATCGGCCGCACCGCGCGCCGCTCGCTGACGTCGTAGCCGTAGTCCTCGACCTTGCAGACGCCGAGCACCTGCAGATCGCCGGCGTGCGCGCGCTGCGCAGCGCACATCTCGGGCATCGCCTTGCGGCACGGTTCGCACCACGGCTGCCAGAAGTCGAGCACGACGACCTTGCCGCGCAGCGCCGGCAGCGGATCGCCGGCCGGCAGTTCGCCGCCGACCCAGTGGTCGGCGCGCAGCGCGGGCGCCGGCTTGCCGAGGAACGGCGCGACCGCGGCCAGGTAGCGCCGCTGGTTCGCGTCGATCGGGGACGCGTTCTGCGGCGGCGGCTTCGCGAGGAACTCCCGCACCATCGCCGCCGCCGCGTCGAACTCGCCGCCGTGCACGCGCAGCGCCAGTTCCACGAGCACCGCCCAGGCCTGGTGGTCCGGGAAGGCGGCCGGATCGGCGCGGATCGCCGCCACGCGCTCGCGCGCCGCGCCCAGGTCGCCGCGGTGGATGCTGGCGACCACCGAGAACGTCGTCGCGGCGGCGCGGCACTCGCGCCGCGGATCGGCCTGCAGCACGGCCAGCAGGCGCTCGAGCGCGGCCCAGTCGCCGAGCGCGAGCAGCGTGCGTGGATACCAGGTCGTGCGCACCTGCAGGTTGCGCCGGCCGCCCGCCCCGGCGCGGTCCTCGGCCGCGATCGTCGTGCGCATCCACTGCGCCGCGAGCGCGTCGTCCTTGCTGTTCATCGCGGCGATGCACAGCGAGCCCAGCGTGTCGAGGTCCGGCGCGTCGGCGGGGCCCTGCTGCAGGCTGCGCTCGTAGGCGCCGACCGCGCCGAGGTAGTCGCGCTTCTGCTCGAGCAGCCTCGCCAGCAGCCGGTAGGACTGCGCCGACAGGTCCCGGCGCGAGGACCAGGCCGCGAGCACCGCGTCGCGCGCCTCGTCCGCCGCCTTCTGCAGCGCGGCGACCGGCGCCGGCAGGTCGCCGCCCTTCTTGATCTCCCCGCGTTCGCGCGCCGCGCGCATCACCTCGGCGAAAGCGTCCCACTTCACCTGCCACGCGGCGAACGCGGTGCCGAGTTCGGCGTCGGCGGCAGCCGCCGCGGCGGCTGGCGCGGGCGGTGCGGGCGGAGCAGCGGGCGACTGCGCCAGGATCGGCAACGCGGCGAACAGCAGGCACAGAAGGAACGGGTGGGTCCGCATCGGCGCCATGGTAGCCCTGTCGGCACCGGGGAACTCGACGGCCGCGCAGTGCCGGCACCCGGCTGGCATGCCCGCGTGGCCCCTCGTGCTCGCACCCGCTCCCGGCTCGCGCGCAGGCCCGTGTCGGCGCCGCACTGGACCTCGAGAGCCGACTGCCCACTCCCGGCAACAACTGCTCGCCGCGGCGCACGGGCTTGCCTAGCATCGCGCCGCCACCGACGTCACGCACGGCCCCGCCGCCCCGCCCATGATCGACACGCGCCACGATTCCCCGTTCGCCCGCAAAGTCGCCGAGTTCTGCCAGCAACAGGTGCAGGATCCGCAGCAGAGCCGCAGCTCGTTCCCGAGTTCGCCGCTGTGGGCCGCCGCCGCGCGCACCGGCACGGCGCTGTGGCTCGACACCGGCGACGTCGGCGCGGCGAAGGAACTGTGGACGCGCGAGTTCACGGCGCTGACGACGAACAACACGCTGCTGAACAAGGAAGTGCAGAAGGGCATCTACGACCAGCTCGTGCCCGCGGCGGCGAAGCTGCTGCGCGCGGCGGGTGCCGGCGACGCGGCGCTCGTGCCGGAGATCGCCTTCGTGCTCAACGCCGTGCACGGGCTGAAGCTCGTGCGCACGTTCGACGCCGACGTCTCGGTCGAGCTGCACACGGCGGTCGCCGACGACGCCGAGGCGAGCTACCGGTACGGCAAACGCTTCGCGGCGGTCTGCAAGGAGCGCTTCATCGTCAAGGTGCCGCTGACGCCCGCGGGCCTGCTCGCGGCGCGGCGGCTTTCCGACGACGGCGTGCGGCTCAACTTCACGCTGGGCTTCTCGGCGCGGCAGAACTGGCTCATTGCGGCGCTCGCGCGGCCGACCTGGTGCAACGTGTTCATGGGCCGCATCAACGCGTTCCTCGCCGACAACAAGCTCGGCGACGGCAAGAACGCCGGCGAGAAGGCGACGCTCGCGAGCCAGCGGCAGCTGCGCAAGCTGCGGGCGTCGGGCATCGGCACGCGACAGATCGGCGCGTCGATGCGCAACGGCCAGCAGTGCGCGGACCTGCTCGGGCTCGACGTGTTCACGATCCCGACCGCCGCAGCGAAGGAGTTCGTGGCCGCGAACCCGGCGCCCGCGAGCCTCTACGACCGCACGGGCGAGGACCCGGCAGTGGTGTACGGACCGGGCGTCGACGCGAAGGCGGACCGGTTCGACTGCTTCTGGGCGACGACCGAGGGCTTCGGCAAGGCGGTCGCGGCGGCGAGCCGGCTCGATGCGAAGAAGGCGGCCCCGAGCGACGTGCTCGGCGTGCTCGCGGCGAATGGTGCCGGCGACCTGTTCCCGCAGTTCAGCAGAGACGAAGCGGCGCGCATCGCCAAGGAGACGAAGATCCCCGTGTATGCGAGCTGGAAGGACCGCGTGCGCGCGGGCACGGCGAGCTGGGACGGCGTGCTGACGGCCGCGGCGCTGGCGAGCTTCGCGCAGGACCAGCAGGCGCTCGACGACCGGATCCGGCGGTTCCTGTAGGGGCGAGCGGCGGACGCTGGGGTTGGGCTCGCTGCAACGCCCATGTGGTGCGCAGTGCCGCCCGGCATGCTGGAGTGCATGAGGTAGAGGGATCGGGATCACAGCACCTGCTTCTTCCCCCCTCGGCGCGGGGGATCCGTCAGCATGCTCACATCGCCGTTCGCGGTCACGGAGGCGATGAAGGGTGGCTCATGGTCGCGCAGCGTCTTCCGGATCCTCCTGTGTGCCTTGACGAATGCCGCCGCCATCTCGCTGCCGTTCAGGTTGCCTGCCGTCAGGACGAACGCGGCCACCTTCGCATCCTCCAGCGCGCGCCGTTCGACGTCACGCTTGCGGATCCACTTGTCCTTCGTGAGGACGGCCCACTCGTTCGCGCCGACGGTGGGCAGCCAGACCTCGTCCTTCGTGCCGCTCGGGAAGTGATCGACGAGGCACTCGGTCTTCACGCCGATCGACCGGAACGCGTCGGCAACGTCGGTGGTGCCGATGCACTCGTCGAGAAACAGGACGGGGTCAGGCAGCGGTCGCGCCACCGCCCCACCTCACCAGCTCCTCGATGCGTTCCGCTGCTACGCGGTAGTCCCGTGCGAGATGCTCGATCGTGTCACCAGCCCAGAACCTGCCGAGGACGACCTCGACGGTGATGCCGGTATTCGCAAGGACGGGACGGCCAAACGACACGCGCGGGTCGACGGAGACGACCATGGGCTCACTGGGCCGATGGCTCCACGGGAACAGCCGGGCGGCGAGGCCCTTGTCGTCGCGCTCGATGCGGGTGAGGCTCGCCGCCAGGACCTCGCGCATCGCCGTCTGGCCGTTCTCCGATGCCGAGATCAGCTTGCCCAGGCGCTCGACGAACAGGTTGACTCCATCCGTGGCGAACTGCTCCTGGATGAGCGGTCGAGGCGTACCGAGCTGCTTCTGCACGTAGTCGAGGGCACGACGGACCTTCTGGAACGAAACCTTGTGGGTCTTGCGGATGGACGCAACGACGCTGCATTCGACGAGGTTCCAGAACGACAAGCCGAGGCCCTCCGCACGCGCCGGGCGAACGATGGGCTGCATGCGCCTCGTGCCCAACCTGGTCCTGTAGTTCTGGCCGACGAGCCAGACGCGCATCGTGGCCGGAACGAGGCCCAGCCAGCGGGCGGACTCGGCGAGCGTGTAGTTGGGCACGTCGCGGGGATCGCGGTCATTGATCTGGTCGACAGGCAAGGAGAGCCTCCTCGTGCTTCGAAGGATCGGCACTGTACCAGGCCGCCATGGGGCTATCGCTACTTCGTAGCATTCGCCGTCCCTCCACTCGCTGACGCGGGTGGAGTTGCAGGCGCCCGAGGCGCATCCGGAGCTCTCGAGGCCGGTCCCTGGCGAGCCGATGCCGGGATCTTCGTCTCGACCCTGTGGTTCCGACGGAGGAGGGCCAAGTGGCAGGTTGCCCTGCTCTTGCTACCCGGCAACTTCGGGCCGGGACCGCGGGCGGATAGCCCACGCGGCCTCGACCCGGACTTGTGCGCATCCCGATACCTCTAGTCCGCTCTACCCCACCGGAACCCGCACCCAAGCACCGCGTTGGGGCGTCCCTTTCCGCCCAGCCTGACCGGCAGAGCCCCCGCCGCCGCACCGCGGATTCCGCACCCCCGGCGTGGAACCTCCGGCGCGGCGGAGAGAATCGACCGACCACTGAGCCAGACCCGCCGCGAACCGTTCCTCAGCTCGCCCACCGTCCTGGAGCCGTCATGCACCCCATTCGCACGTTCCGCCCCCACGCCGCCCTGCTCACCCTCGCCGCGCTGACTGCGGCCCTCAGCGCCCAGGGCACCCCGATCGGCTTCGACGAAACCTACGCGCTCGCCCCCGACCGCCAGAAGGTGATCGCGACGCTGATCCCCGGCAGCGAGGACTGGTACTACTACTCCTGTCGCGAACGCCTCGACGCGCGCGACTTCGACAGCGTGAAGAAGCTCTACTCGGCCTGGGTCGAGCGGCACGGACAGTCGGCCCGCACCCAGGAGATCCAGAACCGCGAGGCGCTGCTGAACTTCGAGGACCCCCGCCGTGCCTACACCTACCTGCGCGGCAAGCTCGGCCTCACGTGGGACCACCAGCCCGTCGTGCCGGGTGCGAAGTCCGATCTGCCTACGCGCCTCGATCCCGCGCAGATCTCGCCCGCCCGCCTGACGCAGCGCGCGTTCGCCGAGCACCAGGGCACCGTCGACGGCTTCACCGACCGCGCGCTGCCGGCACTGGCCGCCGGCAACCTCGACGAGAGCCGGCTGCGCAGCCTGCTCGGCCGCCTGCAACGCCCCGACGTCGACAACCTGCCCGCGTTGATCGTGCGCGACCTCGCGACGCGCAGCAGCCGCGGCTTCGGCTCGCTCGGCATCCATCGCGAACTGCGCCAGGAGCAGCTCGAGGAGTGCGTGCGCCAGCGGCCGCAGATCCTGCAGGACGGCAACTTCGTCGCGGCGATGCTCGTGCGCCTGCAGCCCGGCAGCGACGTGACCTGGCAGAAGGACCCGGCCCTGCGCGCCGCCCAGCTGCAGCGGCTGTGGGAGTTCGCGCAGCGTCTGCCCGCGTCGTTCAACTCGCTGAAGGCCCACGTGCTCTACCACTGGCTCGCGCACGACCTGACGCAGGGCGCCCCCGACGAGCAGCGGTTCCTGGCCTACGTGCGGGGGCCGCGCCGCCAGGGCCCGGTCGCCGAGAAGCTGCGGGCGCACCCGCGCGGCGAGGAGTTCGTCGACGCGAGCGTCGCGTGGGCCACGGGGCTGCCGCCGATCGGCAGCGACGAGCCGCTGCTGCGCGCCTGCCTCGAACAGTTCTTCGCGCGCCGCGAGGAGTTCGTCGACGCGAGCGTCGCGTGGGCCACGGGGCTGCCGCCGATCGGCAGCGACGAGCCGCTGCTGCGCGCCTGCCTCGAACAGTTCTTCGCGCGCCGCGACGGCATCGAGGCCTGGTCCGACTACCTCGACGCGGACTGGCTGCGCTCGGTGCTCGCCGAGACCAAGCTGCTGCTGGGCCAGGGCGACCAGGAGCGCTGGTACGCGATGCTCGGCGACCGCGGCCGGCTCGAACAGATCGAGAAGCGCGTCGAGATCACGTTCCCGCCGACGCTGCGCACGGTCTACGCCGCGAACGAGACCGTCGCGATCGAGGTCGACACCAAGAACGTGCCGACGCTGCTGCTGAAGGTGTTCACGATCGACGCGTTCCGCTACCACGTCGAGAAGCAGCAGGACGTCGACGCCACGATCGAGCTCGACGGCGTCGTCGCGAACGCCGAGCAGACCTTCACCTACACCGAGCCGCCGCTGCGCCGCGTGCGCCGCGCGTTCGACCTGCCGATGCTGCAGCAGCCCGGCACCTACGTCGTCGAGCTGGTCGGCAACGGCATCAGCAGCCGCGCCGTGATCCACAAGGGCAGCCTGCGCTGCGTCGAGCGCACGGTGGCCGCGGGGCAGTCGTTCCGCGTCTACGACGAAGCCGGCACGCACCTGAAGGACGCGGCGATCTGGTACGGCGGGCGCGACTACGCCGCCGACGAACGCGGCGAGATCCTGCTGCCGTTCTCGACCGCAGCGGGCGCCAGGAAGGCCGTGCTGCACCAGGGCAACCGTTCGTCGCTGGCGCCGTTCGTGCACCGGGCCGAGAGCTACTCGCTCGAAGGCTCTGTGCACGTCGACCGCGAGGCCTTGATCGCCGGCCAGAAGTGCCAGCTCGCCGTGCGGCCGCGCTTGCGGCTCGACGGCCACGACGTCGCGATCCAGCTGCTCGCCGAACCCGTGGTGACGATCACCGCCACCGACCTCGACGGCACGTCGACGACCAAGGAAGTGCGCGACCTGCGCCTGCTCGACGACCGCGAAGCGGTCACCGAGATCGCCGTGCCCGAGCGCCTGCAGTCGCTGCAGGTCACGCTGCGCGGCAAGGTCAAGGACCTCGCCGGCAAGGACGTCGACCTCGCGGCGCCGTCGGTCGCCTTCACGCTGAACGGCATCGACCCCACGCCGGCGACCGGCAGCGTGATGCTCGTGCGCACCCAGGGCGGCTACACGCTGGAGCTGCGCGGCAAGAACGGCGAGGTGAAACCCGGCCAGACGACCAGGGTGATGCTCGCCCACCGCGACTACCGCGCGCGCATCGAGGTGCCGATGCAGACCGACGCAGGCGGACGCGTCGAGCTCGGCGCCCTGCCCGGCATCGACTGGGTCGGCTGCGACGCAGCGGGCGGCGAAGGAGGCTTCCGGCTCGGGGCGGGTTCCTGGCGCGTGCCGGCCCGCGTGCACGGCCTCGCCGGCGAGACGCTGCGCGTGCCGTACCTCGGCCGCGCGACGACAGCGAGCCGCGACGCGTTCTCGCTGCTCGGCCTGCAGCACGACGAGTTCTCGCACCTCTCGCTCGCGGACGGCTGCCTCGAACTGCGCGACCTGCCGCCGGGCGACTACCGGCTCTTGCTGCACGAGACCGGGGCAGAAGTGCTCGTGTCCGTGACCAAGGGCCGCGCCGACGGCGGTTGGCTCGTCGGCAGCGAGCGCACGCTGCAGGCGACGCCGCCGAAGCCGCTCGCGCTGCTCGGCCTCGAGACCGCCAGCGGTGAACTCGTGGTCCGGTTGGCGAACCACACGAAGGGCACGCGCGTGCACGTCGCGGCAGCCCGGTTCGACCCGGCCTTCGATGCGTTCGCGCACCTCGCCACCGGGGTGGCACCGCCGGCCTCGGCCTTCGACGCCGAACGCGCCGAGAGCAGCTACCACGCGGGCCGCAAGCTCGGCGACGAGTACCGCTACGTGCTCGAACGCCGCTACGCCGCGAAGTTCGCGGGCAACATGCCCC
>Ga0194127_10007035_pt1 | contig 12551 bp, 11 predicted proteins | sample TA2KigC100mmetaG_FD_148624 | JGI IMG/M metagenome (GOLD analysis project Ga0194127, IMG submission 148624) | Freshwater microbial communities from Lake Tanganyika, Tanzania - TA2015036 Kigoma Deep Cast 100m | ecosystem: Environmental > Aquatic > Freshwater > Lake | place: Tanzania: Lake...
AGGATGCCGGTGATGAGCTTCTCGCTGTCGCGCAGATCTTCCGGATCGACATGCAGGTGGCCGTGGTCATCCTCGCCGGGGTTGGCGGCGTTGGCTTCCTTCAGGCGCGATTCCTCGGCGTGGACGCACCAACTGGTCTCGAGACTCGTGAAGATCGCGCGGTCGTGGGCACTGCCGGTGGGAGCAAGGATCCCCACGACCTCGACCGGGTGATCCTCGTGCTCATGTGCGGCTGCTCCGCTGGCCGTGCCCATGCCGTGCGCGAGCACCAGTTCAGAGCCAACCTTGAGCCCGTGCAACCGCGCGGCCTCGGCACCGACGACCGCTTCGTAGGGCGCCTCGAAGGCCTTGCCCGCGACGAAGGTCCACGGCTGGCCGAGCACGGGCTCGAAGTTCGTGAAGAACTCCTTGCTCGTCGCCATGACGGGCGAACCGCGGAAGCTGTCGCCCAGCTGCGTGGGGATTGTCCACGACCACGGGAACGCCTCGCGGATCTTCATGTACGCGGCCCAGTCGATCGGTTGCGACGGAGCGTTGGCATAGAACACGCCATTCAGGACGGCGACCAGAGGGCTGGTGTCGGCGCTCACGAGCAGGTGGGCGTTGCCGGTGCCGCGCCGGAACGCCGCGCGCCCCGCATCGCGCATGGCCAGAAGCACCAGCAGCAGCGCCACGCTGACGGCAACCATGGTCACGGTCACGGTGGTCGAGAAGCGGCGCAGCGAGAGGCTGCGCAGAACGATCGTGAAGTCGGTCATCGTGCTGCCTCCACGGTGCCAAGGTCGATCACGCGACTGAAGTGCTCGCGCAGCGAGGGATCGTGGCTCGTGCAGAGCAGCGCCGCTCCGTGATCCCGGCATGCACGCTGCAGGAGCCCGATGGCCGCGGCGGCATTCGCCGGGTCGAGGCTTGCCGTGGGTTCGTCCGCGAGGACCAAGGTGGGCCGGCAGGCGAGCGCACGGGCCACTGCAACACGCTGCTGCTGACCAACGCTCATGGTCTCGACGGACTGCTCGGGCCGGTCGATGCCGAGCTCCGACAGCAGTGCACGCGCCCGCGCCTCGTGGGTCGCCTGGGGCACCGAACTGAACATCATCGCGACCATCAGGTTCTCGATCGCGGAGAAGCCGTGCAGCAGGTTGAAGGTCTGGAAGACCATGCCGATCGAGGCGCCTCGGAACGCATCTCGCGCAGCGCCCCGAAGCGAACTGATCGGCATGTCGGCGATGGCGATGGATCCCGCGTCAGGATCCTCGAGTCCGGCGATCAGGTGCAGAAGGGTGCTCTTGCCGCCACCGGACGGGGCAACGAGCAGGGCCTGTTCACCCTGGGAGAGCGAGAGCGATGGAATGGAGAGCCTGAAACCGCCCGCTCGGACGAGTTCAAGGCCTTGGATGGCGAGTGCATTCACGGGACAGCAATGGTAGCGGTCTAGCCGACATCAGCCAGCCCAAGTGCATCGCCGTAGGTCGACATGAGCTTTCGGCGCAGGCGCGCGTCATCGGGATCGGAGAGCGTGGGCGAGGCATCGATCGCGCGCTGGGCCTCGTCTCGAGCAGCAAGCAGGAGGGCCGTGTCGCGCGTCAGATCGGCCACTCGCAGGGGCGGTAGTCCGCTTTGCCGCGTCCCGAAGAACTCGCCCGGGCCTCGAAGCTTCAGGTCTTCCTCGGCGATCGCGAATCCGTCGGTCGTGCTCGACATGGCTTTGAGCCGACGCTCGCCATCATCGGCCGTGGGATCGCCGATCAGCACGCACAGGCTTGCCTTGGATCCGCGTCCGACCCGTCCGCGCAACTGATGGAGCTGCGCGAGCCCGAATCGCTCGGCGTGCTCCACGATCATCACGGTGGCGTTGGGCACATCCACGCCAACTTCGATCACGACCGTGCTCACCAAGACCTGCGTCCTGCCATCCTTGAAGGCAGTCATCACCGCATCGCGTTCGGCAGGGGCGAGCCGACCATGCATCTGGCCGATGGCGAGACCCGCGAAGGGCCCGGCCTCGAGCGCGTCGGCGTGGCTGGCGACATCGGCCAAGCCTTGATCGCTCTCTTCGACAGCCGGCACCACCACATACACCTGCTCGCCGCGGTCGATCCGGGTTCGTGCGTAGGCATAGACCTCGGTGGATCGCGAGCGCGGCATCACGCGCGTGGCGATGGGTTGCCGACCGGGCGGCAGGCTGCGGATCGAGCTCACGTCGAGGTCGCCGAACAGCGTCAGCGAAAGGGTGCGCGGGATCGGCGTGGCGGTCATGACCAGCATGTGCGGCATGTGGCCATCGCCCTTGGCGCGAAGCGCTGCACGCTGCTCCACGCCAAAGCGGTGCTGCTCATCGATCACCGCGAGCGCGAGGCTGCGGAACTGCACGCCGTCGCCCAGCAGTGCGTGCGTGCCGATCGCCAGATCGACCTGCCCGCCCGCGAGCGCGGCATTGGCCTCGGTTCGCTCGCGCGCCGAGAGCGACCCCGTGACGAGCCGGAAGCGCACGCGGCTCTCGCGCAAGAGCGCCACGACATTGCGAAAGTGCTGTTCGGCAAGGAGCTCTGTGGGGGCGACGATGGCTGCCTGGTGCCCATGCGCGATCGCCAAGAGCGCCGCATAGAGCGCCACGGCCGTCTTGCCCGAGCCGACATCGCCTTGCACCAGTCGATTCATGGGCACGGTGCCTGCGAGGTCGTCGGCGATCTCGTCGCACACGGCCATCTGGTCGGGCGTCAGCGAGAACGGGAAGCGCTCGACGATTGCATGATGGATCGCCTCGGTGCGCGGCAGCGACACGGCACGCTCCTGATGGCGAGCCTGCCATCGACGCATCGCCAGGCCGAGTTGGAGCAGCAGCAGTTCATCGAAGGCCAGGCGTGCCCGGCCCCGTTCGGCTTCGGCCGCGTCGGCAGGCAGGTGCACCATGCGATAGGCATCGGCCAAGGCTGGAAGTCCATGCCGCGCGACGATCGCGGCACGGACGGGATCGTCGATCAGGTGCAGGGCATGCGGCAGCGCCGTCTTGACGAATGACTCGATGCGCAGGCTCGAAAGTTCCTCCGTGGCCGCGTACACCGGGCGCAGCCGGCCGGCGATCGGTGTCTCGCCTTCGCTTGGTGCTTCGTCACGCCAGCGCGGATTGCTCATCTCGACGTAGCCGGCACGGCTCTTCGCCTTGCCTTGCGCCACGCCGCGCAGGCCGGGGCGCAGCCGACGCGCGATCCACGGCGCGTTGAACCAGACCAGTCGCACGCTGCCTGACTCATCTTCGAGCGTGGCCTCAACCCGCGGCCGTCGGCCGGGGATGTGACGGACTGCGGTGATCATGCCGCGGGCACTCATTTCGCCGACGACGCCATCCTCGCGCGCGCTGGCTCGGGCCTGTTCGGCCGTTTGCTCGCCCAGATCCTGCTCGTAGCGGATCGGCAGGTGGCGCACGAGGTCCGCCACCGTTCGGATCCCGAGTGATCGCAGGCTTGTAGCCGCGCGCTCGGCCACGCCCGGCAGGGCGGTGACACCGGAGTGGAGCGTGATGGTGTCATCGCCTGCGGGCATCGTCCGTACCATACCCCTGTGGCACGGAAGCCCTTCGATCCCAGTCTTGCCCAGGGTGCGCTCTTCCGCCAGCAATCCGCTGGTCACGAGCAGGGCGGCACCAACGATGCGTCGAGCAGCGAACGCGTGGCCAGCGTCCAGCCCATGACCGTTTCCGCGCTCGCGGCCCGCATCAAGGAAGCGCTCCGCCTCGGTGTTCCAGGGTCGTTCACCGTGCGCGGCGAACTCGGCCGCGTGAGCCGCTCCCAGCACCTGTACGCCACGCTCCGCGAGGAGGACGCCACGATCGGCCTCGTCATGTTCGCACGCGAACTCTCGCGCGTGGGCTTCGAGCCGCGCGAGGGGCTGGCCGTCGTCGTGCGAGGGCGCCTCGACTTCTATGGTCCCCAGGGCAAACTGCAGGTCATCGCCGAGTCCATGGAGCCCGATGGCCAGGGCGACCTCGATGCCCGCAAGCGGGAGCTCGAGCGGCTCTTCCGCGAACGCGGGTGGTTCGATGCCGGCCGCAAGCGCGCGTGGCCGCGCGTGCCGCGCCATGTGGCCATCGTCACGAGCGAGGGCGCCGCTGCGCTGCAGGATGTCCTCAATGTGCATCGGGAACGCGGTCGTACCTGCCGGCTCACGCTCGTACCGACCCTGGTGCAGGGTGAGCGTGCTGCTGCGGAGGTCGCCGCCGCGATCGAGCGCGCCAACGCTGCGACCCCGTCGCTTCCCCTCGACTGCATCCTGCTCGTGCGCGGTGGTGGCAGCAAGGAAGACCTCTGGTCCTTCAACGAAGCCGCCATCGTCGAGGCGATTGTGAAGAGCCGCCTGCCCGTGATCACCGGCATTGGCCACCAGATCGATGTCAGCCTGGCCGACCTCGCGGCCGATGGCACCGCGGCCACGCCCTCGCTGGCTGCCGCCAGCGTCTTTGCCGATCGCGCTGCGCTTGTCGAAGAACTTGCCGTGCGCGCCGCCGATCTCGATCGTGCGGTGCGCGATGCAATCGATGCCTGTTCGCTCTCGCTTGAACGCCTCACCAGCCGCCCCGTGATGCAGTCGCCGGCTGCCGCGATCGTCCCGGCGCAGGCCAGGGTCGATGGGCTTGCTGCGCGCGCCCAACTCGCTGCACGAAGTTCGACGAGCAGGTCGGTGAGGATGTTGGCGGCGATCGAGGCTCGTTTGGCGCGCCTGGATCCGGGCGTTCGCCAGACCGCGGCGCGCGCGCGCGTCGAGGATGCTGCGCGCCGTCTGGAGCAGTCTGCTGCCCGTCGAGCCGAACGGTCGGCCGCACGAGTGGATCTTGTGGCGCGCCAGCTGGCGGCACTCTCGCCCACGCGCGTCCTTGAGCGTGGCTACTCGATCACGCTCGGTGCCGATGGCCAGCCGGTGCGATCCATCGATCGCGCACCGCCGGGCGCCGAACTGTCCACCGTCGTGGCCGATGGCCGCATCAGCAGTACTGTGACCACCCGAGAGAAGGAGTCAACATGAGCCCAGCAAAGCCAGCCAAGGAACCCGCCGCCGATGATCTCGCCACGCTCACCTTCGAGCAGGCCATGGAGCAGCTCCAGCGGCTCGTCGAGCGCATGGAGTCAGGCGAATCTGGGCTGAAGGAGAGCCTTGATGACTATCGGCGCGGTGCTGCGCTCGTGAAGCACTGCCGCGCCCTCCTCAAGGAGGCCGACGAGGAGATCGGCCGTCTCTCGGCAGGAGATCGCTGAGCCGTTCCATGGAGTCGCTGCCCGACTGGGTTCTCATGCATGGCCCTGCTGCGCTCGGTGCGGTGTTTGCCTTCTGCATCGGTGCATGCGCGGGCAGCTTCATCAATGTCGTGGCGGTTCGCTGGCCGCAGGGCATGAGCGTCATTGCGCCGCCGAGCCGATGCCCGGTGTGCGGACTTCGCCTGGCGTGGTGGCAGAACCTGCCGGTCCTGGGATGGTTCATCGTGCGAGGCCGCTGCGCCGGCTGCGGAGTCCGCATCTCGCCGCAGTACCTCGTCGTGGAACTCGTCGTCGGCGCGCTGTTCGCTGCGCTCTGGTGGCAGTGCTTCGGCGGAACCGCAGCGGATCGTGCGCGCGAGGCCGGTCTGGGCTGGTTCGCGCAGCAGGGATTCTGGCGTTCGCTTCCGATGATCGTGTCGTGGGCGTGGTGCATCGGTTCGCTGGTGGCGATCACGATGATCGATGCACGGACCTTCACCATCCCCCTGGCTCTTCCGGTTGTTTCGACCATGTTGGCGTTCGCCGCCGCGGCGGTCCAGGGCTGGGTGCCGCATCCGGGCACGGTGGTGTCGCCACTGCCCGCGGCTCCCATGTGGATGGCCGGTGCCGCCATCGGCGGCATCATCGGCGTGGTCAAGCTGGCCACGCTGCTGCGCGCCGGCGTGCTGCGTCCGGGCTTCCATGACTACGAGCAGTATGTGCAAGAGGGTGAGCTCTTCGCTGACTACCCGCATGCTCGGCGCGAGGCCGTGCGCGAACTCGGTCACGCGGGCATCGTGCTTGCACCGGCGGTGCTTGGTGCCTTCATCGGGGCATCCCTCGGCGCATCGATCGGCACCACGCCGCCGTGGATCGAACCGATGGCCGCGAGCATGTTCGGGTACCTCGTCGGCGGGGGGATCATCTGGGCGATCCGCATCGCGGGCACGCTGGCCTTCGGCCGCGAGGCCATGGGTTACGGCGATGTCCACATCCTCGGCTGCGCCGGCGCTGCATTCGGTTGGATCGTGCCGCTGGCGGGATTCTTCATTGCGCCCTTCGTCGCGCTCGCGGCGATGGCCGTGCTTGCGCTGGCTGCCCGCCGCGGCACCCGGCGTGAGCTGCCGTACGGGCCGTACCTGGCTGCGGCGGTGCTGCTGCTTGTGTACTTCCGGCCGTGGTTCGTCGACCTCGGTCGCGTGGCCTTCCCGGGCATCGTCGAAGGTCCTTGATCTGTTATCCAAGGCGATTACCATGCGCGCGGGCAGGATGCCCCGGCGCCGCGTGGTGCCGTTTACACCAGAGGAGTCAAGGATGACGAAGTTCATGATGACCGGGATCGCCGTATCGCTGCTGACGATGGTCGGTTGCGAAGGGCAGCAGAAGCAAGCGAGCACCACGGAGATCGATGCGCTGAAGGCGCAGCTCGACGACCGCAGCCGTGCACTGCAAGAGAGTGAAGAAGCCCGTCGATCCGCCGAGCAGCGTGCCCGTACGGCCGAGCAGGCCGCGGCCGAGCTCGCACTCACGCCGGTCGCTGCGGCGCCGGTGAGCGAGGGCGCCGCCGAAGAGTTCAACGGCATCGAGGGTGTGAGCGCCGAGAAGATCGGTGACGACATCCATGTCGTGATCGAGGGCGATGTGCTCTTCGACAGCGGCAAGAGCACGCTCAAGGTCGCCAGCAAGAGAAGCCTCGACCGCATCGTGACGATCATCAAGGAGTCGCACTCGGGCCGTTCGCTCGATGTCGTGGGCTTTACCGACACGGATCCGATCAAGGCCACGAAGGACCGCTTCGCCACCAACTACCACCTCGGCTTCGAGCGCGCCTACGCGGTGCGCGAGTACCTGATCGCCAAGGGACTGCCGAAGGATGCCATCAAGCTCAGCTCGTGGGGACCGGACAAGCCGGCTGACACCAAGGCGCGCAGTCGTCGCGTCGAGGTCGTCGTGCTCGGCGGGGCGAGCTGAACCGCCTCCGGATGGAGACAAGGGAACGCGGGGCCGTGCTGTACGGCTCCGCGTTGTCGTCTGAGCATGGTCCTGTCCGTCTGCGGCCGGGCGTTTGCGCCCGGTGTTACGGTACAGCACGCGCCGGAGTCACCACTCCAGGCGCAAGCCCTCGTCCTTGACCTTCTGGACGAGGAGCTCGACCTCAGCCAGCGTCGCAGCAAGCCGGCGGCCAGCATCCTCGAGCGAGCGATAGAGGTCGGGGTTGTTCACCAGCTGGCCAACGGTGCCTTCGCCTGCATTGACCTTCTCGCTGATCGCCTGCACATTCTCTAGGGTTTGGCGCATGCGCTCGATGACGGGGCGCAGATCGGCGGCGAGCGTGGTGGCCTGGCCCTCTACGCCCTTGGCGGCACCGGCAACGGCTTCCATCGCGGCGCTGGCCTGGTCGATGAGCTGGCTTGCCTTCCAGACGGCGCTCTTCGCATCGGTGCGCATCTGCTCGTCGTTGAGCCAGGTGTTGGCACCATCGAATGCCGCCTCGGCCGAGGCGAGCATGCGGTTCAGCCGCGTCACGCTCGTGCGGATCGAGCCCTCGTTGGCCGGATCGTCCGGGCTGCCCTTCAGCGGCGCCACGAGCTCGTTGAGGTTGCGCGCCAATTCCGTGAAGTCCTCGCTCACGATCGAGGCGATGCGATCCTCGAACGTCATGAACATGGCGTTGGCGACCCAGGTGCCGTCACGCGGCGCCATCGCCGTGCGCGCCGACGGATCCTCGGGCATGCGGAAATTCAATCTCGATCCGCCGCCGATGAGGCCGCTCTCGCTGAGCACCTCGCACGACTGCGGCAGGTCGATCTCGGCATCGATTTCCGCCTCGACGCGGACCGGGGGCTCCTCGGAGGGTCGAACGGTCACCGAGACCACTCGCCCGATCGGAACGCCGTTCAGCGTGACCTGCGAACCGTTTCGAAGCCCGGCGCCTATGTTGGCGGCGACCGTGACCCGATACGACGACTGCACGAGCCAGCGCAGCTCGCCGAACATGAGGAGCAGGGCCACGAAGATTCCGATGGCGCCGATGCTCACCAGTCCCGTCACGAAATTGCGCACGGCGTCCTTCATGGAATGCCCAGTGTAGACGGTCCATCTCCACGGATCTCCGCCAGTTCCTCGGGCGATGCCTCGCCTTGGAGAAATCGGCGCACGACCGGATCGGTGCATCCGCGGAGCTCGGCCGCCGTGCCCTCAAATCGGATGGTTCCCTCATGCATGAGCACGAAGCGGTCGCCAACCTTGAAGGCTGACTGCAGGTCGTGCGTGACCACGATCCCCGTGATGCGCAGTTCGCGCTTGAGCTTCAGGATGAGCTCGTTGATGATGTCCGAGCGGATCGGATCGAGGCCTGTTGTCGGCTCGTCGTAGAGCACCACCTTCGGATCGAGCACGATCGCCCGCGCGAGCGCGATGCGCTTGCGCTGCCCGCCCGAGAGTTCCGCCGGCATCTGCTGCAGGGCGGACGCAAGTCCCACCATCGTGGCGACCCGCTGGATTCGAGCCTGCACCACGGCGTCGTCCGTCACGCCGTGCTCGCGCAGCGGGAAGGCGAGGTTGTCGGCCACGCTCAACGAATCGAAGAGCGCGCTCATCTGGAAGAGGAACCCGATCTGCCGGCGGACGATGCCAAGGTCCGCCTCGCGCATGCGATCCACGCGGTGGCCGTCGAACCAGACTTCGCCGGCATCGGGCCGAAGCAGCCCCACGATGTGCTTGAGCAGCACGCTCTTGCCGCAGCCGCTGGGCCCCAGCACCACGGTCGTCTGGCCTGCGGCGAACGAGACATCCACGCCCTTGAGCACCTGCAGGCGACCGAAGCGCTTGCGCAGCCGTGCGACACGGATGAGCGGTTCGTTGGTCGACGACGATTCCACGGCGGAACCCTATCATGCCCGACCCATCGGAAGGAGCGCGCGTGACCGGTCGAATCGTCCACCAAGCAGGCTTCCTGCGCATCGAGTGCCTGCAAGTGCAAGCACGGGATGGCCGCATGCTGGATCGTCATGTGGTCCGCCATCCCGGCGCGGTCACGGTGGTGCCTGTCCTCGACGACGGGCGTCTCGTCATGATCCGCAACTACCGCATCGCCGTCGGCGAGTGGCTTGAGGAGTTCTGCGCGGGCAAGCTCGAACCCGGCGAGGATCCGGAGCCCGCAGCAGGCCGTGAACTCGAGGAAGAGTGCGGCTATCGCGCGGGATCGGTGCGTCGCCTCGGTACTTACCTGACGTCGCCCGGATTCTGCGACGAGCTCATGCACCTCTACGAGGCCACCTCGCTCACGCCATGCGAGCAGGCGCTGGAGGCCGACGAGCAGATCGAGGTCGAGCTGGTGCACCCCGACGAAGTGCAGCGTCGCATCGCGACCGGCCGGATCAAGGATGGCAAGACGATCGCGGCGTTCCACCTCTGGCGGGCTTCAGGAGGCGGCGGACATGGGCGTTGAATCGCGTCGCTGGCGTGAACCGCCGCAGGGGGGCGTTGGTGGCATGGCCTCGCTCAGCGTGACGGCGTGGATCATCATCGCCTGCGTCGCGGTCTTCGTGGTCGATGGCTTCCTCCCGCCGCGCATGGTGCCGCTGCAAGTGAGCGTGGCTCCGGGCGTGGACATCGATGAGGTTCGCGGCAAGCAGGTCGAGCTGACGGAGCCGGTCTCGCAGACGATTGTCGAGCGCCTGCCCAATGGCAGGTTCGCCGAGCGCACGCAGCCCTCGATGGGCGGTGATGCACCCATCGTGCTCGCCGGCACCAAGACGCAGGTCGGCACCATCAGCTACCAGCTGATGCCGCTCCTCAAGGGCTGGCTCTACTTCTCGACCGCCAAGGCACTCATCGTTGAGCAGCCGTTCATCGGCTGGACCGGCCTGGAGTTCTGGCGCATCATCGGCTTCCAGTTCGTGCATGCCGATGTGAATCACCTCATCTTCAACATGCTCGGGCTCTTCTTCTTCGGTGGCGTGATCGAGAGCTACCTCGGCAAGAAGCGATACCTGGCCTTCTACCTGCTCTGCGGGATCTTCGGCGCGCTGATGTACCTGGCGCTCAACCTCGGCGGCTGGGCGTTCGCGCTGCTCAAGCTGCCCGCGATCCCGGGCCTGCTCTTCAACGACCCAACCACGCCGCTCGTGGGTGCGAGCGCGGGCATCTTCGGCATCATGTTCGCTGCGGCGCGGCTGGCCCCCAACACGCAGGTGCTGCTCTTCTTCGTCATTCCCATGAAGCTGCGCACGCTGGCGATCCTGCTCCTGGGCTGGGCGATCTGGACGATCGTGCGGGCAGGCAACAACGCCGGCGGCGAGGCTGCGCACCTCGGGGGCGCGATCGCGGGCTGGTACTTCATCGGGAACACGCACCACCTGCACGGGTTCTTCGACTTCCTCGGCCGGGTCGATCCCACGAGCCGTGCAGGTGCGGCACGCCGCGCCCGCCGGCTGGCACCCGACAACGCCGAGATCGATCGAATCTTGGCCAAGATCCAGGCACAGGGCATCGGCTCGCTCACGCGCTCCGAGCGCGAGACCCTGAGCCGCGCGAGCCGGGACACCTGACGTGCCCATCCGCTACGAGCGACTGGCGGGCACCACCACGAATGCTGCCCGCCTCGGGCGCGTGCATACGCCGCACGGCAGCTTCGACACGCCCGCGTTCATGCCGGTGGCGACCGCCGGCGCGATGAAGGGCCTCACGCCTGCGCAGGTCCGCTCGACCAACAGCCAGATCATCCTCAACAACGCCTTTCACCTGATGCTGCGTCCGGGCCACGAGCGCGTGAGCGGCTTCGGCGGCAGCCATCGCTTCATGCGCTGGGATGGCCCGATCCTCACCGACTCCGGCGGCTACCAGGCCTTCAGCATGAGCGACATCAACGCGCTCGACGAGGATGGCGTCACCTTCCGCTCATTCGTAGACGGTTCGAAGGTCAGGCTCGGGCCTGAGGAGAGCATGGCGGTGCAGAACGCGCTCGGTGCGGACATCATCATGGCCTTCGACGACTGTCCGCCCGCGCGTGCCGAGCTCGATGATGCAACCTATCGGCGGCGCGTCGAGGAAGCCAACGCGCGCACCGTGCGGTGGCTCGACCGTTGCATCAAGGCCCACGCGCGGCCGACGGAGCAGGGGCTCTTCGGCATCGTGCAGGGCGGCACCCTGCATGACCTCCGCGAAGCGAGCGTGCGCGAGATCACGGCGCGGGACCTGCCGGGCTTCGCGATCGGCGGTGTGGCCGTGGGCGAGGGCACCGCGGCGATCCACGACACGGTGCGCTTCACTGCGCCGCTGCTGCCTGCAGATCGACCGCGCTACCTCATGGGGGTCGGCTACGAGCGCGACATCGTTGCCGCGGTCGAGGCGGGGGTCGACATGTTCGACTGCGTTCTGCCCACGCGCAATGGCCGCAATGCGAATGTCTTCACGCGCGCCGGCCAGCTGCGACTGCGCAACGCATGCCACGCCGAGGATGACCGTCCGATAGAGCCGGGGTGCGGCTGCGAAGCCTGTGCTGGTGGCTTCTCCCGTGGTTACCTGCGCCACCTCTTCATGGCCGGCGAAATGCTCGGGCCGACGCTGGCGAGCATCCACAACATCCATCACTTCCAAACCCTTATGATGGAGATCCGCCAAGCCATCGCCCAAGACGCGTGGAACGCCTTCCTCGCGCGATGGCCCTGCCTAGCAGTCACCGACCAAGCCGAAACCGACCATGACTGATTTCATCGCCGCCGCCATCATGCAGGCACCGCCCCTCCCGGGCCAGCCAGCTCCCGCACCCGTCCCCGTCCAGGGCTCAGCCCCGCCCGGTGGAGCCGCACCGGCGGCAGCTCCGCAGGATCCCGGTGGGTTCTTCTGGATCCTCATCCCGATGATGCTGGTCATCCTCGTGCTGCCCATGATCACCGGCCGCAAGGAGCGCAAGAAGCGCGAAGCCATGCTTGCATCGATCGCCAACCGTGACCGCGTGCAGACCATCGGCGGCATCATCGGCGTCGTGACCGAGGTCAAGAGCGACCAGGTCACGCTGCGCGTCGATGAGTCGTCGGGCACCAAGCTCACCTTCGCGCGAAACGCCGTGAGCGAGATCCTCGAGAAGGCCAAGAACGCCGACTGATTGGCTCGGGACCACCATGAACAAGCTGACCACGAAGATCATCCTCATCGCTGTCCTTGCCGTCCTCGCGGCGCTCGCCGTGTGGCCGCCGAAGGACACGATCCGCCTGGGCAAGGACCTTCGCGGCGGGGTCAGCCTCGTCTACGCCGTCGAGATGCCGGAGGGCGTCGACTCGCCATCGGTGCTCACGCAGGTGATCGATGCGCTCAAGCGCCGCG
>Ga0194127_10007036_pt1 | contig 12551 bp, 9 predicted proteins | sample TA2KigC100mmetaG_FD_148624 | JGI IMG/M metagenome (GOLD analysis project Ga0194127, IMG submission 148624) | Freshwater microbial communities from Lake Tanganyika, Tanzania - TA2015036 Kigoma Deep Cast 100m | ecosystem: Environmental > Aquatic > Freshwater > Lake | place: Tanzania: Lake...
CCCCGGGGACGATGAAGCTGTCACGTGCGGTCGGGCAGGAGGGGACGGTGTACCTGAACATCCCGGCCGGGGGAACGGGCGAAGTCCGGGTGCTCGTGGGCGGGGTGATGAACGTGCTCAAGGCCCGCACCGCGGACGGCAAGGCGCTCTCGGCGGGCACGGCGGTGAAGGTGATTCGCGTCATCAGTGCCGGTCTTCTCGAGGTGGTACGTTCCGAGTGAGCGACGTCTCTGCTCACCCGGCTGACTTGAACAACGGTGGTTCACGGGGGCTGGAGAAGCCTCCATACAGGGAGGTTGAGCATGGGTCTTCTGCTGGTTGCGAGTGCCTGGCTGCCGCCGCTGGGGCGGACGGATATCCCTACGCCTTTCGTCCTGGCGTTGATCATCGCGCTCGCGGTGATCATCCTGTTCATCACGCTGGTCCAGCGGTACAAGCGGTGCCCGTCGAACAAGATCCTGGTGATCTACGGAAAGACGGGGAGCGGCGCTGCGCGCTGCGTACACGGCGGTGCGGCATTCGTGTGGCCGCTGTTCCAGTCGTATGCCTACCTCGACCTGGAGCCGTTCGTCGTTCCCATCGACCTGACGAACGCGCTGTCGCAGGAGAACATCCGCGTGGCCGTGCCCACGACGGTGACCGCGGCCATCTCGAACCAGCCGGGGATCATGGAGAACGCCGCGGTGCGTCTTCTCGGCCTGTCGACCAAGCAGGTCGAGAGCCAGGCGCAGGACATCATCCTCGGCCAGATGCGCGCGGTCATCGCGACCATGCGAATCGAGGAGATCAACCAGGACCGGCAGGCCTTCATGGGCAAGGTGAACGAGGCCGTGTCCGTGGAGCTCGAGAAGATCGGCCTGCAGGTGATCAACGTCAACATCCGCGACATCCAGGACGAGTCGGGGTACATCACGGCCCTGGGGCGCAAGGCCGCTGCCGAAGCGATCAACCAGGCCAACGTCGACGTCGCGGAGCAGGAGCGGAAGGGCAAGACCGGCGTGGCCGAGCGGCAGCGGGAGACCCGAAAGGCCGTTGCCGCGGCCAACGCAGACGCTGAGATCGGTGAAGCCACGGCGGACCGCGACAAGCGCATGCGGGTCGCGGGGCTGGATGCGGAGGCCGTATCTGCCGAGGCCCAGGCCAACGCGAACAAGGCCGCCTCGGTAGCCAACCAGCGAGTGGCCGAGGAAGAGGCCCGCAGAAAGGGGGAATCGGCTGCCCGGGAGGCGGACGGCGCCATCCGCGTCGCGCAGGAGAACGCGCAGAAGAAGGCCGAGGATTCCCGCGCACAGAGAGAGCAGTCGCGCCTCAATGCCGAGGTCGTCGTGCCGGCCAGCATCGAGCGGGAGAAGGTCGTGATTGCGGCCGAGGCGCGCAAGATGGAGGCCATCCGGGTGGCGGAAGGCGATGCCGAAGCGATCATCGCCATGAAGACCGCCGAGGCCCGCGGCGAGCAGGCCATCCTCGAGGCCAAGGCCCTGGGCTACCTCAAGTTCATCGAGGCCTGCGGCGGCGGCGACAGGGCCGGAGTGCTCCTGATCGTGGAGAAGCTGACCGAGCTGGCCAACATCCAGGCCAAGGCCATTCACGACCTGCCCATCGACAAGATCTTCGTGTGGGATTCGGGCGGTGAGAAAGGGGGCATGAGCAATCTCGGCCAGCGCCTCATGGGGGCACTGCCTCCGATGCATGAGCTTGCCCGCCAGGTCGGCCTCGAGCTGCCCGAGTTCCTCGGCCGGTTCGGCAGCGACCAGCAGGACCACGCCGCATCTCCGCCGCCCAAGCCGGCCCCCCCCACCCCGCCGCCGATCCGGAAGTAGCCCAGGAGACGCCTCGATGAGCTGAGGCGGACGACGTTTCCACGGGACTCAGCGTGACCGCTTCATTCGCAGACGCTGCCGTGTGGCAGCCGAGGGACCTCCGCCCTGGGGTCGCAGGGAGCCGCTCCTGCATCGCCGGATGATCTCGTGAATCGGGTTTTTCGGGGCTGCAGTCACTTCGGAAGCGAACCGAGACTCGGCACGATGATTGCCCCACCACGAGCGCATGCATGGACCGTCTCCCTTGTGCTGTCTGCGGACGGATGCGGCTGAACCACCGTCTCAGCCCCCTTGACGACAGAACCGGGGCTGACCTACCACCCCAGCCGACGAAACTCGGAGGCCTGTGAGAACTCGATCCCGGGGGGGTCGGGGGGGGAGACGATGCGGGCCACCTCACCGAGACACTCGTGGACGAAGAAGAGCTGCACGTGATGGACGTCTGGCTTGCCCTGGCTGACGACGAAGGTCTGGGTGAGCTCGAGGCGGACACGGAGCGAATTCTCCAGGCGGAACTGGGGAAGCAGAACCGTGCCCCGGCCGTCGACCACAAACTTGTAGGTCTCCTTGCCCGCGTTCTTCACCCCCTGAAGCACGGCGTTGGAGAACGTGACGGTCTGCTGCCAGTTGGCCCCGAGCACGAGCGGGAACTGGTAGACCACCAGCGGCTCATCGTAGACCAGGAGCGTGTGGGCAGGTTCGGACTGAGGCTTGACCGAGGCCAGCCCGAGCATCAGGATCCGCCCCGGCTCGCTTCGAAACACGCCCAGGACATCCGGGCTCCAGAGCGATACCGGCGATGCGTAGGCGGCCCCGGGGAAGTGGGGTGCGAACCAGTGCTGCGAGGGGTCGACCACCGTGACCCCCACGGCCACGTTGTCCGGTGCGCTCCGGAAATCCCACACGTGGCCGCCCTCCTGGTCTGCGCCCTTCGAGTCGACCGGCACCAGCGTCCCGGGCGGATTCACGTTGTACGTCACGTGGGCCCCAACCACTGCGGGCATCTCGTCCGCGGACAGCGAACCGTCGTTGTTGCCGACACACCAGGGTGCTCCGTCGACGGAGTCGAACACGGGCGGCCCCTCGACATCCACGTCGTCGCCCAGGTACAGCACAGCGCAGTCCCCCTGCACCTGCACCGTCACCGGCGGAGCCTCACCGCACCCCACGGCAATGAGACCCAGGACGGGTCCCCACAATGAGCGAATCGCTAGCGCCTCGCGCACGTTCCTGCCTTCGCGGGACATCAGATCCTCCCTCAGAACCTCGCTTCTGCCATTCCCCGCACCAGCCAGGCATCCGCCGGCTCGAGCGCAGGGACGACGTTCAGGTTGCGAAACCCGTCCAGCGGGTTCAACCACGCTCCGACGAGATGGAAACGGAGCCCGTCGGCCACGTCCGCGCTCAACCGGATGTTCCCCTCGAACCCCAGGTCCTTCGCAATGCCGGGGGCGGACTGTGCGAACAGGGTCCGGGAGTAGATCCCGGAGATTCCGGTCTCCAGCCAGGACAGCGGCCTCAGACCGACCGAGGCCTTTCCGTACACCGCGTCGGTGACCGTGCCCACGATCCGCCGCCAGAGGATCTCGTCCACCACGAAGTTCGAGTTGAAGCGGAAGTTGTTGACCTCGAGGTCCGGGTCGCTTCCGTTGAACGAGATCTGGCTCCCATCCATATCCCCGGCCTTTGGAGTTCCGCCGGTCCGGGCACCGAAGCCGTATGCCTCGTCCCCGGAGGCCAGTCCGGCTTCCGCCGAGAGCGTGAGCTTCAGCACCGGAAACCGCCATCGTGCCCGCAGCACGCCTCCGTACTGCTGCCCCGTGACTCGTGCCGTTGCCACGCCGGGCATCATCGAAGCACTGTCGAGCGCCGTGTACATCCAGGCCCCCTCCCCTTCCAGCAGCAGGGAGGCGGAGGCAACGCGGAACCAGGCATCGACCAGGTATGCGGCAAGCCCGCGGCCGACGTACTGGCTGCCGGAAGCATCCCCGGGCCACTCGTCCGGTGCGGCCAGGTAGAAGCCGGGAAGATCGCTGTCCTGCCACCGGTAGGAGAACGAGACTCCCCAGTGGAACGCTGTCTCTCCCCCCAGGATCTGGCGGCGGGTCACGCCGGGCAGCTTGTAGTGTGCGACGGCCAGGTTGACCGTGCGCAGATCGTCCCGATCGGTCAGGTCGTAGCTGCCGCCGGCCGGATTCCCCCACGAGCCGGCATGCCCGCCGTTGGCATCGAAGTCGTACGAGACCGCGACCAGGGCATCGAACAGAGAGGTGATCCAGGCCACCCGATCCGCGGTCTGGAGAAAATCGCAATCTGCGCACCGGCCGGAGTTGGCAACGAGCCCGAGCCCCCAGTCGCCGGCCGTCCGCCCAGCGAGCAGCAGCCCGACGGGTGACAACCACTCCAGCGACAGCGTGCTCACGCCGATGGAATCGGACAGCGAGTTCACTCCGCTGCGGGGCGGCGCCTGGCTCGTGGAGCCGGCGGGCATCGGGACCTCCGGAGTCGCCGGGTACGCGGAAGGCGTGCTTCCGAGCTGCAGGTTGTCGAACAGCACCAGGCCCGACCGCACCGTCACTTCCGGCCCCAGGCGGAAGACCGGATCGACCAGCAACCGCATGTCCGCAGAGGAGAAAGTATCGGCAGCGCCGGGGGACAGCCCGAGAATCGTCTTCCCGGTTCCCGGACACGCCCCCCGGTCCAGGTCGAGGTTCGCCATGTGAGCTCCCCGAACCCGCACGGCACCGGAGAACTCGAGCCAAGGGGGAGCGCGCAGGGAATCGTGTTCCAGCTCCAGCGGGTCCTCGTAGAGCAGGTTGCGGTACGGCGTCACCGCCCTCAGCTCCTGGGCTTCAGCGGTCCACGCCGCAACCAGAAGGGCTGCCCCCGCCAGCACCGCGACCCGGCTGGAGGCCCCGGAAAGGAGAAAAGAAGTCGCTGCACGGAGAATCTGCATTCCCCCCCGCGCGAAATGCCTGCCTCGTGACGATAACGGGAATAGCCGTTCCGTTTTCCCGGTCGAGGTCTCAGTCCCCGCGGGCGCACCTCTTCCGGGAAGGTCGTTGGTTGTTTGACATGGCACGGGGGTAGCTCGGCGCAAGCCGCCGTGGTGGGGGGCCGCCTGCCCATGGGGGGTAGGTCCACGTGAAACATGCACCAGGCAGGCACTGCGGCCCCTTCCCTTCCTTCTCCGACGCCGGAGCGCGCCCGGGAGGAAGGGGAAGGGGGGGAGAGGGAGACAGGCAGGCAACAACAACATCGGCATGCAAGGCTGACGCGGAGGGGTGTGCGTTTGGGCAGCCAGGGGAGGGTCGGTGGAGTTGCGGTCGGAAACCGGAGCAGCCAGGAACTGCAGCACCTCCCGGACGAATCCCTGCGGATCCTCGTGGTGCGGCATGTGCCCGCAACGGGGCAGGAACACGAGGCGAGACCGCGGCAGATCAGCCGCGAGTCTGCGTGCGTAGAACGGGAGCGACACCCGGTCCTGCTCCCCCCAGACCAGCAGCGTCTCCTTCTCGATTCCGGGGTACCAGGGCTGCATGGTCTCGAAGCGCTGGTCGCGGGCAGCCTGGAGCGCTGCCCGCACCGCCCCACGCCGGTGCAGGTAGCGCTTGATCGCGGCCACGTCCTTCTGAGTCACGTGGCGGTCCGGCTCGACGTAGGTCTGCTGGTATCTCATCTCCGGCTGCTCGTCGAAGAACAGGGTGTAGATGGCCTCACCGAGCACGGGCACGCGGGCCCACAGGAGGAAGGTCGGGAGCTGCTCGTAGTAGACCCACGCTCCGACCAGCACCAGCCGGCCTACCCTTTCCGGATGGCGGTGCGCCAGCGACAGGGCGATGCTCGAGCCCCACGAGTGGGCCACGACATGGGCCTTCTCGATCCCCTGCTGGTCGAGCAGCTCCACGAGCATCTCGGCCAACCGGCCGGGTGAGTAGTCTCCCTCCTTCTTGTCGGACAACCCGAAGCCGGGCAGATCGACGAGGAGGCAGCGGTGATCCCGGCACAGCTCGGGCACTACGGGCATCCATTCAACAGCGGCGGCGGAATAACCATGGACGAACAACAGCCAGTCACCGTGGTCACCGACCGTCTTGACGTGCAGTCGGAATCCCTGGACCTCGGCAAACTGCGTGTCTTCAGGCAGCTCGGGCAGATCCGCCGGTCCCTCCTGGAACGTTGCGCATCCGGCGACCAACAGTGCGAGCACGACGGCCGAAGCCTGACGTAGACAGGGTCTTCTCATCCGGTCTACGAACATGGTCGGGTCGTTCGTCGAGCGCCGGCCGGGCAAGGAAGGCTTCGAAGCCGGCGGCACAGGCGTACCTGGAGGTACGTCGAGCACGACGCCCGAAGCTAGACAGGGTCTCTTCCGGTCTGCAAACATGGTCGGGTCGTTCGTCGAGCGCCGGCCGGGCAAGGAAGGCTTCGAAGCCGGCGGCACAGGCGTACCTGGAGGTACGTCGAGCACGACGCCCGAAGCTAGACAGGGTCTCTTCCGGTCTGCAAACATGGTCGGGTCGTTCGTCGAGCGCCGGCCGGGCAAGGAAGGCTTCGAAGCCGGCGGCACAGGCGTACCTGGAGGTACGTCGAGCACGACGGCCGAGGCCTGACGTAGACAGGATCTTCTCATCCGGTCTGCAAACATGGTCGGGTCGTTCGTCGAGCGCCGGCCGGGCAAGGAAGGCTTCGAAGCCGGCGGCGCAGGCGTACCTGGAGGTACGTCGAGCACGACGGCCGAAGCCTGACATAGCCCCGCCGGATGCTCGGCGGACGAGATGACCATGTTCAGAACCCCAGCCGCTTGTATTCGGATGCCCATTGAAACTCCTTCTGCGTTTCCCCCTCGAGGCTCCGCACCAGGGCCACCGTGCCCGCACACTCGGCCACGAAAAGCGCTATGCGCACCCTCTTCTGCGCCACTGGCGTGGGCATCAACGAGTTGTGGACCGCCATCTCCAGATCGAGGTAGACCCGCTGCACCGGGTAGCTGCCTGCGGGCACCTTGACGCTCCCCTTCTTGTCAGCCACGAACGAGTAGGAGTGCGTGACCGACAGTTTCCCGGCCGCACCGTAGTCCGCGGGATAGGCTTGCCCCTCGTAGAGCCCGTCGGCCGGCACATCGAGCGCGTCCCACGCCTTGCCAGCCTTGAGCGGCAGTGGCAGCAGAAGAACGGACTCCCCATACGCAAGTGCTGTCACATCCTTGTCAGCCGAGGCAATGCCCAACAGGTACAGCCCCGTGGCATCCAGCCGGTACACGCCCATGTAGTCCGCACTGAACGGCTGCACGAACTCACCGTCGGGGTAGTGCTTCTGGAACCAGAACGACGAGAGCGGAAGGATGCTTTCGTAGTGCACCTCGTCCTTCCCCTGGATCTTGGCCGAGAAATCCCATGCCCACGAGACCTTGTCGTCCTGCTGTTTGCCCCCGAGCCCGGGAATGGGGACCTGCGTCCCGGGCTTGTTCACCGTGTAGGTTGCCACGAGCCCGAGCGCCTGCTTTGCCGGGAACTCGGACAGCTCGATCACGCCGTCTCCGTTGCCGATGCAACCGGACACGATGTCAGGCGGTGGGGGGAATTCGTAGTCGGGCAGTTCCGTACCGCCTTCGAAGGTGAAGTCGAGAAGTCCCTGGTAAAGCTCCTCGGCAAGGTCGGAATCATGGGCATCGCCTGCCCCGCAGCTCGCACGTCCTACGCAGTCCTCCGAGGCATCGAGCACCAGCCGCCCGTCGGCCGCCGACGAGGAATCCCCCCCTCCAGTATCGATACTGCCCAGGGAATCCTGCACATCGATCAGCAAGGGCACGTCGGTCGTCGCCGGCCCGCCCGAACACGCCAGGGCGAACCCGAAACACGCCAGGGCGAGGCCGAAACACGCCAGGGCGAACCCGAAACACGCCACAGCAAACCCACGGCACGCTGAGGAGGACCCGATGTGCGAGAGCCGCAACCTGAGACGTGCCTGAGCTCCTGCCACGGGACAGCGCAGCGCGTTCGCTCGGACTCCCCCCCCCTGCGGACCTGGACCATCCGTGCCCATAAAATACCTCCGCTTCCTTTCGATCTTCTCCAGGCGCTTCTTCAGCTCGTCAAGCTGGCGCAGGATGAGCTCGTGCGGAGCAGCATGCGGGCCGGCACCGGAGGGGGAAGCCTCATTCGGAGAGTCGGAGGCATCTTCGGGCATCGTTCCACCCGGCGCACCGGTTCCACCAGGCGGCTCTTCGACAAAGTCCCTTCCTTTGCCTGCGTCGGGATGCGGGGGGTCTCCGACCGCAGCCCCGGGAAACAGGCGGGAAACCCACGCTGCCGGATCGAACCAGGAGGCGGCGGGATCGACCGAAGGGAACCCGGCCTTCTTCATCTCCCGAAGCAGTGCGAGCCCCTGCCGCATGGCCTGGTCGAAGAACCGCTTCCCCGGCGTATCCTGGAGAATCACGAATTCCTTCAGGAGGTCGAGCGGCAGCCCTTCCACCTTGCGCTTCTCCCTCTCGACGATGATCTGGAGCAGCACTGCGGCGGTGATCTCGTCGTTGGTCGAGGCGTCCCGCACCTCGACGTCCCCCCCGACCTTCAGGATCGCGGGGATGTCCTCCAGGTTGATGTAACGGCTGCGGGCCGTGTCGTAGAGCCGTCGATTCCCGTATTTCTTGATGATCGTCTTGTCGGCCATGATTCTCCCCGTCGCTGACTTCCCGCACCGTAGCCGAGATTTTTTTGCGTTGCAACAAAAAAGGGGTTGACAGCCCGAGGACCGCACCTATATTGAGGGCGATTGCTGCAATGCAGCATCACCGTCGCACGGTGCGGCGGCTATTCCATAGGAGGAAGCGATGGAGAAGGAATTCGTGGCGAACGTTGGCGATTGGACGGTCGAGATGGTCAAGAACGTGGAGAAGGGGTTCGCTTCCGTTGTGCAGATGCACAAAGAGGGTGTCGAGCAGGCCCGCACGCTGATGGACCAGGGGTTCGAGCAGGTCGAGAAGGCCTTCCAGCCGCTCGAGGATGCCATGCACAAGGGATTCGAAGGACACCCCGAGGCAGCCAAGGCCGTGCAGATGCCGATCGACATGGCCCACAAGGTGCACGGGATGAACCGGAAGGGCATCACGATGATGATGGACAACTACGTCAAGGCGCTGGAGCAGGGGAGCCGCAACTTCCAGCAGGCTGCCAAGGCCGCGATGGATCTGGCGGGCAAACTCCGGAATATGGAGCCCACTGGGAAGAAGTAGATGTGCGGAACGTGCGGCCTGCGGGTCGGAGCGAAGCTTCCGGGCCGTGTTGTCCTGGCCGAGTCGTGGGTGCGGTGCGCCAGCGGCGTGATGGGTCCAGGCTCAGCCTGGCGGTGCGCCGGCGGCGTGATGGGTCCAGGCTCAGCCTGGCAGTGCGCAGGATGGACAAGCGACACACGCTGCGGTACACCCGTCGGGCGGGAGGGTGAAGGGATGAAGGTCAACATCGGGTATTGGGTTTCCAAGAACGCCAGACTCTATCCGGACAAGAATGCGCTGATCTGCGCGGGGCGCTCGGTCACATACCGGGAGCTGGACCGGAGGGTGAACCGGCTGGCCAATGCCCTGGCGGACATGGGGTTGGTGGCGGGAGATCGAGTTGCGGCGATGATGCTCAACAGCATCGAGTATGTCGAGCTGCTGTTCGCCTGTGCGAAGAAGGGGTTGGTGTTCGTGCCGCTCAACTTCCGCCTGTCCGTTCCGGAGCTGCAGTTCATCCTGGACGACTGCACGCCTCGGGCTCTGTTCTTCGATCCGGTGTTTGACAGGCAGGCCGGGACGCTGGGCACATCGGTCCCCTCACTGGTGCTCCGGACTGCGGTGCCTCTGGCCGGTGGCGGAGAGTACGATGCCCTGCTCGAACGCTGGCCTGAGACCGAGGCGCTGGACGAGCGGCACGGAGGCGACGACCTGTTGTTGATCATGTACACCGCGGGCACGACCGGTCGGGCCAAAGGGGTGATGCTGTCTCACCACAACTGTTTCTTCCAGACGATCAACGGCTGGGCTTTCGGGAACTCGCCCGATGCCGTGACGCTGGTGGTGTTGCCGCTCTTCCACGTTGGGGGGCTGAACGGCTCGGTGACTCCGATGATTCACATCGGTGCCACTACGATCCTGATTCCGAAGTTCGATCCAGCCGACGTGCTGGAGTTGGTCGAGCGATGGAAGGTGGTCGGGATCATGGCGGTTCCGACGGTGTACCAGATGCTGCTGGACCACCCCGACTTCGGCAGGCGGGATCTTCCCTCGCTCGAGGTGCTGCTTTCGGGCGGAGCACCGTTGCCGCACGCTCTCCTGGAGGCGTATGATGCGCGAGGCTTCGAGATGAGGCAGGGGTACGGGCTCACGGAAGCATCGCCGGGCGTGACCGGGATGGGGCCGGGGGACTGCCGCCGCAAGCCGGGCACGGTGGGCAAGCGCTGCCTCTACACCGAAGTCGAGGTCATGGATGACGAGGGGAGGATCCTTCCGCCGGGGCAGACCGGGGAAGTCGTGGCCCGGGGACCGAACATCATGCTCGGATACTGGAACCTCCCGGAAGAGACGGCAAAGACGATCGTCGACGGCTGGCTTCGGACCGGGGACCTCGGTCACTTCGACGAGGACGGTTTTCTCACGATCGCAGGCCGCAAGAAGGAGATGATCATTTCCGGGGGGGAAAACGTGTATCCGGCGGAAATCGAGCAGATCCTGACGAATCACCCGGACGTGGGAATGGCCGCGGTGGTGGGGATCAAGGATCCCATGTGGGGGGAGGTTCCGGTGGCGTTCGTGACGCCGGCTCCGGGCAGTACGCCCGTTCCGGAGGCCATCCTGGAGTACCTGGGCCCCCGCCTGGCGCGGTACAAGATCCCCCGCACAGTCTACGTCCGCGACGTGCTTCCCATCAGTGCTGCCGGGAAGATCCTGAAGCGACAGCTCGTGGAGGAGCTTTCCGCTCCCCAGCGACAGTAGGAGGGAAAAGATGATGGACTTCAGCGACATGTTGTTCAAGCAGTGGGAAAAGGGCTTCTCGACCTTCATGGACCAGCTCGTCCGGAACCAGGCGTTCCTGGCGCAGATGGGCAAGCTCATGGAAGGAAGCAACCTGTTCCGCATGGTGGTCGACCGCTCGATCATCAAGGCCCTCGAGAGCGTCCAGCTCCCGACCCGGAAGGACATGGAGGATGCGCTGGCTGCGCTCCGCAGAATCGAGGTCGAGCAGCAGAAGCTGGCAACCCGGCTTGACTTGCTCCAGGACAGCCTGACAGCGATGGCCGAGGCCATGGCGACGCTGGGCCGCCTTGCAGTGGATACCGCCCAGGCAACGGGTTGCGGGGTTCCGGAGGAGACGGGCAAGGCCGAGGCAGCGCCATCCACGCCGAAGAAGAAGCAGAAGAAGCGCTAGAGCGTTCGCCTCAGGGCTGCTTCCGCACGACACGGGGGACGGATGGCGATAGGGCCGGAAACAGGCGGCTGATCGGCTGCTTCCGCACGACACGGGGGACGGATGAAGAAGGCAAGGGAGTTGGTCCAGACGGTGAAGGCGGAATTGCGGGCGGTGGCCGGTCGGATGGTCAACGGCGTGCAGCTTGCCACGGGGGCAATCAAGGCTCCGGAAACGGGCACGACTCCGCACGAGGTCGTGCTGGAAGTGGCGGGCTGCCGGCTGCTGCGCTACACCGACGACACGCATCGCAGGCACCGCCATCCGGTGCTCTTCGTGCCCTCTCTCGTGAATCGGGCGTACGTGCTCGACCTCGTTCCGGACCGCAGCGTGGTCCGGTATCTCCAGGCAGCGGGGTTTGCCGTGTACCTGCTCGACTGGGGCATTCCGGGGACGGGTGACCGGACGACCACACTGGGCGACTACGTGGAGGGCCGGCTGGATCTGGCGGTCGACCGGATCCGACAACGGGAAAAGGTCTCTCCGGTGCTGGCCGGCTACTGCATGGGCGGCAGCCTGGCCATGATGCACGCGGCACTGCACCCGGAGAAGGTCGCCACGCTCGTGCTCCTGGCGACGCCGGTGGACTTCGAGGAGGCAGGCCTCCTGCGCACCTGGGCCCGCAGCTCGGCGTTCAATCTCGATGCCTTCGTGGATTCGAGCGGACTCGTATCCCCCGACGTCCTGAACATGGCCTTCACGATGCTCAAGCCGAGCGGGCAGGCGCGCAACCTGTATTCGCTCTGGAAGTACGGCTGGAGCAAGGACTTCCTGCGCAGCTACCTGGCCATTTCCAAGTGGGTCAACGACCCGGTGCCGGTGGCCGGGGAGGCATTCCGGGAATACGTTCAGCAGTGGTATCGCGAGAACCGGGTGATGACGGGCGGCTTGAGCGCCGGTGGGCGGAATGTGGACTTCGGCCGGATCACCTGCCCGGTGCTCAACGTGATTGCGAAATCCGACCACATCATCCCTCCCCCGTGCTCGATGGCCGCCGACAAGGTGTTCAAGGGCAGCCGGAAGTTCGAGAACCAGGTGTTCGCGGTAGGACACATCGGTCTGTCGGTGGGAGAAGGCTCGTTCACCAAAGTGTGGAACCGGATTGCCGCATGGCTTGCGAAGGAGGACACGGCCGGAGAAAGGGGGAAGGAATGAGCCCGCGTTGGACTTGGCTGAAGCTTCTCTGGCTGGCATTCCTGGCGTCGGGACCGGCATGCTCGTGCTCCGGTTCCGGCCCGGTGAAGTATGTGGGCACCGACACTTCCGACCCGTCCGGCACTTCCGA
>Ga0194127_10007040_pt1 | contig 12548 bp, 11 predicted proteins | sample TA2KigC100mmetaG_FD_148624 | JGI IMG/M metagenome (GOLD analysis project Ga0194127, IMG submission 148624) | Freshwater microbial communities from Lake Tanganyika, Tanzania - TA2015036 Kigoma Deep Cast 100m | ecosystem: Environmental > Aquatic > Freshwater > Lake | place: Tanzania: Lake...
GCAACGGCTTGTGACGACATGTCGGCGATTACTTCGGGGCCGACGAATCCCGGTGTGAGCGACGGGTTGATGCCGACGATGTCGGCTTCGCGCGCGGCGATGCCGAGCATGCGCTTTCCGCCGGCGCCAATCAACACTGGTGGGCACGGCCGCTGAAGCGGCTTGGGCAAACCGTCGTATTCGGTGATGGTGTAGTGCGTGCCTTTGAACGAGAACTTGCCGTCGGCCATGCAGCCGCGAATCACCTTGAGACCTTCGACGAAGCGATCGATACGCACGCCGGGGGAGTCGTATTGCATTCCGGCTTGGTCGTAGTCGGTGCGCATCCATCCGGCACCAAGGCCGATGTCGACGCGGCCATCTGACAGCACGTCCATCGTCGCGAGTTCTTTGGCCAGCACCACCGGGTGTTTGTAGTCGTTGTCGAACACCAGCGCGCAGATACGCAGGTTCTTCGTGACGGTTGCAGCGACAGTCATCGCTGGCACGGGTGCGAGTTGATCGGTGAAATGATCGGGCATGGTGAGCACCGCGTAGCCGAGGTCTTCGGTGCGACGTGCGAGGTCGGCCCACGTTTTGCCTGACGGCGCGGTGGATGCTTGTACGCCGAATCTGAACGGACGTTTCGTGTGTGAAGTCACCCGCAGGAGAGTAGCAAGCGACGTTGTGAGCACTCGTGCCCGTGAGCCAGTGGCCCGCAAGTAGCGTTGGAGGCACGTGCGTCTAGCAATGTGGTCGTTGCGACTCGTCGTCGCCGTGCTTCTTTCATCGTTGCTCATCACCGCTTTGGTGGTGGGTATGGCTCCCCGTGTGTGGGGCATCCTGAACGCTCATGAAGAGACCGCAATCCCGCTGTATCAAGTCGGCGGTTTCACTGGCCTGGCCGAGCGAAGTGTGTTGTTCGACGACCAAGGTCGCCAGATCGGGGTGTTTCAGGCGGAGAATAGCCAGCAAACGTTGATCTCCGAGATCCCGCCACAGGTGGTGGACGCCTTGCTGGCAATCGAAGACCAGAACTTCCGCCAACATCGCGGCGTTGATTTGCGTGCGGTGGGCCGCCAAGTGATCTCGAACATCAACGACGGCGCCTCCGGAGGTGCGTCAACCATCACGCAACAAGTGGTGAAGAACGAATTACTCGCCACGTTGCCACGTGACGGCAGGTACAAGCTGCTGCAGATGCGTTATGCGATCTTGCTCGAGCGCGAATTGACCAAGGATCAGATCCTCGAGCGATGGTTCAACACCAACTTTTACGGTTACAACGCCTACGGCATCAAGGCGGCGGCTGAGGTGTACTTCGGCAAAGACGTGAAAGACCTTTCGATCGAAGAAGGTGCGTTCCTCGTCGGCCTGGTGCGGGCACCTTCGGCATACGACCCGATCAACAATCGCTCGTTGTCGCTGTCGCGTTTCGTTACCGCACTCACGCGAGTGCGCGACGAGGGCTACATCACGCTCACCGACGACGAAATCATCCGTCGCGCCGCACAATTCATGCCCACCGGTGTGCGCAGCCGACCCGACGAACCGGTTCAGCGCACCCACTTCACCGAATTGGTGAAGGATTACCTGCTCAACCAGACCACCATCCTGGGAATTACCTATCAGGAGCGGTACGCCAAGCTGTTCCGCGGCGGTCTGCGTATCTACACCACGCTCGACCGCGACGCGCAGGCATCGGCCGACGAGGCCGTGCAGTTATTGCCCGACAACAGCGTCAATGCGCAAGCAGCGCTCGTCACCATCGACAACGCCACCGGCGCGATTCGCGCGATGGTGGGCGGCAAACCGTTCAAGGCCGGGGAGAACGAAGTCAATCTCGCGATGCGCCGTCGTCAGACCGGCTCGAGCGTGAAGATGTTCATCCTCGCTGCGGCACTCGAGGCGGGTGTGGAGAGCGACGATCTCATCGACGGCAAGCTGCCGTGCCTCCTGCCGAACCCCGACAACCCGACCGAGCCTTTTGAAATCAAAGACGGTGTGAGCGAACCCGTTGGCCCGTTGCGTCGCATGACGTGGTTGTCCATCAACTGTGCCTATGCGAAGTTGTCGCAAATCGTGGGGCTCAACCGCGTGGTGGATCGCATCTATCAAATGTCGGCCAGCGAATGGCTGACGCCGGAGAAATACCCGGTGTACCCGTACGCCTCACTCGCCACTGGTGCGAACGAGTTGAGTGTGGTCGACATGGCGGCGGGTGCGCAGACCATCGCCAACCTAGGTGTTCACCACGAACCGTATTTCTTGGAGAAGATCCTCGAGCGCGACAACTCCACGCTCGTGTGGGAACGCGCAGTCAATGTGAACGGCACTGAGGCGCTCACCACGGCGACGGCGGCCAAGACGGTCGACATCATGCGCGGTGTGCTGCGCAGTGGCACCGCGCGACGCACGCCGCTTGCCGACGATCGCCCGGCTGGTGGCAAGACGGGCACACAAGCCAACAACACCAACGCGTGGTTCGTGGGCTTTACGCCGCAGTACTCCACCGTGGTGTGGGTAGGCGACCCGCGCGGGTACACGCCGATGCGCGGCGTGCCGGAGTTTCGCAATCAAATTGTTGGCACGTGGAAGTTCGCCCGCAACACGGTGACTGGCGCGACGTATCCCGCGCACATCTGGAAACTGCACATGGACAAGATTCATGAAGGTCTCGAGGTCACCGACTGGGGCACGAAACGCGATGATGAGGCATGGAAGTTGCTCGTTACACCGCAGCGTCCACTCGCACGTTTGTATCTGCCCGGCGTTGAGTGCGTCGCGCAGGTGATTGCTGGTGTTCCACCTGCGCCATCTACAACACTCGCGCCGGGCCGTACCACCACGACACTGCCCGCCGATCAAACCGTGCCCACCACGGCACCAGGCCCCGTGGTGGTGTCGGTGCTGCCGACGAGCACCACAATCGATCCGACCGAGAAGAACCCGTATGCGCCTGTGCCATCGATCCCGATTGTCGGGCACATTGTCTATGACTGCGACAAAGGCGTGCCAAGTTGGGCCCAGACGACTGTCGTGGGAGGCTGAGCGCCATGAACTTTCGCTCGTTGCTGCCGCTTCAGGCGATAGATCACCGGCTGTCTCAACTTGCGCACCGCAAAGCGCAACTGCCCGAACGAGCGAAGGCGGACGCCGCAAAGAAGGCGTTGGATTCCGCTCGTGCAGAAGAAAGGAAAATTATCAAGCGTGTGGGCGACATCACCGGTGAAGTGAACCGACTTGAAGTGCGCGGTAGAGAACTTGATGCCAAGAAAGCCAAGTACGAATCGCAGTTGAAGTCGGTGGTGGTGATGCGCGAAGTCGAGGCCCTCCAGCACGAGATATCGACTATCAACACCGATCACTCGTCTCTCGATGATGCAGAACTCTTGTTGCTCGATGAGAACGAGCGACTCGAGCAGGCTCTCGCAACGCTGCAGGTCAATGTTCCAACGCTCGAGTCGGCGGCCAACGACGCGGCCACCGCACTCGCCGCGGCAATCACCGCCGTTGACACCGACATCGCCGCTGCTAGCGATGAACGGTCGCGACTTGCCGCCGACATCGATGCCGAGTCGCTCGCGTTGTATGAGCAAGTTCGCTCCCGGACGTCGAGTGCTGCCGTTGCGGAAATTGTGAAGGGCTCGTGCGGGGGCTGCCACACGTCGATCTCACCGAAAGAGCAAGCTGAACTAAAGAAAGTCGCCGACAGCGCTGATGCACGCTGCCCGTACTGCAGTTGCTTGCTCGTGGTCTGAGCTGACTCGTGTTCTTCTGGTTTCTCGCCACTGCGATACTGACGATTGCGTGGGTGTTCAAAGACCCGCGGTTCGACTACCGACTGCTCGCCGTGGGTGCGGTGTTGCCCGACATCATCGACTGGCCGACTGGCTGGCGCGTGATGCATTCAGTAGTTACCAGCATCGTGTTGTTGGCATTGGTGATGTTGGTATCGCTCGGGCGCAAGCCGTATCGCAAACTCCTGCTTGGCTTACCGATTGGCATCTTTCTGCATCTGGTGTTTGACGGCGCGTTCGCTAAAACGGAGATGTTCTGGTGGCCAATCGGCGGTTGGGAGTTTTCGGCCGATGTGTTGCCAGTGGTTTCACGCGGCTGGTGGAATGTGCCGCTCGAGGTTGTTGGCGCCATCGCATTGTGGCGATGGTGGGGGCGACGGCGAGTCGATCTGTAAGCGGGATTCTGTACCGACGACCCTTGCGAATCGGCGGCGGTGACCATCCATCTTGGCGATCTACCCGAAGGTTGCCTTACGGCGAGCGGACCGCTCATCCCTTCTGTTCGATCTTGCTTCGAGTGCCGTGCCGCCGACCGACGTCGCCGCCGGTCGTGGTGCGCTCTTACCGCACCGTTTCACCCTTGCCTGATCGCAACCGAAGTTGCGCCATCGGCGGTGTGTTCTCTGTTGCACGGGATGTCAGGTTTCCCCGACCTGGCTCGCGCCAGCACTCTGTCCTTCGAAGTCCCGACTTTCCTCAACCGCGCGCTAAGCGCGCAACTGCGGTCACCCGACCGACTCGCCGTCGGATTCAAGGCTACGGCCGTTCGAGCAGTTCACGAACTGCCTTCGCCGAAATCGCTTGCTTCATTCGTGGCACCGAGAGCTCCGAACCCGTCGTATTCACGTTCGCGTGAGTATTCGCGGTGGACTGCCCGTGTGCTGGGTCGGGTCGAAGCGGGGCGGCCAGCAGTCGATGCAGTTGGTCGCAATCGACTGCGTTTGCGGCCCAGGGCGTATCCGACGAGGAAGACGAGCGTGATGACGATGATGAGTTCCATGCACCGACGGTAGGAAACGGGTCTCCCGTGGTCCGGCTGCGCTTAGGCGCAGGTGACGTAGTCGTAGGCGAGCGAGTTGAGGCTCGGAGTCTCCAGGTTCAGCGACGTGCGCGAGCCGTCTGGGTTTACTGGGCCGAGCGTGACGGGGATCGGCGTAAGCGGCCCGAATGCACCAGGCACCGTCGCAACATTGGGCTTGCCAGTCGCTTCATCGACGCTCGGCAGAACACCTGCGAGACCAGGGTTCAGTGCTTGCGCGAGGATTGCGGCATGGCGGGCCTCTTCTTGCCCGATCGTCATTGCTGCTTGGCGCAAGGCCTTGTCGGAGAGCATTGTCACAACTGACTGGTACGTCTGCGCGGCCAGATTTTCCAACGCGTGTGCGAGCACCACAACGTCGAGCGCTGGGGTTTCGTTCGCTTTGTCGGTAATCAAGCCGAGTGCAGGGGAGATGTAGATCTCCGAAAGTCGCGGATTGCCACAGGTGAAGGGCTTGCCACCCAACTTGGTGACGAGACCGTTGATTGCCTCAGCATGACCGCGGTGATCATCACGCAAGCGCTTGGCGATGTCGCCAGCTGCTGCAAACGAGCCGGTGAAGACACCAAGCCCGATTGCGGCCTCGTACGTTTCGATCGCGTTGTACTCCAACGATGCTGCGGTGCGAAGCAACACAATGTCGTTGACTTCGGCGTTCGGCAAGCCTTCGGACTCGGGCACCACGCCGACGGCGGTGATGTTCTTGCTCTCTTCGACACCGGCTTGCTTGCCACAGGCGGCGAGCACGAGACCTGCCGCACCGACACCGCCGAAACGCAACATCTGGCGTCGCGAGTAGCGATTCATGATGTGGCCTCCGGGGCGAGCGGCGCGGCTTCGTTGGTTAGCGCGTCGGTAATCGTGCGACCATCGAGCAGCGCAAGGGCAGCCGCGTGGCGGGCTTGGATCGAAAGGATCGAAGCGACCAACGCCGAACCCTCGGTGCCCTCGAGCACGCCAACGAGCGACAAGTGTGTAGACACCAAGGTGTTCTCCAGTTCACGAAGCGCGTCGAAGATCGCCGACTTGTCGGTGCCCGCCACCTTGCCGCGGAAGGCGTTGTACACCGCATCTTCGCGCACGTTCGAGGCATCCTTGCCGACCAGCCCGGCGAGCGCCTGGCCTGCGGCGAGGTGGTGGTCGTGAAAGCCCACCAGCATCGTCTGCTCCTCAGCGTTGAACGCCGAGAGTTCGGCGGCAACGGCGTACAAGTCACGCGCCGCCAATTCGGCGGAATTGGCAAAGCCGAGCAACGCACGATCGGCGGCTGTCGGAGGTGTGGGGGTTGCGGCAGGAAGAGTCATACGAGAACGACGGCGCAAGCGCCTGGCAAAGAATAGTCGCTAGAAATTGAGGGCCGAAAGTTCCGGAATCCAGCCCCGAGCGCGATGTACCGCTTCGTGCCATTGTGCCCGTGAGGATGACGTGCGCGGCTCCACCGTGTGCAGCGGACGCACCAGCGATGTTGCCTCGGCGAGCGAACTCCACACTCCCGCAGCGACTCCCGCCAAGAACGCTGCACCGAGCGTGGTGGCCTCGGTTTCGCGACATACATCGACCGGTCGACCAGAGGAGTCTGCGAGTGCCTGCACGAACACGGCGTTGCGGCTCATGCCTCCATCGACTCGCAAGCGATCGACACGCAAACCGCTGTCGGCTTCACTTGCCTCGAGCAAGTCAGCCCCGCGATGCGCGATGCCTTCCAGCACTGCACGAACAACGTGCGCCTTTGCTGACCCGCGCGTGAGACCAAGCAGCGTGCCGCGTGCGCCGTAATCCCACTGTGGTGTGCCCAAGCCGATGAGAGCAGGTACGTATACGACACCGTCGCTCGACTCAACCGTGGCCGCGATGGCGTCGCTCGACTTGGCATCGGGGATGAGGCCCATGTCGTTCACCAACCACTCCACGTTGGTGCCGGCCGTCAGCATGATCGCCTCAGAGCCCCAGTGCAGCGTGTTGCCCTCGCTGTACACCACGATGGGAAACGTGCCGCGGGTAGTACGCGCAAGATGCTTGGGCGTGCCGGTGCCCGTGTACATGTCGAACATCCCACCGGTGCCGAACGTTGCCTTCGCCGCACCCGTGACGATGCCACCTTGACCAACCAGTGACGACTGTTGGTCGCCGACGATCGAAAAAATCGGCGGGCTGCCAAGCAGTGCGGAAGCTGTGCCGACTGCGCCCATCGTGGGCACGATTCGCGGCAGGAGTGTGGTGTCGACGTTCAACGCATCGAGCACACTTCGCGACCATTCGTGCTTGGTGAGCGACGCGTGATCGGCGAGCCCAGTGACGGCGGCATTCGATGAATCGGTTGCGTGCACCTCGAAGTTGCTGAGCACGGCCGCCACCCAGGTGTCGACGGTTCCGGCTCGTGCCTGCGGAGAACGGGCTGCTTCAATATTCGTCAAGAACCACTTCAACTTGGTGGCGGTTTGGTTTGGTGCGAACACCAAGTTCCTCTCAGTGCGCAGACTGATGCAGTCGCCGACCGTGCGCAGGTCTTGCCAACCGAGCCCTGGTGCTACGGGAATACCGGTGCGTGAATCCCACACGATGGTGGAGGCACGTTGCGCGGTGATGCCGACGGCGCGTACCGCTCCCGCGTGGTTGAGCGCCGTCTTCGCAACGCGCAATACCGCGTCGCGCATGGCAACGCCATCGAATTCGACAAGTCCGGCGAACGGGCTTGACGGTGGGAGTGGTTCGTAGGTGAAGCCCGCGATGCTCGCGTCGTCGCGTACCACCGCTGCGCGCAAACCAGTGGTGCCGACGTCGACGACGAGCACGCTCATGACGTGGCTGCCTCGTTCACGGAAACGCCACGTGCCCACGCTTAGTTGGTAAGCCCAACTTGCCGGGGTTGAACAGATCGTTGGGGTCGAGCGCGCGCTTCATCGCTACGAGCACGTTGAACGCATCGCCCATCGCTTCGCGCATGAACCGGCCGCGATTGAGACCCACGCCGTGGTGGTGGGCGAGGTTGCCGCCAGCCGCCAGCGCGGCGCGTTGGGCTGCATTCCATATCGCCACATACAACGCCTGGTGTTCAGTGGTGGTCGCATCGTTGATGTCGCGAGACGAAATCTGGCCGACGAAGGTGAAGTAGATACACGCACCGTCGAGGTAACTGTGCGATACGTGCGCGCTCACACTGCGTGCACCATCGACCGAACGGGTTGCCTCGAGCACGCCTTGGTACACCGCACCGATCTTCGACCATGGGGCCGCGACTTCCATCGTGTCGATGACGAAGCCCTTCTTCGTGAGCGCTTGCAGACCGCTCGTGTCATTGCGATGGGCGAGCCAGTGGTCGACGCGTTCGACCGGTGCAGCAGTTGCGCCGTGGGCGCGGGCATAACGATCAACTACGGCGAGCGTGGCATCGACGATTTCTCTTTCGCCATCGTCGAGCACGATGAGCGTGCTGTTTGTTCCGTCACCGCCGTGACTACGTTGGGCTTCGACCGCGTCGTACAAACGCAACACGGCCGGTGTCGCGTGAGCGCGAATGGCTTCGCGCATGGCCTTGACGCCATTGGCGAACGATGGAAAGAAATAGGCGGCCTTCTTTCGCACCGGTGCCACGTCGTGAGCCCGCAGCCAGGCACGAGTCACGACACCGAGCGTGCCTTCGCTGCCAACGAACAATGAAGATGCATCTGGGCCGTGGGCGGCCGCTGGTGCACCGCCGGTGCGAATGACCGAACCGTCCGCGAGAACAACTTCAAGACCGACGATCATCTCGTCGATCTTCCCGTAGCGCGTTGAGAACTGCCCGGCACCGAGGCACGCAATCCAGCCGCCGACGGTGGAGATGTCGAACGACTGCGGAAAGTGCCCAACGGTCAAATTGTGTTGCGTGAGGGCTTGTTCGAGATCGGGTCCGAACGTGCCGGGGAGCACTTCCACTACACCCGAGGTGTTGTCGACCGAAACGACGCCGGACATTGCGATCATGTCGAGAACGACGCCACCGAACATCGGCACCGACGCACCGCTCACGCCACTGCGTCCTGCAGTAACGGTGATCGGCACGTCATGTCCTGCGCAGACCGTGACGATGCGCTGCACCTCAGCGGTGTCGCGCGGCGAAACCACCGCAACAGGCAGTTGCGGCACTTGTGACTGCAATGCCCAGCGCATGGCCAGCGGCCACCAGTCGCGGGAGTGCTCGGCGAGGTTGCGGTGTTCGGTGCTCGTTGGCGAAATCGCCTCCAGGTCGCGGATCAACGCGGCGTCGTCACTCGACGTTCGCGTGGCTGACGAGGCCGATTTCCAGCGAGCAACGATTGGTTCGCCTGGTTCACCGCCGAACTCGATCGGCGGTGTCGGCTGGGTCATGACGCCGCAGCTTCGTCTTCGCGTGAGCAGACGTCGAGGAAGCGCTTTACTTCGCCATCGATTCGAGAGTCATCCCAACCGAGTTCGGGTGCAATCAGGTGTGCCACGTCGCGAGCAGCAGATGCAGTGGCATGGCGGTCGTACAGCAGCCCGCGCACGCGACGCGACAGCACGTCGTCGAGCGTTACGACTAATTCGTTTCGCGCGGCGTACACCGCCTCGGCACGAACGTAGGGGAGCCCCTCCACCAACGGCTGACCAAGCGAAGCGTCGCGTGCGATCAGCTCGCGCACTGCAGCAGCCTCGGTTCCGAAACGAGAAACCAGATGATCCTCGCAATCGTGCGACGTAGCGGCAAACAAATCCATTCGCTTGGTGGCGCAACGTTTCACTCGCGGAGCCGTGCTCTGCGTAGACGCATCAGTTGCAATCGTTTGCTTTGCCATCACATCGAGCACGGCATCAACCGTGTGCTCGGCCATCTTGCGGTACGTGGTCAACTTGCCGCCGGTGATGGTGACCATGCCCGAGTCGCTCATGATCACCTTGTGACGTCGCGACAGGTCGGCGGTGCGACCTTTGACCGTTTCGCCATCCGGTGCGGCAACGAGTGGTCGCAGACCGGCCCATGTGCCGATTACGTCGTCGCGCGTAATCGCACGGCTCGCACTGGACACTGCCTTGTTGAGTGCCCGCAAGCAGTAGTCGATGTCGTCTTGCGTGCATTGTGGGTCGTCGATGCTGCCTTGATAATCGGTGTCGGTGGTGCCAACGTAGGTGTAGCGGTACGTGCCATCGCCGTTGGGCATATGCGGCACCACAAAGAGCGATCGTTTGTCGCCGGGCACGGGAATGACGACGGCGATGTCGTTACGAACCAATTCCCAGGGCACCGTGATGTGGATTCCCTTGGCGGGGCGGATGGTGACAGAGTCGCCGCCAATGTCCATGCGTCGCATCGAGTCGCCCCATACTCCGGTGGCGTTCACCACGACGCGAGCCGCAACGTCGAATGTCTCGCCTTCGTGCGTGGTGACGCTGGCACCGACGATTGCGCCTGAAGAATTCTTCTTCAGCGCGTTGACCCCGCAGTAGTTGGCAATCGCAGCCCCGCGCTCAATCGCCGACCGAATGATGGTCAGCGTGAGGCGAGCATCGTCGGCTTCGGCATCAAAGTAGAGATACGCCGCCGACAATTTCTCGGCATTCATCGTGGGCATGTGGGCGTGGGCGGTCTTGGCGCGCAGGCGGCGATGCAACTTTCCGACACGCCAGCCGCCGGTGAGGTCATACATCCACAACGCCGAGCCAAGCGCTCGGGCGATCTTGCGCGACACCACACCGTCGCGGGTCATGACCGGAATCATGAAGGGGAGTGTGCGCACCAGATGCGGGGCGTTGCGCAACAGTCGCTCACGTTCGCGGAGAGCCTCATAGACGAGTGCCACATCGCCTTGCTGGAGGTAACGAAGACCGCCGTGAATCAGCTTGCTGCTCTTCGACGACGTGCCCGACGCAACGTCGGCCCGTTCAACGAGCGCCACCCGTAGGCCACGGGCTGCTGCATCGAGCGCCACACCGGCCCCGGTGATGCCGGCTCCGACGACCAGCACGTCAAACTGCCCGGTGCGCAGGCGCTCGAGCGCCCCCCGACGTGTCTCCACCGCATTCACCGCGCTGAGCCTAGAAGTCGGGGGCGCCAGGTGTGACACCTGACCGCACAAACCTACTTCGCATGACTTGCAGATAAGCACGACCTGCGAATACCTTGTATGCCGTGCACGCACCAGACATTGTCGCCGCCAAGTACCGCGAGCAGGGCCGTCGCCTCACGCCGCAGCGTCAGTTGTTGTTCAGCCTGATGCACGACAACGTGACGCATCCGACCGCTGATGCCCTTTTCGACGAAGCCAGTAAGCGCATGCCCGGCATCTCACTGCGAACCGTGTACCAAACGCTCGATGAACTGCAGGAAATGGGCGAAGTGCAACTCATGCACTGCGACGGCGGGGCCGTGCGATTCGACCCGAACGTCGACGAGCATCATCACGCAGTCGACGCCGAGACCGGAGAGTTGTTCGATGTGTATGTCGACAACATCGACTCACTACGCGCGCAGCTGCCCGCAGGGTTCACGGTAGAGAATGTGAGCATCGTCTTCCACGGGCGCCTGGCCGGCAAGGCCGCCAGTGCCGCAACGCCACGCGCCACGCGCAACAACACAACCAAGTCTCCCGAACGGCAGCAAACCGCGCGGGCGAAAACCACGAAGCGTGCGCCCCGGCGCACGAATCGCGGATCCACCAAATAACCCCAACACAAGGAGAACACTCATGGCCAAGTTGCACGGCACCAAGACACATGAGAACCTCAAGGAAGCGTTTGCTGGCGAGAGCCAGGCCAACCGTCGCTACCTGTGGTTCGCCCAGAAGGCCGACGTCGAGGGATACCCCGACGCTGCCGCCCTGTTCCGTTCGGTCGCCGAAGGCGAAACCGGACACGCACACGGACACCTCGAGTACCTCGCCGAAGTCGGTGACCCCGCCAGCGGCGAGCCGATCGGTGACACCGAGCAGAACCTGAAGGCGTCGATCGCCGGCGAGACCTACGAGTACACGCAGATGTACCCGGGCTTCGCCAAGACGGCCCGCGAGGAAGGCTTCGCCGAAATCGCAGACTGGTTCGAGACACTGGCCCGCGCCGAGAAGAGCCACGCAGGCCGCTTCGGCGAAGGACTCAAGTCGCTCAGCTGAGATTCCTGATCGGCGTCGGTGCGCTCGTCGTGCCGCCGTCTCTCACGGAACACGGTTTGTCGGCCCGGGCGCGCAGCTCCCCCCGCTTGCGCCCGGGCCGCCGAATCGTCGAATGAAACGGAAATAGAAAAGGCACCGACATGACCGTCACCTACGATCCGCATCACCCGATGTACCTCGACGAAGCCGACACGCGTGCCGAGTTGACCCGGGTGTACGACATGTGCCACGGCTGTCGCTTGTGCTTCAAGTTCTGTCCGTCGTTTCCGACGTTGTTCGACTACATCGACCAGCACGACGACCAAGACGCCGGCAAGATGACGCCCGCCCAGCAAGATCATGTCATTGACGAATGCTTCCAGTGCAAGCTGTGTTACATCAATTGCCCGTACATCCCCGGTCAGCACGAGTGGGCGCTTGACTTCCCGCGACTCATGTTGCGCGCCGACGCGATGCGCCGCGCCAACGGCCAGGTCACACTCCGCGACAAGGCGACCACTGCGTTCATGGGCAATACCGACGCGATCGGCAAGGTCTCCGTTGCCACGGTGAAGCTCACCAACAAAGTGATGGGCGCCAAGCCCGGCTCGCTGATTCGCAAGGCAGTGGAATTGACTGCGGGAATCTCCA
>Ga0194127_10007044_pt1 | contig 12546 bp, 10 predicted proteins | sample TA2KigC100mmetaG_FD_148624 | JGI IMG/M metagenome (GOLD analysis project Ga0194127, IMG submission 148624) | Freshwater microbial communities from Lake Tanganyika, Tanzania - TA2015036 Kigoma Deep Cast 100m | ecosystem: Environmental > Aquatic > Freshwater > Lake | place: Tanzania: Lake...
TGAAAAATCCCCGGGAGGGCGCCTTGGGAGCCTTGCCCACCCGGGTCGTCGGCGAAATCGTCGACGACCTCAAGGGCGCCAAGCCCGTCAGCGCCACCATCGGCGATTTGCCCATGCTGCCGGAAATCATCATCCCGGCCGTCGAGGCCATGGCCGCGACCGGCGTCGATTATGTCAAACTCGGTTTCTTTTCCGGAGGTGACTGGCCTGCCGTGCTTGACGGCCTGAGGCCGATTGCCGGCGGGGTAAAGCTGGTTGCCGTGTTGTTCGCCGATCAGCCCGTCGAACTGACCTGGCTGGCAGCCTTGGCCAATGCCGGCTTTGCCGGCGCCATGCTGGACACGGCGGACAAGCGCCAGGGTTCCCTGACCAGCCAGCGCGACCCGCGCTTCCTCAGGAGTTTCGTCGATAACGCCCGTTGGCATAACCTGCTCTGCGGCCTGGCGGGCTCCCTGCAAATCGATGACGTCGTACCACTGGTATCGCTCGGCCCCGACTATCTCGGCTTTCGCGGGGCCCTGTGTGGAGGCAAGCGCACGGACGAACTCAATAGTGGCGCGATACAGTCGATCCTTGGCGCCCTGAAAGGAAACGATGCGCGCCAAAGACCTCTTGGTTGATGTTGAAAACGTGACGCCGGAAGCGATTGAATGGCTTCCCCCGGACCCATTCAAACTCCATGTCATTGACCTGGCTGGGGTGACGAGCCAGGTAATTATGGGCTTCCTTAATAGTGCTGGTAAACCAACTTAGCGAAAATCATCGGCTGCGCTTGTGCCCCGGCCAATGCCACACATCACCAGGTTTCAATCTTTGCTCGTATTCGAGGCCCGCTCGGCGCTCTTTGCGAACACGGATTACAGCGTAAGCGTCAAGCGCAACCGCCTACCCGGCATTCTCAGGTTGTTGTTTAATGCCCGCGTGCGGGAACGGGAGGAGTTCGTCGATGCGGCTGTTGGGGTGGCGGGGGAGTTTTTCCAGGGGAATGAGCTCAAGCCAATGGAGACCGACGATGAGGATGTGTATTCCATCGAGCATGAGACTGAGACGTGGTAAGCCTGTCCCAAGTGTGAATCGGAAATTCCGGTCGGAAAACCCCTGATGAAGCTGAGCAGGGAATGGTGTGTCTTATTGTTTGCCTTCACCGCGGAGGACTTGGCATCGAGTTCCATTGGCGGTATACGCACCTGCTTCCACTACGGCTTGTGCGGGCTGCTGGAATGGATGCGCCGTGCATGCCGGCGGTACCGGCATGCACTCAAGAGTGACTTGTTACTCAGACCTCAAGCCGCGGTGGGTTCCATCGAGGCATCCGCCGCCGCGGCAGCTTCCTTTTCCTCCAAGGCCTTGAAGGTCGCCTCGGCATCCTTGGCGCCCTCGGCAATGGCGTGACCCACGAAACTGCCGCTGGGTACGAGGCTTGCTACAGCCAATGCACCGAAAGTCACCCCGAAGGAGGTGTAATACACACCCTTATAAGCCACATTTCGGATGCCCTGGCCCACCCCGGGTACGAAATTCGCTACTGCTGCCTTGGCCGCGCCGGCACCCGCCTTGACTGACTTGATGATCCGGTTCTGCTGGATTTCCTCGGCGACTTCCGCCGCGACAGCCTCGCACACCGTCACATCGGTCCCCAGGGTATCAGTAGCCGCCATTTCAGCGTTTACCGCCGCCATTTCAGCCGTCGGGTCTTGGACTGCGTCTGTTTCTGCTTTGTTGGGTGCAGACCCTTTTGCGCGTGCCATATTCATGACCTCCAAAGTAAACGAACATACAACAAACAACGACAAAGTGTGACCAGCTTCCAAATTTTCAAGGTCAAACACGAACGCGAATCTAACAGGGATTCCCGATTAATCAAGAACTGTCGATAAAAAGTGTTTTGACCATTGGTGCGATCAATGGCGGCAAGCCCGCACGGCAGGGTCTCATGATCATGAAGGGGCAACATCGATAAGGGTGCAATCGATGGACTGCCCAGCGGCCGCGCGAGAGCCAGCGCGCTCAAGGAGGGTTACGCGCCCCATCAAACTGTCCCACACACCGATGTGTTCCCATACGATTTTTTTGCCTCCTCTCCGTTAGCCTGTCAGTAGAGATCCACCGGGTCGACATCTATCGACCAACGCAGCGTGCGTGTGTGTATCAACGCATTCGCGGCGGGTATGAGCCGTCGCAACAATGCATGGAGTGCGCCGCGCTCAGTGGTTTGCAGCAGAAGTTGCCAGCGAAACCGATTGCCACGCCGTGCCAGGGGGGCGGGGGCCGGGCCGAGTATGTGCACACCCATCCGGGCTTGTTCACCGGCCAGCGCCGCAATCTGAACCAGAAAATCCTGGGCCACCGAACTCTCCATGGCTTCCGCGCGCCACAGGGCCTGATGTGCATAGGGTGGCAGACCGGCGCTCCGACGCTCCTCCAGGCAGGTGCGGGCAAACCCCGGGTAACCGTCGCGCACCAGAGCGATCAGCAAGGGATGATCGGGGTGGCGCGTCTGCAGGATGACCGTGCCGGGTTTCTCCTCGCGGCCGGCACGGCCCGCCACTTGGGTGATGAGTTGCGCGGTGCGTTCGCCCGCCCGGAAATCCGTACTGTAGAGTCCCGCGTCCACGTCCAGGATGCCGACCAGGGTCACGCCCGGAAAGTGATGCCCCTTGGCCAGCATCTGGGTGCCGATCAGGATGTGTACGCGGCCCGCCTGAATGTCCTCCAGCACGCGCGCGAGGGAACCCTTGCGACGGGTGCTGTCGCGGTCGATGCGCGCGATGCGCGCCTGCGGGAAACGTTCCTTGAGGGCGGCTTCGACCCGCTCCGTTCCAAGTCCCAGCGGGCGTATATCCGTCTGTCCGCAGTCGGGGCAACGCTGTGGCAAGGCTTGCTCGAACCCGCAGTGATGGCAGCGGAGCCTGCGTTCTCCGGCATGGATGACCAGGTGGGCGTCGCAATACCGGCAGGGCGCCACCCAACCGCAATCGTGGCAAATCAGGGTGGGGGCGTAACCGCGACGATTGACGAACAACAGCGACTGCTCGCCCCGGGCCAGTGCATCGGCGATGCCTCCAGCCAGTTGGGCGGAGATACCCTCGTTCAGCCACTGGGCGCGGATATCCAGCACCTGGAAGCGTGGGGCCGCGGCGTTGCCGGCGCGGTAGGGCAGTTCCAGCAGGGTATAGCGACCCTCCCTGACGTTATGCAGACTCTCCAGCGAGGGCGTCGCCGAGCCCAGCAGAATGGGCACGTTCCACTCCCGGGCGCGCATCACCGCGACATCGCGCGCCGAGTAGCGGAAGCCATCCTGCTGCTTGAAGGAGCTGTCATGTTCCTCGTCCAGAATGATCAGGCCCAGGGCTGGCGAGGGGGTGAAGACCGCCGAGCGGGTGCCGAGCAGGATGGCGGCCTCGCCCCGCTGCATCGCCAGCCAGGCGCGCCGCCGCTCGTGATGGGTCAATCCGGAGTGGGATACGACCAGCGGCGCCGGAAAACGGGCGCGAAAGCGGGCTTCCAGTTGCGGGGTCAGGTTGATCTCGGGCAGCAGGATCATCGCCTGCTGTCCCCGCGCGAGAATGGCCTGGATCAGGCGAAGATAAATCTCGGTCTTGCCGCTGCCGGTGACCCCCTCCAGGAGAAAGACGCGGAACCGGCCCAACGCCGCGAGGATGGCGGCGACGGCGGTTTCCTGATGTGCGTTCAGCACCGGCCCGGCAGCGGTGGTTGGGGAGACCTCCCTCTCGATGGTCGCCGTCAGGGGGACTTCCCGCCAGTGGGCGAGACCCTTGCCGACGAGGGCGCGGGCGGCGGCGGAGTAGTCGTGTTCGCCTCCAGCCAGTTCGGCGGATGACAAGCCCCGTGGGCCTACCGCACGCAGCCAGGAGAGCAGTTGCGCCTGCCGGGGCGCCCGGTTGAGACCAGTCGCCTCCGGGTTTTCGGGAGGCCCGATGGCCAGTAGCCAACGCCGGGTTTCCGGCGCGGCGGATTCGCCCTGGCGCAGCAGCACGGGGGAGGCCGCCGCCATCGCCTCGCCGATCGGATGGTGATAGTAACGGCTGGCCCAGATCACCAGCCGTAAATCGGCGGCGGATAACAGGGGCGTGTCGTCGAGGATTTGGAGGGCCGGGCGCAGGCGCTCCGGCGCGATGTCGGAGTGGCCGGTCACCTCCAGCAAGACGCCGATTTTCCGCCCGCGACCAAAGGGCGCCTCGACGCGGATACCGGGTTTCAGCGCGCCGGGATCGACGCCGGGCGGGGGCAGATAGTCAAAAGCCCGCGGCATCGGGACCGGTACGGCGAGCTTGAGGATAGGGGGCATCGCGCTGTACGGTTCAGTCCGGAATACTCGTGCTGATCGCCGGAAATCCCGTGTCATGCGGCCTGGAACCGCTTATCCACAGATCGTGTGGATAACACTGTGGATTCCGGGTGCGCGGATGGCTCGAGCGGGCGGGCGGGCTGGCCTTCCGGGAAACTGAACAGACTTTGGTCAACAATTTGATACTCAAATAAAACAATGGCTTATCAGTCAAGAGGCGGCAAGAGCACGCGGAACCAGAGCAGGATTACTACTTGACAGATAAATTTTATACACTGTGCATAACTCAACCACGAATCAATCGCTTAGATCAAACACCGTGCATCCACCATAGCACCCACTCACCGGGGAGGAACCATGCAGATCAGTCAGCTACAGGTGTTGCGTACCGATGCCTCAGGCATGCCGCTGGAATGGCTGGGTTATCAGGAGGCAGCGAAACTCTATCACCTGGGCATGGTGGCATACAGTTGCGGCAGCCTGCTGTACACGCTACATGGCGGCATCAATTCCAGAAGTGGACTGCGCAGCCAGATCGAGGTGAGCTCCATCATCGCCACCCTGCATCATCACAAAACAGATAGGGTCGCGGTCTATGTCCCTCCCCTGAGTAATCCCGCGCTGTTCCGACGCGATAATCACCTCTGCCTTTACTGCGGTTTTCAGTTCCGGCCCGGCGACCTGTCCCGTGATCATGTGCAACCCATCAGTCAGGGGGGGCACGACGCCTGGGCCAATGTCGTGACCGCCTGCAAGCGCTGCAATAACCACAAGGCCGGCCGCACGCCCGAGCAGGCGCGGATGCAGTTGCTCGCCATCCCGTTCACCCCCACCCATGCGGAGTATGTCTACCTGCAAGGACGCCGGGTGCTCAGCGATCAGATGGAGTTTCTCAAGGCTCACTTTCCGCGCAAGAGTCCCCTGCATTCGCGGCAATCCTGAAACCGCCGGGGCGCCGCGAAGGCGCCCTGCGGGCGGCGCCGGCAAACCATCGCGTTGCGTGTTACTGCGTGGGATCAAGCTCCGCTCCAAACCCAAGGGCCGCAACGGCCTGCTTCTGCCCCATCAGCGCGGGATGGGGCGGAATCTCCACCAGGATCGGTATTCCGTCCTGTTCCGGGAAAAAAGTACGCGGCGGGATTCGTCAATAGGCCGCGGTTACCGCTTTGATGCCATCGGCAAGGGTCCTGCCGCCGAATGGTGCGGTCTTGATCGCGGGTTTGCGGGTCGAATCGGGTATAGTCCGCATTCATGGCAGGCCAGACCAGGGCGGAAACTCTCCCATCCCGATCACCCGACCCGCATGATGCCGGAGCGGGGCCTTACCGGATCTCAAGTCACTTAACTGCATGGTTGAAGCATGAACCCGCGCGTGAAGTCCAAACCCAAACCGCACCCCGCGCCGGGGTGGCATTTGCTGGAATCCTGGCAAACGGTGGCCTGGCTGAAGGTCGACCCGGAACAGGGGCTGAAGCACACAGAGGCGCAAGAGCGTCTGGACCTCCACGGCCCGAACATCATCCGCGAGCAGCGCGCGCGCGGTCCGCTGCGGATGTTTCTGGCCCAATTCGCCGACTTCATGATCATGGTGCTGATCCTGGCGGGCATCATCTCGGGCGTGATCGGTGAATTCAGCGATACGATCGCCATCATCGTCATCGTGGCGCTGAACGCCGTGATCGGCTTCATCCAGGAATACCGCGCCGAAAAGGCCGTGGCCGCGCTCAAGCGGCTGGCGAGCGCCACGGCCCAGGTGCTGCGCGAGGGGCAACCGCATAATGTGCCTGCCCGCGAGCTGGTTCTAGGCGACCTGGTCATCCTGGAGGCGGGCAATGTCGTGCCGGCCGATCTCCGGCTGCTGGAAGTGGCCCGACTCAAACCCACCATGACGAAGAAGATCGGCGTGAACAACTGAACGATGGGCTGCATGTCCTGCTCCACGCGCTCGGCAAAGTCGCTGTCGGTATGGAATGCAACGCCGAGCGGCAGGAAGAAGCGTCGCGACAACGCCAGACCCGCAGCAAATCCGCCGAGCATCTCCGGGGCCCCGACCTCATGCGCCAGCCAGGCGAAGAACAATACCAGCGAAACGATCACCGTTGGGATCAGGCCTTTCGTCCGCGAGGCCGCGTGCAGATGGCGCACCAGCAAGGCGAGCAACTTCGCCATGACCGGGGCCAGGACGAAAAAAATCCCGACGAACACCAAGACCCTGCCGGCGTTGGACCATTGCACCGCGCCGGCGATGGAAAACTCGTACAGGACGGCAAGCAGGACGACCCCCAGAATGTCGTCGATGACGGCGGCACCCAGCACGATCTGGGCTTCCCGCTGGTGCCTGCGCTTGAGGTCGGTCAGCACGCGGACGGTGATACCGATGCTGGTGGCCGTCAGCGTGCCGCCTACGAACAGCGAGACCAGTCGCGGCAGCCCGAACGCCAGCTCGCACAACCCCCAGCCAAGAGCGAACGGCAGCACGAACCCAGCGCCGGCCACCAGCGCCGATTTCACGCCTGCGCGCACCAATTGACGAATGTCGGTATCGAGACCGGCTTCGAACAGCAGCAGGATGATCCCGATCTCCGCCAGCAACCTGAGCACCGGTTCCGGCTGCAGCCAAGCCAGGACGCTGGGCCCGAGCACGATGCCGGCAATCAGCTCCCCGACCACGGGGGGGCTCCGGAGCCACGCCGCGGTCTCCGCACACGCCCGGGCGGCCACCAGAATGACCATCAAGTGCAGGAAGAAAATATGCACGTCCATCGATTGCTCGCTCCCAATCGGGCAGCCGGCCCGTTCGGCCGCCATTACCGCTGCTGCGCGCTGCCTTCACGCCACTCTGGCGGCCACGCGCCAGCGATGCAACGGAGCCGTGCCGACCGCCACCCCGTGCGCCCGTCGCGGTCAGCGGCCGCGGCGCCAGGCAAGAGCCAGCCCGAGAAAGGCGACGCCCAATGCCAATGTTGCGACCGCGGCGCTGAGGACCCAGGGGAGTTCGGCCGCCGTGTACGGATAGTTCGGCGCGTGCGCAGCCGCCGCGAGCAGCAAGGCCGGAGCGAACATCTTCAAGGCCGCAGTGCGCGCGCCAGCGCAACGCAGGGCGAACAGCGCATCGGCCAGAAGCGCAGCGGCCAACGCGGTCGCAACTACGGCGAGCGCGACGCCGATACCCGGAGACGGTGCCGTCTGCAGCACCGAATACAACTCGGCGACCCCGGCCACCAGCTGTGCGCCGATCACCAGACCGAGAGCCCCCGCGAGGACGGTCGCCATTCCGACGGCTGGCGCTTTCGGAGATGGCCTGGCCGGCGCCTGCCCGCGTGCACCTGCCCGCCATCGCACGACCGCCTTCTCGGCCTCGACGATCAGAAACACGAGGGCCGCCGCGGCGAGAATGCGCAACCACGCGCCCCCGCTGAGCGCGCGCGAGGCGAAGGCGGTCTGCATGAACGGCGCATACGTGAACACGAGCTGCACACCGACGAGAATACTCATCGCGATCACCGCGTAGCGGTTCCCAACCCAGGCCACGGCCGAGAGGCTGCTGGCGATGAAGTAGCGGCTGTTGATCAGGTACACCAATTCGCCCGCCACCAGGGCGTTAACGGCGGCGGTTCGCGCGACCTCCACCGTCTCGCCACGGCTCAGTTCCCATTCATAAAGGCCCAGGGTCGCGGCGATCAGCAACAGCGACACGTAAAAGATGCGCCACAACATGTAACGGGTCACCAGCGGTTCGCCCGGCGCGCGTGGCGGGCGCTCCATCAAATCGCCCTCCGGTGCCTCGAAGGCCAGGGTCAGGGCCAGCGTCACCGCCGTGACCAGATTGATCCACAGGATTTGGAGAGGCGTGACCGGAAGCTCGGCGCCCATCAGGATTGCGGCGATGATGACACCGCCCTCCCCGCCATTGGTCGGCATCGTAAACAGGATGGTCTTGCGCAGGTTGTCGTAGACCGTGCGGCCTTCCTCGACGGCCGTGGCGATGGTCGCGAAATTGTCGTCCGCGAGGACCATTTCGGCCGCTTCCTTGGCTGCCTCGGTGCCGCGATGGCCCATGGCCACGCCGATGTCGGCAGCCTTCAGCGCCGGCGCGTCGTTGACGCCATCGCCGGTCATCGAGACCACGTGCCCATCCGCCTGCAATGCCCGCACCAGGCGCAGTTTGTGTTCCGGATTGGCGCGCGCAAAGACATCGACGGCTGCAGCCCGCTGCTTCAGTTCGGCATCGGACAGCGTCTCGATGTCGGCGCCGGTCAACGCGCTCATGCCATCACCGATCCCCAGTTGACTGCCGATCGCGCAGGCGGTTGCCGCGTGGTCGCCGGTGATCATCTTGACCCTGATGCCGGCGCGCCGACACTGGGCAACCGCCTCGACGGCCTCCGGGCGCGGCGGGTCGATCATGCCAACCACGCCGAGCAGGCTGAAATCGCCTTCGGTGTGGGTAAAGTTCAGCGCGCCGGACACCGCCGGCAGCGGCTTGACGGCCAAGGCCAGCAGACGCTGCCCGCGGGCCGCGATATCCTCGATCCGCCGATGCCACAGTGCCGGCTCGATCGGCTGATACTGGCCCTCGAACCGCTGCCGGTTACAGCGCTCCAGCACCACTTCCGGCGCACCCTTCAGAAAGATCAGGCCATGGCCGGAGTGGTCGCGATGCAGCGTGGCCATGAAGCGGTGCTCGGACTCGAACGGAATGGCGTCGACACGCGGCAGGGCCTGGTTCTCGAAGTCCGCAGCTAATCCGGCCTTGAGCGCAAGCACCACGAGCCCCCCTTCCGTGGGGTCGCCTTCGAGACGCCATTCGCCGCCTTCCTGATGCAACGCCGCGTCGTTGCACAGCAGCGCGGCCCGCGCCAGTTCGATCAGGTCGGGACTGTCGGCCACCGCGATCTCGACTCCACTGCGGTTGAAACCGCCGTGCGGGGAATACCCGGCACCGCTGACGAGCCACTCCTCCGCGGCGGTCGCAACCGTCTGGACGGTCATCTCATTGCAGGTCAGAGTACCCGTCTTGTCCGAGCAGATGACCGTGACCGAACCGAGCGTTTCGACGGCCGGCAGCTTGCGCAGAATCGCCTGACGCTGGGCCATGCGCCGGACGCCGACCGCCAGGGTGATGGTCACGATGGCGGGCAGACCCTCGGGGATGGCCGCCACGGCCAGACTCACCGCGGCCATGAACAATTCCTCGAGTCCGAGCCGGTGAGTGAACCAGCCGAACACGAAGGTGGCACCGGCCGCCCCAAGGATGATCGCCGTCAGCCAGCGTGCGAACTGTTCGATCTTCAGCAGCAAAGGGGTCGCCAGGTCACCCACCGCCGCCAGCATCGAGCTGATCCGGCCGATCTCGGTGGCGGACCCGGTCGCCGCGACGATGCCCGCTCCCTGTCCGTAGGTCACCAGCGTACCCGAGTGCGCCATGCCGGCACGGTTGCCCACCGGCGCGCCCGACTCGACCGGCTCCGGTGCCTTCTCGACCGGAACCGATTCGCCGGTCAGCACCGACTCGTCGATTCGCAGCGAGCGAACCTCAATCAGGCGAAGGTCCGCGGGAACCTTGTCGCCGGATTGCAGCAACACCCGGTCACCCGGCACCAGGGTCTCGGCAGGCACCGTTCGCCGTCGCCCGCCGCGCACCACGGTCGCAGTCGGGGACAGCAGATTTCGCACGGCTTCCAGCGCCGCCTCGGCCTTGCCTTCCTGGATGAATCCGATCAGCGCGTTGAGCACCACCACGGCCACGATGACCGCCGTATCGACATAGTCACCCAGCAGAGCGGTCGTGATGCCGGCAGCGAGTAACACATAAATCAGAAGGTTATGGAACTGCAGCAGGAAGCGCACCAAAGCGCCGCGCTTCCGCACCTGCGGCAGGCGATTGGGGCCGTAGCGACGCAGACGCTCCTCGGCCTCCGCTTCGCCCAGACCTTGTTCGCCGTCTGCCTGCAGGCGCTCGATCGCCGCATCCACCGTGAGTGCATGCCAGGCAACCGGATGGGTGGACTGCGTCAGCGACGCGTCCCCGGGTTTCAGTGAAGTGTTCATGATCGCCTCTGCCTGATGGCCGCATTGTATGTTCGATCAACCCTGCCCTGGAGGTACTTTCCTCGAGAAGACATAGAGCCAGGCCGGCATGGCAGGTTCGCGGAACTAACCGGGAACCGGACCGGTATGCGGCCTGCGGACACGCCCGGACACGCTCCGACCCTACTGCGATGCCACCGGCTCCGGAGTCACTCGGTCGCGATCCGTCACAAGCAGGTCGCAGTTCGCAAGGGAGACCACACGTTTGGTCGTACTGCCCAACAGCCAGTCGGCCAGTAGACCGGAACCGCCTCGGCCAATCACGATCAGGTCGCAATCCTGTTCCTGCTCCTGCTCCAGGATTCGCGTCGTCGGCCCGCCGTAGACTATCGCCGCTGGCGAGACCGCACCGGACAGTGCCGCGTACCGCGTCAATGCCTCCATTTTCAGCGTCGCCTCGGCTCGGGTGGCCGCTTGCAGTTCGATCATCTCGACATCGGTCAGCCCCGCGTAATGCAGCTTCCGCTCGAAAGGCAGCTCGAACGCATGCATCAGGGACAGTTCCGCGTCAGTCGAAACTGCGCGGGCCAGATCGACCGCCGTTTCGGGATGACCTGAGAAATCGACGGGCACCAGAATCCTGCGATACGGCTCATGCGGCGTCTGCTTGACGATCAGCACCGGGCGACGGGTCATGCGCAAGGTACGCTCGGTTGTTGTACCCATCATCAGCTCGGGCACGAAACCGGCGCCGCGAGCCCCCATCACCAGCAGGTCGGCTCCGATACGTTCAGCAGAGGCGACGATTTCCGGCAGCACCGAGCCGGTGACGAGCTGCGCTTCGACGTCGATCGCATGGGATCGTCCGAGACCATCGGCCAGGTCGGACAACACGCGTGCGGCCTCATCCAGCAGGCGCCGTTCACGCAGTTCGCCCGAGTCCCCGAGGACATGGCGCAGCCCTTCGATCAATCGCATGTCTACGACATGCAGCAGCACGAGCTTGGCGCCGCAGCCGGCGGCCAGCAAGCCGGCCCGGTGGACGGCGTGCCGCGCCGGAGCGGACAGATCGGTTGCGACCAGCAATGTGCGAAACGGGTTCATCTGTTCACCCTACCCCTGGAGCAACGGATCACGCGGCTGCGCAACTTTCTTTTCCACATCATCCGGTGGGCCGGTTCGGCATCCTGTCGAGGGCCGGTCAAGTCGGGACTACGGCCTGCGGTGACGGGGCGAAAACGCACCTGCAGCGCCCCTTAGCCCACCAATCGGGCTTCGGCGTTCTGCAGATCACCGGGCGGGCCGAACAGGACGATGACGTCACCGGCTTCGAGCCGGGTGTCGGGCGGCGGGGCCAGCACACGAGCCCCCTGCCGGACCAAGGCCGCCGACACCACACCATCCAGCCCGAGGTCGGAGAGCGTACGTCCCACGGCGCCACCGTCCGCCGGCACCAACACGGGTCGCAAGCGGTCGGCGCCGGCAGCATCGGGCTCGTCGGCGAAGAGACTGTCACCGCGGAAGAATTCGCGCAGCAACAGGTAGCGCTCCTGGCGTTGTTCCCGAACCCGCCGCATCACCCGGGACAGGGGCACATCCAGCAGGAGCAGGGCCTGGGATGCGATCATCAGCCCCGCCTCAAGCGTCTCCGGAACGACCTCGGTCGCACCGGCTTGCCTCAAGTCATCGACATGAGCCTCATCGCGCGTCCGCACCATGACCGGCAATTCCGGACGCAGGGTCCGGACATGCGCCAACACCGCGCGAGCCGCGGCAAGGTCGTCGTAACTGACGACCACCAGACGCGCCGTGCGCATGCCGACCGCCTCCAGCATGTCGCGCTGGGCGGAATCACCGTAGTAGACGGGTTCGCCGGCGATACGCGCCTCCCGTACACGGGAGGGATCCAGATCCAGCGCCACGTAAGCGATCCGCTCCTTTTCCAGCAGATGCCCGACGCTCTGGCCGATCCGGCCATAACCGCAGATGATGGCATGGTCGCGCAGCGTCTCTCCCACCTCATCGAACGGCACCGCGCTAAGGATAGGAATTTCAATGGGCGGCCGCCCATTGGGGACAAAGGATAGGAATTTCAATGGGCGGCCGCCCATTGGGGACAGAGGATGCCCCCGTGGTGAGGACTTGTCAACGGCTTGGGTCGATCAGATCAGGAGCCTGGGGGACCCTTTCGGGCCTTGGACGGGGAA
>Ga0194127_10007048_pt1 | contig 12539 bp, 9 predicted proteins | sample TA2KigC100mmetaG_FD_148624 | JGI IMG/M metagenome (GOLD analysis project Ga0194127, IMG submission 148624) | Freshwater microbial communities from Lake Tanganyika, Tanzania - TA2015036 Kigoma Deep Cast 100m | ecosystem: Environmental > Aquatic > Freshwater > Lake | place: Tanzania: Lake...
GGGTCTGCTCCCCGCCGCCCGCGCCGCCCCCGCCGCCCCCGCCGCCCCCTACTGCATCTGCCGGCGCCCCGAGGGCCCCTCCCGCGTGGTCGGGGCTGGGTGACCCCCGATCCCTACTGCACCCCCCACATGTACTTGATCGCATACAGGGCCTGGAAGTTGCAGCCGGTGCAGTAGTACTCGAGGTGCTCGGGTTTGGCGATCTCGCCATCCATCCAGTGGTGGAGGATCTTGCCCCCTTGCCTCAGGTGCGAGTCGATGAACGAGAAGAGCCCGTTCACCTCGTCGAGATAGAGGGCATCGCCGGTCTGCTCGTAGAGGGTCATGAGCGCCAGGACCGTGTAGAGCTGGCTGGACAGGGTCTTGTAGTCGTCGGTCTTGGCCCCCATCGTCTTGGCGCTGTAGGGAGACCTGTAGCTCCCCTGTTCGAGGTCCTTGAGCGGCTGGATCGCTTCGAACAGGGCCTGCGCCCGCTCCAGGTGAACGAGGTTGCCATCGAGCGAGTACATGCGTCCGTACAGCAGCATCATGGTGATGTTCGGGTACAGGTACAGCTCCTCGTTCTCGGGGCTGAACCGGTAGCAGCCCAGGAGCTCGTCCCATGCCTTGGCATGGATGGTCTCGGCAATGGCCGACGCCCGGTCGATCCATGCGGGAGCGAGGGCCGGGAATCGCCTTGCCAGCTCGACGTCCAGCAGCGCGAACAGCGCGGTGACCGTGGTGTTTCCGTAGGTGTAGACAGAGTAGGTGTCCGCGTCGGGCACGTAGTCCCCCATGACCTGGAGGAGGACGTCCATCGCCTCGACGGAGTCTCGGACCGCGTCCGCAATCTGCTTCTTGTCGGCAGGCATGATCTCCTTGACCGCGTCGGCCCCCAGGAGCGCGACCGCCTGGTCGTAGCGCTGCCAGGTTTCGAGCAGCCCGAGCAACCCCATCACGAGGTCGTCCCCGGCCTCCATGAAGGTGGCCGGGTTGTCGAGGAACTCGGTCGCCTCGCTCAGCGCGAATGCCGCGGCTTGAAGGCCTCGGGTCGTCATGTCGGCGTCGGCTGTCTCCACGCCGTGCCAGACCAGGAACGCCTGGCCGTAGAAGCAGGCATCACCGAAGTCCTCTGCGAAGTTGCCATGGTCGCACTCTGCGTTCTCGAGGAGGTAGGCAAGGACCTCGTCGAACATGTCCTGGAAGGGCGGTTCGCGAACGACCGCGTCGGCGGAGGGCAGGTCCGTGGCCATATCCGTCATGCGGGGGACATCGGCCGCCAGGTCCGCTGTTCCGGCCGTCCCGGGTGACGGAGAGCAGCCGGCTATTGCTGCCACTGCCAGCAAGAAAGACAGGATTGTCTTCATCGGCACCTCCGAAGCGGGGGGAGGACAATAGGACAATAGGACAATAGGACAATAGGACAAATAGGACGAATAGGACGAATAGGACGAATGGACGGCATAGGTGCGGCGCGGATCTAGCGGGTGGGTTTGGCTGGCGGCCGATGGGACTACTCGGGTCTTCATGCTCGCAGGTCCATCTTGCGTTGGCGGCCGTTCCCCGGCCACGCATGCTGCCTCGGCTGCTCTCGCTACTCGCCTTCCTCCGCACTGGCGGCCGTTCGTCCTATTCGGCGGCGGGTCCTATTTGTCCTATTCGTCCCATATGTCCTATTCGTCCTATGTCTTTTCCCCGCCGCCCCCGCCGCCCCCGCCGCCCCCGCCGCCCCCGCCGCGCAGATCCCCACGCGTCAGCCCCAGGGCCTTGCGGAAGATCGCATCCACAACGCAAGTGGGCAGCATCCCCAGCAGCCACAGCACCAGCCTGCCTTGCCAGGGGGAAACATAGCGGGTGCAGGGCCGCCGGGCGGACACCACGCGAAGGATGGTGCGGGCAACGACCTCGGGAGCGGCCCCCTTGGTGTAGATGCCCGAGAGCATCCCTCTCCATTTCGACATGGGGCGCTCATAGGGCGTGCCCTCGACCGCGCAGGCAGCGGCCGAGCGGAGGGCCGTTTCCTCGAACGAGGTCCGGATCGTGCCAGGTTCCACGATCGAGACCGAGATGCCGAACCCGTGTACCTCGCGGCGCAAGGCATCGGACAAGGCTTCCACTGCGAACTTGGTCGCACAGTAGACGCCCTGGAGCGGCAGGCTGACACGCCCCACCATGCTGCTGACGTTCACGATTCGCCCCGCGCCGCGCTGCCGCATGTCGGGCAGGAATGCCCGGGTCACGGCGAGCAGGCCGAACACGTTGGTCTCGAACTGGCGGCGGACCTCCTCGTCTCCGACCAGCTCCAGCGGTCCCGACTGGCCATAGCCTGCGTTGTTGACCAGTGCGGCGAGTCCCGCCTCTCCCGTGATCCTGCGAACGTCCAGCTGGAGCTGCCGGATCGAGGCTGCATCGGTGACGTCGAGCCTCAGCGTGGTCAACCGCAACCCGGCGCACTCCTCGGTGAGCGCCTCGAGCGCTGCCGGGTTTCGGCCGGTCGCTATGACCGAGTAGCCCTTGCGTGCCAGCAGCACCGCCGTGGCGCGGCCGATTCCCGACGTGGCTCCGGTAATCAGAACGTGGATTCCTGCAGCGATTCCCATGGTCCGCTCCCTCTCAGTCGATGAGTCCCAGGTTCGACGGACAGAAGATCCCCTTTGGATCCAGCATCTTCTTCAGCTCCCGCATGGTCCGGAGCGTTTCCGGATCCATCTTGGCGTGCAGTCTGGGCAGCACCGAGAGCGGCGGCTTGTACTGCACATAGCCGTAGCCTATCGCAAGGTCGAAGAGCTCGAGGTTGAGCTTGCGGATCCGGGCCACCTCTTCCGGCGAATTGCGGTCGAACACTTCGAGGAAGCGCAAGACCGCGAAGTGCCCTGTTTTCATGGCCCGGCAGACGACGGCGGGGGGAAAGCCGTGCTCGACCATGCGATCCATGCAGGCCTGGCAGCAGGAGGCAATCGTGCTCATGGGGCCGTAGGTGCCGACCCAGGTCATGCCTCCCCCTTTGCTCTTCGTGAGGAAATCGAGGTCAGTGGGGAAGTCGCTGTACCTGACCATCTCGGGCAGCGCGGTCACGAGATCGTCCACGAAGAGGGGGCCCGTAAGCACACCGCCGGCCCCGGTCTTGGCCAGCACCCTGCGGGCCGTAGCGATCTTGCCGTCCATCTCGGAGCGGGTCTCGGCGCTGATGTCGAGGTAGACGAAGCAGACCGGCTCCCCCTCGACCCGCTCGATCCTGGGTCGCTCGACGCCGAGCATCATCCGCCCGGTCGGCCAGGTCAGCACCCCCAGATCATCGCAGATCTCGAGCCGGACGAGCCGCTTGACCATGGTGAACGTGGCATCGAGGTCCTGTGCCAGGATGAAGAGCCGTTCCCGCAATGGGTGCTTCGGCCACAGAGCCAGCACCCCGCGGGTGACGATACCCGTGGTCCCCAGCCAGGCAATGAACAAGCCGGTCAGGTCGGGCAGCGGGGGCCGCCCGTATGGGACCGGACCGACCCCCCACGCCCCGGTCTTGATGACCCGGGCATCGTGGAGAACGGCCTCCAGCCCCAGGATGGCCTCGGACATCGAGCCGATGCGCAGCGAGTAGTTGGTCAGCCCGTCCATGAGGCAGTTGAGCAGCACGGAGGTATCCGGAGGGGCCAGCGAGTAGCCGATACGCAGCTCCGGTGCGTGCTCCTCCAGGTAGGCTTTGAGCTGCTCCTGGGTCACCCCGGGCTCGATGATCGCGTACATGTCGTCCCGGGAGAACTCCAGGATGCGGTTCATCCGCGTGAAGTCCACGACCACGCCCCCCGCCTCGGGAATGGCGAGCCCGCCGACGTTCTGGTTTGCGACTCGCGGCGTCAGGGGAACGCCGTTTTCCCCGGCCCAGCACACCAGCGCCCGGATCTCCTCCACGGATTCCGGCCAGACTGCCGCACCGGGGATGCGGGGATCGGCGTCGGTGATGTCATCCTGGAAACGAGCCAGCGCCTCGGACAGGAGTTCCACCCGCTCCTTCGGGAAGATCGATGTCAGCCTCGTCAGATCCACGAAATCCCCCTACATGTGTCGGTGCATCCCGGTCGCAGGCGCCTCGCCTTGCCGGTGCCCTCCCATGGTCTCCCTCGCCACGGAGTCCATCTGCAACAGGCTCCTCTAGGCACGCAGAAACAACAGGAAGAGCCGGATCGCCAGTAACGGAGAGCCGGAGAAGCCCAACTTGCCGGTCAACAGTGCGCCGACGAAGCGCTTGTGTGCGATGAAACGCACCAGGGCCCCAAGCTCGCCCCGGATCCGGGTCGTTGCCTTCGCCTCTCCGACTCCGGTCCGGATCTCGATGGCCTCGCCGAAGGTCAGGTGCACCTGCATCCGGTCCGCGGACAGCAACACCGTCCCGGCCAGGGCGGCAAGCCGCTGCCTCACCCCCTCGCTCCCCTGCTCCAGGAGCCGCCGGAAGAAATTCCGCAGGATCAACGCCAGCAGCGATGCCCGCTCCTCCTCGAACAGCACGACCTCTCGCATAGGCTCCCCTCCCCGTCCTGCGTGAGCCTAACATGAGGCGGACGGGCGTGTCGAAGGGAAAGGCAGCGATGGAACGGCTGCGACGGGGCTCGGGCCCCGCCTGCCTGGAAACAAGGTCGTGACGCAACCTCTGCCGGGCCTTGACCCAGAACGTCCGCTCTCCTTGTCGAGCAAACGATCTGGGCTTGTCACAATCCCTTGACTTCGCCCGAGTGCAAGTCCAGCATGGGGATGCGGCTGAATGAGCCGAGTTCTACAACGTGAACGGAGGGAGCGTCATGAAGAAGGTCGTGCTGTCCCTTGTTGCGGTGTTCGTCGTGGTCGGAGTCGCGCTGTTTGTGGCAGTGGGAACCAGCCAGGCGGACCAGAATCGGACCGACCAGGCGCAGGTCGCGCAGAAGGCGGACGAGATCAAGCCGGGGACCGCGGTGGCCAAGAAGTTCTGCCCAGATGGGTGGAAGGTGGAGGACTTCAAGAGCTCCAAGGATTACAACTGCGTGCCCAAGCCGATGCCGAAGCCGGACGCCTGCGAAGGACCGTTCTGGGAATGCAACGGCTGCAAGTGCCGCTGCTATCCAATCACGCCCCCTTCGTAGCCGCCCGTTCTCTGCCCCTGCAGGCACCTCTTCCTTGACACTCCGCCCCTGCGGCAGGTATAGCTACGCCGTTGCTCCCGGGCGCATAGCTCAGCGGGAGAGCATCGGCCTTACAAGCCGGTGGTCACAGGTTCGAATCCTGTTGCGCCCACCCGAGAAAAAAGATCTTGCATTGGCTTGCCGGTTGGGGTAGAGAAATCGGCGTTTGACATTTTGGGGTGGTAGTTAAGCTGGTTATAACGTCGGCCTGTCACGCCGAAGGCCGCGGGTTCAAGTCCCGTCCACCCCGCCAACCCCTGAAGAGAGACTTCGCATTCCGGGTGACAGGTCTGTCCCCTGGCCGACGTCAAGCTTGTTTGTGCAGGACCAACTGACGCTTGACAGTCCCGCCCGGATCGTCCGCTCTGGGTCTCCTCGGCTACTTTGACATTTCCGGCTGCGGTGCTAAGGTCCGGCCGGGAGGGTGCGGGATGCAGGCATCGGGCCGCGGATGGACTCGTTGGGGTACGTGGACGATGCTGGCGGCGCTGGCCGTTTGCGTGGCCGTGGCGGCGCCGCTTCTCACCCGGAACATCGGCTACCTGTTCGAGGCGGACTTCCCCTGGATGCTCGAGATCCCCCGTTCACTGGAATGGGATGGCGAGCCCGGTCCCTCTGCCCCCGTCCGCTGGACGCATGATCCTGAAGAGGCAGGGAGGGTGTTCTCCGGCACGTGGTGGCCGCGGCTGTCGGTCCGGGTGGGGGACGATGCCCTGCCGGTGGTCACGGAAGCGTACCAGGGGGGGGGGCCGTACTGGCCGTTCCACCTCCTCGCCCGGGAGAGCCGAACCCTGGACGCGGTGCGGTGGCTCGCAGGAGTCCTGGGCGGGCTCACGCTCCTGCTGTCGTTTCTTGCGCTGCGAGCGTGGTGGGGGAGGAAGCAGGCTCTCCTGCTGACCGCGTTGCTGGCGTTCAATTCCATGTTCCTGCTGTCGTTCGGCTTCGGCTACCTGTACGAGGCGCTTCCCATGAGCGCTGTGCTGGCGACTGCGTGGCTGGCCGGCGGGGTGCGGAAGCGTCCCACGGCGACCGGGGCGCTGTTTGTCGGGGTGCTGGCCGGGGCGGCCGGTGGGTTCAAGCTCACGGCGCTTCCGGCCGCTGCCGTCGTAGCTGCGGTGCTGCTGGGGACCGAAGTGCTCCGGCACCGGTGGCGGGCAAGCGCGTTCCTGGCGGGGCTTGCGATACCCCCGCTGAAGTTCCTGTTCCGCGAGCTGGCGGCCGTGACGTGCGGGGCCCCTTCGCCTCTGCTGTCCGCGTTGAGCAGCGGCAAGGGGGTGTTTTCCGATCCGTCCGGGCTCACGACGGGACTGCGGGAGGCAGGTGCCTGGATGTTCTCCCTGCCTGCCGGCAACAGCCACGTCGTGCCGATGCTGGCCGAGGGGATCTCGCCTCCGTGGTGGCTGCCGGCCCTGTCCGCGGCCGTGGCGCTTCCCGGTCTGGCTCTGGGGGTGTGGCAGTGGCGCAAGGGGCGAAGCGACCCCCTTCGTGATGCCATCCTTGCCGGTTGGGGGTTGACCTTCGCACTGTCCGTCCTGCTCTACCGCTCGGGGTTCGATTTTCAGGCTTTCATGACCGTGCATCCGCTTGCAGCGTCGCTGGTGGTGCGGGGGCTTCTCGGCAACGGAGAGGATCGGGACGGAGAGGGTCGGGAGTCGTGGGGGGCTCGATGGAGGGGCCTCCGGTGGGCCGCCCGGGGAGGGGTCGCTGCCTTCGGTGCGGTGGTCGTCCTTCAGACGGTGCTTGCCTTTGCCGGAAGCGGTGCCGTGTCCACCGTGGCTTTTTGGAAGGCCCAGGAGGAGATCGCCGCGGCGGTGCCCGAGGGGCGCCCGGTGGTCACGACGTCCTACAACCAGGCCGGGATGCTCCGCATGATGAGTCGGGGAAGAGTGGAGGAGATCAACATGGACCGGCAGCTCTCCCCCGGGGGAGACGAGCGGTTCTACCGGCTGACGGTGCGCCACGCTTTCAGCGAGACGATCCGCGGGTATCCTGAGGCGTTGTACCTGTTCGATCTGGCCCCGCTGCCGATTGACGAGAGCCGTGAGCACACGCGGTTCGACCGGGGCCTGACCAGCCGGCACGTCGTGGCCGAGGAGTTCGTGCAGGCGGCCCGCGATGCCGGGCTTTACAGCCGGGCGAAGGTGGTCAGCCACGGGGACACGGAGTGGGCCGTGTATGCCCTGGTGGAGCTGGTGGCCGCCCCGGCAGCGGATGCGGGGTTCGAGGCTCCCGCCTCGCCTCGTCCCCCCGCACCTCCGCAGGGAGAAGGAAGACCATGATCAACCTGGGTGTGATCATCTCGTTCTGCGCCATGGCCATCCTGTGCCTCCAGGTGGCGTGGATGCGCCTGTTCGGAATCGAGAACTTCTCGAGCTTCGGCTACATGATCTTAAGCATCGCGCTGCTCGGCTTCGGACTAGGCGGCGCGGCGATCACGTTGTTTTCAGGCTGGCTGGCTGCACGGCGTGAGGAGTGGCTCCTGAGGTTCAGCCTGGCGTTTCCGATCGTTGCGACGTTCTCGATGCTCACGTCCCGCCTCATCCCGTTCGTGCCGCAGAACGTTGTCCAGGATCCGACGCAGTGGCTCTACATCGGGCTCTACTATGTGCTGCTGTCGCTCCCCTTCGTGGCCGGCTCGCTGATCATCGGCCTGATCCTGACCACTGCGGGCGAGCAGGTGGGCAAGCTCTACTTTGCGGACCTCGTGGGGTCCGGGCTGGGAGGGCTCGCTGTGCTTGCCGGGTTCTACCTGCTGGAGCCGCAATACCTTCCGGTCCTGGTGGTGTGCCTGTTCCTTCCGGCGCTGGGGGCAGCGGCCTGGGGGACGACGGGCGGGAAGAACCGTCCGCTCCGGCTGGTCGTCTCGGCCGTCGTTGCCTTCGGATGCCTGGCCGTTCTCGCAAGCAATGGGGATCTCCGATTCTCCGAGTACAAGGGCATCTCGTATGCCCTGTCGAGCAGCGAGGTGACCGGGGCGAAGGTCGTGGCGGACACGCAGGGACCGCTGGGCTACATCCAGGTGATCGATAGCCGGGCCGAGCGGACGGCCCCGGGGCTTTCGACAGCGGCCCCGCTGAGTGCGATGCCTCCGGTACAGAAGGGGCTCTACGTGGACGGCAGCAAGGTTGCGTCCGTGGCCCGTCGATTGAAGCCGGAGGAGAGTGCCTTTCAGGACTGGCTGCTGACGTCTGTCCCGTACCGGCTGGTGGAGAAGCCTCGCGTTCTCCTGGTAGGCCTTGGGGGCGGAGAAGGGGTGGCGCAGGCGCTCCATTTCGGTGCGCCCCAGGTGCACGTGGCGGAGATCAACGGCGTCCTGGTCGACTTCCTGAGAGAGCGGTTCGGCACGGAGAACGGGGGACTCCTGGATCGGCCGGAGGTGCACATCGAGGTGACCGATGGAAGGGAGCTCGCCACCCGGAGACCGGGGGGGTTCGACCTGGTCTTCGTGAGCTTCCTCGATGCGTCGGGGCTGTCGTTCCCCGGCTCCAAGTCGCACTCGGAGAACTACCTCTTCACGGTCGACGCGATGGAGCGGTTTGCTGCCGCCGTGTCCGCCGAGGGCCTCCTGGTGGTCTCGACGCGGCTGGAGGATCCGCCGCGGGGTTCCTTGCGGATCCTGCCCACGGTGACGGAGGCTGTCGAGAGGACGTGGGGGGCCGGTGCGATGGGCCGATGCGCGGCCTACGTGCGGGGGGAATTCCACGGCATGCTCCTCGTCCGGCGAGGCGGATTCCTGCCGGAGGAGATCGACCGCCTGCTGGCGGAAGCGTTCGAACGGGGGTTCTCGGCCTCCTACTACCCGGGAATCCCGCCTGAAGCCATGGAGGCAAAGGCCAATGCCGAAGAGCAGTTCTGGTCCAGGCTGAAGGAGGAAGAAGGGGTTGACCTGTCCGACTTCGAGACCTCGACGCCGGCCCAGGATCCGTTCCATGACTTCCTCGCGGCGGTGGCCTCGGGGGGCGCGGCCGCTGCCGAGTACGTCGCCGCCTATCCCTTCGCCATCGGCCCGACGCATGACGACCGGCCCTACTTCTCCACCATGCTGAAGTCCGGTTCGTTCGACTTCATCCGGAAGGGGGCGTACGACCCGACGCACTGGGAGCGCGAGATCCCGCCCGACCTCTGGGCCGAGCCTGTCGTGCTGGTGACGCTGGCCCAGGCCGTGCTGTTTGCATCGCTCATCCTGCTGTTGCCGTTGCTTGGCCGCCGGGGGCCGAAGCGGGCCGGCGGACGTGGCCGGACGCTGGTCTACTTCAGTTGCCTGGCCGTGGGGTTCATGTTCGTGGAGATGGTGCTCATCCAGAAGTTCACGCTGTTCGTTGCGGCTCCGGCCTATGCGGCGGCCCTGGTGTTGTCCGGCATGCTCGTGTTCTCGGGTCTCGGGGCCGCGTTCTCCTCTCGGTTCGTCGGGCGGTTGCACCTCGGGATCCGGGTGGCGGTGGGAGGCATCGTCGGGGCGTGCCTGGCTTACAGTGCGGGGTTGACACCGCTGCTGACTGCGACCATGGGGCTCCCGGAATGGGGACGCATCGCACTCTCCCTGGTGGCGGTGGGGCCGCTGGCCTTCTGCCTCGGCATGCCGTTCCCGCTGGGCCTTGCCGCCCTCTCAGGAAAGGGACGGGAAGGTGAGGTCGCCTGGGGCTGGGCGGTCAACGGTGCCGTCTCGGTGATCGGCGTGGTGTTGGCGCAGACCGTTGCCATGCTCTCCGGCTTCACCGTGGTCTTCTTCGCCGCTGCCGCGATCTACCTGCTGGCGCTGGCCATGTTCCCGGGCGCACCTCAGGCGATGTCGTCGAGAAGCAGGACCTGAAGCTCCTTCACTCTCAGGAAGTCACGATCCGCCGTGGCCAGCACAGACACTCCCCGTGCGACCAGCGTTGCCGCCAACAGCGAATCATTGGTCAGCAACCCGTACTGCGAACGAAACGGCTGGGATTCCCTGATCGGGTCATCGAGCGAGGCGAGGATCCGGACCCCCATGGCCGGAATCGCCGCTGCATCTCGGGCATACCGACCGAGCTTGCGGATCACCTCGGGCTTCCGCTTCAGCGACCGCGCCGGGTTGGCTCCGCCTGCCAGGCCCGGCGCCATCGCCTCGAGCACCTGGACGGACTTGTCCTTGACACCTGAGACGAATGCCTGGAAGCTAGTCGTGGCGGTCTTGCATACGGTACCGCCCCGTTCCCCTCCCGGAGGTACGTCCATGTCCCACATCTTCGATCCCAACGAGCTGCACGCAATCGCCCGGGACGCCGTCGCCGGCGCCAAGGACCTGGACGGCCGGTTCCGCCGGGTCATCGAGGCCCTCGATGCCCGCTATCCGGGGCGGATCTGCACGAATCCGAAGTGGATCCTCAACTCGGCCAACGGGGCGCTGGGGCAACTGGCCCTGCTCTACGGGTCGATCACCGAGTACGTGCTCCTGTTCGGAAGCCCGGTGGGAACCGAGGGGCACTCGGGACGCTACCTGGCGGACGTGCACGACTTCATGCTGGACGGCGAGATGTGGGCCTACATGGAAGGGGAAACCCGAAAGCAGATCTTCAAGCCCGGCGATGCGGCGCTTCTTCCCCGCGGCAAGTCCAAGGGGTATGTGCTCCGGGACAAGGGGTGGATGCTCGAGTACGCCCGGGGGATCATTCCATCCATGATGCCCTCCGGGCTTGCCGACAACTTCTTCTCCAACCTGGACTTGTACAGCGCTGCCGCCACGGCCTGGCATTATGGCCGCATGGTCGTCGGCGAGCTGAGGCGGGGGAAGTTCTGAGGCAAAGGGGTTTGAACATGATGATCGGGAGAACTGTCGGGGTGTTTCTGCTGGTCGCGGCCTTGCTGGCCTGGGGGATACCAACGGCAAGAGCGGAAGAGTGCGTCCCCAAGGATGCGGACGGCGACGGAGTGACCACGTGCGCCCAACCTCCGGACTGCAACGATGCCGAGTACTTCGTCAACCCCGGAGCGATCGAAGTCTGCAACCAGGTGGACGATGATTGCGACGGCAAGACCGACGAAGGGTTTGATCAGGACGGCGACGGGTTCACGACGTGCGTGCCGCCGCTCGACTGCGACGACGGGGACAAGACGATCTTCCCCGGGGCTCAGGAGAAGTGCAACGGCAAGGATGACGACTGCGACACGCTGATCGACGACGTCACGGACCAGGACCAGGACGGCTGGGACAGTTGTGCGGACTGCGATGACAAGGACGCGACCGCATTCCCGGAGGGCATCGAGGTGTGCGACGGGAAGGACAACGACTGCGACGGCAAGATCGACGAGGGGTTCGACCTGGACGGCGACGGATACTCGGTCTGCGGCGTGCAGGCCGACTGCAACGACTTTGCTGCCGACGTCCACCCCCAGGCCGAGGAGACGTGTGACGGCGTGGACAACGACTGCAACGGCCTCGTCGATGACGTGAAGGACTCGGATGGCGACGGCGTGACCGTCTGCGACGGCGACTGCGACGACGGAGCGGCCGACATCCACCCCGGGGCGGAGGAGCTCTGTGACGAGAAGGACAACGACTGCAACGGCGTGATTGACGATGCCGTGGATGCCGACTTCGACGGGTACGACGTGTGCACGGACTGCGACGATAGCAATCCCGAGATCCGTCCCGATGCCCCGGAGCTGTGCGACGACAAGGACAACGACTGCGACGGCAAGACCGACGAGGTGGCGGACGGCGACAAGGACGGCTACGACCTGTGCGAGGACTGCAACGACGCCGACAAGGAGGTCTTCCCAGGGGCCTTCGAGAAGTGTGACGGCAAGGACAACGACTGCAACGGACTGGTCGACGAAGGGAAGGACGAGGACAAGGACGGCTACACGGCTTGCTCCGGGGACTGCAACGATACGAATCCCAAGATCCATCCGGGAGCATTCGAGCTGTGCGACGGCAAGGACAACGACTGCTCCGGCAAGGTGGACGACCCTCCGGACCAGGACGGCGACGGGGTGAGGTCCTGCAAGGGGGACTGCAACGACTTCGACCCCGATGTCAATCCCAAGGCCGAGGAGGTCGCGGACGGCAAGGACAACGATTGCGACGGGCTCGTGGACGAAGGGTTGGTCGAGCCGCCGCTCATCCCTCCGGTGGATGCTGCCGGAGTCGACCTGTGGGACGAGGATGCCCATGGCAACTCGCTGCCGAAGGTGGAGCCGGAGCCCACGGGGAGCGGGGGCGGATGCAGTGCGGGGGCAACAGCGGCGGGAAACGGCGGGACGGGGCCCATGAGTGCCGGGCTTCTGGCTGTGCTGGCCGTGCTGCTGCTGGGGGGGGCAAGACGGCTGGGACGAGAAGGCCGTGCGGACCATGAGGGACATAGGACAAATAGGACGGGAACACATGCTTGGGGGTGGGGCCTGGGGCTGATCCTGGTGGTGTTGCTCGCGGCGCGGGGGGGG
>Ga0194127_10007049_pt1 | contig 12538 bp, 13 predicted proteins | sample TA2KigC100mmetaG_FD_148624 | JGI IMG/M metagenome (GOLD analysis project Ga0194127, IMG submission 148624) | Freshwater microbial communities from Lake Tanganyika, Tanzania - TA2015036 Kigoma Deep Cast 100m | ecosystem: Environmental > Aquatic > Freshwater > Lake | place: Tanzania: Lake...
CTTTCAAGTAGTCTCCATGTCCACTGGTCTTGGAAAATGTGTTCTACGATGGGTGGGAGTCTAAACTATACTCCTACCAGGGCATTCGAAACTTTCCCCTTCCCACCAAACCTCAAAAATGAAGTCGAATTTGAGCTTGAAAAACTGGGAGAACATTACCACGGATTCCGAAAACAATTGATGTTAAACTTACAGCTTGGTTTAACAAAAACTTACAATCTTTTTCATACACCAAAGCTTTCAACAAGCAACCAGCAGTTAATAAAAGCCAATTTACAAATACCAATAGAGCAAGCAGTTAAAGATATAGAGACACTCCGACTACTCCACAAACAAATGGACGAAGCTGTTCTTTTTGCATACGGCTGGACAGACATAAACCTTGCTCACGATTTCTACGAAGTAGATTACCTACCTGAAAACGATAGAATCAGATATACAATTTCTCCCGAAGCCCGCAAAGAAATATTAAAACGCTTATTAGAACTAAACCATAAAATCCATGCAGAAGAAGTCGCCGCCGGATTGTGGGAGAAAAAAGCAAAGAAAAAAGAAAAAGCAGAAACACCAAAACCAGTTGATGAAGACCAACCAGAGTTGTTTTAGGAGAGTGGATAAATTATGCCAAATTATATTTGTTTTTATTTAGGAAGTAATAAAATAAGAGGATCCCTTATTAGTGAGGATGAATTAATCTTAGACTCAAAGAGAGAGATCGGGATTAGAGAAGGTGATAAATTTATTACCTTTTTAAATAATTCATATAATGATTTTCAGTTCAAAGAGTATGGATTAATCACAGAAGTTGAATTTCTCAAAGAATCTAATGAACTTCTAAAAACCTTTCGGATTAAATATAAAATATTTGGTGATCTTAAAGAGAACAATCTCCTTTCAGAACTTCAATATAGTTTGCTGAGAGTGTATAATTATAAAAAACCTTACAAGCATTTTGCATTCAGTTATGTCTATTTAGATGAAACAGATTATAATACAATAGTAGAGGGTAGATTATTCATTTCTCGAACTGCATTTGGAAAATTGATTAATTCTCTGCCACCACTTCATATTCAAAATTTTATCCTAACTCTCATCAATTCACAAGGGATACATTTTTTTAATAATAGAGACTATATAGGGGCATTAAAGGATCTGAAAACTTACATTGTTGAAGAAATCGAAAATCGAGGTAAGTTTTTAATCTCAACTGAAACTATTTTGAGAGAAAACTTCAGTCAATTACTAGATGTAAATGAAATTGGATTCTGCGACTCAGAAGATAAAAGACCTGATATTATAATAAAACAAGCCTCCTTGTTTAGAACCCTTTTCGGTATAAGTAAAGAATTTAACATCTGGGACATGATAGAAGAAGGAATATCTGAAAACATTAACGAGGAATTTTTTAATAAGAGTTTTGCTAAAAAAGATTGGCCAATTAATTATGAAAATTATTAACAAAATTATTAACGCCTTAAATCAATATGCAGCATCACTGGAAAAAGCCGCTGTATGGCAAAATAGTCGAGATATTATTGGTAATGTCAAGGGTGGAAAAGATGATTTTATTTACGAATTTTATTGTTATCTGAGAATTATAAAAGATCTTAAAGAGAATTACGTTATCAAATATTCAGAAGGGGCCGGTTCAACAAAAAACAAATTTCCTAAAAAACCTGCTAATAAAAAAGGTAGACCATATTTCAAAATAAATAAAAAAGATGGGACTCCATTATATCATGTTTGTGCTGGTACAAAAATTAAAGTTCAGCATGGGAATAAATATGATGCCCCGGATATTTCCTTTCAGTCTGCCGATTCTCCTGAAGATAAACCATGTCATGATCATGTTAAGCTTATCATGGATGCAAAATATATTGCAGACAAAGATGGTAGTGTTTCAAAAGGTTCCTACAACGATTTTTGTATGATGATATGGAATTTAGACACACTTGATGCTCAAAAAGAAAACATAAGCTTCAATGAGTTCAGAGAAGTAAATAATAATTGTATCATTAGTAACCGGAAAGCTTACGAGAGAATAGAATTAGCTTATATTCGATCTCATCATCTATGTGAAATCGAGAATTTAAATGAAGAAGATTCATTTAATATAATCAAATGAGTAAGTACGAATACAATACTTTCATTTTAGGAGCTGGTTTTTCTGCACCCGCTGGATTACCCCTTGGTGTCGACTTGATGCCTTTGGTAATAAAGGAGGCAAAAGAAATACTGGTTCGCAATTCGGATAACAAAACATTATATGATAATATTTTAGAACCAGATCTGGCTGATTATGTTTGGTACAAGTCCTTATGTGGAAAACTAATAACAGATTATTCTAATATTAATTTCGAAGATTTTATTTCATTCCTAGATTTAGAATATTACTTAACACTTACCGGTGAAAATTGGAGTTCAGAAGGCAACCGAAGTCAAATACTTGTTAGAAACCTACTAGCTAGAATAATTAATAATCGTCAAATTAAAATCAATGTGTCAGCTCAAGAATTATATGATGAATTTGTAAAAGTACTCAAACCTCGGGATTTAATAATAACCTTTAATTACGATACAATTTTAGAAGATGCGTTAAAAAGGAATAGCATCCCTTACAGATTTAATGGCTATTGTTATAAAGAAATTAAGGAGGACGATTCCGTAATCTTAGATGTTGAATGTGAAGACGTTATTTTGCTAAAAATGCATGGCTCAATAAACTGGTTTTCTAAGGATGGATTTGAGAAAAAAAGAGAATATCATCAAAGAGTCGGAAGTCCACAATTAGCAGTCCATACCATATTTAGCAATCCATACCATTACAATTTGAGAAGTATAATAAAAGGGAAAATCCTTAGTGATGATCCGTTAAGAAATATTTACCAGATTGATAATTTATCTTCATATTTGTCAATTTGTGAAAATGTTACAGAGTGCCCTCATATCATAAGTCCATCTTCATACAAACTGCTCTATATGCAAAAATTAAAAGAATATTGGCGTGGATTTAATGCAACAGGAGCATCATCAAAAAATTTTGTGATTATAGGATTTTCACTACCCGAACATGATGACTATATACGTTTACCCCTATTCAGGGCTATTCATAATTTCCAATCGGATGATTGGAACCCTGGATTCGAGAGAAATAGATTAAAAATAGTTGACTTTAAAACAACTGGCGAAGAAAAAGGATCATTCTTCCAAAACTATTCTGTTGTTGACAAAAGTAAGACTGTTGTTTTCTTCGATGGGTTTAATAAAGATGTAATAAATAAATTGATGATAATGTAGTATAAATTATTCTAAGCAGGGGGTTACAATGCAAATAAATTCAGAAGATCTTGCATATTGGTTTTTCCGATTAAATGGATTTTTTACTATTAATAATTTTATTGTACACCCGGATGAAGGGAAAAATCAAAGGACTGATGTTGATATTTTAGGAGTTAGATTTCCACATAGAAGTGAGCTAATAAAGAATCCCATGGAAGATTATAAAGCGTTCACTGAAATAAAAAAGATACTTATAGTATTTGCAGAAGTTAAACGTGGTATTTGTAATATAAATGGGCCGTGGACTGACAATACTAAAGAGAATATTCAGAGGGTTCTTAGAGCTGTCGGTACATATATTCCATCTACTATAGAAGATGTTGCAAATACTATTTATAAGGAAGGGTATTATGTTGATACTGATTTCCGACATTCTATCATTGCAATTGGTAGTGATATAAATTCTGATTTGGCAAAGAAATATCCACAAATCATTCAAATCACTTTTATCGAAATTAAAAAATTTATTTTCGAGAGATTTAGTAAATATCCGGATAGAAAAGCTGATCATTCACAGTGGGATGAAAACGGTAAAAATCTTTGGCAATCTTTTAAGGATTCAAATACTATTCAAGAATTTTCGGACTCAACAATAATTCAATAATCTCATCCATATATGTGCAGAGGAAGTTATGTCTGACGGCCAGAAAAAAATATTTTGGGTAAATGTAAAATCAGCGATAAGGCAAGATATTTCCTCGCGCGATATTGCCGATCCTAAAATACGATTAAGAGCAATTGAACGAGTCGAGGAATTATTGAGAAGGCACTTTCCCAAAGAGTATAGTAACCCTGTTGAATTACTGAAAATTGATAAGGATTTTCTGGTTAAAAGACTTGGTCAATACAAAGATAAGGGACAACTTGCCGGTTCAGAAAAGAGTATTATTAAAAATATTTACGAATACTTAAAAATAAATTGTAATGCTTCATCTTCCAATAATGATAATATTGAAGAAAATAATAGGTTGCCCAATGATAATAGTTAAAGAATTACTGCCCGACAACTCTGTTAAGAAAAATCCTTTAAGAGGCGATGATAAAAGAGTCCAAACCAGGTTTCAATACCGTCCTGATATAATCAAATTCTTATTTGTTTGTGAATCAGTTCCTAATAATGGAACATTTTTTTATCATAAAGATTCAATCTTATTTAACCACTCTCTCGAAGCATTTAAAAAGGTATTCCCAAAGATTAATCCAGCAAATTTTCTTAGTAATTTCAAAGCAATGGGATTTTATCTTGATGACCTTTGCAGTGAACCAGTAAATCAATATAAAAGTGGAAAAGATGTAAAAAAAAGAAAAACCCTTAGAATATTATATGAAGAAGACCTGGCTAAAAGAATTTTTTTATTCAAACCAGAATTAATATTTGTAACCCCAAAAGATATTATGCCCAATGTAGTAAGAATATTGGAAAAGTTGAAAATGAAAATAGAAATAGTTGAACTTCCATTTCCTGTATATAATTATGGAGATGCTTTTATCAAGATCTTAAATGATAAACTAGTGGAATTAAAAACAAAGCATAAGTTATTAATCGAGTGAGGAATTTATGACAAAACCTTTTGGTGACAAGGAGAAAGCTAAAATACTCGTTATTGGTCATGATCCAAGATTGATCAACAGTCCCACATTGGCAGACTACTCATTTTTCTCGGATTATTATTTCAAGTCAATACCTTCCAAACCAAACGAAAAAGCAAAGTATAAGCTTGCAGAAGCATTGTTCAATTATATACTTTATTTGACAAGCTACAAGTATACTTCAGATGAATTATTTATCACTAACTTATGTAATGATCCATTACCTTCAGCAAATGGAAAGACTGTATATATTCCTGAAGATAAGGCTATCAATGGTATTCAAGAGATTAGAGAGATACTTTCTAATTCAAATATTAAATTAATATTCGCTATGTCACAGCAAGTTAATTATTGGCTTCAAAAACTTGGATTCTATACTTCGGAAGACTCATTTCTTAGAAAATCAGAACCATCACAAAAAGGGATTAATTCAAAACCACCATTTTACTTCCCGAGCGATAAGGATGCCTTTAGATTAATCTGTTGTAGACAATTTATTGCTGATGACCATTATAAAATCATTCCTATTCTCCATGTTAAAAACTGGCCCTTAAAAAAGAACTTTGAATCAGTATATGGGAAGGTATATATTCAATTAATTAATGAACTAAAAAATGTAAGCTAATTGAAATCTATATGAACTCAAAATGGCTTGGCGACTCATTGGATTTAACGAAGCGGGTATTACTCGGAGCTATCGCGGAGACCGGACTGAAAGTTTTCGCTGACCCGATGATAACAGATATCGACGGGAGTATTTCCAATGACTATTATAAGCTAATAAAAGCTAATCCCATATTACCAAAGGGTATTATTCCACCTGGCTGCTGCCTGTTTCTGGATCCCGACACCGGTATTTCAGAAAGGAAAAGTAAATCCCACGTCACCTTCAGCGAAATTAAAGAAAATTGCAGCCTGGGATATGATCTAATAGTGGTATTCGACCAGTCATTCTCGCGATCCTCGAAAAAGAATGAAATGATCATTAATAAGTTAAATAAGCTGAGGACCCTCGGTATAAGTGGGTTCTATTATGATTCTCATGCTAATTTTTTATTTGCAACATCTAAACCGGAAATCCTTAAAAATATTAAAAATAAGCTTCGTGAAATCGGAATACCCCTGGAGAGAATAGTTTAATACCAGTAAACTTGTTTATAGTGCCTAAGAATTGTTAGGCGATTTTATCATGAAAGAAAAAAAAGAAAATATCGATTGGGTAGAGTATTGGTTTTCTGAGAGTAGAAAACGATCAGCTGAAGAGATTAATGCTATCGAAAAGGAAATAAAGTCGGACCTGCTTAAAAGTGCTAAAATTTACATTAAGCAAAATCCGCACTGCAAAAGAACTGCAAAAGAAATTGCCCGCGAACGGTGGGAAAAAGAGTATAACAAGTTCAAATGGCAAATAAAAATACGAGAGGAAGCCTATCACGAGTCAAACATAACAATACTATTTAACGAGGTTTTTGAAGAGCTTTATAATGTATCTCCATTGAGCATAAAATCCAATGATTATAGGGAAAAATTGAGGGGAAAATGTTATTCTCAGTTCTTTGCAAGAATGGTTGATCATTTTAAAGATAGCGAAATAAACAAATCATACTCAAAAATACCAATTGACGATCCTACTAAAATGAAAAATTATATATGTAGGATATTAGCTGATATTGAACCTTCCTTGTCATTGCAATATAAAGAATCCAGTACGACAGAATTAATACTACCGTCAGAATACCGTTCGAATTATGCAATACTTTTAGAACTGATAAAAAATCATATCGGTTTACGAATAGAAGAAAATGTTTTAGTTAAAAGATCTTTTTCCACAATTGAAGAAAAAGCAAAGTATATCGAGGAGCTCTCACCCAAGGTTTTAAAGGGTATACAGACCGAAATGGCGACAAGGATTTTAAATACTCATATCTATAAAGAGAAGTTTTCAGAACTCTCAAATACAGAGATTATCCTAATGATAGATCAATTTTTAACTGCCTTTAATTCTAGATTCTCTATCCCTGATCAAGTAACCAAAAAGGAATTGAAGAACAAGAAATCAAATAATAAACCAAGGAAAAATTATCCACTATTGTTTAATAAAATTTTAGAAACGTGCATTATTTATTATCAAAAAAACAAAATATTCCCTAACCAAAAAATATTTTCAAAATATTGTCACTGTTCCGAAGCCACAGTTTCTAGACTTTTTAATAATCCTATTAATATGAATCACTTTTTACTTTACGCTATTGATGTACAAAAAGGCAAGAATAAGCTGAAAAACTTTGATACTCTTACTGAAGAGCAAAATGATCTTTTGTCATCATATTATGAATACCTTCTTGATAGAAGGAAAAATCAGGAGAGATTTCACAGTTCAGTTAGATATATAGGGCGCTCAAAACAACTAAATTATAATCTTACCCAAAGTAAAAAGAATGCTAATAAATCTAATGTTTCTATGCTAATAGAAGAGGAACAGAGCAAATTCGATTTCCACAGATGAAATCGATTTCATAATAAATGAAATCAGCCTATAAATAAAAAAACCCCTTTCCAATTAAATATCCAGCTATTCTAACCATTTTTTACTTTTCATCAAATTTTATGCAATTCATAATATAAATAGATACATAAATTATTCTGTAATATTTCACAACGTGACTAATAAGATGATATCTCAAAGAAATAAAATCAAAAAAAACTATTCGTATACTTTCTTAGAGATTTCTCGGTTGCTAAATACTCACATTAGAACAGTTCAAACATGGTGTAAAATAGGAATGGAAGTTCTTGATCCAAACTCTAAACCTTTTTTAGTCCTGGGTTCAGAGTTAAAAAGGTTTCTTCGCGCAAGAAGATTAAACAGACGAATAAAATTGCAATCTGATCAATTTTACTGTCTTAAATGCAGAGCTGCACGTAGAGCATTACCAGGATTTACAGAAGAAGTATGTACTCATAAAATTATAGGTAAAGATAAGCTTCAGATAATCCTTTCCGGATTATGCGAGGTATGCAAAAGTAAAATCAGAAAATTTGGTACAATTGGATTACAAGAGAACGCTTTACAGACTGGAACTAAAAGCAAGGTTAATCAAGATTAAATGATAACTTCATTCATCTCTTAAACACTGACATAAGGGAACAATAATATGAGCACTTCGATAAAGAATGAAAAAGCTAAAAGAGAGTACCGACGCTGGTTGAAAGATGCCAGAGGATATACAGATTCTACAGTAGATAAAATGTTAAATGCGATCTGTTATTATGAGCGGGTTATGAATTATGAAGATTTTGCCCTGTACAACAGGGTTAAAGCCGTTGCTTTTAAGGATTCACTAAAAAGGAAAACATTCAATGGGCGTCAAATCGGTCCAAATAGTATAAGATCATATTTAATACATGTAAAATCATTTTTTACCTGGCTATTTACACAGCCCGGTTATAAAAGTAGAATTTATTCTACAGAGTTGGATTACCTTAATAGTTCAAAAAAAGAAGTAATGATTGCTGCTCATGTCAATCCAAGGACTTTCCCAGACATTGACTACGTAAGAAAGCTTGTTAATTCGATTAATCAATCAACAATAATTGATAAGCGGGACCGTGCAATTATTTCTTTTTTATTCTTGACCGGTATGCGTGATTCTGCAGTAATTTCACTACCCTTAAAATGCATAGACATGGAAAATCTATTCATTGATCAGAATCCTAAATTAGGAGTAAAAACAAAGTTCTCAAAAAATATTTGTTCAAAAATCTTCAATTTCGATGATGAGCTACTTAAAAACGTTGTTGATTGGATTAAACTTCTTTATGAGAAAGGATTTACACCTGATGATCCGGTTTTCCCCCGGTCGAAAGAAGAAATGATCGAGAACGGATATTCCTTTATTGAAGCAAGAGATGTTGAGCCAAAATTTTGGTCGACCACTAATAGCATCCGGACAATAATTAAGAATAGGGCCGCCAAAGCTGGTCTAATTTATTTTCCTCCTCATACATTCAGGCATTCAGCAATTTCTTACGCATTTAATTTGGCCCAATCTGGAGATGAAATAAAAGCCATAAGTCAAAATTTTGGCCACGAAAATATATCCACTACACTTAGCAGTTATGCTAATTATAGCCAACCGGATTTGAAAAGTGTACTTAAAAATTTAGGAAAGAATAAATCGACTTTAGATTTCTTAAATGATTCGAGAATTACGAAAATGATTGAAAAAATGTATGAACATATTGTTAAGCAATAACAAATGCACGATATTTTACATAATATTGCCCAGAATTATTCATATTCAGAACTTGAAAGTCTATCGGATATACTCGAAAAACTTTTATTACAAAAGAAAAAGGAACTACAATCGGCCCCTACCCTCCTTAAATTCTTTAGAGAATATGAAATTTATTCTGAAACTTCCCTGTCGCCCAAGTACCAACGCTCTATAAGACAATCTTATAAGCATTTATTAAATTATTTCGGTGGAGAAACAAGGCTTCCCCAAATAGATTCAAAATCAATTGAGCAATTCAAACAAAATTTAATGGAGAGATCGCCAAAAGGATTTGCTGTTTACATACGCACGCTTCGTGCGAGTTTCTCTATAGCAAAAGAATGGGGTTATATCACCGAGAATCCATTTGCAAAAATAAAGCTGCGGAGAGTACAGCAGACTCTTCCTGTCTTTCTCTCAAAAGATGAGATGCAACAAATTATTGATGCAACTTCAAATATTACTATGAAGAGAATTTTCACCTTTGCTTTCCATACAGGTTGCCGCTTGGGTGAAATATGTAACTTGCGGTGGCAGAGTATCGACCTAAAGAATAAGTCTATCACAATTGGTGATAACTTTACAAATACCAAAACATACAAAACCAGAACAATTCCAATGACCTTGGTAATTTACTCGATGCTTTCTGAAATGTATAGTACAAGAATAAACCCGCAGCAGTATGTTTTCTGTAAACCAAGTGGGTTTGTTTTCTCACGGGAATATGTAAGCAGATGCTTTAAGAAGGTCTGTCGCAGCATCAATATAAAGGAAGAGGTTCATTTCCATTCAATCCGGCATTCATTCGCTACTCATCTAGCAACAAACGGAGCTCCCATATTAACGATTAAAGATCTGCTCGGTCATTCATCCATATTAACCACACAAATCTACTCGCACACAGACTTTCAAGCATTAAGAGCGGGGATTTCCAAGCTTGATTGAACATTTTTGTCTGGATTTTCCAAAAAAGGCTTAAATATTAAAAAAATATTTGGTTTACCGACTGATTCATTATCAGTCGTTTTTAATCACTTTTACGTAGGCGAAATTTATTGAGTCAGAATATCGCGAACTTCTATTGGTTTTGAAATAATCTTCTTCTCTTTGTCTATCAAGAACATAGTTGGTGTTGCATAGATGTAATAATCGTTAGAAGCTTTTCCATCCCAACCTTTCAGATCAGAAAGATTAATTAATTCACTGCAATTCTCATTAAAAAATGCTTCCCATTCTTCTCTTTTTGTATCAAGGGATATTGCAAGAATTGTTAAAGCCTTATCAGGTTTACCTTTCTTATATGCATTTAACTTCGGCAAAAGTTCTTTACAATGAGAGCACCAGGTTGAGTAGAACACAATCAATGTTTTTTCTGAGTTAATCTTTGATAATTCAACAAGTTTTCCTTTTTCGTTAGGTAATACAATTTCTGGAACGAAGCTACCAACCTTAAGGTATTTTGCCTGGTCTATTCTTCTTTTTATTGTCCCCTCTGTTTTCTCATCTAGGCAGAGATCATCCTTTACGACATAATTTTCAACGATGTAATCCAACACCTGGTTGAATCCGTATTTCTTAAAACCGTCGATTAAGTATTCCGTAATATGCTGATAGACAAGCTGGTTTACTTTGGCTTTATTGAATAGACTGTCAATGGCTTTCATAAACTCCTTTTCGAGAAGTTCTTTAGGAAGCTGAGGATTGCTGAAATATGTAAGGTATTCTATACTCTTGTTTGAAAAAAGATCTGAGTTTATCAAAGAGGCATCATTGAAATCGACATAATTAAGCGCGTTTGCTTTTAAGTAATCGAGCTGCTTTTCCTGAGGGATGTTAATATCAATAATAGGTAATTGTGAGGAGAAAATATATCTGGCAATGAACGACTTAGGGTCTTTCTGTGCTGTAATGTTGATAAATTCCAGATACTCGTTATGAAGTTCATTCAACCTCTCTTTTGTTTGCTGATAATAAGAATCGTCTTTAGGAAAACGGTTAAGAATAAACTGAAGTAGCTCATTCTTTGTTTTGTACTGACGGTTAAGTTTAATGAACTGATAAAATAATTTGTTGCTTTCAGATGAAACTACCTTCATGCTATCAAGTATGTTATTAAAGTCTGTTTTTAATACAACGTCTTTGCCGTCGTTAATAAAATCAATTACTGTGTTTTTAGGAAATGATAAACGGTAAAAACCAACAAACAGTTTTTCTAAGTTGTATTTGTAGTTGTTATCCGATGAAGCATTTACCGAATCTATTAATAAAGTTTTTTCTCCCTGAAGTGAGTAAAGATATACTTTAGTGTTACTTGAACCAACAACATTAATAGAAAGTGATTGGGCAGTAATACTGAGTGAAACAAAAAGTAAAATAGATAAGGTAAAAACTAATTGTAATGATTGGATCATAGCTCCTCAGCTTGACATAGATATTTATAGAAATTACTGTGATCTTTTTTTAATATAATTTTTGTTAATGATAAATCAAAATCAATATAGCTTTTTAAGTAATCCTTTTTCAACACTTTGAAAAGCAATTGTCTCCTTAAATAATAAGTTTTATAATGAACCAAAAGCCCTAGATAAGAATTAATATTGGCTCTAAATGTTTTCAATTCTTGAGTTGGCAAAACTGATTTGCTCATCATTAACTTTTTATTCCAATTATTAATTGTCCTATAAAAATTTATTTTGCACCTTTTGCCAATATAAATTCTGTATGGTTTAATAAAAACACCAAGAAATTGAACGCCTTTTTTATAATGCTGTAAATAGAATTTTCTTGGGTGAAGATTCAACTCCAAATTGCTTTTTAGATACCGATTAATCTTTCCTCTGCACTCTAATAGGTAGTCTCTGTCTTCATGGATCAAAACCATATCATCAACATATCGGCCATAATATCTAATGCCAAGTTTATTCTTTACAAAATGATCGAAATCATTCAAATAAATATTACCGAATAACTGCGATGTTAAATTGCCAATCGGAAGCCCTTTGTTTTCTTCAGAGCAGAACAAACTTTTGCTTGCGGGCAAGCCGTTCCAATCCTTTTCTTTTCCGCGCACTATACAGTTTTTGGTTGGATCGTTATAAATAATTTTTGTTAAAAGATATTTTACAAGCTCATTATCTTTTAGTAAAGTTTTCTTTTGGTTTAACAGTCTTATTATTTTTTCGAACAAAATATCTTTATCCATCTTCATAAAATAGCCTTCAATATCCAGCTTCATTATATAACAATCTTTTGTGTAGTTGCCGGAGTACTGGCTAATAAATCTTCTAATTCGGTTTATTCCGCAGTGTGTTCCTTTATTTTTTCTACAGGGG
>Ga0194127_10007055_pt1 | contig 12529 bp, 9 predicted proteins | sample TA2KigC100mmetaG_FD_148624 | JGI IMG/M metagenome (GOLD analysis project Ga0194127, IMG submission 148624) | Freshwater microbial communities from Lake Tanganyika, Tanzania - TA2015036 Kigoma Deep Cast 100m | ecosystem: Environmental > Aquatic > Freshwater > Lake | place: Tanzania: Lake...
GATTTACGGCAGCGGATACGTGTTGCTCGTCTTTTTGGAGAGCGAAGTGGTCGATCGTGGCTGGATCCCAACCGAAGTCTTGCTTGATGCGATTTCAGTCGGGCAGTTCACGCCCGGCCCGGTGTTCACCACGGCGACGTTCATCGGGTGGCACCTGGGCGGCTTTTCCGGTGCCGTGGTCGCAACACTCGGCATCTTTGGGCCGTCGTTCGTGTTTGCTGCATTCGTCGACCGCGTGGTCTCGTGGGCGAAGCGGTCGCCTGAGTTCGCCGCGTTTCTGCGGGGAGTGTCGAGCGGATCCATCGCGCTGATGGCGGTGGTGATGTGGCGACTCGGCGACGAGGCATTCGTTGACGTGTGGGCGATTGCTACCTTCGCAGTTGCCTTCGTCGTGATTCGCCTCGGTATGTTCGGGGCCGCGGTGCGCGCCGTGCGAACCAAGCGGACGGTTTGAGCGCGCTAGATTGCGGGGCGCGTGGGTGCAGCGCGCGTGGGTGCAGCGCGCCACGCCACATCATCGGGCCAGCGCCCGATGCCGCCCGACTCCAACTTGAAGCCCGATAGCCGACGCTCTGTGTGCTGCGATCGCCACGTCAGCATCCGTTGCGCCAGCGGCAGCACGCGCGACGAGTCGGTGATTGGCGTGCGCCACGTCGGGTCTGTGGCGAGATCAAAGGCGAGCCAGTCACCGTTGCCGAATTGCACGTACGCCGCATCCGTACTGCGCTGTACGCACAAGTTCTGTCGCTCCAGTCGGCGATCATGCGGCCAGTTGAGCGCCGACCCAGCGGCATCGTCGGTGATGTACAACTGCCGCCAGTCGTATTCCCATGTCGCCATCTCCCGCCAGTCGGCGGGGGAGCCGCCCGTCAGCCACGGCACGAGCGATCGCCCGTCGCATTGTGCCGGTGTCGGCGCATCGAGCAACTCGCACAACGTGGGGAAGACGTCGACGTTCTCCGTGAAAGCATCGACGATGCGGCCGTGACCCTGCGGATGATGCGGCGCCCGCACCATGCCGATGATGTGGTAACTCTGCTCGAAGAAACCCACCTTCTCCCGCAATCCATGATCGCCGAGTTGCTCGCCGTGATCGGCGGTGATGACGATCACGGTGTTGTCCCACTCGCCGCTGTCGCGCAGCGCGGCAACGATACGCCCGATGTGGTGGTCGACTTCGCTGATCATCCCGTAGTACTGCGCACGCATCCGACGCGTGCCACGCTCGGTGGATGGTGCCTTCGTGTCGGGCAGTTGCATGACGGCTTCGTGGAAGCCGTGTCGGTCGTCGCCCGGGGTGATCGGCATGTCGACCGTCTCGGGGTCGTATTCGCGCGACCACTTGCCGGCTGCGGTGTAGGGCGGGTGCGGTCGCAGATACGAAAGATGTGCGAACCACGGTGCCGCAGAGTCCGCAGTGGCGTCGTCGCTCGACTGTTTGCTGCGCTCACTGCGCCAAGTGAGAAAGTGGTCGGTGAGAAACGTGGAGATGCTGAGTGACTCATCACGGTCGGGTTCGCTCATCAACGCCGCGATGTGATCAGTGACATCGTGTCCGTGTACGCGCAGGTGACCAAGCCACGGCGTGTACGGCTCGCTGAGGTCGAGCACCCAGTCAAAACCAGGCAGCACACCCTGATACGTAGACAACCGTGGATCGCTCGGCCCGCTCGCCACCCGTGGATCGACACCTTGGTCGGTGTAGCCAAAGAGCGCCGGTGCGTACCCGAGGCGCCGTGCGAACCGCGCGACGTTGTCGAAGCGGTCGTCGAGTGGCGAACCGTTGAAGCACACGCGGTGATTCATCTGGTAGGTGCCGGTGTACAAACTGGCGCGACCAGGTGAGCATGGCGCCGCCTGGCTGTAGTGGCGGGAGAACGTGGTTGCTTCGTGCGCCAACGCATCGAGGTGGGGTGTGCGCACCACACCGTGGCCGAGCAACGAAAGACAGTCGCCGCGGAATTGATCGAGCGTGACGAGCAGAACGTTCGGGTGCACCTCCACCATGTTGGCAGGCGGGTTGTTGTGCGCTGGCGCAGCGCAGTCGGCTGGCCGTTGTGCGCTGGCGCGGTGCAGCCGGCCCGCTGGAGTCCCGCGGTGTTACTGCGTGCCGAGTGCGGCGCGATCTTCGCGCGCGAGGTCGCGCCAGGTGCGACCCTCAGGTTCGACCGCCACGGTCTGCAGCGCGCCGGGCGTGAACGTAAACGGCGCATGTTCTTCGCTGATCACCGAGTGTCCGCGCAGATAACCCACGGTGAACCCCGCCGTGCCGTAGAAGAATGGCACCGTCATCGGAATCTCCGCGGCGCCAACCGGCAAGTCGTCGTAGAACAACTCCACGGTGCCCTTGAAGCGTCCCGTCATCGTGAAGTCGACGATCAATTGATGCCTGCCGCGCGGCACGGGCACGCTCGCCGCTGCGACGAAGTGCTGCAAGCCGAGGAAGTTGTGCATGTAGTGCAGCCGATTGTCGCGCACGTAGACGGCATAGCCGGCCGACGTCGAACCGTGTGCGCAGATGGTGCCGTTCACATCGCCCGGTGAGTCGACTTCGGCGATGATGCGAAACCCGCGGTTGTGCAGGTTCGGGGCAACGGACTGCGGCAACGAACCGATACCGGGTCGATACACATACCGTTCGCGACGCAGTCGTCGGTCGCCGAACTTGCCAGGCTGGTTGTTGAGCGGGAGCACACGATATGCCTCGGCCTCCTTCCACCACAGCGCAATCATCTGCTGCAGTTTGTCATCACGCGACGCGGCGAGGTCGTTGCATTCTGCGCGGTCGACCGCCACGTTGTAGAGCTCCCACTGGTCTTTGTCGAACGGCAGGCTCGGGTCGCTGCCGTCGTAACCGAGCATCGGCATCGGATGAAAGACGACGGCCTTCCAACCGTCGTGATACATCGCCCGCGAGCCCATCATCTCGAAATACTGCGTGAGGTGCTTGGTGGGGGCGGCACCATTGCGGAACGTATCGGCAAAACTCACACCCTCGATCGGGTTTTGCTTCACGCCGGCGATCTCCGCAGGCGGGTCGATGTGCAACGCCTCCAACAAGGTGGGCATCAGGTCGACGGCGTGCGCGTATTGATGACGCACACCACCACCGTCGGTGATGCCCTTTGGCCAGTGCACGATGAGCGGGTCGGTGACACCACCCTCGTGGGTCTCGCGCTTCCAGCGTTTGAATGGCGTATTGCCCGCCCATGCCCAGCCCCACGGATAGTGGTTGTGGGCATCTGGTGTGCCGAGCAGATCGATGCGCTTCAAGTTCTCTTCCAAACTCTCGGGCACGAAGTTGAAGAAGAACACCTCGTTGTACGAACCCTTCGGCCCGCCTTCAGCGGAGGCGCCGTTGTCGCTCATCACGACGAAGATCGTGTTCTCGAACTCGCCGAGCATCCTGAGGTGATCGGCAATCCGGCCGACTTGGGCGTCGGTGTGCGTGAGGAACCCGGCGTAGACCTCCATCATTCGCGCATAGAGACGGTGCTCGTCGGCGCTCAGCGAATCCCACGCCGGCACCCAATGCGGTCGTTCGCTGAGCACGGTGTCGCGTGGCATGATGCCTGACTGCACTTGCCGCGCGAACACCTCGGCACGCCAGACGTCCCAACCCTTGTCGAACTGTCCGCGGTACGGATCAATGAACGACTTGGGTACCTGGTGCGGCGCATGACACGCACCCGGCGCGAACCACAGAAAGAACGGTTTCGTCGGATGCGCGGTGCGTGCATCGTTGATGAAGAGCAAGGCCTTGTCGGCCATGTCTTCGGTGAGGTGATAACCCTCTTGCGGAGTGCGCGGCGGATCCACTTCATGGTTGTCGAAGACGAGATCGGGGAAGTACTGATCGGTCTCACCACCGAGGAATCCGTAGTAGCGCTCGAAGCCACGGCCGAGTGGCCAACGCCAGCGTCGCGCGCCCATCTGTTGTTCGTGTGGCGGCGTGAGGTGCCACTTGCCGACGGCAAACGTGGAGTATCCATTGCGTAAGAGGATTTCGGAGATCATCCCGTCTTCGTGTGACATCTCCGCGTTGTAACCCGGGAAGCCCGACGTGCGATCGGCGATGCGCGCCATGCCCACACTGTGGTGATTACGACCAGTGAGCAAGGCTGCACGCGTCGGCGAACACAAGGCAGTGGTGTGATAGTTGCTGTAGCGCAATCCGCCGGCGGCGAGTGCGTCGAACGTCGGCGTGCGAATGTCGCTGCCGTAACAACCGAATTGCGCAAACCCCACGTCGTCGAGCAAGACGACCACCACGTTCGGCGAACCTTCAGGTGCCACCTCGAGATCGGGCCACCAAGGCGTGGAGTCGTCGAAGGTCTTCCCGATCGTGCCGCCGAACGCCGGTCGCGTCGTTTGCGCCATGCGGGCAACGGTAGTCAGGATGCCCGCGACGCGACGAGGGCTGGGCCGCGACGTGCATCCGACGCGACGAGGGCTGGTGTCGCCCGCAACGCCGCGGCGCCTGCGCCACTACCTTGGAAGGTCTACAACGGGAATGGGGGAATCCGGCATGGGCCGCGTAGTGAAGGCAGCGCTGTTGCAGACCGATTGGGCTGGCAGCAAGGACAAGATGATCGACAAGCACGAGGTGGCGGCTCGTGAGGCAGCCAAGCAGGGCGCCCAAATCATGTGCTTCCAAGAATTGTTCTACGGCCCGTACTTCTGTCAGGTGCAAGATGTGAAGTACTACGACTACACCGAGGCGATCCCCGATGGCCCGACCACCAAGCGCTTCCAGAGCGTGGCGAAGGAGCTGGGAATGGTGCTCGTACTGCCGATGTACGAAATCGTGCAGCCTGGCCTCTACTACAACACCGCCGCGGTGATCGACGCGGATGGTCGCTACCTCGGCAAATATCGCAAACAGCACATCCCGCAAGTGAAGGGGTTTTGGGAAAAGTTCTACTTCACGCCAGGCACCGACGGTTATCCGGTGTTCGAGACCGCCGTCGGCAAAGTCGGCATCTACATCTGCTACGACCGGCACTTCCCCGAGGGTTGGCGCGCACTCGGTTTGAACGGTGCCGAGATCGTGTTCAACCCGTCGGCCACCAGCCGCGGTCTCTCCGAGTACATCTGGCGTCTCGAACAGCCGGCATCGGCGGTGGCGAACATGTATTACGTCGGTGCGATCAACCGCGTCGGCATCGAGAGTGAATACGGTGACGACGACTTCTACGGCCAGAGCTACTTCGTCGACCCAGAAGGCAAGTTCGTCGGCAACGTCGGCGACCCGCACAAGCCGGAGTTGATTGTGCGCGACCTCGACATGGACAAAATCAAGATGGTGCGCGACCGCTGGGCGTTCTACCGCGACCGTCGCCCCGACGCGTATCCCGAACTCGTCCGTAGGTAAATCCCAAGTACCAACCAGCAACGCAAAAGATAAGGAGACAACAATGGCCCGCATCCTCATCAAGAACGGCACCGTCGTCAGCCCCACTGGGCGCCACGAACAAGACGTGCTGATCGACGGCGAAGCCATCGTCGCGTTGTACGCGCGCGGTCAGGCCGACACGATGGGTGTCACGGCCGAGAAGGTCATCAACGCGCAGGGCAAGTACGTCGTGCCGGGTGGTATCGATGTGCACACGCACATGGAGCTGCCCTTCGGTGGCACCGCCGCCGTCGACACGTTCGAGACCGGCACCATCGCGGCGGCGTGGGGTGGCGTCACCACCATCGTCGACATGGCCCTGCAGCGCTACAACGAAAACGTGCAACTCGGCTTGGCCGAATGGCACCGCAAAGCCGGCGGCAACTGTGCGATTGACTACGCCTTCCATCAGATCATCGGCGGCATCGACGAGCAGGCGTTGAAGGACATGACGTACCTCGTCGACCACGAGGGCGTCACCAGTTTCAAGTTGTTCATGGCTTACCCGGGCGTGTTCTACAGCGACGACGGACAGATTCTGCGCGCGATGCAAACCGCCGCGGAGAGCGGTGCGATGATCATGATGCACGCCGAGAACGGCATCGCCATTGATGTGCTCGTGCAGCAATACCTTGCCCGCGGTCAGACCGACCCGAAGTATCACTCGTACTCGCGGCCGAGCCTGCTCGAAGGTGAGGCGACCCACCGCGCGATCGTGCTGTCGAAGGTTGCCGGCAACGTGCCGCTGTACATCGTGCACATGTCGGCCACCGACGCACTCAACGAAGTCGCAGCCGCGCAGCACGAGGGTCTCAATGTGTTCGCGGAGACGTGCCCGCAGTACCTCTACATGACGCTCGAGGATCACCTCGCGCGGCCGGGCTTTGAGGGCGCGAAGTTCGTGTGTTCGCCGCCGATTCGCTCGAAGCACGACCACCACCACCACCATGCCGACCTCTGGAAGGGTCTGCGCATGAATCAACTGGCGATCATTTCCACCGACCACTGTCCGTTCTGCTACAAGGATCAGAAGGAACTCGGACTCGGTAACTTCAGCAAGATTCCCAACGGCATGGGCGGCGTCGAGCACCGCATGGAACTCATCTACCAGGGTGTCGTGCAGGGTGAAATCTCGCTCGAGCGCTGGGTGGAGACGTGCGCGACCACACCGGCGCGCATGTTCGGCATATACCCGCAGAAGGGCATCATCGCCCCAGGTTCCGACGCCGACATCCTGGTGTGGGATCCGACGAAGAAGACCAAACTCGGCATCAACGACAAACACCACATGAACATGGATCACTCGTCGTGGGAGGGCTTCGAGGTCGACGGCAAGGTCGACACGGTGCTCTCACGCGGCATGGTCGTCGTCGAAAACGACAAGTTCCACGGTCGCAAGGGCCATGGCAAGTACATCAAACGCGGCTTGAGCCAATACCTGCACTGATATGCCGCACCCCTACCGACACATTGATACCCCTACCGACACGTTGACAAGGAGCATCGCATGAATCGCATCGGTCACTGGATCAACAACAGGGTGGTGCTCGGCACCTCGGGTCGTTCGGGCGTGGTGTTCAACCCCGCAACGGGCGAAGAGCAGGCGCAGGTCGACTTCGCCAGCGTCGCCGAACTCGACGCAGTCGTCGCGGCATCGAAGGCTGCGCTGCCGGCGTGGCGCGCGACCTCGCTGTCACGCCGCGCCGAGATCATGTTCCGCATGCGCGAATTGGTCGACGCGAACCGCAAGGAAATCGCCAACATCGTGTCGCTCGAGCACGGCAAGGTGCCGGCGGATGCGATGGGCGAGTTGGCGCGTGGCTTGGAGAACATCGAGTTCGCCTGCGGCATTCCGGCGCTATTGAAGGGCGGATACTCAGAGCAGGCGGCCGGTGGCGTCGATGTGTATTCGATTCGCCAACCACTCGGCGTGGTGGCCGGCATCACGCCCTTCAACTTCCCGGCGATGGTGCCGATGTGGATGTTCGCCAATGCGATCATGTGCGGTAACACGTTCATCTTGAAACCGAGCGAGAAGGATCCGTCGGCATCGATGTTCGTCGCCGATTTGTTGCGCCAAGCCGGCCTGCCCGACGGCGTGTTCAACGTGGTGCACGGCGACAAGGTTGCCGTCGACCGAATTCTTGAGCATCCCGACATCGCTGCGGTGTCGTTCGTCGGCTCGACGCCCATCGCGAAGTACGTCTATGAAACCGGCACCCGAAACGGCAAGCGCGTGCAGGCGCTCGGTGGCGCAAAGAACCACATGCTGGTGCTGCCCGATGCCGACCTCGACATGGCTGCCGACGCGGCGGTGAGCGCGGCTTACGGTTCGGCGGGCGAGCGCTGCATGGCGGTGTCGGTGGTTGTCGCCGTCGAATCGATTGCCGACAAGTTGGTCGACAAGATCAAGACGCGCGTTCCCAACATCAAGGTTGGCCCGGGCACCGATCCGTCGGCGGAGATGGGCCCACTCATCACGCGCGAACACCGTGACAAGGTGGCGGGCTACGTGCAGAACGCGGCGAAGGAAGGGGCCAAGGTCGTCATCGACGGCACCGACAAGGCGAAGGATGCCGGCTTCTTCCTGAACCCGAGTCTGATTGATGCGGCCAAGCCCGGCATGAAGTGCTACGACGAAGAAATCTTCGGGCCGGTGCTCGTCGTATCGCGCGTCGCCACCTACGACGAAGGCATGAAGATGATCAACGACAACCCCTACGGCAACGGCACGGCGATCTTCACGCGCGATGGCGGTGTGGCTCGTCAATTTCAGTTCGACGTACAAGTCGGCATGGTCGGCATCAACGTGCCGATCCCTGTGCCGGTGTCGTATTACTCGTTCGGTGGATGGAAGGCGAGCCTCTTTGGCGACCAGCACATGTACGGCCCGGAGGGCATCAACTTCTACACGCGCGGCAAGGTGGTCACCTCGCGCTGGCCCGACCCGCGCACGAGTGGCGTCGATCTCGGCTTCCCGCAGAATCGCTGAGCCGCACCATGGACATCGGCGTCGTACTGCAAACCACTCCGCCCGCGGCGCGAGTCATCGACCTGGCGAAAAAGGCCGAGATGTACGGCATGACGCACGTGTGGACATTCGACAGCCACATTTTGTGGGAAGAACCGTATGTGATTTACAGCCAGATCCTCGCGCAGACCAAGAAGGTGACTGTTGGCCCGATGGTCACGAATCCGGCAACGCGCGATTGGACGGTCACTGCCAGCCTGTTCGCCACGCTGAACGAGATGTTCGGCAATCGCACAATCATGGGCATCGGTCGTGGCGACTCGGCGGTGCGTGTCACCAACGGCAAGCCGACGACGCTTGCCACGTTGCGTGAAAGTATCCATGTGATTCGCGAACTCGCCAACGGTCGCAGCGTCGACTACAAGGGTTCGACGATCCGGTTTCCGTGGGCAGAAAAGAGCCGTTGTGAGGTGTGGGTTGCCGCGTACGGCCCCAAGGCGTTGCAACTCACCGGCGAGGTGGGTGACGGTTTCATCCTGCAGTTGGCCGACTTGTCGATCGCCGAGTGGACGATCGCGGCGGTGCGCAAGGCGGCAAGAGATGCCGGACGCGACCCCAAGAGCGTGAAGTTTTGTGTTGCGGCACCGGCGTACGTCGGCACCGACTTGACGCACATGCGCGACCAGTGCCGCTGGTTCGGCGGAATGGTCGGCAACCACGTGGCCGACATCGTCGAGCGCTACGGCGAGAACTCGACGGTGCCCAAGGCGCTGACCGACTACATCAAGGGCCGTCAGGGTTACGACTACAACGAGCACGGTCGTGCCGGCAACACGCACACCAACTTCGTGCCCGACGAGATCGTCGACCGCTTCTGCATTCTCGGCGGAGTCGACGAGCACGTGCGTCGATTGAAGGAATTGCAGGCGCTCGGCGTCGACCAGTTCTCGATCTACTTGCAGCACGACGGCAAAGAACAGACGCTCGAGGCCTACGGCGAGCGCGTGATGCCCGCCATCGCAGAACTGTCGCGCGCCAAGCAATAATGCCGCTCGTTCGTCGCGCCGCCCACCGAACATTCATGTTCTTGGCGGCGCTGGTGCTCGTCGTGGTGATCTGGGAGACATACAAGGCTCTCGGCCCAGCCGATGGTGGCAAGTTGCTCGGTGTGCGCATCCTGCCGCGCACCAGTGAATACGCCATGCCGCACGTGTGGGACATGTTCTCGCGCTTCAACCGCCCCGAGGTGCGCGGCTCCGATCGCACCGTGTTCGACGCGGTGCTGGCCGGCGCGTGGTATTCGTTCCGCCTGAGTGCTACCGGGTTCGTGATGGGCGGTGTCGTCGGCGTCGGGCTCGCCGTCTTGATGGCGCGATTCAGGCTGGTGCAGCGCGGCGTGCTGCCATATCTCGTGGTGTCGCAAACCGTTCCACTCATTGCTCTCGCCCCGCTCGTAGTGAGTTGGGGAGGCAAGTTGGAAGTCGGGCCGTTCGTGTGGCCGCGCTGGTTGTCGGCCTCCTTGCTCGGGGCGTTTCTCTCGTTCTTCCCGATCGCAGTTGGCACACTGCGTGGGCTTGCTGCCGCACCTGCGTCGTCGGTGGAGTTGCTGCAGAGTTACGCGGCCTCATGGACGAAGACGCTGTTCAAACTGCGGTTTCCGACCGCCGTGCCGTACATGGTGCCCGCCTTCCGGCTCGGGGCATCGTCGGCGGTGATTGGCGTGGTGGTCGCCGAAATCTCGACGGGGTTGCGAGGCGGCATCGGGCGTCTCATTATCGAGTACGCCCGCGAGGCCACCGGCGACCCAGCGAAGGTGTACACCGCGATTTTTGGCGCAGCCCTACTCGGTCTGACCATGGCTGGTGTCGTCGTCGCCGTCGATGTGTTCGTCATGCGTAACCGCCCGAAAGAGAGCGTCTCATGACCGCCGTCAGCATTCGCAACGCGAACAAGATCTTCAACAAGGGTAAGGCGAACCAGGTGGATGCACTGCGCGACGTGAGCCTGGATGTAGAGCACGGCGAATTCGTGTCGTTGATCGGGCCCTCGGGTTGCGGCAAGTCGACATTGTTGCGTCTCATCGCCAACTTGCTCGAGCCGACCAACGGCGAAGTCGTTGTGAACGACAAACCTGCGGCACAAGCGCGCCTCGACCAGGACTACGGCATGGCATTTCAGCAAGCCGGCCTCTTCGAGTGGCGCACCGTGCGCAAGAACATCGAGTTGCCGCTCGAGCTGAAGGGCTGGGACAAGCCAGATCGCGCGGTGCGAGCCAACGAAATGCTGGAACTCGTACAGTTGCGTGAGTTCGGCGACCATTATCCGTGGCAGTTGTCAGGCGGCATGCAGCAGCGCATCGCGATCGCCCGCGCTCTGGCCGCGCACCCACCGCTACTGCTGATGGACGAGCCGTTCGGTGCACTCGACGAGATGACGCGTGAGTACATGCAAGGGGAGTTGCTGCGCATCTGTGCAGCGACCGGCACGACCGTCGTATTCGTCACACACTCGATACCCGAGGCGGTGTACTTGTCGAATCGTGTCGTGGTGATGTCGCCACGACCCGGTCGCATCACGAAGACCGTCGATGTTCCGCTCGGTGGTGAGCGCAACGAAGACACACGCAACCGCACTGCATTCTTCGAGGCCATCACTGCGGTGCGCGAGGGGCTGCGCGGCATGCATGCAGCCCACGTCGGATTGGGTGACGACGACCGATGAAAGATGCACGTCGCTGGCTCGGCAACACGCTGCCCACCATCGTGTTCGGCGCGCTCTTCCTCGGAATGTGGGAGTGGGTGGTGCGCTTCTTTGGGTTGAAGCCGTACTTCCTCACCGCACCGAGCGCAATCTGGGGGCAGTTCACGACGAACTTCTCGCTCATCCGTGGTGCCGCAACGGTGTCGGGCACCAATGCGCTGATTGGTTTGCTCGCTGGCACCGTGCTTGGTGTGGCGATGAGTTTCGTACTCAGTCGCTTCAGGTTTCTCAACCAACTAATCACGCCGCTCGCGGTGGCGCTGAACGCCGTGCCGATTTTCGTGCTCGTTGCCGTGCTCAACAACATGTACTCGATCACGAGCGAGATTCCGCGTCGCATCATGGTGGCGCTCGTCGTCTACTTCATCGTGCTGGTGAACGTAGCCCGCGGTCTCACCGAGGTGTCGCCGACCCATGTCGAACTCATGCGCTCGTATGCGGCGAGCGACGTGGCAATCTTGCGCAAGGTGCGCATCCCCAATGCGGTGCCGTTTCTCTTCGTCGCACTGAAGATTGCGGCACCGGCCGCCGTCATCACCGCGTTCGTCAGCGAGTATTTCGGCGGCTCGCAGAATGGGCTGGGCAGCCGAATATCCAGCAACATTGCCAATGCCAAGAATGCAGCCGCCTGGGCCTACGTTTTGGCAGCCTGCCTGCTTGGGCTACTGTTTTACCTATTCTCCGCAGTAATGGAGAGTCTCAACCGCAAGGGTGAGGCCAAGTAATGCCAGACAACACAACAACCGAGTAGCACTCGGAGGGGAGCAATCACATGAAGAAATCAGTACGGGTTGCCTTCGCCGGCATCGCCGCGCTGTCTCTGTTCGTGGCCGCCTGTGGCGGTAGCGAGGACGCAGCCGATGAAGTCTGCGAGGAGACCACCGCGGTGAAGCTGCAGTTGCAGTGGTTCACCCAGTCGCAATTCGCCGGCTATTACGCCGCGCAGGACCAGGGCTTCTACGCCGACCAGTGCCTCGAAGTGACCATCAATGAGGGTGGTGTCGACATCGTTCCGCAGACCGAGTTGGCTAACGGCAACGTTGACTTCGCGATTTCGTGGGTGTCGAAGGCCCTCGCCAGCCGCGAGGCAGGTGCGAACATCGTGAACATCGCGCAGGTGTTCCAGCGCTCGGGCACCTTGCAGGTGTCGTTCAAGGACAAGAACATCACTTCGCCCGCGGACTTCAAGGGCAAGAAGATCGGTAACTGGGGCTACGGCAACGAGTTCGAGATCTTTGCCGCGTTGACCAAGGCGGGTCTCGACCCGGCCAAGGACGTGTCGCTCGTGCAGCAGCAGTTCGACATGGTCGGTCTGCTCTCCGGTGACATCGACGCTGCGGAAGCCATGACCTACAACGAGTACGCGCAAGTGCTCGAGGCCAAGAACCCGGCAACGGGCAATC
>Ga0194127_10007058_pt1 | contig 12525 bp, 10 predicted proteins | sample TA2KigC100mmetaG_FD_148624 | JGI IMG/M metagenome (GOLD analysis project Ga0194127, IMG submission 148624) | Freshwater microbial communities from Lake Tanganyika, Tanzania - TA2015036 Kigoma Deep Cast 100m | ecosystem: Environmental > Aquatic > Freshwater > Lake | place: Tanzania: Lake...
CATCAAGTTTATCAATGCCTAAACGCATGAACAGGCCGATAACTTCGTAGCCTTGTTCGACCAGCAGGTGTGCGGCAACGCTGCTGTCAACGCCGCCGCTCATGGCAATAACGACTTTTGTCTTCATAGAATTAAAAATAACCGATTAGCCACAGAGGGCACAGTGAACACAGAGTTACAATGAAATTCTTTTAATTCCATCAACTAACCTGCTTTCACCAAAATTAATCAATAAAGCTCGCTTAAGTTTCATACTTTTAAGATACGAGAGTGTCTGCGCTGTAAAGACATCTTCTAACTTGCGCACAGATTTGATTTCAACCACTACTTCTCCAAATACCAAAAGATCGAGTCTTTGTCCTTTGATGACTTTATCTTTATAGACTACATCCAGTTCCTTTTGTCGCTCAAAAGGAATGCCTCTAAGTGAAAGTTCATAACAAAGCGCTTCTTCATAGATTGATTCTAATAAGCCATTTCCCAAAATACGATGAACTTCTATGGCTGCCGAGATGATCTTTTCGGTTTGCAGATCCATTGTATCTCTGTACTACTATCCATCAAGTTCTTGTTTTTTATGCTCGTTTTTCAAACTGCATAACCGTAAGGCATTGATTAGATAAGGCTTACGCAAAGTTTGGAGCATTGAGTTTCTTGTCATTTGTCATTTGAAATTGTTTCGTATTTCGATATTCGTATTTCGAATTTGGTTGCGGCCAGAGGCCGCGCCAGGTCCTCTGTGGCTAAAGTTCTTTTAAATCAGAATCTCAGCGGCACGGGGGTAAAGGATACGAGAAATACGATAAACAGGATAATGCCGAGTATCTTGCGTTTTTGGTCGAGCGTGGTAACCTCGTCTGTCGGGGCGGGGTGCCGGAATCCAAAGAGTAAGAGCAGTATGGCAAACACCATCCAGCCTGGGTACATGAATATAGCGATTACACAGAAAATGAAGATACCTATGCGATACACAATACTGCTTTTTCTGCCCAACAAGGCATACATGATGTGCCCGCCGTCGAGCTGTCCGATGGGTAACAGATTAAGCGCCGTAACAAATAACCCTGCCCATCCTGCAAAGGCGATGGGGTGGAGGTAGATGTCCATGCCTTCCGGGAGTGTGCCAAATACAAGCTTGGAAATAAACGAGAACAGAATCGGTTCTCCAAGCCCTAAGTATTGCGAGGCATCTGCGGGTACAGGACGTACGTCAGAGAGATTTAAGCCGATGATGATAGCGGGGATGGCAAAGAAAAGTCCCATAAGGGGGCCGGCAGCGCCAATGTCAAATAGCGCCTTTTTATCGGGAATAATCCCCTTCATCTTGATCACAGCGCCAAAGGTTCCAAACGGTGGAAACGGGAGCGGCAGGAAATAGGGCATAGTAGCGGCAACGTGATATTTACGGCACATAAAAAAATGTCCCAGCTCATGGGAAAGCAAGATCGTCATAATGGTGATCGAGTACCACAGCCCATTGACATAATAGGTTGTCAAAAAGGTTGCAATGAATAGCAAGACGTGGGTGCGTGACTTACTAAAAAAGCTTGACGAATTGAATTCTTCTAGTGACATTTTAGGTATTTGTTTTGAAATTGTTTTGTAATCAAGGTAATCCCCCTTAGAAAAGGGGGATTTAGGGGTTGTGTTTTTTTGATAATTTCACAACCCCCTTCGCCCCCTTTTTTAAGGGGGATTTTTTACCTTTTTGCTGGTTAAATCGTCCTCGATTGAACCGAAACATTTCGGTTCAGGCTGCAACCCTGAACCAGCACAGAAAAATAGTATCAGAAAAGGGCAGGAAATTCAATGGTATTTGAAAGCATCTGAGATTTGACAGGAATGAAGTAACAGCGTTGCTGTTAAAAGGCACGAAAACTGATTTCCACGTATTCCGGGAACTTATTGAGAATTTCTAACCCCAGTGATCATCGTCGCTGTGCTTGCATCTCGTCCGTGTGCAGCGCATTGTTAGCATTTTGTTTTTGAGCATGGATGAGATTCTTGATCTCTTGGATTGAATATGGAGGTTTCCGCATATGCATAATGGCATGGCAGTTGGGACATACAGGTAGTAGGTCGCGGATAGGATTAACCTTGTAGTTTTCTCTGATTTCGGACAACTGCCGTAAGTGGTGGACATGAATATAGCCTTGGGCTGATTCGCCATAAACATCAGCCAGAACAATACCACATGCGGCGCATTTACAGCCGTGGTGCAAGATACATTGCTCTCGAGCGACACTACTTCTCTCATATGCATTAACACGTATCTCTCTGACCGCCCCTTCATGTATTGAAGTTGTAACCTCAACCTCTTCAGGAATGCGGGATTGTTCAGTCTTCGCCCAGCCAAGAATTTCCATTGCTGAGACCACTGGGGATCGCATAATCCAATGCCATTCACGTCCAGGTTTCTCGAATTCGGACAAAACATACAACTTGGTCTCTGGCATTGGATGCCAGCCCAGCATTTCGGCGACAAGTTTGCCTAAGACCCCATAATGCAAATTGGCACCACCCCAATTGCGAAAGCCCATTGCTTTTGCCATCTGAGTAGCAGTCAACGTATGGTTCGGCGCGCAATAATGGATTTCGAGCATCCGTCTCTGATAGGGCTGCAAGTTGAGATTACGGAATGCATTCACATAATCAGTGGGTGTGTAATCGTTCATAATAATACTAACTATTGATTATACAGAAATAATTTCACGATAAGTGAAAACAACAGCAGAAATTTTGCATACCACAATATACTTAATTTTTGCAGATGTTTTCTAGCGCTTAGAATGATTTTTCAGGCTGATGTCTATACTTCGTCGCCATGAATTGGCTTCCGGTTTGGGACCTTTGTCAATATCTTCCTGAAATCTTTCTTTTTTGCTCTTTTGGCTCTGTTTATCAAATAGTCTTCCGTCATCAATGCAGAAACTTTTTCTGATACCGCGGATGAAATAAACTGATTGATAGACACGCCTTCCTTTTTCGCAATTTCTCTAATGTGGCGATGAATTGATTCCGGTAAACGTAAACTCAAGGCACTCATAATATCTCCTTTGTTAATTTTTTAGGAGTAACTGATTTTATATCAAACTTCTCCAAGCCTTTGAAGTCTTTCGTATTGTGCGTCACAATAAATTTCGTTTCAGAGGCAATGGCTAATTCCAACAGGTGATCATCTTTGGGGTCAGGCAAAAATGGACGCCACAGAAAATATATCTTTTGATGTTCACTTCTCATGCAAAAATAATCCAGTATTTTTTCAATTTCCAGGCTCGATAAACCTAAAACTCCCTGATTCCTCTTGAGTATATCCTCATATTCAAAAAGTAATGTTGTTGAAATTACTGGTGTAAGTTTATCTTCATCGATCATCTGCAATATTTTATAAGAAGCACCTTTCGATGAATAAAGACCTGCATATAGCACGTTCGTATCGAGTATGATCCTTGCCTTTTTTCTGTGCATAGTAATAATACTATATGCAGTATCGCCATATTGTCAAGAAGGAACGTTCTTGATTTTAGGATGACGTAAGAATTAAGCCACTGATAAATAATGAACTGACCTGAAATCTTTCGCATGTTTTTTGATTGTTTCTTGTTTTTCAATCCTTTCAATCCGCCCACAATGGCGTTTGCCATTTCAAATTGAAAATCATTTGATTATTACACCCTGTTTGATATAATTTCATTTTGAAATGGTGTCATTATGGGACAAACGTTCACCGCAGAGACGCGAAGATCGCAAAGGGGAAAAATTAGGTCTTTCTCTGCGTCCTTTGCACCTCTGCGGTGAAACAAAATATTACTAATTAACATTGGGAGATTTATTTTCATGGCTGAACAGCGGAAGAAGGTGGTGCTGGCCTACTCAGGTGGTTTGGATACCTCGGTGGCAATCAAGTGGATTCCTGAAAAATACAATATGGACGTTGTTACGGTGACGATCGACCTCGGCGCGGTAAAGGACCTGGATGCCATCCGTGAAAAGGCCTTAAAAATCGGGGCGAAGAAGGCGATTGTCATTGATGCAAAAGATACCTTTGTCAAATATTTTATCTATCCCGCCTTGCAGTCCGGCGCTTTGTACGAAGGTGTCTACCCTCTGGCTACGGCGTTGGGCAGGCCGCTGATTGCAAAATTACTGGCAGACGTAGCGCATGATGAGAAGGCAGACGCCGTTGCTCACGGCTGCACCGGGAAGGGAAATGATCAGGTACGTCTTGACGTGTCCCTCCAGGTTTTAAACCCAAAATTACAGATTATCGCCCCTGTACGTGAGTGGAAGATGACGCGTGACGAAGAGATCAAATATGCCGAGGAACACAATATCCCGGTAGAGGCAAAGATAAAAAGTCCGTACAGTACGGATGAAAATCTCTGGGGAAGAAGTATTGAATGCGGCGTGCTGGAAGACCCCTGGGCTGAGCCGCCGGAGGAAGTTTATAAGTGGACAAAAAATGCAAAAGAAGCGCCGGACGCACCGGAATACCTGGAGATTCAGTTTGAAAGGGGCGTCCCTGTGGCTCTTAATGACGAGGAGATGGACGGGGTAACCCTTATCAATACGCTGAATGCGCGGGGTGGTAAGCACGGTGTTGGTCGCATTGATCACCTGGAGAACCGGCTTGTGGGCATTAAATCCAGGGAAATTTACGAAGCCCCTGCTGCTATTGTTTTGCATACAGCGCATAAGGCGCTCGAAGGTATGATTATGACAAAGGATGCCCTGCGTTTTAAGGACATTGTGTCTGCCCATTATGCCGACCTGATTTATAATGGGCTTTGGTTTTCCGCTTTCCATCAGGATTTGGTGGCATACGTGTTAAGCAGTCAGCGTATTATAACAGGGACAGTCCGCGTGAGGTTGTCGAAAGGGACATGCACCGTGGTGGGGCGTAAATCACCATTGTCGCTCTATAGTGAAAAACTTGCTACTTATCAGAAAGAAGACACCTTTGATCATGCCGCATCCCTGGGATTCATTAAGATATATGGTTTGCCGGTAAAGATACAGGCGCAGAAGCAAATGGACGTCCTTGCAGGCAGGGAGGCATTGCATCTGGATTCGATCATGCCGCCGAAGGTTAAATCTCTTGGGAAAGCGGAGGCGGAGAAAAAAAGGTGAAAGAATGAAGGTATTGTTGTTGTTTCCCCCATCCTGGCATCCTTCGCAGCCTTATCTCAGCCTGCCCTCCTTAACTGCATTCTTAAGACAAAACGGTATTTCCGAAGTTCGACAGAGAGATTTGAATATTGAGTTGCTGGATATGCTCCTTACCAGGAAGGAATGCAGTGAGTTTTATCAGGGGATCATCAGCAAATTAAAAAGTTTGGACAGTACATCCGTTCATTCTTCACAGTATCAGGAAAAATACCAGGCCATGGTTGACGCTGTGGAATCAATCCCTGCAATAATGGATAAGGTGGAAACGGCGAAAAACACCTTGAGGTCAGAGGGTTTTTATGACCTCGATAAGTACATGGAGAGCGTTCATATCATCAATGAAGCGCTGAGATATATGTCTGCGTTGTATTATCCTTCGTCAATGACGTCGGTCAGCAATGACATGCGGTATTCCGTGTATTCATCCCGCGATATTTTTAAGGCGCTGGACGATGCGGAGGAAAACATCTTCCTCAGTCTTTACAAGAAGCACATTCTTTCTTCCATCCTTGAATTTTCGCCGAATCTGGTGGGAATTTCCATTACCAACACTTCTCAGATCATTCCGGGACTAACTCTCGCAAAGTTAATAAAGAGTCAGAACAAGGAAACTCACATTACCGTAGGCGGCAGCGTCTTTACAAAGCTTATTGAAAATATAAAAAAAGTAGATGATCTATTTTCGATGGTGGATAGCTTTATTGTTTTTGAGGGTGAGCATGCCCTCCTGGAACTGGCTGGACAACTGGATGGCCAGAGGGATTTTAAAAGGGTGCCTAATCTGATTTATCGGGAGAACGGCGTTACAAAGATCAATGAACCGTTTTATACGGAAGATTTAAACAAACTGCCGACGCCTGACTTTGACGGTTTTCCTTTAAAACTTTACCACACGCCCGCCTCCGTTTTACCCGTTCAGACATCAAGGGGGTGTTATTATTCGAAGTGTTCCTTTTGCAATCTGCATCTTGACCACAGGAGTTTTCGCTTGCGTCGGACGGAACTCCTTATGGAGGATATTTCGACACTCTCTCAAAAATACAACACGCCGTACTTCTTCTTTACGGATGAATCCGTTCCTATTAACAAATTGAGGGAGATATCTCAGGGTCTGTTGGAAAAGCGATGGGATATAAAATGGATGGGCGGGGTGCGATTTGAGAATTCTCTCGATGACGATTTGTTGGAAAAGATGCACGAGTCAGGATGTCGAAAGCTGGTGTTTGGTTTAGAATCATATAATCAACGTGTGCTGGATTTAATGAAAAAGGGGATAAAGACCGATATCGTAAAAAGGGTGCTGGATGCGTGTTTAAAAGTGGGTATTGCGTTTCATCTCTATATAATCGTCGGGTTTCCAACAGAAACGGAAAAAGAGGCCTTGGAGACGCTTGATTTTGTGCTTCATAAAGAATATCTGAATTCTCCGGGTTTTTCCTGCTTGCCTTCTCTTTTTGGAATGGAAAAGGATTCTCCGGTGACCCACAGTCCTTCAGAATATGGGCTAAGAAGTATCATGTCTCCCAGGGGGGAAGACCTGGGATTGGGTTATTTCTTTGAGGTGGAGCAAGGGATGTCTCCTGAAGAAGCCGGGGAGATGTATCATTATATTATTGGACGATTAAGTCAGGAATTGTGCCCCTTCCCCTATAATTATTCTTTAGCAGACGGATTGCTTTATATTACGCGCATAAAATAATTTCCAGCTTGACTAAGTAAAATGATAAAGAAAATGTTGTCATTCAAATCAATTAAAAACAGGTTAATACTGATCCTGCTATTATGCTCGTTTACGCCGTTATTGTTGTTGCGTTTTATGGCATTTCCCAAGGCGCAAAAGGATTTGGAAGAGGCTTTGATAAGCAACCTGGAGGGCGTGAAACAAAAACAGACCGAGATCGTAAAAATGTGGCTTGATGAAAGAAAGCACGACGCAAAAGTCGTTAGTAGAAACATTTCTGCTGTGCTGGGACAAAGCATAAATGAAAGGGTTAATAATTTCTTAAAGTTGAATGATTATATCGAAATGCTCAGAGCGGAACACAAATATGAGGACGTGTATGTTACTTCCCGTGAGGGGACAGTACTTGCGGCTACCGGAAAGGAATGGGTTGGTTCCAATCTTATAAGTCGTGATTATTGCAGAGAGGCGTTGAACGGACACGTTTTTATATCGAGGATACAGTATTTTGTCCGGAATGAAGGTGAAAACAAAAAAGGTGACGCTGGATCTCCGGTGATGTTTATATCCGCTCCACTGATGGATACCGACAATTTTATCGTTGGAGCAGTCATTCTGAGAATGGATACAGTGCATCTCAGCACAATTATGAAGAGTGCAAAATTGGGAAAGACAGGAGAAACGTTTCTCGTTAACAGGGAAGGTATTATGCTTACGGAGTCGCGGTTTGCAGATGAGCTGAGAAAGAAAGGCATAATTCAGCACAGGACAACATTAGAGTTGAAGATAATAAATCCACACACAGGAAAGCTTACCAATGGCGCTCAAAAGTGTCTGAGTGGTAAAGATGGATACAATACGGAAGGATATATAAATTACGACGGGAATAAAGTCCTGGGCGCATGGTGTTGGGTTCCAGAGTATGATTGTGGTTTACTAGCGCAGATTGATATCCGGGAAGGATACGGAGCGGCGCACAGTTTGAAAAAGTTTGTTCTTTCTGCGCTATTGTTATTGGCATTCCCTTTAATACTGGTTGCATTTTATTTTGGAAGAAGGATTTCTGCCCCGATCTTGAATATAACCGATGCAACAAAAAAGATTACCAGCGGCGATCTGGGTCAGCGGGTAAAAGATAGCGGCAAGAGTGACGAGATTAGCGGACTGGCTAAGGCGTTCAATGTGATGGCAGAATCTCTTGAAGAAAAAACGATTAAATTAACAAGATATACGACAAATCTTGAGAATATTGTAAGAGAAAGAACCCTTGAATTACAGTCAACGACGAATTTTTTGAATAGTATCCTGGCAGGTTCTACCGAATATTCGATTATTGCAGAAGATTTGAACGGCAATATCCTTGCATTCAATAAAGGGGCGAGTCTCATGTATGGCTATAGTCCTGAAGAAGTGGTTGGAAATGCCAACGTCCGGATTCTTCATACAGAAGAAGATGTGAGGTCAGAAAAGGTGGATCGCATCTTAGAGGTGGCGCGCCGGACAGGTCGATATGAAGGAGAAGTGGTGAGAAGAAGAAAGAACGGCGAGGTCTTTCCGGTGCATGTTACTTTTACATCACGACACGATGAAAATGGCCGTCCCATTGGTTTTGTGGTAATATCAAAAGATATCACGAAAGAAAAATTGGTGGCGCTGGAAAAGGAGATTGTAAATAATGTTAATAAGTTGATTGCCTCGGGTCTGGACATTAAAGAAGTTTACAAGAATATTTATCTGGAGTTGAAACGTATCGTCGATTTTACCTGGTTAGGCGTGGCGTGTCTTGTAGATGGCGCGGAAATTACCGAGGATTCCAATATTGTTGAGGGAGTATTATCGATGGATTGGCTGAATACCCGCCAGTACCCATTTCATGCACTGGCGCAGAGTTTAGCCGTTAAAAGTGGCGAACCTGTGCTTGTCACAGATACGCTTGGCGGGAAGTATACGATCGACCAGGAATTATACAAAAAAGGGATATGCTCTTATCTCTGCTTTCCCTTGAATTCAAAAGGAACCCCCATTGGAACGATTACCCTGGGGAGCAAAAAGAAGAATGCCTTTACAGAAATACATTTTGATTTGTTGAATCAAATTACGCCGCAATTAGCCATCGCAATCGAAAATACGAGGCTTTTTGTATCCATACGGGAGTCAGAAAAAAAATATAGGGATTTGGTAGAAAATGCACCCGAAATGATTCACGAGATCAGTCCCGAAAGAAAGTTTATTAACGTAAATAAGACGGAGTTAAATAAATTAGGATATTCCCTGGAAGAAATGAGACAGATGATGCTTGAGGATATTGTCCCGGATGACCGCAGAGAGGAAATAAAGAGACATTTTAAACATATTATAGTGACGGGAAGCAGTGAATTAGAAACCGTGTTTTTGACAAAATCGGGAAAGGAAATCAACGTCGAAATCAACGGCACAGCTCTTTATAATAACAAAACAGGGGAATGCATCTGCGCGAGGGCGTTTGTGCGGGATGTTACGGAAAGAAAGAAGATGGAGGAGCAGGTGCGTCGGTCAGAAAAATTGGCTTCGATGGGCGAGCTTGCCGCGGCGATTGCCCATGAGATACGAAATCCCCTGGGGGCGATATGCAATTCCGTAGGAATTCTGGATACCCATTTAAAATTGACAGGCCAGGATAAGGATTTATTGGAGATGATTGTAGGACAGTCTGAGAGACTGGACAGGATTATCAAAGATTTCCTGACCTTTGCCCATCCGAGAGAACCATACTTCTCTTTACATGATATTCGTGAAGTGATTAAAAATACCATTTTCCTGTTAGAGCAAGATAACCGGTTTACGGACAAGATAGAAATAAAGGAAACCTACGAGAGCATATTGCCAAAAGTTTACATTGATACGGATTTAATTCACCAGGTATTGTGGAACCTGTTTGTAAATTCTTTGGATGCCATGCCTGACGGCGGACAGATCAGGATAATGGCTAGAAAAGCAACTTTGTTTTTAAGGGACGCTGTAGAAATCGTGATATCGGATACCGGGTCAGGCATACCATCCCATGTGTTGGACAAGATATTTGAACCTTTTTATACTACGAAATCAGAAGGTACCGGTTTGGGACTTCCAATGGTTCAGCGTATTATCGATGACCATGGAGGAACGGTTGATATTAAAAGTAAAGAAGGGAAAGGGACGACATTTTATATCAAGCTGCCCGTTGGAAACGAAAAATTAGCAGTTTAGAATAACCTTTTAGTGGGATAATCGGGAATATGGAAGACGGTAAAATTCTTGTTGTGGAAGATCAGGATGCCATGAGAGAATCTCTCGTGATTGCATTTAAGGACGAGGGGTATCAGGTTGAGGGTGTTGCTAGCGGGGAAGAGGCTATTCAGAGGTTGAATGGCAATACTGTTTATGACCTGGTTGTTACAGACCTGAAGATGAAAAAGGTGGATGGTCTGGAAGTGCTCAAGGCAGTGAAGAATGCAAATTCATCCACTGAGGTGGTGCTCATTACGGCCTACGGTACCATCAGCACGGCTGTTCAGGCGATCCGGGATGGTGCGTATGATTATGTAACCAAACCTTTCCGTCACCAGGAAATCCTGAAGGTTGCAAAAAAGGCGCTTGAAAAGAAAAGACTGAAAGACAGGGTCAGATATCTTGAAGGAGAAATCAGGGATAAATATAAATTTGAGGGTATTGTGGGCAATTCAAATGCGATGTTAGAGGTGCTAAAAATCACTTCACATGTGTGCCGTACGGAGAGCACGGTTCTTGTAACTGGCGAGAGCGGGACAGGGAAAGAATTGATTGCCAGGGCAGTTCATTACAATAGCCCTCGGAAAGACGGCCCGTTTGTAGTAATTAACTGCGGTGCGTTGCCTGAAAACTTACAGGAAAGCGAACTGTTTGGACACGTGAAAGGGGCTTTTACCGGAGCTATCAGAGATAAAATGGGGTTGTTTCAGCAGGCACAAAAGGGGACAATTTTATTGGACGAGATCGGGGAGACGTTGCCTTCTACGCAGGTAAAACTCTTGCGATTTCTGCAGGATGGAGAAATCCGCCCTGTCGGTGGAAATAAATCGATATTTGTGGATACGAGGATAATTGCCGCTACGAATGAAAATTTGGAAAAAGCCGTAGAATCGGGAAGATTCAGAAAAGATCTGTTTTATCGGATCAATGTAATACGTATTCATATTCCTCCTTTAAGGGAACGGAGGGATGATATTCCGCTTTTAGTGGAGTATTTTTTAGAGAAAATTTTAGAAAAATTTAAAAAGGGCAAAAGGGTGTTCTCCGAAGAGACGATGTACGCATTTATGAATTACGATTGGCCCGGTAACATCAGGGAACTGCAGAATATGATAGAAAGAGCTGTTGCATTGTCTAAAAGCGAAATAATAAATGTTGATGAACTTCCGTTTCCGGTTCCCGTGGAGAAATTTGCGACGCTTTCCAGGAATCCGTTAGATGATGAGAGAAAGAAATCGTTTATTGTTACTACCCTCGCGGAACAGGAAAAAAACGCCATTATTGAGGCGCTGAACAAATACGGCGGCAATCAAACAAAGGTTTCTCAAGTGCTTGGGATATCCACAACGACACTATGGAGAAAGATTAAAAAATACAGGATTAAATCGCAACACGAGATATCAGACGATATTGGGAATTAGGCAGTCTTGTATCGTGGAATGATGAATGGTACTGGTCTGGCGAGCAGAAACTATACCATATAACCGATGAAGTTCTTCCACAGTTGAAAAATACTTTTCTGCAAACATCGGCAAGGGTGGCTTACCGCTATTGTGAGCAACTGGCTGAAAAGGCAAGAGAAAGGGTAAAAATACAGTACCATGACTTTGTAAAATATCATGGCAGTGATTTTGTCATTTACCCGGATGGCCTTTCCATGTCTGCCAATATGCAGAAAGAATACAGATTATTGTATGAGTCTCAACCCAAAGAAGAAGTTGCCGAGGTCGTGAAAAAGCATAATTTGCAAAATCCATGGGCAAAAATCTCCCTCCCACCGCAGATAATGAACGCCAATGACGGAATCGGCGTCTATTTTAACGAAAGCGAAGGACAGGAGATCATGGCTGGATTTAATGACGTGGTAAGCGGATTCAGGAAAAAAGGAATTGACTTAACCGAGGATGAGAAGGATGCCATAAGAGACTTCATACACTCCGATTCGGTCAGTCCGCAGTTCGTCAGGAAATTAGTAAACGAGTATGATAACGCCTCGATTGCATCTGCATTTTTGATTCCCGGAAATTACGATGCCTATTATGTAGATTATTTGCTTCGACGCCACAAGGGACATTTCTACAAAAACCGCTACCCTTGCGTCTCGTTTGTATGAAATCAAAACGATTGTTAAGGATATAAGGATAAATGAATCTTAATGGTTGTTCTTTTGTTGCGTTTGCACGTTGTATAAGGTAAGATTTGGGAAAATATCAGAATACGAAGTAGTTTTTTAAATGGTTCAGGAAGGAGTCGGTTATGGCAATAGCGGCGAAACGAAGGAGTAAAATGGTTAATGTCAAACAATATATAACGGATGATGAAGGACGCAAGATCGCGGCAATTATTGATATTGATGAACTTAACCGGCTGAAAAAGTTGTTACAGATAATTCCACAATCGGAATCATGGCTTTATAAAAACATGAATGC
>Ga0194127_10007060_pt1 | contig 12523 bp, 21 predicted proteins | sample TA2KigC100mmetaG_FD_148624 | JGI IMG/M metagenome (GOLD analysis project Ga0194127, IMG submission 148624) | Freshwater microbial communities from Lake Tanganyika, Tanzania - TA2015036 Kigoma Deep Cast 100m | ecosystem: Environmental > Aquatic > Freshwater > Lake | place: Tanzania: Lake...
TTCTGGGACTGAGGATCACGACCACAGATGATCGCGGGTGCACCATCCCATTTGGTTGTGATTCTTATATTAGACTGAGTTTGAGTGAGCATATCACCCAACTCACGGAGAAAATTAATCGCGTTGAAACCACCTTGACTACCCTGGTTAAGGATGTCGTCTTCAAGGTGTTCAAGGTGTGTGTTCTTGGCCATATCCTTATAGTACCAGAGAATCAGTCGTGTGGTCAGAGGAGTGTGTCAATATTTACACCGGCCCCAGCGAGCGCAGAGGGTGCGATTACACATCGAACATTTTCGATAATTTTTTGAGTGCTTCCACTCTTCACAACAACTCTTCGACCACTGGTATATCTGGCAACAATGATCGCACGGTAGGGATTATTTCTTTCGGTGAAAGGTGTTGTGACGCCATTGATCTCCATAGGTCCAGAAAATGTGAGTTGAAAAGTGATGTCACCATCTGGACTCACAATGGGTGTGAAAATAAATTCTCCCTGTCCTAGTAAATGCACATTGTCTGGTCCGAATGGTCTACCATAATCAGGGCCATAAATCGATCTACTGATTAAAGTGGGATCTCCAAGATATCGAAAGACTCTTTTTGAAAGTCTACCTGCAATAAAAGGATTATTTGAATATTGATTAAGCTTCATCTTGTCATCTTCATACAATGTATAAAGATCATTAAAAAACTGTTGCACCTCAGCGTCATCCATTATCAAACCAGGATTCGCAGGTGTGCCAGACTGTTCTGAAACACCACCGTATTGTTGGAATGCGGCTGCAGTTGCACCTTGTTTGTGAGAAATGTAGAGAATCTCTTTCCCTCTTTTGTCAGTCAAAGCAAAATCAGCTTTCGCCTCTCTACCTAGAGGTCGCGTTGTTACCTTTCTAATGCCTGAAATGCCGTTGATTGGACCTAGACCAGGGACTGTAATGTTGAAAGATGATTTTCCACCTCTTCCAACACCAGCAACATCTTTTAATTCCTCTAAGAGTGTTTGTGTCAATAAGAGAGTTCTCTTTTCTGCTGCATCACCTGCACTAGTTGGTTTTCTGATTGATGTAAGTTTCAAAAATCCAGTTTTGTTTTTAAATCTTACCTGAGCGCACTTTTCAGTTCGCGTCTTACCCAATGGACCCTTAGTAACAAAAACACTGTAAATTGATGTGCTAGTTATCTTTACTTTGTCACCAACCTGTGCGATTCCAATTGCATCACTTTGTTTTGACGGTGAAGTTTTGGAGAATACCATTCCTGGTGATTCAACAAGATAATCAATAGATGCTCTATCAGTGCGATCGACAACATAAACTTTCCAGTTTTGTTCTCCCGCAGTTGTCTTTCCAGATAAATTTGCCATCAAAAAAAGAGGGACCAGCCCTCTTATTTATTCTTTGATGCAAAAGTCTCCGCAGTAATCATTTCAAGTTGAGTATCGATTTGATCCATCACTTGTCTGAGATCAACAACTCTAGATGGTGCAAACTCTTCACTGTAGCCCGCAGTTGCGTGATCAAGAGCAGCAAGAACTTCAAGGGCAATGGGAACCTCAAGTTTAAGATTTACTTTTTTCATAATTAGTCTTTATCGAAGATGTTTCCAAAGAAACCTTTGTCACCAGGTTTGCGATTTTCAAGTTTATCAAGAATGGAATCTGTTTGTTGTAAACTCTCAATACGTGAAACTAGATCTGCAAGAACAGAACAGACAACTGGACGTTCTTGTCTAGCCGCATATGCAAGTGCATTACGTAATGAGGCCTCAGCTTCTTTTAGGGATTCTTGAACAGATTGTGATAGTGCCATATTTCGGGGTTTTCTAAATCTTTGCAACGGGGGTAGAAGATGCCGTCTTGAACACAACCATCTTCTGGTTTAGGTTTGTCATATTTTACCACAACATCAGGTGTTTGTCTAAAATTACATAACTCACCTTGTTTCTCAATGAAGTTTGCAAAACAAAGTTGTGCAATGAATGGGGCAAGGTATGTAATCCCGTACATCAGACATCCCCATCTTTACGATTCTCTGAGAAATACACATCAAATGCACCCTCAGGATAACGGGACATCAGTTTTTCGACATTCATTTCAACCACTTCTTCAAGTGACACACCAAGTCCAACACAGGCCTGCATCACGTACCACATCACATCACCCAGTTCACGTTTCAGATGAAAAAGATTATCTTCATTCACGGGTTTCCCTTGGAAGACAATTTTCTTAACCACTTCAGTAAACTCACCAGCCTCTGCAGTCATACCTACAGCAGCAGTAAGCAATCGCTGGGTAGAAAATCCTTGATCGTTGAGAGTTGCCAGACGTTGGCTAAACACATCATAATTGCGACTTTCTTTTGAAGTAACGGCATCGACAAACTCTTGGTACTTATTAAAATCAACGTGTCGTTTCATAATCAAAACTTTAACTCCGCAAACCTGTTCTTGAATTTACTTTCGGGCTCATCATAATCTGTATCTTGTCCTTTGTCAAGGATGTCGTGTTGTGCGATCTGTTCACAATCGTACAATCTCATCTTGGCGCGATCGATACCAATGATAAATCTCTTGTTAATCGTAGGGTCATTATATCTATTCTTCAATTGTTTCACCATAATTTGTCCCAGTTCTTCCAACTCCTCTGTGCTAATAAGAGCAAACATAAGATCGGCAGTAGCAGGAAGGCCAAAGGATTCAGAAGTATCAGTAAGTTCAACATCAGAACTGCCATAACCTGACCTAGTAGTTTGAGTGGCAGACACAATTGGGACGTTGAATTCGACTGCGAGACCCCTAAGTTCTTCTGCGATGGCCTTAATGTGCGTATAAGAATTGACGTTGCCCAATTTTGAATACCGACTGGAAGCACAAATATTGAGATAATCAATAAAGATAATATCAGGTCTAAATGACTTCTTAAGTGCAAGCTCATTGAGAAGAGCCTTGAAATGTCCACTATGTGCAGATGCGGTAGGGTATTCTTTGATGATCAATTGTCCCTGTGTTTTCTTAGCAATGCTGTTTATCTTGTTTTCAAACATTACTTTGGGCAATTCTGAGATTTCTTGAATATTGACGTTGAGAAGGTTTGCATCAATTCTCTCTGCAATTCTTTCTTCTGCCATTTCAAGAGTAATATAGAGAACGTTTTTCCCTTGCAGTAAGACGGAACTAGCCACGTGGCACATGAATAAAGATTTACCGACACCCGTACCAGCCAAAGCGATATTGAGAGTCTTATTAGGAAGACCACCTTTTGTGATTTTGTTAAAGTGCTCAAGGTCGAAAGGGATTTTTTCTTCTTTCCGATGATATACCTCGTAACGTTGTTCATAATCCTCAAGGTAGTCGTGACCGATGTGATTATCGAATGATACAGCGAGTGCGTCGCTCAGAATACTGGGGATGGAGTCCCTTCCTTTCTTATCATCCTGACCATCTGCAATCTTGATAGACTTCATTAGTGCAAGATAAATTGCACGGTCTCGACACCACTTCTCAGTTGTATCAAGAAGCCAATCTTTATTGGTTGGTTGATCTGATAGAGATGTTATTAGTTCGGTTATCTCTTTGAGTTCGGTATCGGTTATATCAGATCGACTCTCTATTTCAATTTTAAGAATTTCTTGCGATGATGGCTTGTCATATTTAACAACAAACTGTGCAATTTCTTCATAAAGCACACGGTCTTTGTGGTCTTCAAAATAATCTGGTTGAATGAAGGGCACCACCTTACGTAGATAGTCCTCATCGTGAATCAGATTACGAAGGATTGTATTTTCAACTCTATCCATAATGGAGATACGTGCTCATAATATACTTATTACCACTGACAGGTGGTTTACCTGAGTGTGGATATTCCCAAGTCGGAGGGAACACTACTACCGAACCAATTTTTGGTTTGATAATTATATCGTGAAAAGAGAAAGTTGTCTCTCCTCCTATATCGACGTTGTTCAAATAAAACAAGAAAGCCAAATAACGTCGCGCACTATCATAGTTCGCAACGTCAACGTGTTCATCGAAACGATCTTCGCCTCCAGGTTCATACTTTTTGAGTCTGAACTGTTCCATTGTTTTTATTGGAGGCATATATTTGGCAAGACCAAGTAAGTTTGTCTGATACATCTCAACACAAACTTTAACTCTCTCAATCAGATATGGCACCATCTCAGCTGCGTGAGTGTTGACATTCCATTGAGTAAAGTTAGGTTTACCACTATTGACGATTTTATCGTGACCTTCAGATCTTTCCGTGAAGAGTGCGATTAAAGAATCACACACACTAGGAGTCAAGATATCATCGTAAACTTTAACCGTATGAGAATTCGTTCTTCGCAGCTTCATCAAGCAACTCCATCACTTCAGGTGTGAAATACTTCTCTGGTTCTGCAAGAATTTGTTTGGCATAAATTTTCTTTCCATCAAATTCGTACCGTCCAGCCACATTCTTCCACATACCATACCGTTCACCAAGTTCCAGAAGACCATAGTAACGATCCAGGCCCCGTTCATCATAGAACAAACGAACCTCTACGTCCTTGTTCTCCTTACTCAGACGCGACTTAGCAGTCTTAGCTTTGATAAGATTGCCGACCACTTCTGTTCCATCCTTTTCTTTCTTTTTGCTGAGATATATGATCGTAGACGCTGCGTACTTGAGTCCGCTGCCTCCACCCATTTCCTTAGTTGGTACGTAAGCTCCGATAACATCGTAGGTGTGGTTAGTTACAATCATTGGAATGTTAGCTTGTCCCAACTTAAGTGTAAGCATACGGAATGCACCTTTGACCAGTTGTGATTTGGTCATATCACGAACTTGTTTATCGTTCAATGCATCCGTAATCTCTTTGTCGGTTGAAAGCATACCCAGAGAGTCTAACACAAACATACAAGGTTTGCGTTCCTCTAGTGGTTTCTTAAGATATATATCCACGGCTTTGAGTGCCTTGGTGCGAAACTCTTCAATGGTAACAACGTTTACAACAATCAGACGTGAAGTATCAATGCCTCGTGACTCAATCAGTGTTTTAGTGATAGCAGCCTCAGTGTCAAAGTAGAGACAGTAACCATCGGGATTAACATTAAGAAAGTTCTTAACCACGGCGAGAGAGAAAAAAGTCTTTCCAGTAGAAGACTCTCCAGCAATAGCAGTAATTTTATTACCAGATACACCACCAAATACACTACCTGAGACCAGTGCATTAAAAATGTATGAGCCCGTATCAACATAAGATTCTGTCTCGTCTATATCAGAGGCAAGTTGTGTATACTCACCACCGATCTCCTTTACAATATCTTTTAAAAAACTCAATTCAGGATTCATCAATTCCATCGCAATGTTTTCAGGTATTCTAACACATTATCACGCACATCCATCAGCTCGTGATAACATTTTTGTTCGTGTGCGGCTTGACGCAATTCGTGGTCAGGCTTGTGTACACTCTCTATAAAAAGATCTAACCCTCTATTCCATTTATCTTTCTTGGATTCGGGATCGTGGCAGTAAGTCATAGGAAGAAGGATTCTAGGTTGACAGTTTTCTCTACACCCCATCCTATCACATCAAGAATAATTTTAAGAGGGTCTAGAAATGATTTCTCAAATTGTAAATCATAATCAACATATTTTTCGATACCGATTTCTCTAGGGAAATCTTGAATAAATGAAATCACATTCTCGTGAATGGGATTTGGAGTGCGTAGATAACAAAATTTAATCTTCTCACCATTCTTAATGAATGAATACTTACCATCTAGATTGAGTCGATTGATGTGGAAGTTGAACAACAATGCACCACGAACGTGTATTGGTGTTTTCTTTTCATAGATGGCTTGATTACTCTTGTACTTGGTAACCTCACTCACGGAACGTGGGAATGATATTTGTTCAGGAGGAAGTTTCTTAAACTTCTTTCTAAACTGATCGATAAACTTTATCATATCATCCTCAGTCCCAGACATCATCACTTTGAGTGCATCTTTGATGGCCTTGCGACAGAGAGCTGGGGTTGATGATTTGACCGCTTCAATACCCATAATCTTAAGTTTGGGTTCGGAATATCGAACACCCTCACTATCCCACACATTAAGAATATATCTCTTCTTTGCAGTCCAGATGCCACGATCCGCGATGTTCTCACGTTTCATAGACATCTTTTGATCGTATGCGTTCACATACTCAGCAAGTTCTTGATAACTCTTCTCAATGAAAGGTTCAATCTGGTCCTGACAAGCTTTGTTGAGAAAATCAACGACCTTCCCTTTATCAGATACTCCCTTAGGAAATACAAGATCAACAAGTGGACCAAGATGTAGATAGATAGAATCAGTATCAGACGCAATAACATAATCAATGTCTTGTGTCTTTAACAGTTTATTTAGATACTGATTCATCTTATGTTCAATCCAACGGATTGAAACCTGACCAGAGAGAGTGATCGCTTCGGCGTTTTCTAGTTTGTAATATCTAAAGAAGTTATTTCCGATAGCACCATAGGCGGAGTTAAGAGAGATCTTTTTGGCCATCTGGATGTTGTTACACCTAGCAATCTCTTTCTGAAGAACAATCGATGGTTTCTTTTCATATTCTATCTTAGCTTCGATCATCTTCTTTTTGAAGATAACCCGTTCATCATAATACTTCTGCATTAGTTCAGGAAGGAAGCCCTGTCGATCCTTCTTGAACATTGCACCATTAGGACAGACTGCATAGTCCTTGAACAGTTCAAAACTGATTTCGTTATTCAGGATCCTTTCAACAGTTGCAGTGGGATGTCTCTCTTCAAGAATGGTCTCTGGCGAGATGTTGTACTGCATAATGAGATGAGGGTAAAGGCTGTTAAGGTCAAAACTAACCACCCAATCATAACGCCCAGGAATCGGTTCCTTAACATAGGCTCCTGCATACTTTTCATCCTTCTTTTTACCTTCCTTAGGGGGGATTACAATATCTTTTCTTCGTAAGTAATTATAGATAATCGAGTCCCAAAGTCTCACTTGGAAAAATATATCTTGATAATTGACCTTTGCATCATAGGCCATCGTGAGTGCAAGTTCAATCAACTTAAGTTTATCCTCAAGTCTATCAACCAGTTCTACGTCAATAATGTTGTATTGAACAAACTTCTGCCATCCCTTTGTATAAAAGTCTTTGAATGTTTCGAACTCACTATGATCTAGTTTTTGTGAATTGAGTTCCTGTTGTGCGATATAATCTAGTCGGAAACTTTCTTGGTTGGGAGTTGCAGGTGACCAACGATACAATCGCATATAGTCCAGAATAGACACACCACCAACATCAACGCAGAAGTTTTTACGACCCTGCACGTACATCTCCTGTTGTGTCACCAGGCCCCAAGGTGACAAACGTCGCATCAACTTTTCCCCTAGGACACGATTCAATCGACCAGCAAGATATGGTAGGTCAAAGAACTCACAGTTCCATCCAGTCACAACGTCAGGTGTGTTTTCAATCCACCACTGGATGAACGTACTCAACAGTGCGTATTCAGTCGGGCACTGAATATACTCAACGTTGTCCTGATTGTTATCAAATGGCCCCACACCCCAAGTAATAATTTTTTTCGTATTATAGTCTTGAATCGTAATGAGTAACAGTTCTTCCGAACAACTTTCAACATCAGGAAACCCATACTCAGCTTTGGTTTCGATGTCAATCGTTACAAGATTGATATTGGCTATATCAAAGTCAATCTGTTCCTGTGGGTAGGTATCAGAAATGTATTGATAGATGAAACGTTCAAAGCCATAAATCTTAAAACCATCCACACCTTCGTACTTCTGAATGAAGTCACGGGTTTCGCGGATGGTTCCAGGCTTGATTGGTTCTACTAGTTCACCAGATAGAGTTTTATATTTCGTTTTCTTCTTTGAAGGCACATACATCGTAGGATGAAACATCTCACGACTCATATACCGTTTACCATTTTCATAACCACGGACCAGGATCTGATCCCCAACCATTTGTACGTTCGTATAAAATCGCATCAGGTGTTCTTCAAATACCAATCAAGAAGTTTTTCGGCAGGCTCCACAAAGGTAAAGACATCATCCGATCTGATTAGTATAACATCCTGTTCCGTAAATGACAACCACGGAACAAATCGGTCTTTGTTATCATCACCCTGAACGATTTCGAATGGTTTAACTAACTTACAATCTGGTTGACCAATATCAGATGTAACTTCAACTACCTCAGCAATGATAACTTTATCATTCTTCAAGAGTAGACACTGTACGTTCTTTTGCATTGACTTGTTCCTCATATGATTTTTTAATTCTATCAAGTGGCTCACAAATTGTCACAACCCAGTCAGATGGAATTTGGAATTCAGTATCATCTGAAAATGGTTGCCACTTGACAAAATTGACATTGACTCGATTAGGATCTTCCTCCTCTGTAAGAGTCATCACTCTTGATAGACTCAAAGTTTTTGGATCCTTAAGAAGAAAACCAATGACTTGTTCTCTACCATCTTTTTCAAATACAAGTTCTTTCACGTCAGCGACGACCTCTTCCGAAGATTTTAGAACTAAAAGTTTTACAGACATCTTTTTCTCCAAATTATAAAGGGGGTTACCAATTAAGGCAACCCCAATGCATGGCACGCAGGCAAAGTTATTTAGAGGTAATCTTTACGAGCGTGATGTTCTGGAACTATTTTCCCAAGTACGACCCGTAGAAGTCCGTCCTCAAATGTGACCTCCCTAACTTCGGTGTCGTCGGATAGAGTCCACGCTCGTTTAAAACTTCGGCTAGCCACTCCCTTGTGGACAAACGTCCGATCCGTTTCGGTGTCTGCTTTTTGCCCCTCGACAAAAAGTTTTCCATACTCGGTGAACACATTGACCTCCTCCTTCTTAAACCCCGCGAGTGCAATTTCTAAATGCGACTCAACATTATTTACCTGAATAAGATTATAAGGTGGGTAGTTTGTTGTTGTTTCGTGAAGGTGAAAGAGACGATCGAAATATTCATCCATTCCGATAGAGTTGCGGGTGATCTTCTCCATCAAACTAGGGAGATCCGCAGCAGTATACCTTGTAAGGTTGGTCATTATGGTAGCTCCTTTAAAAGCGAGTTTGTGTTTTGTGAACCCCGAAGGCGTTCAATAATAATTATAAGACATCGTATAAAAAACGGGGTGTTGAACCCCGTATTTTTCATTCGGCTTCTTCTACTTTTTTCTTTTTACCAATATTATATTTTGTTTCCAAAGCCCATTCATTCTTCTCTTTGTAAGAGAGGACCTTGATTTGGTTGAGAGGTGCGATTTCTGCAACACTCTCCTCTTTGACAACATCAATCAAACCCCAATCACAAAGTAATTGAGTGATGCGATTGCGACGTTGAACATCATTGACAGTTAGATTGGCTTTCTTACCGTCAAGCGCAAAAAGTTCTTTAAAATGGACGATAAAATATTTGCCTTGTTTGTGCAAAATGTGGCAAGATTGATAGAGTTTTTTCTCCTTTCGAGATGCAACTCCGATGCGGGTCAATGTCTCACGTACCTTGAGAAAATCATCGGGTTCTCTCAAAGTCACCTCTACCATTTTATCAGGAGACCAACGAACCTCAGGTTCCGCGATACTCATTTTTTTCCTCCAGTCTCAAGTTTTGATCTAATGAATGAAATTTGTTCGGGAGATAAAATACGCAGGGCTTGAAGTGCCTTTTCATTACTATAACCATAGTAAGATTTAACTACATCAAGATCGTTGACTTTATCCTTTCGGAGCCAGGGAGAAAATCTCTTCCTCTTCCTCACACTATTTAGATAAAAGTCATATTGCAGTTTCTTATCTAAGAAGTGTGTGATATTCATCTCATTAGCATACAACACTGTGTCCAGATGACCTGACATACACTTGTTGATAACAAAGGGCGGATACTCTTTCTCAAGACTTGAATCCTCTTCGATAAGATCTGTCTTGTTCAGATTAATTGAGTTCAACCAGTCTTTCAGTTCAGTCATTTAAATACCGCCGTAACACTAATCACTTTTGAACCTGGGTTTCTTGCAAGTGCGACTTGTTTCGCATCTTTATAGTCTACTGCAATCACCTCTTCTTTGAAGACTGTCCCAGCCTTGTATAGGGTAACTTGACACTTCATCGATTAATCATTTCAACTGTAAATCTTTCGGGTGATAATCCAGACCTAATCACTGGGACGGCCCAGAAAGGATCTACATCTTCACCACAGGTGAAGATGTCCACAAGGGCTGCACCCCTTTCGGGCCAAGTATGAATGGAAATGTGAGACTCTGACAACAGAACTACGATTGTAACTCCTTGCGGTTCGAACTTTTTACTACAGTAGTCTACCACAGTTGCGCCAGTTTCGTAAGCAGCGTCTTTAAGTAATTGTGTTAAGTATTCAAGATCATCAAGTTTATCCTTGTCTGCACCTTGAAGATTAAAAAGGCAATGTTGTCCAAACATCTTATCACCTATAGTTTATTTTCCCCAAATTTGAATCGTTAATCGAGACTCATCACATTTCGGCGAAATAGGAGTAATCATGTGTTTTTGTTTAGAATCATTAATGACAATCGTGTTATAGGATGGAGTGAATCCAGAAAACAATCCATTTTCAATGTCATAATCATTTTCTTGCCACAAAAAAATACCTCCCCAATTAGCATTCCAATCACGATTCAGATATAATGTCGCTCCAAATTTATAATCTCTATCATCGTGTATTGATATAGCACTATTCGGTAGCCAGCAATAAAGTTGAATCAGAAGTGAATCATACTCTGGAAGAATTTTTTGTAGTTTATTTTCAACTTTTTTACTCAGATTTTCATTGAGAACAGTTGATATACAATCACCAACCACACCAACTTTCAAACCAGGTTCCCAAAACATTGAGCTTACGCCCCACACTTTTTCCCCTTTGATTGAATTAAATTCATTAATACATTCATCGCACAAAGATTCAGTCAAACAATTTCTATAAATTTTCATAACTAAAATAAAGGAAGGGGGGAGTTCCTTAGAACTCCCTCATATTTATTCTATTGTATCAAACCTCTACCGTGATCAGTTTGGAAGCATAATCATAAGCATACGAAGTGCGAGCACCGTGATGCCCCCAACCAATCCAACTATACGCATAGTCCATGTAGCGGTTAATTGATTTACCAGGAGTTTTCATTTTCTCCTCAATGTCTTGCCACTGGACTTCATTTGTTAGATAACGAAGTTGCGTGTGAAGTGAAGATGGCGAACCACCAAACTTCTTAGCAAAATCACCCAATCCATAATAACGATTGGCAGATGTCCATTGAATCAGACCGTAACCGCGCCAGCAGTTACCGTAACTGGTTCTGCTACCACCTTCACAAATGTTAGGCACGAAAGTAGATTCTTGCCTAATGTTGCCCATGATGGTAGCAAGGGCGTTTCTGTCTTTTATACCACGATCCTGGAAATATGCCAGGGTAGCATTCTCATTTTCATTACACCCTTTACAAATTAGCCTTTTCTCTTTTGGCCTTTCAGGCGGAGCAACCTCCTTGGTCGCTGTCAGTGTTTCAAACTCCTTAATAATAGAAAACGGCGCGGGAGGCGTCGTCAGAGGAGGAAACATGGGCAGTGTTGCCACGTTGGTTGTAACCGTTGCCAGAAGGGGCAGGGCTACAGTAAAGAATTGTTGCATTAAATTCGATTGAACTCTACATCCGTATAGAAAGGGGGTACACCCTTTTCTCAAAGGGCACTTTCCACGGCTCTAATTGTCACGTCAAAATCTCATAATAAGAAAACCCACCTTTTGAGTGGGTTCTTACATTATAAGTTATTATTTAGAGAGTGTCAAGAGTCAGATCTGTTCGATGACAATGTTATATAATCCTGACTTATTGGAGTGTTCCATAGCCTGTTCGGATGTATCGAATCTTGCAGCTTTATCTTTTTCCTTCGTCCACTTAGGGCTATCATTAATGTTATCCTGAAAATAATCCCAGGTGTCAATTATACCCTCTTTCTTAGCAATAAACATATCAGGCGACTGTGCGTGGTTGAACTTGACCCTCTTCCAGAGCCTCTACTCTTGCTTCAAGAGATGTCTCCTCAGCAACTTCTGCTGGTGGTGGTTCTGGAGGTGCGACTACAAACTCTTCTCTGGGTGATTCTTCTTTCTTTTCATCTTCTTCGCCACCTTTCTTCATCGTATTAATGCCAAAGGTAGCAGCAGATGCTGTGAAGACAGTAGCAATGAAGGTGGGATCCATTTTGGATAACATACCTGCATAGCTAGCGGTAAGAAGAGCAGCAGACCAACTCAAAATCGCAATACGAATAACTTGTCCCATAGCTTTTTCTTTCTTATTATCCATCAGTCTATGTGATGATGTCCATTTTATTTAGTTGAAGACATACTTAATTCCCATTCCAAATCTGCCATTATCAAAATCATCAGCGGCAGTAATGTATTCACCAAATACTTTCACATTACTTCCACCAGTTTCACCACCAAAAATTACGAT
>Ga0194127_10007062_pt1 | contig 12522 bp, 12 predicted proteins | sample TA2KigC100mmetaG_FD_148624 | JGI IMG/M metagenome (GOLD analysis project Ga0194127, IMG submission 148624) | Freshwater microbial communities from Lake Tanganyika, Tanzania - TA2015036 Kigoma Deep Cast 100m | ecosystem: Environmental > Aquatic > Freshwater > Lake | place: Tanzania: Lake...
GGGGATCAATTATGCCTTTTACATGTTCAATTTCAAATCACGGCTGCGCCAGGTTCCCGGGGCATCAGATCTTCTTCTCTACTCTTTGATAAAAGACGCCAGGCAACAGGGCAAACGCTATGTGAATTTGGGGTTGGGCATAAACCCGGGGGTGGCCTTCTTCAAGAAGAAATGGGGAGGCTTACCTTTTCTCAACCATGAATCCCTTCTTTACCGGCCTTCCCCCTCATCCATCATTGATTCTCTCTGGCAAGGACTCTTCAGGCCATGAAGAAAGGATTCTGGCAATATTTTTTTCAAGGATCTGCCGGAAAAGATTTTTCTGCCTGGCAGGTCGAGCTTACCTCCAGGTGCCCCCTTAAATGCCGGATGTGCAATCGAGTTGAATATGAAGAATTTCCCCGAAAGGATATGAGCCTCGATAATTTTAAAAGGCTTCTTCCCTATTTCAAAGACGTGGAAGCCCCGGTTCTGGAAGGATGGGGAGAATCCCTGCTCCATAAAAATCTCATCGAATGTATCCGGTTGGTAAAAAAAGAAGGGCCCCAGGTTGGTTTTGTAACCAGCGGGAAGGGATTAAATGAGACCTACATCTGCGAACTCATTCAGGCTGAAGTTGATTTCATCGGTTTTTCCCTGGCAGGGGCCACCTCAAAGACGCACGACTCCATTCGGGTCAATTCCCACCTGCCCACCCTGCTCAATAACATTCAAGCTTTTCAGGAGATGAAGGCCCGTCTGAAATTCCCCGCTCCGCGTTTGCATATCGTTTACCTTCTTCTTAAGGAAAACATCAGGGAAGTCCCTCTCCTTATAAAAATAGCCCAGGAGCTGGGCATCGAGGAAGTCGTTCTGATCAATTTGATCCACGTGACCAATGCCTGGCAGGATGAGCAAAAAGTGTTCGGACATCAAGGCCTTAAGGATTTCGAAAAAATTCTGGAGGAAGCCAAGAGGAAAGCCGGGGAACATAAAATAAAACTTAAACTTCCATCCCTTTCCCCGGGGGATGTTCCCGTATGCGCAGAAAACCCCCTGAGAAATCTATACATTTCCTCAGACGGAGAAGTATCTCCCTGCGTTTACTTAAACCCTCCCCTGCCCACTCCCTTCAAAAGATTTTTCCAGGGAAAGGAGTTTCTGGTCGATAGGGTGAACTTCGGGAATCTCTTCCGGGAGCCTCTGCAGGGGATATGGAACGATAGAAATTATGTGGAATTTCGGAATTGTTTTGAGCGCCGCAAGAAAAAGTACGAAGAAATGGCCTTGTCTCTTTTGGACCCCGATAAGCGAAAAGGATTTTCTGAAGGGTGCTTTCCTGATCCCCCTGAGTTCTGCAAGACCTGCCATAAAATCCTCGGGGTTTAGCGGAATCAGGATATAAACTTTCTCACCAGCGTAAGAATTTCTTCTTTGTCAATCGGCTTGGAAAGATAACCTTCCGGCGGAGGAACCTGCTGGCGGGTGGAGATGAATTTTTTAAAGTCTTCCGATATACCCGTAACAATTATAATGGGAATATGCTTTAAGCGATCTTCCGCTTTCATATCCCGATAAAACTTGATCCCTGACTTTTCCGGCATGGAAATATCCAGGGTGATTAAGTCCGGGAGGCTAACTTCGACCTGCTTTAAGGCTTCTTCTCCATCATTGGCCAGAAGCGTATCATAGCCGTTGTCCTCAAGAAGGGTGGAAAGGTAGGTTTGAATATCCTGTTCATCATCTACAATCAGAATTTTCTTTTTATTGGCCATGATCCCTCCTTTACAAAGGTTTGATGATCTCGTAAAAAGTCCAAATTGGGATGGCAAAGTAAAAAGCTCCATATGCAAGGCGCGCAAATCCTGAGAAGTGAGGCGTACTTAGAGGTACGCCGCAACGACGAAGGATGCAGCCCAACGCCGCAGATGGACTTTTTACGAAGCCATCAAGGTTTGGATGAAGGTTGTTTTAAGGCTAACTGTCTCCGGGGCAATTTCACGGTCACGCGAGTCCCCCGGTTCAATTCGGATTCTAACTGAATCTGGCCTCCATGAGCCTGAACGATCTTATTGGAAATAAACAGGCCCAAGCCGGTCCCGTCGCCTGCTTTGGACGAGAAAAAGAGGCTAAAAGCCCTTTCCCGGGTTTCCTGATCCATGCCGATGCCATTGTCCTCAACTGCAAATTCGATGTATTCGGGATAGCCTTTAAGGCCGATTTTGATTTGATGGGCTCTTTTTTTCTTATCCACCCGGCAGGCGTCCAGGGAATTCTCAACCAGGTTAACCAGGAGCGAGCGGACGGCCTTGGCATCGGCTGCAAAATTGCCCGTTCCCGGGTCAAAAGCGCACTGGACCTCGATGCCATACTCGCGCGCCTTCCCCTTCATCAGCCCGCAAACCTCTTCGGCTACCATCAGGGCCGGGATCCACTCTAAATCCGGTTCCCGGTCCTTGGCGTAATAAAGCAGATCCAGAACCATGGTCTTGATGCGGGCTACGTTGCGCTCGACCATTTGCCATCCCTGTTTCACCCGTTCCTGGCTGTTTTTTTCCAAACCGGAGTTAACCAGGTAAATGCCGCCGTCGAGACTGGTCAGCAGCCCCTTGATTCCATGGGAAATGGAACTGATCACCAACCCAAGAGAAGTTAGTTGGGACTGAAGCTGGCGAATTTGAGTGATGTTGGTGCTCATCTCTATCACGTTATTAATCTGGCCTTGGCCATTGCGGATGGGCGCCGTATAGACCAGAACATTCATCTGCTGGCCGTCCCGGGCAGTCACCACTTCCTCGATCTGATGAACCTGCCCGTCCTGAAAGGTCTGTTTCACCGCGCAGGGCACGCACTCCTCCGTGCGGTGCATATACACCTGGTAGCATTTGCAGCCCAGGACATCCCCGAAGTCTTCCCGCAATTGCCGGTTGGCTTCGATGATGCGCAGATCCCGGTCCTGGATGGATATATAACAAGGAACTTCTTCGAAGAGCTGGCGATACCGCTCCCGGCTCTCCCGGAGCTGGTTCTGCAATAGTTTGATCTCGGTGATATCCGTGGCCATTTTCATCACGGCGGTTATCTCTCCGGCCCCGTTGCGGATGGGGGTGGTATAAACGATGAGGGATACTTCCTTGCCGGAAAGATTCTGGAATTGCTCTTCGCTTCCATGCCGGAGTCCATCCCGGAAAGTCCGCTCGGCCGGGCATTGTTCGCACCTTTCCGACCGGTGGCGGTTTACCTGGTAGCAATACCGCCCTTCAAATTCTCCGAAATCCTTGCGAAACCTCTGGTTGGCGGCGAGTATGCGCAGATCCCGATCCAGGATGGTGAGGTAAGCCGGCATCAATTCGAAAAACTCTTTATAGTTTAGATCCATTTTTTACCTTCCGGCCTATCGGAGAGTTTAAACTGGTTTTATTCCGTCATGAGTCACTTCGAGAACCTTCCGCACATTGACTAATAAGGTTTCTTCATTGATCGGCTTATCCAGATACCCTTCCGGGGATCGAACCGGGCGATCATAAATCAGACGCCTAAGCTCGGGTTTGCCAGTAATGATACAGACCTTCAGGGCCGAAAGCTCCGGGTTATTCCGGATCGCTTCAAAGACATAACCGCCGTTTCTCCCCGGCATGGAAAGATCCAGGGTCATCAGATCAGGCTTTTCCTTGAAGGCTAATTCCAGGGCCTCTTCCCCATCAATGGCCTGAATCACCGTCGCCCCTTGATCCTCCAGTACCGTGGAAATAAAGGTTAGGATATCGGGCTCATCATCAACCACCAGGATCTTATACCCTTTCAGGCTCAATACTTCAACGGGTATTAAGACCTTTTCCTCAATAACCAGGGCGTTGGCCACCAGGCTGACCAGGTGGGTGACTTGCATGCCCAACTTATAATGACGGATCAGATCGCTCAAAGCATCCGCGCAATTGTGGCAGGTCGTGACGACTGCTTTCGCTCCGGTGGCTTTTAACTGGTCAGCTTTGACCTTGGCGGCCTTGAGGCGAAGAGGCGTATATTCAGACATGGACATGGCCCCCCCGCCCCCGGAGCAGCAATAGTTCTCCGCCCGGTTGGGATACATCTCGCGAAAATCGGTGGCTATCAGATTCAGGAGTTCCCTTGGTTCTTCGAAAAATCCGCAGCTCCGGGCATTATTGCAGGAATCATGGAAGGTGAGCGGAAGATCGTTCTTGTTTATATCCACCTTGATTCGCCCTTCCCTGACGTAACGGAGCATGGTCAAAACAGAGCTTTCCATCTCGAAGGGAACATCCATTCCCGCCCAATTCGGACCTTCGCAGCGGGTGGAACGATAGCCATGGCCACATTCGGATAATACAAGTTTTTTCCCCCGGAGCTCAATCACCTTCTCAAAGAGTCTGCGAACCACCGTACCGCCCAGTTCATCGTCCCCGGAGAAGAGGCCAAAGTTGGTCATATCCCATCCGTCGCTGGCCATGGTCCAGTTCTCCCCTGCCAGATAAAAGATTCTGGCCGCATCGGAAATGGTGCGAGGGTCATATTTGATCTCCCGGGGGTTAATGGCGTAAACCACATCTGCGTCCATCTTGTCAATGGGAATCCTGGCTGCCGGGTCGCCTAATTCATTTTCTAATTCATCGGACAACCACTCCAGCGTTTCCAGGTAGTCCTCCTTGAGAACCCCCATCTGATTCCCGATCTCCCACTGGTCCTTACTGACGACAGCCACGCCTTCTGGCATGACCCCAACCGACACCAATAATCCCCGGGCCATGCGGTTTAAGGTGGCAAAATCCACGCCCATGGGGCAGTTGATCGAACACCGCCGGCAATTGGTGCATTTTCCGAAAACAATATCTTTCAACTTTTCCAGTTCTTCATCCGTGGAAAGGTCTTTGGCCTTCACCCACCAGGGAAAAATCCGGCCTGTCCAATCGAAATTACTTTTAAAAATCTTGCGGATCTGCTCGGCCTTGTAAGCCGGGGCGAACGTCGGATCATCCGGATTGGCCAGAACGTAATGGCACGACTCGGTACACATGCCGCAGTGGACGCAAGCAGTTAGAGAACCGACCATCTGGCGGTTCAGTTTCTTGCCCATTCTTTCGATGACTTTTTTCACTTTATGGGATTTTTCTTTTCCTAACATCATTAACTCCTGAAGATCAGTTTTTTTAAAATTAGTAATAGTTTAGCGACTTGAAAAAATGATATAAAAGCCTTTATTGAGGGCCGGGGGTTAGAGCGAAACGCGCCGGAAGCATCGGTTGGGTTTCCGCTTGGCCACTGGGACAAAAGATCTTTTCCTCCGGAGGAGGCGGGGGTTCTTGCCCGCCCCATATGCGGAGAAATTAGCGCCTTATGATTCCAAGCGTTACGCTCTGGCCCCCGGCCCCTGGAATCCCTTGGCCCTTATAACACACCTTTTTACAAAGAGCTAAAGTGTTACCAAAATTAAACTTTGGTCGGCTTGGGCTGAGGCGCCCGTTTTATGGGATAAACTCCCCGGTGTCCCATGCTCTTGCCGAAATAATAACGGGTAAAAGGATAGTAAAGATAATGGGAGATTTTGCTGAAAGGCACATAGACCAGGAAGAAGGCGGTCATGATGAAATAGGTCATTAAAGCTCCCTCACCATGATCCGTACGATTGGGCGCAGCCCAGATGGAAACAAAGAGCCAGACAGTCAAAAGCACGAGGGAAAATATGTCGTCCGGAGTGCTGATCTGGCGGATATATGGATTACTCAGCCGGCGGTATAAACGGTAACATCCGATCAAGCACCCCGCGGCAAAAAGCCCTTGCAGGCCCCAAACAATCACCATTGGTTTTATCAAGCCTGGGGCATAGGGAATGATAAAGGACATGGCAATCGAAGCCGCAACCGCCAGGTGAAATAGCACAAACTGGACATAAAAGAATAACATTTGCCTTGTGCTTTCCATGGCCCAGGGCATGGCGATATTCCCCCAGGAATAGATGATTCCTTTAAAGGAAGAGGTGTCTGGTGCGCCAGTCGGCGCTTGCCGTTCCCGCCCGGGTTTGAAGCGCAAAAGCCAGCGGATGCGCAGAATATAGACAATGCCCATAAAAGTCAGGGCCATCAATTGCAGATCATCGGAAACGAATCGAAGCGTCTCGCTCATCATCTCCTCCTAATTTTATTGCATCTTTCGTATCAGTTTAGAGTTTTTAAAAAATGGTGTGACCGCCTCTGTTGGGGCCCGGGGGCCAGGCCGGAACGCGCCGGAAGCATCGGTTGGGCTGCCCCTTGGCCCCGAAGACCAAAGCTTTTTTCCTAAAGAGGAGGCGCCCCCGCCACGAAGAAATCAGCGCCTTATGATTCCAAGCGGGCCGGCCTGGCCCCCGGGCCCTGGAAGCCCTTGACCCCTGGGAACACACCTTTCTTCAAAGAGCTAAAGTGTTACCATCTTTCTTATCTGATCTTGAAAGGCTTTCATCTCCCGAGAGTCGCTTAAACAAAAAATAACCTCTCGCAGCTCCGTAGGGCTCTCCAGGTATTCCTTCGCCGTACCCAATGTTTCTCGCGCGCATACCTCCAGGGGAATTCCGTAAAAACCGACTCCCATGGCCGGCAAAGCCAAACTCCGGATCTTATTTTCTTCGGCCCGGCGCAGGGCATTAAGCATGGTGCTCCGGAGTTTTTCTTCCAGCTTTTCTTCCTGGAACCTCGGCCCTACGGCATGGATAATGTATTTGGCCTTCAGGTTTCCCGCCGAGGTGACCATGGCCTCCGTGACATTGACAGCGCCGATTTTTTTCAGCTCTTCCTGAATTTTTGGCCCCCCCCGGGTGGCAATCACCCCGCCGAACCCTGAACCTAACAACAGGTCTGGCCGGGCGTAAAAAACAATGGCCTCGACTTGCAGGCCGGTAATGTCGCCTTTTGTTAAACGAATAACGCTTTGTTTGACTTTCAGTTCATCCGACATCCTCAAGCTCCTTTTCCATGATGAACATAAATGGCCCCTCACCCCATCCCTCTCCCCAACGGGGGAGAGGGGAAGGGTAAGGGGGCCAATGTCAAAGGATTTATTACGTCTGTATTGAGCTTCTTGCAAAAGTCACTTACTCCGTCATTCCGGCGAAAGCCGGAATCCAGAATTTCTTGAAAATCCTGGATTCCGGGTCGCTCTTCGCTTGCCCGGAATGACGATTTCTTCTATTTTTCAAGAGTTTTGCAAGAGCCTCTATTAATACCAACATGTTGGTAAGAACGAATTTTCCCCTGGATCTCCATAAATCCCCCCTTCCCCCCCTTTATTAAAGGGGGGATAGGGGGGATTTCAGGAATTTTCGCTGCCCGCATGGGGCGGGCCACTTTTCCTGCGCGCAGTCGGGGAAAAAGCATAGGGCCTAAGTATTGGGTTGAGTTGAATGTGATAAATGAGCGGGGTAATACAGCCTCATGAATCACAGAGAAATTCTTCTTGACTCCAAAGCCCACCTTTACTTTCAAGATCGATTAAAATATATTATACAAAAAAAGTCAAATTTGAACGATAAAAATGAACTTGTCCCTCTTCACTTTTAAATAAACTAATGAATTCGAAGCGATAGACGAAGCCGGCCGGGAGGGGATGAAAGAGGGAGCAGAAATACTGCCTTGTGCTCCCGAAAAATTCCCCCTCCCGTCCAGTCCGGGTCCTGACCATCATTCTAAAATCATGAATGAAAATCAAAAGTGAAGGGGGGGCAAACTATAAATATTCCTTGACAAAAGTTGCTATTTTTTTTATTTTAATGCCACCGATTGAAAAGGTCCATGCTTTCATTAATTCGCATCGCAATTTCCATGAAGAATCTCTGTCCAGGCACGCCGAATGGGGCTGAAAAAATTTTATCCATGAATAGCACGATTATTAATAAAATATTACCAGGTTCTTCTCTCTGGTCATTCTTTCTCCCATCGCTGGCTCTTCACGGCTTCCTCGGTTTAATCCTGGTGCAGACTGCCCTTTCTCCGAAGCCTCCTTTCACCGAAAGAGTCATCCCTATTCGGATCGTCGAGGCGACGGAAATCCGGGAAGAAAAAAGGGTTCTATCTTCTGTCCCAAAGATGAAAAAGATATTTTCGCAATTTACAGAAAAAGAATTGTTTCCTTCCTTTCTCCCCATGGAGCGGGAATTTGCCCAACAAACGGCGACCCCGTCTAAAGAAGAACAGTCTGACGTCCCCACGGAGACGCTTAACTCCCTAAGGCAGGATATCATAGAACAACTGCCCCAGCCGGAAGGAGAGAGAAACTCCGCTGAGATTGCCGAAAGCCCGGCGGAATCAACCACTGCCGGCCAAGAATTAAAAGGTTTTGCTCTAACACTGGCGGAAAAGCCCGGAGATGGAGGGTTGCCGGCGCCGCAAGGAAAAAATTGGTCTGAATCATTAGAATCAGAGGGTATTGGGCCTTTCGGATCAACAGGCAAAAGTCCGGAGAAAAAACAGACAGAAGAATCGGGTTCTGGTCAAGGAGAAAAAATGGGGTCTCCGGGTTCAGGTCAGGGAGAAAAACCGGAATCTCCGAGTTCTGGTCAGGGAGAAAAAATGGGATCTCCTGGTTCTGGTCAAGGAGAAAAAACCGGATCTCCGGGTTCTCCTCCGGGAGCAGGAAAAGGAAAGGGTGATCTTTTCACTTATTTAAGCGCTGTGCGGTTGAAAATCGATAAAGTTAAAAAATACCCGCAGGAGGCCCTGAGAAAAAATTGGGAAGGAACGGTAGTTCTTGCTTTTCAAATTAACTGGCAGGGAGAGGTCAATGGCATAAAACTTATCCAATCTTCCGGGCACCCAATTCTGGACGAAGAAGGAAAGGCCATCCTCCGCCGGGCTTCTCCTCTGCCCCTGCCGCCTTTATGGGAAAAAGAAAGTTTGGAACTGCAAATCCCTATTTTGTTCAGTATCGATCGAAAAAAATAAGAAAGGAGAAAAAATGAGCAAGTGGAAAGAAATTATGCTGGCCTTCGTTTTGGTATGGACGTTTTGTATCCCCTCGGCCTTCGCCGAAGAGAAAAAGTCTGGGGAGCCCTTGAAACTCGAACCCGTGGAGGTGGTGGCCTCCCCGATCAGCGAAGGGAATCTGGTCACGGATTATGCCAGTCAGGTAACCACCGTGACCGAAAAGCAAGTCGAATCTCTAAACGCCAAGCTGACCTTCCGCTTGACTCCCAAAGGGGCCGCTATGCCGAGCCACCTTTTCCTGGCAGGAGAAAACCTGACTGACCAACGTTATGAATATCTTAAAGGCTACCCGGCCCCGGGAATCACCATCATGGGGGGAGCCAATGTGGCTTTTTAAATTTCTCTGGATCAGCGCATTTTGCTTTTCCATTTGATTCATGTTGTTGTTAAACACAGCTTATATCGTGGCTCGGGGGCCAGGGGGCTGAGTCCGCCTTAGGCGGAGCAGCATCGGCCGGGAGATTTTCCTCCTCTATACCTGCACTTGGCCCATGCCCACCGGAGCTTCCATCGCGATCTTTTCTTCTTTAGAATTTGCTCTCTGCGTCCTCTTTTCCCCCAAGAGGCCGAGAGTTCCCAAGGAGGGATAAATGGATAAAAAGAGTTTTTTCAACGAAATGGCCGCAAGCTGGGATGAGCGCTTCTATACCCCTGAATTAAAGGAGCATCTTAATAACCACTTGGTTCCTCTATTCCATCTCCGTCCAGGTTCTCGCGTATTGGATGTGGGGGGTGGAACGGGTGGAATTATTCCCCATCTACTGCAGGCTGTCGGGCCTCAAGGTTGCATTTTCTCTATCGATTTTGCCGAAAAAATGGTGGAAATCGGAAAGAAAAAATTTGGGCAAGAGCCTAGAGTTATTTTTAAAGTGGCCTCCGTGGAATTACTCCCTTTTGAGGACGAATTTTTTGATCATGTCGTCTGCTACGGAGCCTTTCCGCACTTTGATGACCGTCCCCAGGCGCTTCGCGAGATGAAAAGGGTCTTAAAGATCCAGGGAACTTTGATTATCGCTCATGCTTTAAGCAGCAAAGAAATTAAGACCCGCCACAAGGGGGCCTCGCCCGTCAGTCAGGACTGCCTGCCAGAAGAAGTGGAAATGAGAAAATTGCTGGAAGGGGATGGCTTCCATGTTTTACAGTTGATTGACCAGCCAAAATGTTATGTATGCGAAATCCTAAAAATATATTGAAGCCCCCTCAAATCCCCATTTTCTTTCTCTTTCGCCAAAGAGTCGCCGCCGAGATCCCCAGTTCCTCAGCCGCCGCTTTTCGATTGCCTCCGTGCTTTTCTAATACTCTTAGGATTGTTTGGGCTTCCGCCATTTTCAGAGGATCGTTAGGAATCGACGCAGGCCTGGCCGCTTCTTTCGCTTTCGCCACCAGTTCGTTGGGAAGGTGGTCCAGCTTAATTTGCGCGGCTTGGCAAAGGACGAAGGCATGTTCGATGGCATTCTCCAGCTCTCGAATATTTCCCGGAAAGGTATAACGTATGAATAATTCCATCACCTCTGGAGCAGCGGAGTGAATGCGCTTGTTCATTTTCAGATTAAAACGATGGATAAAATGCTCTACCAGCAAGGGGATGTGTTCCTTCCGTTCAGCCAGGGATGGAAGCTCAATCTTGACTACATTCAGCCGATAATAGAGGTCTTCCCGGAAATCGCCTCCCTCGACCATCGCCGAAAGATTTTTGTTGGTGGCAGCCACGATGCGGACATCCGCTTTGATGGGCTTGACGGCTCCCAGGGGTTCGTATTCTCTCTCCTGGAGGAATCGCAGGAGTTTAACTTGTAAGGCCGGGGAGATAACCCCGATTTCGTCCAGAAATAGTGTGCCTTTTTCCGCCAGGCAAACCGTCCGGGTTTGTCTTTTTTAGCATCCGTAAAAGCCTCCCTTCACGTACCCGAAAAATTCCGACTCTAAAAGAGTATCGGGAAGAGCTCCACAGCTCACTATCACGTAAGGTCCTTTCTTACGGGGGCTCAGGGAATGGATAGCCCGCGCCAGGAGTTCCTTACCCGAACCACTGGGCCCTTGGATGAGTACTGTGCTATTGCTTTCAGCAATGCTCGGAAGCAGAGAAAGGATCTTCTGCATATTGTCGTTTTTACTGACAATGTCGCCGAAGGTGTATTGCCGGGAAAGCTCGCGGCGGAGCATTTCAATGGCCGAAAGGTCGCGAAACGTTTCCACCCCCCCGATGATTCTTCCTTTTCGGTCCCGCAGGACCGCGGTGCTGATGCTGATGGGCAAGGTTTCGCCCCGGCTGTTAAGAATATCCACAGGTAAATCAATGATCTCTTTTCTCGTTTCCAGAGTACGCCGCAAGGCGCAATCGGTCTGACAGATACTGGCATGGAAGACGTCGAAGCATTTCTGACCGATGGCCTTTGCCCGGGAAAGCCCGGTAATCCGCTCTGCCGCCCGGTTGAAAGAAGTAACGCGCCATTCTTGATCTATGGTGAAAACTCCATCGGCGATGCTCTCCAGAATCGTCGAGAGCTGCGATTCATTCGTAGTCCTTTCCCGTGACTGTTTGGACCGGCGGCGGCTCAATTCCCTTTTTTTCATTCGTGCCCCCCCATCGTCTTTTTTCAGTATAACTTCCGGGGGCAGCTCCCGTCAAAGTTTTTTCATTAAGTTCTATTTCATTTTTGAAATATATTTCATTAAGAAATTTCATTATAGAAATCTTCTTTTAAAAAATCATTTCTATCGGTTTCCGCGGCTTTTCTTCTTAACTCACTGAAAATGGCATTATATTTGTTGAAACCGGCGAGCCGGCGGGCATGGCATGGTCATTGCTGATATCCCCCAACAGAGGCTTTCATGAAAGTTGCCATTCCGACATTCGGACCGAGAGTTTCACCTCGCTTTGACTGCGCTTCCCTCCTTCTTTTGATCACCTTGCAAGAAGGAAAGGTCACGGGACGGGAAGAGCTTTCGCTTGCCCCGTGGGATTCCTGGCAACGGCTCGGGAACCTCAAAGAGCTTCAGATACAAACGCTAATTTGCGGCGGTATCGATCAGCAGTCGCTGCAGATGTTGGAGAGGATGGGAATCCAGGTCATTCCCTGGGTGGCCGGGGAGGTGGAAGAAGCCCTGGAAACATTTCTTAAGGGGAGACTCGAGCCCGGTCTAACTCCCTATGCTGGATATGGAAGGAAGCGGCATCGAAGGAAAAGAAATTTTCTCCATGGGAGAAAAAAATTTGAATAAGGAGGATAAAATGCGTATTGCTTTTGCCAGCGAAGACAAGTTGGGATTAGAGGGAGAAGTCAGCATGCACTTTGGGAGGTGCCCTTATTACGCCTTTCTGGATGTTGAGGGAAACGAAGTGAAATCCTGGCAGGTCGTGGATAACCCTTACTTCGAGAATCACGTTCCCGGAAAAGTTCCTGAATTCATTCACTCCCAAAGAGCAGATGTGATGATTACCGGAGGCATGGGTCCCCGGGCCATCGAGTTTTTTGACGGGTATGGGATCGAGGCGGTCACCGGGGCCCTTGGCAAGGTCAAAGATGTTCTGGATGCCTATCTTCGGGGAGAGCTGCGCGGTGCCGGCGCATGC